>Ga0160490_100019_pt1 | contig 305132 bp, 273 predicted proteins | sample DIDnMG_7_FD_108210 | JGI IMG/M metagenome (GOLD analysis project Ga0160490, IMG submission 108210) | Enriched soil microbial communities from UW Madison campus, WI, USA - DID2934_E24_Lignin MG | ecosystem: Environmental > Terrestrial > Soil > Unclassified | place: USA: Madison, Wisconsin... | reverse complement strand
TGGCGGCTGTAGCGCGGTGGTCCCACCTGACCCCATGCCGAACTCAGAAGTGAAACGCCGTAGCGCCGATGGTAGTGTGGGGTCTCCCCATGCGAGAGTAGGGAACTGCCAGGCATCAAATTAAGTGTGCTGATATGGCTCAGTTGGTAGAGCGCACCCTTGGTAAGGGTGAGGTCCCCAGTTCGACTCTGGGTATCAGCACCAGTTTTTAGGTTAAAGTTCGGCACGTAGAAAAGAATTTGTCTGGCGGCTGTAGCGCGGTGGTCCCACCTGACCCCATGCCGAACTCAGAAGTGAAACGCCGTAGCGCCGATGGTAGTGTGGGGTCTCCCCATGCGAGAGTAGGGAACTGCCAGACATCAAACAAGTGAAAAGGCCATCCGAAAGGATGGCCTTTTTGCGTTTGCGTGGCAAAAAATGCCTGACCCGGGGCGCAAAGCGCACCGGGCAGGGCAAAATCAGTGAATAACCTGAGATAAAAACGCGCGCGTGCGTTCTGATTTCGGCTGGGAGAAGAACTCTTCCGGCGATGCCTGCTCGACGATTTCCCCGCGATCCATAAAGATCACCCGGTCCGCTACGGTTCTGGCGAAACCCATCTCATGTGTCACGCACAGCATCGTCATTCCAGATTCTGCCAGCCCTATCATGGTATCCAGAACCTCTTTCACCATCTCCGGATCCAGTGCTGAGGTGGGTTCATCGAACAGCATAATTTTAGGTTTCATGCACAGAGAGCGGGCAATCGCCACGCGCTGCTGCTGCCCACCCGAGATTTGTCCCGGAAATTTATGGGCATGCTCTGCAATGCGCACGCGTTCCAGATAGTGCATGGCCAGCGCCTCCGCTTCCTTATTTGGCATCTTACGCACCCAGATGGGTGCCAGGGTGCAGTTCTGCAGCACGGTCAGGTGCGGGAATAAATTGAAATGCTGGAAGACCATCCCGACCTCCTGGCGAACTCGCTCCACGTTACGGATGTCATCGTTCAGCTCGATACCATCCACAACGATCCGTCCCTGCTGATGCTCTTCCAGATGGTTAATGCAGCGGATAGTGGTTGATTTACCTGAGCCTGAAGGCCCACAAAGGACAATGCGTTCCCCCTGCTTCACCTTCAGGTTGATGTCTTTCAGAACGTGAAATTGCCCATACCACTTATTCACATTATCCAGGGTAATCATCGCGTCAGCGGGGGTCATAGTTATCTGGCTCATAGGTTCCTCAGTGCGGTGTACGCCCGGTGTTAAAGCGCTTTTCCAGATGCTGGCTGTAGCGCGACATGCTAAAACAGAAAATCCAGTAGATAAGTGCTGCAAAAACATAGCCTTCTGTCGACATACCCAGCCACGCCGGGTCGACGGTAGCCTGCTGCACGCTACTGAAAAGATCGAATAATCCAATGATGATCACCAGACTGGTGTCTTTGAACAGGGCGATAATGGTGTTCACCAGGCCCGGGATCACCAGCTTCAACGCCTGCGGCAGGATCACTAATCCCTGCGTTTTCCAGTATCCCAGCGCCAGGGATTCGGCGGCTTCGTACTGGCCCTTTGGTAGCGCCTGTAACCCACCGCGCACCACCTCCGCCACATAGGCAGACTGAAACAGAATCACGCCCACCAGGGCGCGGATCAGTTTGTCGATGGTCGTGCCCTCCGCCATAAACAGCGGCAGCATTACGGAAGACATAAACAGCACGGTGATCAACGGAACGCCGCGCCAGAACTCAATAAAAATGACCGAGAGGACGCGCACGACCGGCATGGTTGAGCGGCGACCCAAAGCCAGCAAAATGCCTAACGGCAATGCGCCAGCAATCCCCACGGAGGCAATAATCAGCGTCAGCGTCAGACCGCCCCACTGGCGCGTTTCGACGCGCTCCAGTCCTGGCACGCCGCCATAGAGTAACAACCAGACGATAAGGGGATAGATCACCGCCCAGGCGGCGATATACCGTCCCCGCTGCGGCAATCCTTTCCAGAACATAGGGATAATGGAGAGCAGCCCGACCAGCAGCGCAAGGTTGATGCGCCAGCGCTGATCGTGCGGGTAAAGCCCATACATGAACTGGCCGAAGCGCTGATGAATAAAGACCCAGCAGGCTCCCTCTTTCGTACAATCGGCGCGGGTGGTACCGACCCAGTTGGCCTGTAAAAACGCCCAGTTGAGCAGCGGCGGGATGAGCTCCCAGATCAGCCAGAAGCAGAACAGGGTGAGCAGGCTGTTGCTCCAGCTGGAGAACAGATTTTTACGTGCCCAGCTAATAATGCGTCCGTTGCCAGTCATGGCCGGACGCGCAGGGTGAGACAAGACGGCTTTTGTCATCATGGTTCCTTAGCGTTCAACCAGCGCTATGCGGCGGTTATAGATATTCATCAACAGGGAAATGGTCAGGCTGATAATCAGGTAGACCGACATCGTGATGGCGATAGTCTCGATGGCCTGGCCGGTCTGGTTGAGGACGGTGCCGGCAAACAGGGAAACCATATCGGGATAGCCAATCGCGGCCGCAAGGGATGAGTTCTTCACGATATTAAGATACTGGCTGGTCAGCGGGGGAATGATGACCCGCAGGGCCTGGGGAATGATGACCTGACGCAGCGTGACCGGGTTCGGCAGGCCGAGCGAGCGGGCGGCTTCATGTTGCCCGTGCGGAACGGCCTGGATCCCGGCGCGAATAATCTCTGCGATAAAAGCCGAGGTATAGATCGAGAGTGCCAGCGTCAGCGCTGCCAGCTCCGGGATCAACACCATTCCGCCGCGGAAGTTAAACCCCTGTAAATGCGGCACATCCCAGTGCATCGCCGGGCCGACGGTGGCATGTGCCAGCCACGGCAGGATTACCAGCAACGCCAGCGTGACAGGCCATGTACGCCGCAGTTGCCCGGTTTTAATCTGATGCTTGCGGTTATAGCGGAACAGACCGACTGAGATCGCCGCCACGCACGCCAGAGCCGCCAGGAGTGCCAGCATCCCTTCGGCGATCTGCGGCGCCGGGATATACAGACCGCGATTGCTTAAGAAAGCAAGATCGAACGCATCCACCGCCTGGCGAGGGCCGGGCAGGTTGCGCAGTACGGCGAAATACCAAAAGAAGATCTGCAGCAGAGGCGGAATATTACGGAAGGTCTCGATATAAAAGGTGGAGAGCTTACGCAGCAGCCAGTTATCAGACAGACGCGCAAGTCCGAGGAAAAAGCCCAGCAGCGAAGCAAAGACAATGCATAACCCGGAGACCAGCAGAGTATTCATCAGGCCGACCAGGAAGACGCGACCGTAAGTATCTCCTTCATCGTAATCAATGAGATGCTGAACGATGCCAAATCCCGCACTGCGATCAAGGAAGGCAAAGCCCGAAGTAATGCCGCGTGTGCTCAGGTTGATAATGGTGTTATGGATAAGGTAGATCGCGACGGCCAGGACAGCGAGAACAGCGAGGATCTGAAACAGCCAGGCGCGAACCGCAGGATTGGAAAAGGAGAGGGCTCCTTTCAGGGCTAAGCGGCGATGGGACATAAAAAACCTCGGGTAACCATGAATCTGGACTGGGCACCGCACCGGCAGTGCCCGTTACAGCATGCTGCTTAGCGAACTGGCGGAGCGTACTGGATGCCGCCATTGTTCCAGAGGTTATTCTGACCACGGCTGATCTTCAGCGCGCTTTCAGAGCCGACGTTACGCTCGAAGATCTCAGCGTAGTTACCCACCTTTTTAATGATGTTGTACGCCCATTTGTTATCCAGCTTCAGATCCTTGCCGTAATCACCCTCTTTACCCAGCAGATGGGCCATATCCGGCGTGGTTGGATTGGCAGCTTTCTCATCGACGTTCTTCGAGTTAACGCCCATCTCTTCTGCGTTGAGCATGGCGAACAGCGTCCAGCGCACAATCGAGTTCCATTCATCGTCCCCGCGGCGTACCACCGGGCCAAGTGGCTCTTTGGAGATCACTTCCGGCAGAACAAGCCACTCCGCCGGATTACTCAGCTTGATCCGCAGCGCATACAGCTGGGACTGATCCGACGCCAGGGTATCGCAGCGGCCCGATTCCAGCGCTTTGGCGGATTCGTCAGAGCGGTCGAAGGTGACTGGCGTATATTTCATGTTGTTGGCTTTGAAATAATCCGCGACGTTCAGCTCGGTATCAGTCCCCGCCTGAATACAAACCGTTGCGCCATCCAGCTCTTTTGCACTCTTCAGGCCCGCTTTATTGTGGGTCAGGAAACCAATGCCGTCGTAATAGGTCACGCCGGTAAAGGACATGCCCATGCCGGTATCACGTGACGAGGTCCAGGTGGTATTACGCGAAAGCATATCCACTTCGCCGGATTGCAGGGCGGTAAAACGCTCTTTCGCCGTCAGCGGGGTATATTTCACTTTGGTGTCGTCGCCTAATACCGCGGCAGCAACGCCACGGCACACGTCGACATCGATACCGGAGAATTTACCGTTGGCATCTGCGTAGGAGAAACCCGGCAGACCGTCGCTGATCCCACATTGCACGAAACCTTTCTGCTTAACGACATCCAGAGTCGCCCCCGCCTGAGCCTGGCCGGTAATTGCAACAAGCACACCTGCAGCGGCGAGGCTGGCCATCATCATCTTTTTCATAATGCATCCTGTGTGGCGAAAAATTATCGTTATAGTGAAGCGCTTATAAAACGCTTTAACCTGTCTGTGGCTGTGGCCGACGTTAATAAAGCAAACGCGATGCCAGTTTTTGCATTTGACGTAATAAACGATTACGCAACGCGTAAAGCAGAGTGTAGACAGTGATAATTAAATCGAGCGCCCTGAAATGGTGCGAAATTACAACCTGCGCCACAAATCGGAGCAAAAGTCTGATTAACAAAAGAGGAAATTAAGGGATGGGTAATGGCGTGAATATTGAAAGCCAGCAAGGTGTGAATAACATCACGTCGCCAGAATGAAAGGAAAATAAGTCAGCAAAAAGATGTGAGCAAATTCAGGTTTAATTATTAACCTAAATCGGGAAAGCAAAAGCGCGAACGAATTCGCGCTTTCTGGATTACTTAGACACGGCAATGATGCCCAGCGTCAGGCCTGCAACGGCTGCTGCGCCACCTGCTATCGCCCCTGCAGTTTCCCAGTTATCCTGCGTGGTCCCTTTCATACAGGTATTGGTATGAACCAGTCGGCCCTGATCGTCGTATGTCGGTACGCACGGAGAGTCGTGCGCGCAGCCCGCAAGCAGCGCGGTAAGGAGTGCAACCGAAATGAGTCTTTTCATGGTGTTACCTCAAAATGAAATCTAACTTTGCGATATAGTCAGTACGGTCTTCTGCAAAGCTGATGGTTATATTACCACCGCTTAAAAACAGCCATGAAGAGTGAATAATCTCAAATTATTTGGATTGTAAAAAAGATGGAGAAATCCTTCTTTCTGCACCCCAATAATGGAGAAATTAGGTAGGCGCATTGATTAAATTCGCAAGCTAAAAATCGCAAGCAAACAATTCATTGGCACGCTAATTAATAAGAAAATGAAATGGATGAGAATAATTTTTTGTTTATTATCATGATTAAAGGCGCCGAAGCGCCTTTATTTATTATTGTTCGTGATGACGCGTGAATCGTCTTCGTACCACCACAAAGAAGACCGGCACAAAGAAGATGGCCAGCAGGGTGGCCGACAGCATGCCGCCCATCACCCCGGTACCGACGGCGTTTTGCGCGCCACTGCCGGCTCCATGGCTGATGACCAGCGGCATCACGCCGAGAATAAAGGCCAGCGAGGTCATCAGGATCGGACGCAGGCGCATGCGGGATGCCTCCAGCGTGGCTTCAACAATGCCTTTCCCCTCTTTCTCCATCAGGTCCTTGGCAAACTCGACAATCAGAATGGCGTTTTTTGCCGACAGGCCGATGGTGGTGAGCAGCCCCACCTGGAAATAGACGTCGTTGTTCAGCCCACGCAGGGAGGCGGCCAGCAGGGCACCGACCACCCCTAGCGGCACCACCAGCATCACCGAGAACGGAATTGACCAGCTCTCATAGAGGGCCGCAAGACAGAGGAACACCACCACCAGCGAGATAGCATACAGGGCGGGCGCCTGGTTGCCTGACAGTCGCTCCTGGTATGACATGCCCGTCCAGTCGAAACCGATACCCGTAGGGAGCTTCGCCGCCAGTTGCTCCATTAACACCATCGCTTCGCCGGTACTTTTTCCTGGCGCGGCCTCGCCAAGGATCTCCATGGAAGGGGTGCCGTTATAGCGTTCGAGGCGTGGTGAACCATAGATCCAGTGCGACTCGCTGAACGCTGAAAGCGGCACCATTTCACCGTTGGCGCTGCGCACGTACAGGCGATTGATATCCTCGGGCAGCATCCTGAAGCGCGCATCCGCCTGGACATAGACTTTCTTCACCCGGCCACGGTCAATGTAGTCGTTGACGTAGGTACCCCCCAGGGCGGTGGAGATGGTCTGGTTGATGTCCGACACGCTGACGCCCAGCGCCTGGGCTTTTTCCTGATCGATATCCAGCTTGAACTGCGGCGTATCTTCCAGTCCATTAGGCCGCACGCGAACCAGCAGATCCGGATGGGCTTTGATCATCCCCAGCAGTTGGTTCCGTGCCTGCGTTAGCTGGTTATGGCCCAGGTTGGCCTGGTCTATCAGCTCAAAATCGAACCCTGTTGCGGTGCCCAGCTCGATAATGGCGGGCAGGTTAAACGGGAACACCAGCCCATCTTTGATCTGGCTGAAGGCCCGGGTGGCCCGGCTGACGATAGCCCCGACGCTGTTGGCGGCACCGGGGCGCTCCTCCCAGGGCTTCAGGCTGATAAACGCCACCCCGGCATTTTGCCCCTGGCCGCTGAAGCTGAAGCCGTTAACGGTAAAGACCGACGCCACGTTGGCTTTTTCCGTGGTGAGGTAATAGTGCTCAACCTGATCAAGCACCTTTTGAGTGCGGGTTTGGGTGGCCCCCGCCGGGAGCTGCACCATGGTCATAAAGACGCCCTGGTCCTCTTCCGGCAGGAACGAGGTTGGCAGGCGCAGGAACAGCACCGCCATGCCGCCGACAATCAGGACATAAACCACCAGGTAGCGACCGGTCTTACGCAGAATATGGCTGACGCTGTTGCTGTAGTGCGCCACGCTTCTGTCGAACAGGGCATTGAACCAGCCGAAGAACCCGCCTTTGTGCTCATGATTCTCGTCCGGCGCTTTAAGCAGGGTGGCGCACAGGGCAGGAGTCAGGATCAGCGCCACCAGCACGGAAAGCGCCATCGCCGAGACAATCGTCAGAGAGAACTGGCGATAAATCGCCCCGGTGGAACCGCCAAAAAAGGCCATCGGGATAAACACCGCCGACAGCACCATGGCGATGCCGACCAGTGCCCCCTGGATCTGCGACATTGATTTTTGCGTCGCCTCTTTTGGCGGTAGCTTGTCCTCTACCATTACGCGCTCGACGTTCTCCACCACCACGATGGCATCATCCACCAGCAAGCCTATCGCCAGCACCATGCCAAACATGGTCAGGGTGTTGATAGAGAAGCCAAACGCCGCCAGTACCGCGAAGGTGCCCAGCAGCACCACCGGCACGGCGATGGTCGGGATCAACGTGGCGCGCAGGTTTTGCAGGAACAGGTACATCACCAGGAAGACGAGGATAATGGCTTCAAACAGCGTCTTCACCACTTCATGAATGGAGATCTTCACAAACGGCGTGGTGTCATAGGGGTAAACCACCTTCAGCCCCTGCGGGAAGAAGTTCTGCAGCTGCGCCAGTTTGCTTTTGATCGCCGCGGCGGTATCCAGCGCGTTAGCGCCGGTGGCGAGCTTGATCCCCAGCCCGGTCGCGGCCTGGCCGTTGATTTTGGTCACCATGTTGTAGTTTTCGCCGCCGGGTGCTATCCGGGCCACATCCTTCAGATGCACCATCGACCCGTCCTGATTGACCTTCAGGGTGATGTTGCCAAACTCTTCGGCGGTTTTCAGGCGCGTCTGGGCGATGATCGAGGCGTTGAGCTGCTGGCCTGGCACCGATGGCGTGCCACCAAGCTGGCCGGCGGCAATCTGGTTATTCTGGGTTTTGAGCTGATTGATCACGTCCAGCGGCGTCAGCTGATAGGCGTTCAGCTTATTCGCATCCAGCCAGATACGCATCGCATACTGGGCGCCAAACAGCTGCACATCGCCCACTCCGGAGGTGCGGCTGATGGCATCCTTGACGTTAGAGGCGACATAGTCAGAGATATCGTCCTGGCTCAGGCTCTTATTGTCCGAGACGAAGCCCGCTACCAGCAGGAAACTGCTGCTCGACTTCTCCACGCCGATCCCCTGCTGCTGCACTTCCTGCGGCAGCAGCGGCATCGCCAGCTGCAGTTTGTTCTGCACCTGCACCTGGGCGATATCCGGGTCGGTACCCGACTGGAAGGTCAGAGTGATGGTCACGCTGCCCGCCGAATCGCTGGTGGAGGACATGTACATCAGGTTATCGATGCCGTTCATATTCTGCTCGATCACCTGGGTCACCGTATCCTGCACCGTCTGCGCATCGGCGCCGGGGTAGGTCGCGGAGATCGCCACGGCAGGCGGGGCAATGGTGGGATACTGGGCGATCGGCAGCTTCAGGATCGCCAGCCCGCCCGCAATCATCAGGATGATGGCAAGTACCCACGCAAAAACCGGGCGCTGAATAAAGAAGTTAGCCATGCTCTGTCCTTATCCCGCTTTCTGCGCGGCGGTGTCTGGCGTGGCGACAACCGCGACGCCAGGGCGCACTTTTTGCAGCCCGCTGACAATCACCCGATCGCCTTCCTGCAGGCCGTCGGTGATGAGCCATTGATCGCCAATTGCCTGAGGTGCGACGACGTTTCGTGCTTCAGCCTGATCCTTCGCATTCACCACCATTACGCTGGCCTCACCGCGTGGAGTGCGTGTGACCCCCTGCTGCGGCACCAGGATGGCATGGGGCTGGGTGCCCTCATCAATACGCGCCCGGACAAACATGCCGGGCAGCAGGACATGCTGCGGGTTGGGGAAGATCGCCCGCAGGGTAATGGAGCCGGTGCTCTCGTCCACGGTGACATCGGAGAACTGCAGCGAGCCTTTCAGCGGGTACGGCTGACCATTCTCCATCAGCAGTTGTACGCTGCTGGCGCCATCGCCCGTCTGCAGGCTGGATTGCTTAAGACGCATAAAGTCGTTGCTGGACTGGGTGACATCGACATAAATCGGATCCAGCTGCTGCACCGTGGCCAGCGCCGAGGCCTGGCCGTTCGCGACCAGCGCCCCCTCGGTGACGCTGGATTTGCCGATGCGTCCGCTGATAGGGGACGTCACTTTGGTGTAAGCCAGATTAATGCGCGCGGTCTCGACGTCCGCCTGAGCCGCAATCACCGAAGCATCGGCCTGACGGGCAGTGGCAACGGCCTGATCGTACTCCTGCTTACTGACGTACTGGGTGCCCATCAGTGGTAAATAGCGTTTTACGGTCAGGTGGGCGATGTTGGCTGCAGCCTGGGCTTTGGCCAGCTCGCCCGAGGCGCTGTCAAATGCCGCCTGATAGGTGGCCGGATCGATCTGATACAGCGATTCCCCTGCTTTTACATCGCTGCCCTCGGCAAAGTTGCGCTTCAGGACAATGCCGCTCACCTGGGGGCGAACCTCGGCAACGCGATACGCATCGGTACGGCCCGGCAGTTCGGTGGTGACAACCAGCGGCGCGCTTTTCACCACATGAACCACCACCTGCGGTGACGGCGGCTGCTGGGCTTGTTCACTGTGGTCATCACACCCCACGAGTAATGCGGCACCGATGATAAAACCGGATAAGGGTAAAAACCTGAAATGAGGCGTCATGGCTATTCCTTCAAAATCATCAACCCGCATTAACCGCCAGTGGTTAAGCGTTAAGGAGAGGTAAACAGAAAACGGCGGGCGCCATAATAAAGAATGGCCGGACGGGTTTTTGATTTATAAGTGCGGAGAAACAATTCAAGAGAAAAAAAACGAGTCTGAATGTGATTAAACAACGGGATAGCATTTCAGGTCATATATTTCAGTCCATTATGCTTTAGGTGTACATATGTGTTTAGTGAATAAAATGATGTTCAAATATCATTGAGGTTTATAAATTAAGCGTGTTGACGTTTTTTGTTCAAAATTATTTTTTGCAGTGATGGATAATTCACGCTCTGACGTTTATCACCGATGTTTGATAAATGTAATTAATCCGTTAAAAGAGTGACTCCCTATGGCGCGTAAAACGAAGGCCGAGGCGCAGAAGACACGCCAGTTGTTGATTGAGGCAGCGATAGAGCAGTTCGCCGCACGGGGTGTGGCAAACACCACGCTGACCGATATTGCTGAGGCCGCCAGCCTGACCCGGGGGGCCGTTTACTGGCATTTCAGCAGTAAAGCGGAGATATTTAATGCCATCTGGCAGGAGCAATGCCCGCTGCGCGAGATTATTCGCAGTCAATTATCCCAGATGACAGAAAACGATCCGTTATTCATTTTACGTGAACTGTTTGTTACCGCTTTGCAATATATTGCCCGGGATCGCCGCCAGCGTACGCTATTGCAGATCCTTTATCACAAATGTGAATTTGAACAGGGCATGATTTCAGAATATGAAATTCGGGAGCGGATCGGCTTCAATTATGAAAACGTTCGTCAAATTCTGCAAAGCTGCATTACGGCAGGCCGTATTTCCGCGCAGATCAATATCGACACCACGCTAATTGTTTTTCATGGCTTTTTTTGCGGCCTGATTAAAAACTGGTTAATGAGCCCGGAAAGGCTGGACCTGTATCAACAGGCCCCGGAGCTGGTGGATAACATCCTTTCGACGTTACCGGCGGCCCCGGCGGCACGCCGGTTTTACGACGCCGCCTCATAGCGGCATCGGCCCGGTCAGATTTGCTGCGCCAGCATGGCTTGCGGATCGTGGCTCAGGGCCTTGATGGTCTGCGCCGAAACGGGTTTACCCAGCAGATAGCCTTGTAAGGTATTACACCCCAGCTCGGTCAAAAACGTCTGCTGCTCCTGGGTTTCCACCCCTTCGGCAACCACTTTCAGGTTGAGGGTCTTTGCCAGCGCAACGATAGCCGAAACGATGGTGGCATCGTCGCCCGCGCCGTTAAGATCTTTGACAAACGCCCGATCGATTTTCAGCTCGCAGGCCGGCAGCTTTTTCAGGTACAGCAGGCTGGAATAGCCCGTCCCAAAATCATCGATGGAGGCTTTCACGCCCGCCTGCGTCAGTTCAGTCAGCACCCGTACGCTCTCATCCGGGTTATTCATGGCCGTCGTTTCGGTTACTTCCAGGATCAGGGTATGAGGCGGAATTCGATGACGCGCCAGGCTACTCATTACCGTCTCCACCAGTTGGGGTTGCTCAAACTGCAGCGTGGAGAGATTCACCGCCATCGACCACTCGGTATGCCCTTCGAGATGCCAGACGCGAAGCTGGCGGCAGGCCTCATCAATCACCCAGTTGCCGATAGGAATAATCAGCCCGCTCTTCTCTGCCAGCGGCAGGAACTGGTCAGGGGATAACAACCCTTGCGACGGGTGTTGCCAGCGCAGCAGGGCTTCGAAGCCGACGATGGGGCCCACCGGGGCCTGGAACTTCGGCTGATAAACCAGATGCAGCTCCTGACGATCCAGCGCCAGCCACAGATCGTTCATCAGCTGCAGCTGTTTCTGCGCCAGGGTGTTCATCGAAGGCTGGAAGAAGTGGTAGCCGTTACGCCCCATATGCTTGGTGTGGTACATCGCCGCATCGGCGTTAAACATCAGCTCGCGCTGGTTTTTGCCATCGTGCGGATAGATAGTAACCCCCACGCTGAGGGTCACCACCAGGTCGTACAGCTCAAGGCTGAAGGGCTGGTCAATCGCATGTACCAGGGCGCTGGCCAGCGACGCGGCATCGTTCGGGGTATCGATCTCGGCCAGCAGCACAAACTCGTCGCCGCCAATACGGGCGAGGGTGTACTGGCCTTTCAGCGGCTGTTCCAGACGCTCGGTAACGGCAACCAGCAGCTTATCACCGGTGTCATGCCCGTAGGCATCGTTGACGGCTTTGAAGCCGTCCAGATCCATAAACAGCAGCGCGAAGAGTTTCCCTTCGCGATCGGCTTTGTTGATCGCCTGATCGAGACGGTCCTCGAGGAGCACGCGGTTTGGCAGGCGGGTCAGCGTGTCGTGCAGCGCCAGCTGCGCCAGCTCGCGGTTGGCTTCCGCCAGCGACGAGGCCAGCAGGGCGGTGCGGGCCTGCAGCCTGGCGTCAAACATCGACACCAGTAGCGTAATGCCCAGAATGGAGAGAGCAACGACGCTCACCAGCACCGCCAGCCAGCTGCCGTTTACGCCCTGGTGATGCATATGGACCTGCATCGGGAACTGGGCGGCTTTCATCCCCGTGTAGTGCATGCCGGCAATGGCAACGCCCATCAGTACGGCGGCGCCCGCACGCATCAGCGCGACCTGAGCGGCATCGCGACGCAGACGAAACGTGAGCCACAGGGCGGCCAGCGAGGCGAGCAGGGCAATCACCACCGACAGCGCAACCCAGCGCATATCCCAGACGATAGCGGGCTCAACCTGCAATGCCGCCATCCCGGTGTAGTGCATCGCGACAATGCCGGTACCCAGAATAACGGCACCGGTGGAGAGGCGACGCCTGCGCAAATGATCCCGGCTCACCAGCCAGAGGGCGAACAGCGAGGCGCCGATGGCGATGAACATCGAGAGAGCCGTCTGCAGCAGGTTGTAGTTCAGCCGCATGGAGATATCCATCGCCAGCATGCCGATAAAATGCATGGCCCAGATGCCGATGCCCATGGCGATACCGCCGCCCGTCAGCCAGACACGTGCCGCGATGCCCGTACTGCCGACAACCCGGCCAGCCATATTCAGGGCGGTGTAGGAGGCAAGAATGGCGACAACAAAAGAGATAACCACAAGAAGTTGGTCGTATTGGCTAACCAGCATGATCTCATCAACTCAGACGCAGGGAGGTATTACGTGATACCGGGTGAGACGGGCTGAGACATTATCATCCAACAGGGATGCCTCAAAGGCTTTTAAGCCCGCACAATTTTCGAGGGAAAGCAGGGGGTTAATCCAGTTCGGAGCAGTTAATTAGCTTAAGGGGATTCACCGAATTCATGTTGCGGCATTTGTCCGTTTCCGTAGACATCAACTCAATCCACTGCATTATCAGCGCATCGAAAAGGAAAACGCTAATCGCGAAGACGACTAACCACCCATACTTACGGATCATTCGGAGTTTCCGGGAACAAAGGAAAAGAGTGCAGGAAATATACACGAAAAATAGCGGCTGAGAAGTGGGCAGAACGATGTTTACGTTTCGGCTGTCAGCAGCGTGATGAGGGGAGCAAAACGGGGGAAGAAGGGGCATAAAAAAAGGCGCTTCCCCATGCCGGTTCGCGCCTTTTTAAACAAGCATTTAGCTAATCGAAATTAGTTCATGCCGTACTTTTTCAATTTCTTACGCAGCGTACCACGGTTGATGCCCATCATCAGGGCAGCACGGGTCTGGTTACCGCGGGTGTATTGCATCACCATGTCCAACAGGGGCTGTTCAACTTCAGCCAGTACCAGCTCATACAGGTCGTTAACGTCCTGACCATTCAGTTGAGCAAAATAGTTCTTCAGTGCCTGTTTAACCGAGTCACGCAGGGGCTTTTGAGTTACTTGATCCTGAGAGTTAACGGTGGAAACGGTCAGTACGTCAGAATTTACGCGTTGTTCGAACATAGTTCTGTCAGCTCTTTATTTCATTACGCAAGATTTTCGAAGTATGCCTCCAACGCCTCCAGCTGATCGCTGGCATCCTCTATGGCGTTGAATGTGCGCCGAAACTGGTCATTTGGAGCGTGCTCCTGGAGATACCAGGATACGTGTTTACGCGCAATTCGGTACCCTTTTGTCTGACCATAAAAGTCATGCAATTCCCGAACGTGCGAACAAAGCAAGCGCTTAACCTCTGCCAGCGGCAGCGGGGCAAGCAGCTCCCCAGTGTCCAGATAATGCTGGATTTCCCGAAAGATCCAGGGTCTTCCCTGAGCCGCACGTCCTATCATCAGAGCATCAGCTCCCGTATAGTCGAGCACAGCTCTGGCTTTAAGCGGGTCAGTAATGTCGCCATTCGCGATAATCGGAATGGAAACTTTCTGCTTAACTGCCCGAATGCTGTCGTATTCAGCTTCGCCGTTGAACAAACAGGCGCGGGTGCGTCCATGTATGGTCAGGGCCTGAATGCCACAATCTTCGGCCAGTTGGGCAATCTCTACACAGTTACGGTGATCCGGCGACCAACCCGTGCGAATCTTCAACGTAACAGGAACGTCCACTGCGCTGACAACCGCCGTCAGGATAGACTTCACCTGGTCGGGGTATTGCAGAAGGGCTGAACCCGCAAGCTTGCGATTCACCTTTTTGGCCGGGCACCCCATATTGATATCAATAATCTGGGCACCACTTTCCACGTTAATACGCGCGGCGTCTGCCATCTCTTCAGGCACGCTCCCGGCGATTTGCACGGTGCGGATACCTGGTTCGTCAATGTGCACCATCCGAAGACGGGATTTATCGCTTTCCCAAACCTGCGGGTTAGACGACATCATCTCAGAAACGGTTAAGCCTGCTCCCATCTCATAGCACAGCGTCCTGAAGGGCCGGTCTGTAATACCTGCCATAGGTGCTGCGATCAGGCGATTTCTGAGCTGGTGGTTTCCGATGCGCATGAGTTAAGAAATGACCATACTGTGACTGCAAGGCGGCGTATCTTACGCATTTTTTGCACGAGATGAAAGGCCAAACTTTGAACAATCACCTGTTGCAGATCATGGAATCAGGCACAAAGCATAACCCACAAAATTATATCCCATACAAATCATTCACTTAAATGAGTGTGGCGATTTTATGGTCGCTTACAATTTCCCAAAACTTCTCGTTTTTTCTTAAAGAATGAAACCTTAAGCCGAATAATCTGCTGTTTTAAGCAGCAGATTTCCGAAGTTCTTTGCGATCTGCGTCGCATTTTAGAACATGATCGTGATGACTGAATTGCCTGTTCCTTAACCAAAAGGGCGGTTTAAAAAACAGGCAGCCCAATAACCTTTTACTTTTTACGGCCGGTAATGCGGCACCACTCTTCTTTCTCAACCACCGGGTCGAGTGAGAAGAGGTCGGCGTAGGCTTCGCATACGCTTTCAGCCTGACTGGCAAGAATACCGGAAAGGCCCAGCAGACCGCCCTCAACGGGCAGGACGCTAATTAACGGCGCCAGCTCACGTAACGGGCCAGCGAGGATGTTAGCGACTACCACGTCGGCTTTCATCACTTCTGGCTGGTCATTCGGCAGGTAGAGCTCAAGACGGTCGGAGATGCCGTTGCGCTGCGCGTTATCGCGGCTGGCCTGAATCGCCTGCGGATCGATGTCGATCCCGATCGCTTTGGCCGCGCCCAGCTTCAGGGCGGCGATGGCGAGGATCCCGGATCCACAGCCAAAGTCGATCACCGTTTTACCGTCCAGATCCAGACCATCCAGCCACTGCAGGCACAGGGAGGTGGTCGGGTGGGTACCGGTACCGAACGCCAGGCCCGGATCGAGCATCACGTTAACGGCATTTTCGTCCGGCACCTCGCGCCAGCTCGGGCAGATCCACAGACGCTTACCGAACTGCATTGGGTGGAAGTTATCCATCCACTCGCGCTCCCAGTCCTTGTCTTCCAGCTGCTCAATCTTGTGCGCGAAACCGGCACCCAGCAGCGGGTGATTTTCCAGAATCGCGACCACTTCGGCCATATCGGTTTCGGCATCAAACAGGCCGATGACGTCGGTGTCGCCCCACAGGCGGGTTTCACCCGGTAGCGGTTCAAACACCGGCGTGTCATGCGTGTCCTGGAAAGTGACAGAGACCGCACCAGCCTCTGTCAGCGCATCACTCAGCTCTTCGGCGTTGGCGCCGGTCGTATTCAGTTTTAGTTGGATCCACGGCATGGCAAAACTCTTTATTTATCAGTAGAAATCACGGCTGCCTGCGGCAGGGATTGACCGAAACGGTTCCCCACTACAAACGCCAGCAAACTTAGCAGTAGCGAGGGCACAATCGGATGGAAGCCCAGGTACTGAATTTTAAAGGAGGCGAGCACGGCATAGAGCACGCCACCGACGATCATGGCGCTCAGAGCACCGGCCGCGTTGGCACGCTCCCAGTAGAGGCCCAGCACCAGCGGCCAGAGGAACACCGCTTCCAGACCCCCAAACGCCAGCAGGTTCAGCCAGATGATCATCTCAGGCGGCTTCCACGCGGCCAACAGCAGCAACGCCCCCAGCACCAGGGTGATGACGGCAGACATCCGCTTCAGACGTCGCTCATTTTCCATCTGATCCGGACGCATGTTCAGGTAGAGATCTTTAATGATCGTAGCGGAACTTTGCAGCAGCTGGGCGTTAATTGTCGACATGATCGCCGCCATGGGTGCCGCAAGGAAGATCCCGGCCGCGAATGGCGGCAGCACTTTTACCATCAGGGTCGGGATCACCAGGTCCGGCACGGTGAGATCCGGGATCACCGCCCGGCCCAGCGCCCCGGCCAGGTGCATACCCAGCATCAGGATCGCCACCACGATAGTGCCGATGATAATCCCCCGGTGCACCGCCTTGCTGTCTTTATAAGAGATGCAGCGCACGGCCGTATGTGGCAGGCCAATCACCCCGAAGCAGACCAGCACCCAGAAGGAGGTCATAAAGGTGGGGGAGAGGATGTCATCCGCGCCCTGCGGCGACACCAGCTTCGGATCGATGGTCTGTAGCGTTTCCACCGCATGGGTTAAGCCACCCGCCGCATGCACCACGCCCACCAGCAGCACAATGGTGCCAATCAGCATCACCATGCCCTGCATGGTGTCGTTGAGCACGCTGGCGCGGAAGCCGCCAAACGCGGTGTAGAGCGCGATACTGATACCAAAAATCAGCAGGCCCGTTTCGTAAGGGATCCCGGCGGCGGTCTCAAGCAGGCGCGCGCCGCCGATAAACTGCACGGTCATGGCGCCGATAAAGGCCACCAGCAGGCTCAGGCTGGCCAGCCAGACCAGCAGGCGGCTCTGATAGCGGGCAAACAGCATGTCGTTGAGGGTCACCGCGTTATAGCGGCGCGCCAGAATCGCAAATTTTTTGCCGAGAATACCCAGCGAGAGCCAGACGGCAGGCAGCTGGATCATCGCCAGCAGCACCCAGCCCAGCCCGTATTTATAGGCCGCACCCGGGCCGCCAATAAAGGAGCTGGCGCTGATATAGGTCGCCGTCAGGGTCATCGCCAGCACAATACCGCCCATCGAGCGGCTGCCGAGAAAATACTCATTCAGGAAGGTGCCTGTCGTTCTTTTGCGCATGGCGTAAACGGACAGACCAAAAACAACAAACAGATACGCGACGAGCGGCAGGATCACTTCAAGCTGCATTATCGTCATCCTCCAGCGGAATATCGCGATAGATGAATTTCACCATCGCCCAACAGAGCAGAATAAACACCAGCGGGATCAGCAGGCAGGCCATCTCAAACCAGTGCGGCAGACCGGTAATGCCGATTGCTGAGTCAGGTATGTAAGCAGTTACTAACCATGCGGCGAGATAGAGAAGGGTTAACCACAGCGCCCAGCGCGCTTCTTTGTGGGCCTGAACAAAACGTTTGTCCATTTTTTGTCCCTTGTGGATGAAGAAAGCGGGGATTGTACATGATGAGGCTTTCCAGGCCCCAAAAATAAAAAAGGCCGGATATTCCGGCCTTTTAGCAAAGATGCTGTATTACTTCTCGTTCAGACCGAGTTTCTTCTCCAGATAGTGGATGTTGGTACCACCATGCTGGAAGTTCTCGTCGCTCATAATTCGCATCTGCAGATCAACGTTGGTTTTGATTCCGTCGATGATCAGCTCCTGCAGGGCGTTCTTCATGCGGGCAATCGCCACGTCACGGGATTCGCCGTAGCAGATCAGCTTGCCGATCATGGAGTCATAGTACGGCGGTACGGTGTAACCGGCGTAGATATGGGACTCCCAGCGCACACCAAAGCCACCCGGCGCGTGGAAGCGCGTGATTTTACCCGGGCTCGGCAGGAAGGTGTTCGGGTCTTCGGCGTTGATACGGCATTCTACCGCATGGCCTTTAACCACAACTTCTTCCTGCTTGATGGAGAGCGGTTGACCCGCCGCGATACGCAGCTGCTCTTTGATCAGGTCAACGCCGGTGATCATTTCGGTAACCGGGTGTTCAACCTGAATACGGGTGTTCATCTCAATGAAGTAGAACTCGCCGTTTTCGAACAGGAACTCGAAGGTACCTGCCCCGCGATAGCCGATATCAACACAGGCTTTGGAGCAACGCTCGCCAATGTAGCGACGCAGTTCCGGAGTGATACCCGGTGCTGGTGCCTCTTCGACCACTTTCTGGTGACGACGCTGCATGGAGCAGTCACGTTCTGCCAGATAGATCGCGTTACCCTGACCGTCTGCCAACACCTGAATTTCGATGTGGCGTGGGTTTTCCAGGTATTTTTCCATGTACACCATGTCATTGCTGAAAGCTGCTTTCGCTTCCGCTTTGGTCATGGAGATGGACTGAGCCAGTTCGGCATCGCTGCGCACAACGCGCATACCGCGACCGCCGCCGCCGCCGGACGCTTTGATGATAACCGGATAGCCAATGCGTTTCGCATGAGCACGGTTAGCATCCATGTCGTCGGTCAGAGGACCGTCGGAGCCTGGTACAGTTGGAACACCGGCTTTTTTCATCGCGGTGATCGCAGACACTTTGTCGCCCATCAGGCGGATGGTGTCAGCTTTCGGACCGATGAAGATAAAGCCAGAACGTTCTACCTGTTCAGCGAAGTTGGCGTTCTCAGAGAGGAAGCCATAACCCGGGTGAATCGCGACCGCGCCAGTGATTTCAGCGGCACTGATGATAGCCGGGATGTTCAGATAGCTTTTCACGGACGGAGCCGGGCCGATACAGACCGTCTCATCCGCCAGTAATACGTGTTTCAGATCGCGGTCCGCGCTTGAGTGCACCGCGACGGTCTTAATGCCCAGCTCTTTACAGGCACGAAGAATACGCAGTGCGATCTCGCCGCGGTTGGCGATAACAATTTTATCCAGCATGTTCGCCTCGTTACTCGATGACGACCAGCGGCTCGTCAAATTCAACCGGCTGACCACTTTCGACCAGAATCGCTTTCACAGTACCTGACTTGTCAGCTTCGATCTGGTTCATCATTTTCATGGCTTCAACGATGCACAGGGTATCGCCCGCGTTAACTTTCTGGCCCACTTCGATGAACGCTTTAGCGTCCGGGCTCGGGGTGCGGTAGAAAGTACCAACCATTGGGGAACGTACGATGTGACCACTGATTTCCGCTGCTGCTGGCGCTTCCATTGCTGGAGTGGTCGCCGGAGCGACAGCGTTAGACAGAGCTGGCTGCTGCATCATTGGTGCAGCATACGCTTGTTGCATAACCGGGAAGCCTGCGTTTGGCGCAGCACGGCTGATGCGTACAGACTCTTCGCCTTCAGAAATTTCCAGTTCGGAGATGCCTGATTCTTCAACCAGCTCGATCAGTTTTTTAATCTTACGAATATCCATGAGTGGGTTCCGTACTCTTTGTTTAGTGTGATTGTGACAGGCGTTTTACCGCTGTCTGTAAAGCGAATGAATAACCGTCAGCCCCCAGTCCACAGATGACGCCAGCGGCGATATCCGACAGGTAGGAGTGGTGGCGGAACGGCTCCCGCGCATGCACGTTGCTGAGGTGGATCTCAATAAATGGGATGCTCACTGCCAGCAGCGCGTCGCGAATAGCAACACTGGTGTGCGTAAACGCGGCCGGATTAATCAGGATATAGTCCGTGGAGTCTTTAGCCTGATGAATGCGGTCGATGAGTGCGTACTCCGCGTTTGACTGAAAATGGTCAAGTTCCACATTGAGTGACGCCGCTTCGCTACCCAAACGGTTAACAATCTCGGTTAACGTCAGCGTGCCGTACTTCTCGGGTTCACGGGTGCCGAGCATATTCAGGTTCGGTCCGTTCAAAACTAAGATGTGCAACTTGTCAGCCATTGTGCCGCTATCTCCTGCGATTCTCCGGTAAAAAACAAAATATACCTTCGATGCGCGATTGTCACCCTTTCAGGGTCCGAAAAACCCTTCGGGGAAACCAAAGTCGCACATTATAACGATTTCGTAGCATTTGGCAGCTAAATACTGGTCTTATCAGGGAAGATTATCAACAGCATTCGGATAAACACCCAGGAAGGCTAAGCGATCTGCGGGAATACGCACATTTTCGCCCGTTATCGCCACCACTGGCGAAACTTCTTATAACGCCATGCCAGAAGCGCACCAGCCAGTACGGCGTAGATGATCGGCTGCGGCGAGAGAATTTTCACCGACCAAAGGTAGTGGATGGGAGCGAGGATCGCGACAAGATATACAAAATTATGCAGAAGTTGCCAGCGCCTTCCCAGTTTTCGCTGGGCGTACTGGGTGGAGGTGAGGGTCAACGCCAGTAAAATTACCCAGCTGATAATCCCGAGGGTTAAATAAGGACGGGTAACCAGTTCGCGCCCCAGCAGGGCCAGATTGTTAATCCCCAGCTCAAGAAACGCATAGCTGGTGAGATGCAGCGTCGCCCAGGCGAAACACCATAGCCCAAGCAGGCGGCGGGTGCGGATCAACAAAGGCTGTTTGGCGTAGCGCGCCAGGGGAGAGATCAGCAGGGTCGCCAGTAAAAATTTCAGCGCAGTGCGGCCGGTGAAGTGCTGAATATCTTTTGCCGGATCGGCGCTCAGGCCGCCGTGGTTGATGGCCCAGAATAGCCATATAAAAGGAAGCAGCCCTGCAAGATGCAGGGCGACCTTCAGCCAGGTAATCTGTTTTGCCGTCAGACGCACTTAGAAAAACTCCTTTAAGTCGAGGCCGCGGTAGAGGGACGCCACCTGGTCGGCATAGCCGTTAAACAGCAGCGTCGGCTGACGTTTGACGTCCAGCGCGCCGCCTGAGCCAATAAACCGCTCGGTGGCCTGCGACCAGCGCGGGTGATCCACGTGCGGGTTCACGTTGGCGTAGAAGCCGTACTCGTTCGGGGCCGCAAGGTTCCAGGTGGTGGGCGGACGCTCGCGGGTCAGCTTGATGCTGACGATCGATTTGATGCCCTTAAAGCCATATTTCCACGGCACGGTGAGGCGGACAGGGGCGCCGTTTTGCGGCGGCAGGGCTTTGCCGTAGACGCCAACGGTGAGCAGCGTCAGCGGGTGCATGGCCTCATCAATGCGCAATCCCTCCACGTACGGGTAATCGAGTCCACCACCGATAAACCGGTCTTTCTGGCCTGGCATGTTGTCCGGATCATAAAGGGTCTGGAAGGCGACATACTTCGCGTTGCTGGTGGGCTCCACCATCGCCAGCAGCTTATGCAGCGGAAAACCAATCCACGGCACCACCATCGACCAGGCCTCGACACAGCGCATGCGGTAAATACGCTCCTCCAGCGGGAAGCGGGTGGTCAAATCGTTATAATCGAGGGTCAGGGGCTTCGCCACTTCGCCGTCGATTTTCAGCGTCCAGGGATCGGTCTTCAGGCTGCCGGCGTTAGCGGCCGGATCGGCTTTATCCAGGCCGAACTCGTAGAAGTTGTTGTAGCCTGTCACTTTATCTTCGGGAGTTTTGGCGAGGTTGCTCTGCCACTGGGCAGGCTGGGTAAAGGTCAGGGGCTTCCCGGAGGGGGCTTTCGGACGATCGTTGCCCTTAAACCAGTCCAGCAGGTCGGCCTGGGCGAGAGGCGAGAGCGTCAGCGCACCGGCACCGATCCCCAGCATTTTCAGGATCTGGCGGCGCTTAAGCATAAAAACGGATTCCGCGGTGATATCGGCTTCCGTCAGGGGTTTCACTTTCATGGCATCCTCCGTCATGCGTTTTTCTAAGCATGACGGAGGAGCAGGGTTAAAGCGAATATGTCACGAAAATTTGAAGATTAACCCAGCTTCACCAGCGTACGGCCCTGGATCTGGTTATTAACGATCTTCGCAGCATACTCCGGCGCCTGCTCAAGGCTAATCTGGGTGGCGCTTTGATCATAGAAAGAGGCAGGCAGATCGCGAACCAGCCGTTCCCAGGCCTGTGCGCGGCGCTCTGGTGGGGCCATCACCGAATCGACACCCTGCAGACGGACGTTACGCAGAATAAACGGCATCACGGTGGTCGGCAGGGCAAAACCGCCCGCCAGGCCGCAGGCCGCCACGCAGCCGCCGTAGTTCATCTGCGCCAGTACTTTTGCCAGCACTTTATCCCCGACGGTATCGACGGCACCGGCCCAGATCTGTTTCTCCAGCGGACGAGTCTCAGCGAACTCGTCGCGGCCCAGAATGCGGCTGGCACCCAGGGAACGCAGATAGTCATGGGTGCTTTCACGACCGGAGACCGCCGCCACCTGATAGCCCAGCTTATGCAGCAGGGCGACCGCGGTGCTGCCGACGCCGCCGCTGGCACCCGTTACCACCACCTCACCGGACTGCGGGGTAACCCCGGCCTCTTCCAGCGCCATCACGCACAGCATGGCGGTAAACCCGGCGGTGCCGATGATCATCGCTTTACGGCCATCGAGCCCGTTCGGCATCGGCACCAGCCAGTCGCCGTTGACGCGAGCCTGCGCGGCCAGCCCGCCCCAGTGATTTTCGCCCACGCCCCAGCCGGTCAGCAGCACCTGCTGGCCGACATGGAAACGCGGATCTTCGCTGGCGTGTACGCGGCCCGCAAAGTCGATACCTGGAACCATTGGGAAATTACGAACGATCTTGCCGGTACCCGTAATGGCGAGGGCATCTTTGTAATTCAGGCTGGACCAGTCGATATCAACGGTCACGGCCCCTTCTGGCAGGCGGCTCTCCTCAATAGATTGCACTGATGCAAGAGTTTTGCCTTCCTGCTGTTCTAAGATCAAAGCCTGCATACGAATTCCTTACTCAGCATGATGATTGGAAAATAATTTTGGGAGACTATACTCGCTCATTGACATGCAATGCCGATTTAACGCAATAAATTGCCAGATACACCGGATTTGGTAGTATGCCGATGCCGTATTGCAAGTTAGTGCTCACTTGCTATCCTCACCAACTCACGGAGTAATCTCAAGGATGCGATTATCGACGAAGTTTTCCGCTTTTATCGCCTTGCTAACCGGGTTGACCATCTTTGTCATCCTGATCGGCTGCTCGCTCAGTTTCTATAATGCGATCCAGGGAAAGCTTGCGAACCGCGTCCAGTCCGTGGCCTCGGTGATTGACTCCCGCCTTGTCAGCACCCCCTTTCCAGAACTTACCCGTCAGCTGGACGAGCTGATGGCCCCGGTGGATATCACCCGGGTGGAAATTAAACAGGGCGGACAAACCATTTTCAGCCACAGCGGGCAAAAGGGTTATCGACCGGCCGGTGCGCCACCCCAGAATCTCGAGCTGACCGTTCCCTCCCTGAAAAATCCCGGTATGACCATAAGCCTGGCCTATCTGGACCCCATGAACAGTTATTTTCGTTCGCTGATGACCACCGCGCCGCTGACGGTGGCGGTGATCTTCGTGGTGGTGCTGATTTTTCTGGCGGTGCGCTGGCTGCGTCGCCAGCTCTCGGGGCAGGAGCTGCTGGAGTCGCGCTCGGTGCGGATCCTTAACGGAGAACGAGGGGCCCAGGTGCGCGGATCCGTGTATGAATGGCCGTCACGTACCAGTAGCGCGCTGGATGTGTTGCTGTCCGAAATTCAGTTTGCCAGCGACCAGCGCAGCCGGATAGACACGCTGATCCGCTCCTATGCCGCCCAGGACAACAAAACCGGCCTTAACAATCGGCTTTTCTTTGATAATCAGCTGGCGACCCTGCTGGAAGATCCTGAGAAAGTGGGCTCGCACGGCGTAGTGATGATTGTCCGTCTGCCGGATTTCGACCTGCTGAAAGACAACTGGGGAAGGGCGGTGGCGGAGGAGCATCTGTTTACGCTCATTAATATGCTCTCCACCTTTATGATGCGCTATCCCGGGGCGCTGCTGGCGCGCTATCACCGCAGTGATTACGCCGTGCTGCTGCCGCACCGCACCCTGAAAGAGTCAGAGAGCATCGCCAGCCTGCTGCTCAAGTCGGTGGATGCGCTGCCGCCGAGCAAAATGCTCGATCGCGATGACATGGTGCATATTGGCATCTGCGCCTGGCGCGGCGGCCAGACCACCGAGCAGGTGATGGAGCACGCCGAAGCCGCCACCCGCAATGCCGTGCTGCAGGGGGCCAACGGCTGGGCAGTTTATGATGACTCCCTGCCGGAAAAAGGGCGTGGCAACGTGCGCTGGCGCACCCTGATTGAACAGATGCTTACCCGCGGCGGGCCGCGGATTTACCAAAAACCGGCGGTGCTGGCTAACGGCCAGGTCCATCATCGGGAACTGCTGTGCCGCATCTTCGACGGCAACGAAGAGGTGGTGTCGGCGGAGTATCTGCCGATGGTGCTGCAGTTTGGCCTGTCGGAAGAGTACGACCGCCAGCAAATTTCGCGATTGATGCCATTCTTATCCTTCTGGCCGGAAGAGCATCTGGCGCTGCAGGTGACGGTAGAGTCTCTCATCCGGCCGCGATTCCAGCGCTGGCTGCGCGATGTGCTGATGCAATGTGAAAAATCGCAGCGTAGACGGATTATTTTTGAACTTGCAGAGGCGGATGTTTGTCAACACATCAGTCGGTTACAGCCGGTGGTTCGATTGATCAATGCGTTGGGGGCTCGTGTGGCGGTGACGCAGGCGGGTCTGACGCTGGTCAGCACCAGCTGGATCAAGGCGCTGGAGGTAGAGCTGTTGAAGCTGCATCCGGGGCTGGTAAGGAATATCGAAAAACGCACGGAAAACCAGCTGCTGGTACAGAGCCTGGTGGAAGCCTGCAAGGGAACGCAAACGCATGTATTTGCTACGGGCGTACGGTCACGAACGGAATGGCAGACGTTGACAGAGCGCGGAGTGACAGGGGGTCAAGGAGATTTTTTTGCGGCCTCTCAGCCTCTTGACAGCAATGTGAAAAAATATTCGCAAAGATACTCTGTTTAACCTGCCGTTTGGTGAGTTTTCACGTAGAATATCGCGCCTGTAGCGTGATGTATGACGAGCAAAATGACAGTGAGCGACCTTTAACGGGTTACAAATGAACGTGAGGAACGCTGTTTTTTCTCAGCCCTGAGGGAGTCAGGCGACGATTTGTAACAAAGGAAACGTGCTGCACAAATTTTCACCGTAGCAGGCGATTTTTGCGCCTTGTCGCTGCTGCGTGTGGTTGGTAAAGTAAGCGGATTTTGTTTTCCGCCCCAGCTTTCAGGATTATCCCTTAGTATGTTGAAAAAATTTCGTGGCATGTTTTCCAATGACCTGTCCATTGACCTGGGTACCGCGAATACCCTCATTTATGTAAAAGGACAAGGCATCGTACTGAATGAGCCTTCAGTTGTGGCCATTCGTCAGGATCGTGCTGGTTCACCGAAAAGCGTAGCGGCCGTTGGCCATGACGCTAAGCAGATGCTTGGTCGTACGCCGGGTAATATCGCTGCCATTCGTCCGATGAAAGACGGCGTTATCGCTGACTTCTTCGTGACCGAGAAAATGCTTCAGCACTTTATCAAACAGGTGCACAGCAACAGCTTTATGCGTCCAAGCCCGCGTGTTCTGGTGTGTGTGCCGGTTGGCGCTACCCAGGTAGAACGTCGTGCTATTCGTGAATCCGCTCAGGGCGCTGGTGCGCGTGAAGTCTTCCTGATTGAAGAGCCAATGGCTGCGGCAATCGGTGCCGGCCTGCCGGTTTCCGAAGCAACCGGTTCCATGGTGGTGGATATCGGTGGCGGTACCACTGAAGTGGCCGTTATCTCCCTGAACGGTGTGGTTTACTCCTCTTCCGTACGTATCGGTGGTGACCGCTTCGACGAAGCTATCATCAACTACGTTCGCCGTAACTACGGCTCTCTGATCGGTGAAGCCACCGCAGAGCGTATTAAGCACGAAATCGGTTCTGCTTACCCGGGTGACGAAGTTCGCGAGATCGAAGTGCGCGGCCGTAACCTGGCAGAAGGCGTTCCACGTGGCTTTACCCTGAACTCCAACGAAATCCTCGAAGCGCTGCAGGAGCCGTTGACCGGCATCGTCAGCGCCGTCATGGTTGCCCTCGAGCAGTGCCCGCCGGAACTGGCTTCCGATATCTCCGAGCGCGGTATGGTTCTGACCGGTGGTGGTGCGCTGCTGCGTAACCTCGACCGCCTGTTGATGGAAGAGACAGGAATTCCTGTCGTAGTTGCAGAAGATCCACTGACTTGCGTAGCCCGTGGTGGCGGCAAGGCGCTGGAAATGATCGACATGCACGGCGGCGACTTGTTCAGCGAAGAGTAGTCAGGTGTGAAAGGGTAGCGGATGGCTACCCTTTCTCTCTGACGCGAGAGTACGCATAGCCTATGAAGCCAATTTTTAGCCGTGGCCCGTCGCTACAGTTTCGCCTGATCCTTGGGGTGTTGGTAGCGCTTGGTGTCATTATTGCCGATAGCCGCCTCGGTACGTTCAGCCAGATCCGAACGTACATGGATACCGCCGTCAGTCCTTTCTACTTTGTATCAAATGGTCCCCGTGAATTACTCGACAGCGTCTCGCAAACCCTGTCCTCACGCGATCAACTCGAACTTGAAAACCGCGCGTTACGCCAGGAACTGCTGCTGAAAAACAGCGAAATACTGATGCTGGGCCAGTACAAGCAGGAGAACGCCCGTCTGCGTGAGCTGCTGGGCTCCCCGCTGCGTCAGGATGAGCAGAAGATGGTGACCCAGGTGATCTCCACCGTTAACGATCCGTACAGCGATCAGGTGGTGATCGACAAGGGCAGCGTCAATGGCGTGTACGAAGGCCAGCCGGTCATCAGTGATAAAGGCGTCGTCGGCCAGGTGGTTGCGGTCGCCAAGCTGACCAGCCGCGTGCTGCTGATTTGCGATGCCACCCATGCGCTGCCGATCCAGGTGCTGCGTAACGATATTCGCGTCATTGCGGCCGGTAACGGCTGTACGGACGATCTGCAGCTGGAACATCTGCCGGCGAATACCGATATTCGCGTGGGCGACGTGCTGGTAACGTCAGGTCTGGGCGGTCGCTTCCCGGAAGGTTATCCGGTTGGGGTGGTCTCCTCCGTGAAGCTGGACACCCAGCGCGCCTATACCGTGATTCAGGCTCGTCCAACGGCGGGTCTGCAGCGCCTGCGCTATCTGCTGCTGCTGTGGGGGGCCGATCGTAACGGTTCTAACCCGATGACTCCGGAAGATGTGCATCGCGTGGCGAATGAACGACTGATGCAGATGATGCCGCAGGTGCTTCCTGCGCCAAACTCGATGGGGCCGCCTGCGCCAGTCCCGGCGCCGGCAACCGGGCTGACCCAGCCGCTGCCTGATGCGCCACCGCCACCGCAACTCTCTTCGGGAGGGCAATAGTGGCAAGCTATCGTAGCCAGGGACGCTGGGTTATCTGGCTCTCGTTTTTAGTCGCGCTGTTGCTGCAAGTGATGCCCTGGCCGGACGACATTCTTGTTTTCCGGCCAAACTGGGTGCTGCTGATTCTGCTCTACTGGATCCTCGCGCTACCGCACCGCGTAAATGTGGGCACAGGTTTTGTGATGGGTGCCATACTGGATCTGATTAGTGGCTCAACGCTTGGCGTACGCGCTCTGTCCATGAGTATCATCGCATACCTGGTCGCTCTGAAATTCCAGCTCTTTCGTAATCTGGCGCTCTGGCAACAGGCGTTGGTGGTGATGTTGTTATCCATGGCCGCGGATATCATTGTTTTCTGGGCAGAGTTTTTAGTGATCAACGTCTCTTTCCGTCCGGAAGTGTTCTGGAGTAGTGTAGTAAACGGTGTGCTCTGGCCATGGTTGTTCCTGCTGATGCGTAAGGTTCGCCAGCAATTTGCCGTGCAATAAAAGGTTTCTATGACGTCTTTGTATCTCGCTTCCGGCTCCCCGCGCCGTCAGGAACTCCTGACGCAGTTAGGGGTATCTTTTGAACGCATCGTCACCGGCATTGAAGAGCAACGTGCCGAGGGCGAAAGCGCACAACAGTACGTTTCCCGTCTGGCACGGGAGAAAGCGCAGGCCGGCGTGGCGCAGGTGCCGCGTGATTTACCGGTGCTGGGCGCAGATACCATCGTCATCCTTAACGGTGAAGTCCTCGAGAAACCGCACGACGATGAGCATGCGTTTAGAATGCTGCGCAAATTGTCCGGCCATACGCATCAGGTAATGACTGCCGTCGCGCTGGCCAATCGCCAGCACGTGCTGGATTGCCTGGTGGTCACCGACGTCACGTTCAGAGTACTCACAGAAGAGGATATCGCCGGTTATATCGCCAGCGGTGAACCAATGGATAAAGCAGGTGCATACGGTATTCAAGGGTTGGGTGGCTGTTTTGTCAGGAAGATCAATGGCAGCTATCACGCCGTAGTCGGCTTACCGCTGGTGGAAACGTATGAGTTGCTGAGCAATTTTAACTCACTGCGTGAGGGAAGGGATAATTATGACGGCTGAATTGTTGGTAAACGTAACGCCCTCGGAAACCCGTGTGGCCTATATCGATGGCGGAATTCTTCAGGAAATTCATATCGAGCGTGAAGCGCGGCGCGGAATAGTAGGCAATATCTACAAAGGTCGTGTCAGTCGTGTACTACCGGGTATGCAGGCGGCATTTGTAGATATTGGCCTCGATAAAGCGGCCTTCTTACATGCTTCCGATATCATGCCGCACACCGAATGCGTGGCGGGTGAAGAGCAAAAGCAGTTTACCGTTCGTGATATCTCCGAGCTGGTGCGTCAGGGCCAGGATCTGATGGTGCAGGTGGTGAAAGATCCGCTGGGCACCAAAGGCGCGCGCCTGACCACCGACATCACCTTACCTTCCCGTTATCTGGTCTTTATGCCTGGCGCTTCTCACGTTGGCGTTTCCCAGCGTATCGAGAGCGAAAGCGAGCGCGATCGGCTGAAAAAAGTGGTCGGCGCGTACTGCGATGAGCAGGGCGGATTTATCATTCGCACCGCCGCTGAGGGGATCAGCGAAGAAGATCTGGCCTCGGATGCCGCCTACCTGAAACGCGTCTGGACCAAAGTGATGGAGCGTAAAAAACGCAACCAGACCCGCTATCAACTGTACGGTGAGCTGGCCCTTGCCCAGCGCGTCCTGCGCGACTTCGCCGATGCCCAGCTGGATCGCATCCGCGTCGACTCCCGTCTGACCTATGACGCGCTGCTTGAATTTACCGCCGAGTACATACCGGAAATGCCGGGCCTGCTGGAGCACTACACCGGGCGTCAGCCGATCTTCGATCTCTATGATGTCGAGAACGAAATCCAGCGCGCGCTGGAGCGCAAGGTCGAGCTCAAGTCCGGCGGCTATCTGATTATCGACCAGACCGAAGCGATGACCACCGTGGATATCAACACCGGGGCGTTTGTCGGTCACCGCAATCTGGACGACACCATTTTCAATACCAACATTGAAGCGACGCAGGCCATTGCGCGTCAGCTTCGTCTGCGCAATCTGGGTGGCATCATCATCATCGACTTTATCGATATGAGTAACGAAGACCACCGCCGCCGCGTGCTGCACTCCCTGGAGCAGGCGCTGAGCAAAGATCGCGTGAAAACCAGCATCAACGGCTTCTCCCAGCTGGGTCTGGTTGAGATGACCCGCAAACGCACCCGTGAAAGCGTGGAGCATGTACTGTGCAACGAGTGCCCGACCTGCCATGGCCGCGGCACGGTAAAGACGGTAGAGACGGTGTGCTACGAGATCATGCGTGAGATCGTTCGCGTGCATCACGCCTACGACTCCGACCGCTTCCTGGTCTATGCTTCTCCTTCGGTGGCGGAAGCCCTGAAAGGAGAAGAGTCCCACGCGCTGGCAGAAGTGGAAATCTTTGTCGGCAAACAGGTAAAGGTGCAGATAGAGCCGCTCTATAACCCGGAGCAGTTTGACGTGGTGATGATGTAATCCGCAGGGCACTGCGAGACAAGAACGGCTGACAAGGAGAGACGCGTGAGGCGATTGCCGGGGATTTTACTGCTTACAGGGGCAACGCTGATAGTGATTGTCGCGCTGCTCGTAAGCGGGCTGCGTCTCATATTGCCGCATCTGGACACCTGGCGTCCGCAGGTGCTGGCGAAAATCGAATCCGCGACCGGCATGCCCGTCGCGGCCAGCCAGCTCAACGCGAGCTGGCAGAATTTCGGCCCGACGCTGGAAGTGCGCGATATCAACGCGCAGCTGAAAGACGGCGGCTACCTCAAAATTAAGCGCGTGACCCTGGCACTGGACGTGTGGCAAAGCCTGCTGCACCTGCGCTGGCAGTTTCGCGATCTCACCTTTTATCAGCTGCAGTTTCTGACCAACACCCCGCTACGCAGCGACGATCAGGGCGAAGGCTTTGAGGCCAACCGCATCAGCGATCTGTTCCTGCGCCAGTTCGATCATTTCGATCTGCGCGACAGTGAAATCAGCTTTATCACCCTCTCCGGGCAGCGCGCCGAACTGGCGATCCCCCAGCTTACCTGGCTCAATGGCAAAGATCGTCACCGTGCGGAGGGCCAGGTCAGTCTCTCCAGCCTGAACGGACAGCATGGCGTGATGCAGGTGCGGATGGATCTGCGTGACGACAATGGCCTGCTGAATAACGGCAAAGTGTGGATGCAGGCCGATGACGTGGACGTCAAACCCTGGCTCGGTGAGTGGGTGCAGCAGAACATGCAGCTGCAAACCGCGCGCTTCAGCATTGAAGGGTGGATGACCCTCACCAACGGCCAGTTCGCCAGCGGCGATATCTGGCTGAAGCAGGGGGGCGCCAGCTGGCCGGGAAAAGCGCGCCAGCATCAGCTTTCGGTTGATAACCTGACCGCGCACGTCACCCGCGAGAAAGAGGGCTGGCAGTTCGCCATCCCGGATACGCGCATTACCATGGACGACAAGGCGTGGCCGCGCGGAGCCCTGGCTCTGGCCTGGATCCCGGGGCAGGACGTCGGCGGCGCCAACAACAAACGCAGCGACGAGCTGCGCATTCGCGCCAGCAATCTGGAGCTGTCAGGCCTGGAGGGGCTGCGAACCATCGCGGCGAAGCTCTCCCCGTCGCTGGGCGAAGTCTGGCAGGCCACCCAGCCGGTGGGGGCGATCAACGCTCTGGCGCTCGATATTCCGTTGCAGGAGACGGAAAAAACCCGCTTCAACATCACCTGGACCGATCTCGCCTGGAAGCAGTGGGAGCTGCTGCCGGGGGCCGAGCATTTCAGCGGCACGCTGCAGGGCAGCGTGGAGGATGGTCGCCTGGTGGCCAACATGCGCGATGCGAAAATGCCTTACGAAACCGTCTTCCGCGCCCCGCTGGAGGTAGAGAGAGGCACCGCCACCCTCCACTGGCTGAAGAACGAGAAGGGTTTCCAGCTTGACGGACGTGACATCGACGTCAAAGCCAAAGCGGTGCACGCCCGGGGGGATTTCCGCTATCTGCAACCAGCGGGCGATGAGCCCTGGCTGGGGATCCTGGCGGGCATCAGCACCGACGACGGATCCCAGGCGTGGCGCTATTTTCCTGAAAACCTGATGGGCAAAGCGCTGGTGGACTACCTGAGCGGTGCTATTCAGGGCGGACAGGCGGATAACGCTACCCTGGTGTATGGCGGTAACCCGCACCTGTTCCCCTACAAGCACAACGAAGGCCAGTTCCAGGTTCTGGTGCCGTTACGCAACGCCACCTACGCCTTCCAGCCCGAGTGGCCCGCGCTGAAAAACCTCGATATTGAGCTTAACTTCATCAATGACGGGTTGTGGATGAAGACCGATGGCGTGGCGCTGGGCGGGGTGAAAGCCAGTAACCTGACCGCGGTGATCCCGGACTATTCGAAAGAAAAGCTGCTGATCGACGCCGATATCAACGGCCCCGGAAAAGCCGTTGGGCCGTATTTTGACGAGACGCCGCTGGATGATTCCCTGGGTGCCACGCTCCAGCAGCTCCAGTTGGATGGCGATGTGAATGCTCGCTTACATCTGGATATCCCGCTCGACGGCACCATGACCACCGCCAAAGGCGACGTCAGGCTGAAAAATAACAGTCTGTTCATCAAGCCGCTGGACAGCACCATTAACAATCTGAGCGGCCAGTTCAGCTTCGTGAATGGCGATCTGAAAAGCGGGCCGCTGACCGCGAGCTGGTTTAATCAGCCGGTGAATATCGACTTCTCCACCACCGAAGGCGAGAAAGCCTATCAGGTGGGGATCAATCTGGATGCCAGCTGGCAGCCTTCTCGGATGGATGTGCTGCCAAAAAGCATCAGCCAGTCGCTGGAAGGCCGCCTGCCGTGGAACGGCAAGGTGGCGATTGAGCTACCTTATCGTGGCGATGCCCATTACAAGGTGGATATCAGCGGCGATCTGAAGAACGTCAGCAGCGACCTGCCGTCGCCGCTGGAGAAGAGCGCGGGTGAGCCGCTGCCGGTGAAACTGAACGTCAACGGGGATCTCAACAGCTTTACCCTGACGGGCAATGCCGGTAGTAAGAATCACTTTAACAGCCGCTGGTTGCTGAACCGCAAGCTGACGCTGGATCGCGCCATCTGGACCAGCGACAGCCGCACGCTGCCGCCGCTGCCGGAACAGGCGGGCGTCGAACTCAACCTGCCGCCGATGGATGGTGCCGAGTGGTTAGCGCTGTTCCAGAGCGGGGTCGGACAAAATGTCGATGAGTCGGCGCAGTTCCCGCAGCACATCACGGTGCGCACTCCCGCGCTGGCGCTGGGTGGACAGCAGTGGAATAACCTGAGCATCGTCTCTCAGCCGACCCTGAACGGCTCAAAAGTCGAGGCGCAGGGGCGGGAGATTAACGCCACCCTGCTGATGCGCGACACCGCGCCGTGGCAGGCGGAGATCCGCTATCTCTATTTCAACCCGGCGACCGCCACCGCCGGAAAAGGTAACCCTGTTTCGCCGTTAGCCAGCACCACGCGGGTCAATTTCAGCGGCTGGCCTGATTTACAGCTGCGCTGTGCCGAGTGCTGGCTGTGGGGACAGAAGTACGGTCGTATTGATGGCGACTTCACCATTAAGGGCAACACCCTGTCTCTGGCGGGCGGGCTGATTGATACCGGCTTTGGCCGCCTGACCGCCAACGGCGAGTGGGTGAACGGTACCGAGCAGCGCACCTCGCTGAAAGGGCAGATAAAAGGTAACAAGCTGGATGCGGCCTCGAACTATTTCGGTATCACCACGCCGATTCGCGGTTCGTCCTTTGACCTCGACTACGATCTGCACTGGCGCGCTCAGCCGTGGAAGCCTGACGAAGCCTCGCTGAACGGTATACTCAAGACCCGGCTGGGCAAGGGTGAAATCGCCGATCTGAGCACCGGTCATGCGGGGCAGCTTCTGCGCCTGCTCAGCTTCGACGCCCTGCTGCGCAAGCTGCGCTTTGACTTCAGCGATACCTTTAACGAAGGCTTCTACTTCGACTCGATCCGCAGCACGGCGTGGATCAAAGACGGGGTCCTGCACACTGATGACACCCTGGTCGACGGGCTGGAGGCGGATATCGCCATGAAGGGCTCCGTCAATCTGGTGCGTCGCGAACTGGATATGGAAGCGGTGGTGGCCCCGGAAATTTCCGCCACCGTCGGCGTGGCAGCGGCCTTTGCCGTGAACCCGATTGTCGGCGCGGCGGTGTTTGCCGCCAGTAAAGTGCTGGGGCCGCTGTGGAGCAAAGTCTCGATTCTGCGCTATCACATCACCGGTCCGGTCGATAAACCGCAGATTAATGAAGTGCTGCGTCAGCCACGCAAAGATGCACAGCAATGATTTGACGCGGGCAATTAATTGCCTCACTCTCAATAGATAAGATCTTAGATACGTCCTGTGGACGGCAACGAACGAGTAGCAAAACGATGAGTCTGAACCTGGTAAGTGAACATCTGCTGGCAGCGAACGGCCTGAGCCATCAGGACCTGTTTTCCATTCTTGGTCAACTGACCGAACGCCGTCTCGACTACGGCGATCTCTACTTTCAGTCGAGCTATCACGAATCCTGGGTTTTAGAAGACAGCATCATCAAAGATGGCTCTTATAATATCGACCAGGGCGTCGGTGTCCGCGCCGTCAGCGGCGAGAAAACCGGTTTTGCCTATGCGGACCAGATTAGCCTGACCGCCCTGCAGCAGAGCGCGCAGGCGGCACGCACCATCGTGCGCGACAGCGGTGATGGTCGGGTGAAAACCCTGGGCGAAGTGCAGCACTCTGCGCTCTACACCAGCGTCGATCCGCTGCAAAGCATGAGCCGGGAAGAGAAGCTGGATATCCTGCGCCGGGTGGACAAAGTGGCCCGTGCGGAAGATAAGCGCGTGCAGGAAGTCTCTGCCAGCCTGAGCGGCGTGTACGAGCTGATCCTGGTGGCGGCAACCGATGGCACCCTGGCCGCCGACGTGCGTCCGCTGGTCCGTCTCTCCGTCAGCGTGCTGGTGGAGGAGGACGGCAAACGCGAGCGTGGTTCCAGCGGCGGCGGCGGTCGTTTTGGTTACGAATGGTTCCTGAACCCGGTCGAAGGCGAAGTGCGTGCCGACGCCTGGGCGAAAGAGGCGGTGCGCATGGCGCTGGTCAACCTCTCTGCCGTAGCAGCACCTGCGGGCACCCTGCCGGTGGTACTGGGCGCGGGCTGGCCTGGCGTGCTGCTGCACGAAGCGGTGGGTCACGGTCTGGAAGGCGACTTCAACCGTCGCGGCACCTCGGTCTTCAGCGGCCATATGGGTGAGCTGGTGGCCTCTGAGCTCTGCACCGTGGTGGATGACGGCACCATGACCGATCGTCGTGGCTCGGTCTCTATCGACGACGAAGGGACGCCGGGTCAGTACAACGTGCTGATCGAAAACGGGATCCTGAAAGGCTACATGCAGGACAAGCTGAATGCCCGCCTGATGGGTGTGGCTCCAACCGGTAACGGCCGTCGCGAATCCTACGCGCACCTGCCGATGCCGCGTATGACCAACACCTATATGCTGGCGGGTAAATCCACGCCGCAGGAGATCATCGAGTCGGTGGAGTATGGCATCTACGCGCCAAACTTCGGCGGCGGCCAGGTGGATATCACCTCCGGCAAATTTGTCTTCTCGACCTCAGAAGCCTATCTGATCGAGAAGGGCAAAGTCACCAAAGCGGTGAAGGGCGCAACCCTGATCGGTTCCGGCATCGAAGCGATGCAGCAGATCTCGATGGTCGGTAACGATCTTAAGCTGGATAACGGCGTCGGCGTCTGTGGCAAAGAGGGCCAGAGCCTGCCGGTGGGTGTCGGTCAGCCGACCCTGAAGGTGGATAACCTGACCGTCGGCGGTACCGCGTAATTTCCCTTCCGAAATTCCCTCTCCCTGTGGGAGAGGGTTATTCCTTCCTTCCCCGCATCTCCTGAAACAGCGCCGCCACCTGCACGAAATAGTCCGTCAGATAGTTAATGCACACCTGCACCTTCAGCGGCAGTTTGTCCTTTTCGGTATAGACCGCATACACCGGGCGCGGATCCGACTGATAGCGCGGGAAGAGGATCTCCAGCTCGCCGCTGTTGATCTCGTTGATCACCCACATCAGCGGGACGTAGGCGATCCCGGCCCCGGCCACCAGCCAGCGGGAGATGGTCATCGGATCGTTGGTGACAAAGCGTCCCTGCGGCAGCAGTTTTGTTGAGAGCCCTTCCGGCGCGACCAGCTCAAATTCATTATCCGGGCGCACGCTGTACTCCAGCCAGGCGTGATTGCTGAGATCCGCCGGTTTCTCCGGGATCCCGGCTCTGGCGAGATACTTTTTCGCCGCGCACACCACCATCGGCATACTGCCCAGACGGCGGGAGAAGAGGCTGGAGTCCTGCAATGCCCCGACGCGGATCACCACATCCAGCCCATCGGCAATCAGGTCCGGGGCGGGAATGCCGGTGACCAGATTGACCGTCAGCCCCGGATACTCCTGCAACATCTCGGCGGTCATTTCAGCCAGGACATTTTGTGCCATAGTTGAAGAGCAGCCGATGCGCAGCGTGCCGATGGGGGTGTTGTTAAAGGCGTAGAGTTGCTCATGCACCGCCTGGGCCTCATACAACATCCGCCGACAGCCCTGATAATAAATTTTGCCGGCTTCGGTCAGCCCCAGGCTGCGGGTGCTGCGGTTGAGAAGCTTCACCTGGAGGTCATCTTCCAGTTTGGCGACGGTCTGACTGATTGACGAGACGCTCATCTGCAGTTGCCTGGCCGCGGCGGTAAATGAGCCCAGCTCAACGACTTTGGCAAAAACCGACATCCGTTTTAGACGTTCCATTATTCACTCTGGCTTAAAAGTGATTTAGATCACATATGATAGATAACAGCATAACAGTTACGCTAATATATTATTAATACATTATAGCTACGCCACTCTCGCCCGGCTTTTCTTGCCCCTTCTGCGGTGCCGTATGCTGAATAATTCTTTCGCCTGCTCGCTTTAATCAAGGTCAACATGAGTCTGTTTCCCGTTATCGTGGTGTTCGGATTGTCGTTCCCTCCGATATTCTTCGAACTTCTTTTATCACTGGCGATTTTTTGGCTGGTGCGAAAGGTGCTGGCTCCAACTGGGATCTATGATTTCGTCTGGCACCCTGCATTGTTCAATTCCGCGCTGTATTGCTGCCTGTTCTATCTGGTATCGCGACTGTTTGTTTGAGGTAGATGTGAAAACGCTAACAAGAAAAATCTCCCGTACCGCCATTACCGTGGCGCTGGTTATCCTCGCGTTCATCGCTATTTTTCGCGCGTGGGTTTACTACACCGAGTCCCCCTGGACTCGCGATGCGCGCTTTAGCGCCGACATCGTTGCCATTGCCCCGGACGTGGCAGGCCTGATCACTGCCGTCAATGTGCATGACAACCAGCTGGTGAAAAAGGATCAGGTGCTGTTTACCGTTGACCAGCCGCGCTACCAGAAAGCGTTGGAAGAAGCGGAAGCGGACGTCGCCTACTACCAGGCGCTGGCCGCGGAAAAACGTCGCGAGGCGGGGCGCCGTAATCAGCTCGGGGTGCAGGCGATGTCCCGCGAGGAGATCGACCAGTCCAACAACGTGCTGCAAACCGTGCTGCATCAGCTGGCGAAGGCCGAGGCCACCCGCGATCTGGCGAAGCTCGATCTTGAGCGTACCGTGATCCGCGCCCCGTCCGACGGCTGGGTGACCAACCTCAACGTCTACACCGGTGAATTTATTACCCGCGGCTCTACCGCCGTGGCGCTGGTCAAACAGCACTCCTTCTACGTGCTGGCCTATATGGAAGAGACCAAGCTGGAGAACGTCCGTCCGGGTTATCGGGCCGAAATCACCCCGCTGGGCAGCAATCGTGTTCTGAAAGGGACGGTCGACAGCGTGGCGGCAGGGGTGACCAACTCCAGCGCCACCCGCGACAGCAAAGGGATGGCGACCGTCGATTCCAATCTGGAGTGGGTGCGTCTGGCGCAGCGCGTGCCGGTGCGTATTCGTCTGGATGAACAGCAGGGCAACCTGTGGCCTGCAGGCACCACCGCTACGGTGGTGATCACCGGCGAGAAGGATCGTGACGCCAGCCATGACTCGCTGTTCCGCAAAATTGCCCACCGCCTGCGTGAGTTCGGTTAATCACCATGGGCATCTTCTCCATCGCCAATCAGCACCTGCGCTTTGCGATTAAGCTGGCCTTTGCCATCGTGCTGGCGCTGTTTGTCGGCTTTCACTTTCAGCTGGAAACCCCCCGCTGGGCGGTGCTGACCGCGGCGATTGTTGCCGCCGGCCCGGCGTTTGCCGCGGGCGGGGAGCCTTACTCCGGCGCAATACGCTATCGCGGGATGCTGCGTATTGTCGGCACCTTTATCGGCTGTATCGCCGCGCTGACCATCGTGATCCTGATGATCCGCACCCCGCTGCTGATGCTGATGGTGTGCTGTATCTGGGCCGGTTTTTGCACCTGGATCTCCTCTCTGGTGCGGGTGGAAAACTCCTACGCCTGGGGCCTTTCCGGCTATACCGCGCTGATCATTATCATCACCATTCAGACCAACCCGCTGCTGGCGCCGCAGTTTGCCGTGGAGCGCTGCAGCGAGATCGTGATGGGGATTGTCTGTGCGATCGTGGCGGATCTGCTCTTCTCCCCCCGCTCCATTAAGCAGGAGGTGGATCGCGAGCTGGATGCGCTGATCGTTGCCCAGTATCAGCTGATGCAGCTGTGCATTAAGCATGGCGACAGCGAAGAGGTGGATAACGCCTGGAGCGCGCTGGTGCGCCGTACCACCGCTCTGGAAGGAATGCGCAGCAACCTCAATATGGAGTCGTCGCGCTGGTCGCGGGCCAACCGCCGCCTGAAGGCGCTCAATACCGTCTCCTTAACGCTGATCACCCAGGCCTGCGAAACCTATCTGATCCAGAATACACGTCCCGAGGCGGTCACCGAGACCTTCCGGGAGCAGTTCGCCACTCCTGTCGCCACCGTGCAGGATGTGCATAAACAGCTGAAACGCATGCGGCGGATCATCGCCTGGACCGGCGAGCGCGACACCCCTGTGACCATCTACACCTGGGTTGGCGCGGCGACGCGCTACCTGCTCCTCAAACGTGGCGTGATCGGCAATACCAAAATCAGCGCCACCGAAGAGGAGGTGCTGCAGGGTGAGGTGGTGGTTAAAGCCGAGTCGGCGGAACGTCACCACGCGATGGTCAACTTCTGGCGCACCACGCTCGCCTGTATGCTGGGAACGCTGTTCTGGCTGTGGACCGGCTGGACATCCGGCAGCGGTGCCATGGTGATGATCGCCGTGGTCACCTCTCTGGCGATGCGTCTGCCGAATCCGCGGATGGTGGCGCTCGATTTTCTGTACGGCACCCTGGCAGCACTGCCGCTTGGCGCGTTCTATTTCCTGGTGGTTCTGCCCTCGACCCAGCAAAGCATGCTGCTGCTCTGTATCAGCCTTGCCGTGATGGCCTTCTTTATTGGTATTGAGGTTCAGAAGCGACGCCTGGGTTCGCTCGGGGCGCTGGCCAGTACCATCAATATTCTGGTGCTGGATAACCCGATGACGTTTCACTTCAGCCAGTTCCTCGACAGCGCGCTGGGGCAGATTGTCGGCTGTTTCCTTGCGATGATGGTTATTCTGCTGGTGCGGGATAACTCCCAGGCCCGCACCGGCCGCGTGCTGCTGAACCAGTTTGTTTCCGCTGCCGTTTCCGCGATGACCACCAACACTGCCCGGCGCAAAGAGAACCATCTGCCCGCGCTCTATCAGCAGCTGTTCTTACTGCTGAACAAATTCCCGGGCGACATCGCCAGATTCCGCCTGGCCCTGACCCTGATCATCGCCCACCAGCGTCTGCGCAATGCACCGGTGCCGGTTAATGACGATCTCTCGGCATTCCACCGCCAGCTGCGGCGCACCGCCGATCATGTGATTTCGGCCACCAGCGACGATAAGCGGCGACGCTATTTTGCTCAGCTGCTTGAGGAGCTGGATATCTACCAGGAAAAACTGCGCATCTGGGAGGCACCGCGACAGGTGACCGAACCGGTGCAGCGGCTGGTGGGGATGCTGCATCGCTACCAGAATGTGCTCACCGACAGCTGATCCTCCTGAAAACGGACGCCGTAAGCGTCGGTTTTTTTGTGACTATACTTATTCGGGCAAGTACTTAAACCCAGAATGGGAGGATACATGACTACCCAGGCTCTTCAGGACAGTGCGCTATTTCAGACAGGATATCTGGTCGATGGCGTATGGAAAACGCTCGATACCACATTCGATGTACTTAACCCGGCTACCGGCGAGGTGATCGCTAAAGTGGCAAAAGCGGGCACCAAAGAGACCGAAGAGGCCATCGCCGCCGCAAGCCGTGCTTTCCCGGCGTGGCGGGCCAGAACCGCAAAAGAGCGCTCGACCATCCTCTATCGCTGGTATGAACTCATCATTGAGAACAAGCAGTGGCTTGGACAACTAATGACCACCGAGCAGGGCAAACCGCTGAAAGAAGCGGAGGGCGAAGTTGAGTACGCGGCCAGCTTTATTCAGTGGTTCGCCGAGCAGGCCAAACGCGCCAACGGTGAAATCATTCCCCCGGTTAAACCCGGCTCCCGTATTCTGGCCACCCGCGAACCGGTTGGCGTGGTGGCGGCTATCACGCCGTGGAACTTCCCGATGGCGATGCTGACCCGCAAGCTTGGACCGGCGCTGGCCGCAGGCTGCACCGGGGTGATCAAACCGGCTAACAACACGCCGCTCAGCGCCTTTGCGCTGCTGACCCTGGCGAAAAAAGCGGGCGTCCCGGACGGCGTACTCAACGCGGTGGCGGGTAACACCTCTGAGATAAGCGATGCGATCATGACCAGCCATGAGGTGCGCAAAATCTCCTTTACCGGCTCGACGGCGGTCGGCAAAACGCTGATGCGCAATGCCGCCGAAACCATGAAAAAAGTCTCGATGGAGCTGGGTGGGAACGCGCCCTATATCGTCTTTGACGATGCCGATATTGATGCTGCGGTAAAAGGGGCCATCGCCAACAAATTCCGTAATGCGGGTCAGGTCTGCGTCAGCGTCAACCGCTTCTATATTCAGGAGTCGGTGTATGACGCCTTCGTCAGCCAACTCGCCGCCGCCGTAAACGCCTTAAAAGTGGGTAACGGCCTGGAAGAAGGCACCGCTGTCGGGCCGCTGATTGAACCTGCCGCGGTGAAAAAAGTGCGCGAGCATGTCGAGGATGCGGTCGCCAAAGGGGCGAAGGTACTGGCAGGCGGAAAAGCGCACGAGCTGGGCGGCAATTTCTGGCAGCCGACGGTGTTGGGCGATTGCCATGAAGGGATGGCGCTGGCCAGTGAAGAGACCTTTGGGCCCGTTGCAGCCTGCTTCCGTTTTACCTCAGAAGAGGAGGTTATTCAGCGCGCCAATAATACGCCTTTTGGCCTAGCCGCCTATTTCTATACCCAGAATCTGCAGCGGGTGTTCCGTGTCTCACAGGCCATTGAGAGCGGAATGATCGGGATTAACGAATGCGCGGTCTCCACCGAGCTGGGGCCGTTTGGCGGGGTGAAAGAGTCAGGGCTGGGACGTGAAGGTTCAGTACTGGGCCTGGAGGAGTTCCTTGAAGTGAAAACCCTGCATATCGGGGGATTATAATCAGCAGGGCGGCATCAGCCGCCCGCCTGGACGGGGTGGCGGGAAATGAATATCTATACGTTTGATTTTGATGAAATCGACAGTCAGGAAGACTTTTACCGTGAGTTTTCACGTACCTTTGGCATCGCGCGGGAGAGCGTAACAAACCTGGATTCTCTGTGGGAGATCGTGACCGGCAACCAGCTGCCGTTACCGCTCGAAATCGAATTTACCCATTTGCCGGAGAAGCTGCGCAGGCGTTTCGGTGCGCTTATCCTGCTGTTTGATGAGGCGGAAGAGGAGCTGGAAGGTCAGATCCGCTTTAACGTTCGTCCGTAAAAAGGCAAAAAAAAGCCCCTGCGAGGCAGGGGCAAGTCGTAGGTCAATACGACGAGGGTTTATTTGTACAGCTCGGCCGTGGCATGCCAGTGGTCGCCTGTATTCAACTCGGTAATGCGATAGCTGCTGGCGCCGGCTTTTTCAGCTTTTGCTGCCAGAGCCTGACGTACATCCATTGGAGAACCGGCAACTTCGGTAACGCCTACGCTACCCAGTGATTGCAGGCCTTGTGCTTGTTCCGCGGTAACCTGATGCACAGCTGCGCTGGCACCGAATGAGAGAACGGAAGCTAAACCAAGGGTGGCGATGATTAATTTAGTGTTCATAGTCTTTACTCCTTACTTACAGGGCACGTTCAACGGCGAGAAGGGTTATGCTGCTATTTTTATGCCTGGTGTCGTTGAACTGAGATAACGGGTATTTCGGGTTGTGCGCGGTACGACTTATTTGTACAGCTCAGCAGTGGCATGCCAGTGGTCACCGGTACGCGCTTCGATAACGCGATAGGATGAGGCACCCTGTTCCTGCGCTTTTTCTTTCAGCATCTGATTCATGTCCATCGGAGAAGTACCGATTGCACCGACAGAAACGGTACCGATAGATTCACGGGACTGGGCCTGCTCGGCGTTAATCGCATCGGCAGCAAAGGCACCGAAAGACAGAACAGACAGAATGCTTAGTGTGGCTACGGTAGTTTTGATTTTCATGATTTTCTTCCTCGTCATATTCTTTACTGGGGTCTTCGTTTCGTGACCCTCATCACAAAATCAAGTATACACTAATAACGGCAAAAATTAATACCATGCTAATTGTTTCTCGTGAAATTACGTATTAAGCAGAGATAGTTTTATAACTGAAGGGAATAAAAAATCCGGGGGTAAACGCAAAATAGACGATTATTTTTATTAAAATCATAAGGATATGACAATTTGATTATTCGTGCGATCGTGGGGCGAATCATCCACTGCATGAATGAATTGAAGCGGAAAAACGCACTATTTGTTAAATCACAGATAACAGAATGTAAGGCAAAACGAGGCGGGAGCCGAAGATTCCCCGCTGCGGGACGCAGCAGGGAAGGAGATCAGAGTTCCTGTTCGAACAGAACCAGAATGGCTTCGTAGAGGTCTTTCACCGAAAAACCATTGGCCGGAGTCGTGAAGATTGTATCGTCACCGGCGATGGTGCCGAGAATACCTTCTGCTTTCCCGAGCGAGTCGAGCAGACGCGCAATCAGCTGGGCTGCGCCCGGGCTGGTGTGGATCACCACCACGGCATCGTTATAGTCGATATCCAGCACCAGATTCTTCAGCGGGCTCGAGGTTGTCGGTACGCCCAGCTCAGCAGGCAGACAGTAGACCATCTCCATTTTGGCGTTGCGGGTACGCACTGCGCCAAACTTGGTTAACATGCGGGAGACTTTCGACTGGTTGATATTTTCGAAGCCTTCTTCCTGTAAGGCCTGAACGATCTCACCCTGAGAACTAAACTTTTCTTCTTTAAGCAGCGCTTTGAACGCCTTAACCAATTCTTCTTGTTTAGAAGAGATTCGCATAAATCACCCGAAATATAGCGGTAGAAACAACATTATTATGCACATGGATGAATTTTTATGCAAACTATCTGCCCAATCTTAGGCTGAAATAATGTTATGAAAGGGAGTGATTTTATCAAAATTCGTTATCGAGGAACATGCCTGCGTCACGCCTCGCAAATAAGCTTAAAAGTAAATTAAATGTTATCAAATTGATGTTGTTTTGGTGGCTGGCGAGGGTGTATTGTAACCCCCTCTTGATTCGTTGCTTAGTTATCGCATAACGCCCGATAGCCTTCCGGCAGAAGCGAAAAGCGCGTGACCGCTAATTCTCAAAGCATGAAGATTGTAATTATTGATCTGCTGAATTAAGGTCGCCGCGACGGAGTAACAGAAAGTTAGCTCACCATAATAAGGAGTTTAGGATGAAAGTCGCAGTCCTCGGCGCTGCTGGCGGTATCGGCCAGGCGCTTGCCCTACTACTGAAAACTCAGCTGCCTGCAGGCTCAGAACTCTCTCTGTACGACATCGCCCCGGTAACCCCTGGTGTGGCGGTTGACCTGAGCCACATCCCGACGGCTGTCAAAATCAAAGGCTTCTCCGGTGAAGATGCGCGCCCGGCGCTCGAAGGCGCAGACGTTGTGCTGATCTCCGCAGGCGTGGCGCGTAAGCCTGGCATGGATCGTTCTGACCTGTTCAACGTCAATGCCGGTATCGTTAAGAACCTGATTCAGCAGGTCGCGACGACCTGTCCGAAAGCCTGCATCGGTATCATCACTAACCCGGTTAACACCACTGTTGCTATCGCAGCAGAAGTGCTGAAAAAAGCGGGCGTGTATGACAAGAACAAACTGTTCGGCGTGACCACGCTGGACATCATCCGCTCCAACACCTTTGTGGCGGAACTGAAAGGTAAGCAGCCAACCGAGCTGGAAGTTCCGGTTATCGGTGGCCACTCTGGCGTGACCATTCTGCCACTGCTGTCCCAAATCCCTGGCGTGAGCTTCACCGAGCAGGAAGTGGCTGACCTGACCAAACGCATCCAGAACGCCGGCACCGAAGTGGTGGAAGCGAAGGCGGGTGGCGGATCTGCAACCCTCTCTATGGGTCAGGCTGCAGCACGTTTCGGTCTGTCTCTGGTGCGAGCTCTGCAGGGCGAGCAGGGCGTGGTGGAATGCGCGTACGTTGAAGGCGACGGCGAGCATGCACGCTTCTTCTCTCAGCCGCTGCTGCTGGGTAAAAACGGTATCGAAGAGCGTAAATCTATCGGCACCCTGAGCGCGTTCGAGCAGCAGGCGATGGCCGGCATGCTGGACACGCTGAAGAACGATATCGTCCTGGGCGAAGAGTTCGTTAACAAGTAAGCGACTCACTTCCCGTCAGGGCAATAAAAAACCGGAGCCAATGCTCCGGTTTTTTTATCTCTGCTGAACTCAGTTGGTGGCCGGGTATTCCTGAATGGTCACCTGCAGCGTCAGTTTCTTATCATCGCGCATCACTTCTACCGGAATGATCGAGCCAGGTCTGATCTCAGCCACCTGATCCATGGTCTCGAGAGCCGATATAGCCGGTTTACCGTTCACCGAGACGATAACGTCGTTAACCTTCATGCCTGCTTCCGCCGCCGGACCGCCAGGGGTCACTTCGTTCACCACAATGCCCTGGATCTGGTCGATGCCGCCACCCTGGGTATGCAGCGGCGCAATCTCACGCCCGCCAATACCAATGTAGCCGCGGATCACCCGACCGTCGCGAATGAGCTTATCCATAATCTTGTTCGCCAGCTGGAACGGGATGGCGAAGCCGATGCCTTCAGGCGTTTCCCCGTCGTTGCTCTTGTCAAACGAGAGGGTATTGATGCCCATCAGTTCGCCCAGCGAGTTCACCAGCGCGCCGCCGGAGTTACCGTGGTTGATGGAGGCGTCCGTCTGCAGGAAGTTCTGCCGCCCGGAAGGGTTCAGGCCGATTCGACCCGTCGCGCTGATAATCCCCTGGGTAATGGTCTGCCCGAGGTTATAGGGGTTACCGATCGCCAGTACCACGTCGCCGATATGCGGGGTACGTTTACGGTTAATAGGAATAACCGGCAGACCACCGGTGGCGGTGATTTTGAGGACCGCCAGATCCGTCAGGCTGTCGGATCCAACCAGCAGGGCTTCAAAGACGCGACCATCCTGCAGCGCAACGATGATCTGATCGGCATCGTTGATCACATGTTTGTTGGTAATGATGTAGCCGCGTTCATCCATGATCACCCCGGAGCCGAGGGTGCGGATCTCCAGCTGATTATGGCTGGTGCTGTTCAGCCCACGGTTATAGACGTTAACCACCGCAGGGGCGGCGCGGCGTACTGCCTGATTGTAACTGGCAGGCGTTTCATCTGCGCTGTCAAACTGCGGCGCAGCCAGCTGATTAAACTGACGTAAAGAGGGCATCGCGGCCAGTAAAAGGCCACCTACAACCAGGCCGATGGCGACCGAACGAATGAGCTTTAAAACCATGATACGGGCGTCGTTAAAGGAAGATCGCAAGCAGCATAGCATGACTTATCCGGACATCACACGTGGTGATGTCCGGACGCGTACAGGCTTAACGCAGCAGAATATAGAGCGTGTCGTTGCCGCGCACGATCTGCAGGGCAATAACGGTGGGTTTGCCTTCCAGCACTTTGCGCATTTCGGCGATGGACTGCACGCGCACGCGGTTCACTCCGATGATCACGTCATTCTCATGCAGACCGGCCTGTGCGGCAGGGCTGCTCTTCTCAACGCTGTCGAGGGTGATGCCTTTGGTGCCGTCTTTCAGCTGACCGTCGCTTAATGTCGCCCCCTGCAGCGCCGGGGCAATCATCTCTGCGCTGGCCGATGATGAGGTGCTTTTATCCAGCGTGACCTGCAGATCCAGCGGTTTGCCGTCACGTAAAATCCCGAGCTTAACCGTGGCCCCAGGCTCCGTGGTGGCGATGCGCGAGCGCAGTTCGGCAAAGCTGCTTAACGGTTTATCATTCAGGCTGACGATCACGTCCCCGGATTTCACGCCCGCTTTTGCCGAGCCGGAATTTGGCAGCACTTCGCTGACGAAGGCGCCGCGCTGAACGTTCAGGTTGAACGCTTTAGCAATATCCGCGCTCATTTCCGTGCCTTTAATGCCCAGCAGCCCGCGCTTCACTTCGCCGAAATCAATCAGCTGCTGCGCCAGCGTGCGGGCCATGTTGCTGGGAATGGCAAAACCAATCCCCACGCTGCCGCCGCCAGGTGCCAGAATAGCGGTGTTAATGCCGATCAGCTCCCCGTTCAGGTTCAGCAGCGCGCCGCCGGAGTTACCGCGGTTAATGGAGGCATCGGTCTGGATAAAGTTCTCCAGCCCTTCGAGGTTCAGGCCACTGCGACCCAGCGCGGAGATGATGCCGGAGGTGGCCGTCTGGCCCAGACCGAAGGGGTTACCTACCGCAACGGCAAAATCCCCGACGCGCAGCTTGTCGGAATCGGCGATGGCGATTTGCGTCAGGCCGGTTGGATTCTGCAGCTGCAGCAGGGCGATATCACTCTGATCGTCCCCGCCAATCAATTTGGCCTCGAACTCCCGTCCATCGTTCATCTGGACGCTGATTTTATCGGCATGGCTGATGACGTGGTTGTTGGTCAGGACATAGCCTTTCGCGGCATCTATTACCACGCCGGAGCCCAGCCCCTCAAAGGGTTGCGCCTGCTGGTCAGGGGCATCATCGCCAAAATACTTTTTCAGCTCTTCCGGAATGCGCTGGCTCTGCACCGCGGTGCCTTCAACCTGCACGCTTACCACCGCGGGCAGGACTTTTTCCAGCATCGGGGCAAGGCTCGGAAGTGCCGCCTGGCCCGGGACCTGCGAAGGGATTGCGGCCGCCGTCGGCCAGGATGCCGACAGCGATAATCCGATACTCAATGCTAACGCGCTCAACAGCTGATTTTTTTTGTTCATTTATGCTGGCTCTCGCAACCTGGAATGAAGGAATAACGGCCCTGAAACAGTCTGATGTTATTGAATTTTAAAACGCTGAACAATGAGGTGTTTGACTAAATAATAGCTGGGGTCAGGAAGAAAGGACGGGCGCAATGGCTGCGCCCGTAAAATTTATTTGCGATGTGCGATTAATCGCGCTTTGCGCCACCGCGCAGCAGGCCGGATGCACCTTCGGAGTAGTCACGCGGCATCTGTACCGGCGCCTGATCGTTGCTGGCTTCAGACTCCGCCAGACGGTTGCGGAACGGATTGTTCTCTGCGCTCATCTCCGGCAGCAGGTTGCTGGAGCTTTTTGCCATGTGCTGATAAAGCTTGCGGTAATCATGGGCCATGTTGTCCAGCAGCTCGGCGCTCTGGGCAAAGTGGTTTACCAGCTCTTCGCGATACTCATCCAGTTCAGCTTTGTTCTTTTCCAGTTCGTACTGCAACGCCTGTTGCTGGCGCAATTTGCGATTTCCAAAACGCATGGCCACGGCGCCAATAGCGATGCCGACGACTAAACCAATTAGCGCATATTCCCAGGTCATGAACTTCTCCCGTTGTCTTGTGGTTCCGTAGGGTGTTGGCTCGGCTTCATGCCTGTGCCTGATTATGCCACTATAACCGCTATTTCCTTAGAAGTGGAATCCCACCGCATCATCGCGTACTGTAGAACGGCCTTTTTTTCGCCAACTGAGCAGGCTGGCGGGTATTAATTGAAGGAATAACAATAAGATCATGCAAAGCCTTTCCCCGACATCGCATTACCAACAGGCCCTGAACGAGGGCTCCCACCAGCCAGATGATGTACAGCGTGAAGCAGTAAGGCGTCTGGACAGCATATGGCAGCAGTTGACCACCCAGCCGACCGAAGCCGCCCCTGCGGGAGGACTCAAGGCCGCGTTTGGACGACTGCTGGGCAAGAAAGCGCCGCAGAGCGTCACGCCGGTACGCGGCTTATATATGTGGGGCGGGGTAGGGCGCGGTAAAACCTGGCTGATGGATCTGTTTTATCAGAGCCTGCCGGGAACGCGTAAGCAGCGCCTGCATTTTCACCGGTTTATGCTGCGGGTGCATGAAGAGCTGACGGCCCTGCAGGGACATAGCGACCCGCTTGATATCGTTGCCGAGCGTTTCAAAGCTGAAACCGACGTGCTGTGCTTCGATGAGTTTTTTGTCTCCGATATTACCGACGCCATGCTGCTGGGCGGGCTGATGAAAGCGCTGTTTGCCCGCGGCATTACGCTGGTGGCGACGTCTAACATCCCACCCGATGAACTGTACCGTAACGGTCTGCAACGCGCCCGCTTCCTGCCCGCTATTGATGCGTTAAAAGCGCATTGCGACATCATGAACGTCGATGCCGGCGTCGACTACCGCCTGCGGACCCTGACCCAGGCCCATCTGTGGATCTCGCCGTTAAACGATGACACGCAACAGCAGATGGACAAGCTGTGGCTGGCGCTGGCAGGGGCGAAACGAGATAACGCCGCCGTGCTGGAGGTGAATCATCGCCCGCTGCAAACGCTGGGCGTCGTCAATCAAACCCTCGCCGTGTCGTTTGCCACCCTGTGTGTCGATGCCCGCAGCCAGCACGACTATATAGCGCTCTCGCGCCTGTTCCATACGGTGATGCTGTTCGATGTGCCGGTGATGACCACGCTGATGGAGAGCGAAGCCCGACGCTTTATCGCGCTGGTCGATGAGTTTTACGAACGCCACGTCAAGCTGGTGGTGAGCGCCGCCGTCCCTTTATATGAAATCTATCAGGGAGAACGGCTGAAGTTTGAGTTCCAGCGCTGCCTTTCACGCCTGCAGGAGATGCAAAGCGAAGAGTACCTGAAGCGCGAGCACATGCCTTAATAATAGCTACCCTCTCCCCGTGGGAGAGGGGCTGGGGGTGAGGGCACCAGACCGCACTGTTCCCCGTGGGAGAGGGGCTGGGGGGAGGGCACCAGACCGCACTGTTCCCCGTGGGAGAGGGGCTGGGGGTGAGGGCACCAGACCGCACTGTCTTCACCCCGGAAAAACCCGTCTCAAATCACAATTAGGGGTCGACCTTTACCCCTGACTTCTCTATAATCTTGCGACCCCACGTTACAAGAAGGTTTTTTTCCCAAAACTTTCTCTGCGCCGGCATAGGCTATTCGAAGGGGTAGGTTTGCTGGACAATGTCGTGTGAACCTCAACTACTAAACGTTTGGGTGTTCACCAACGTGTAACTTATTTATTTGGGTAAGCTTTTAATGAAAACTTTTACAGCTAAACCAGAAACCGTAAAACGCGACTGGTATGTTGTTGACGCGACCGGTAAAACTCTGGGCCGTCTGGCTACCGAACTGGCTCGTCGCCTGCGCGGTAAGCACAAAGCGGAATACACTCCGCACGTAGATACCGGTGATTACATCATCGTTCTGAACGCTGACAAAGTTGCTGTAACCGGCAACAAGCGTACTGACAAAGTGTACTATCACCACACCGGCCACATCGGCGGTATCAAACAAGCGACCTTTGAAGAGATGATTGCCCGCCGTCCTGAGCGTGTGATTGAAATCGCGGTTAAAGGCATGCTGCCAAAAGGCCCGCTGGGTCGTGCTATGTACCGTAAACTGAAAGTTTACGCAGGTAACGAGCACAACCACGCGGCACAGCAACCGCAAGTTCTTGACATCTAATCGGGATTATAGGCAATGGCTGAAAATCAATACTACGGCACTGGTCGCCGCAAAAGCTCCGCCGCTCGCGTGTTCATCAAACCGGGCAGTGGTAAAATCGTAATCAACCAACGTTCTCTGGAACAGTACTTCGGTCGTGAAACTGCCCGCATGGTAGTTCGTCAGCCGCTGGAACTGGTCGACATGGTTGAGAAACTGGATCTGTACATCACTGTTAAAGGTGGTGGTATCTCTGGTCAGGCTGGTGCGATCCGTCACGGTATCACCCGCGCTCTGATGGAGTACGACGAGTCCCTGCGTGGCGAACTGCGTAAAGCAGGCTTCGTTACTCGTGACGCTCGTCAGGTTGAACGTAAGAAAGTCGGTCTGCGTAAAGCACGTCGTCGTCCACAGTTCTCCAAACGTTAATTGGCTTCTGCTTCGGCAGAGTACAATTGGCGAAAAACCCGCTTCGGCGGGTTTTTTTATGGGTAACGTCCGGGTTATCCACATACAGACGTCCTTTCTGACCTCTTTTTCCGCATTTCCAGAATCCCCTCACCACAAAGGCCGCAAAATCTGGTAAACTATCATCCACTTTTCTGTCCAAATAACGGTGAATGCTCGATTTTTGTTCTCTTTTTGAACAAGAGGAGAAATTCTCAGGGATGGACAACAAAACATCTGGCTAGCCTGTATGGCTGGTAGCAGTAAAAATTCTGAATATACCTGGAGGTTTTCATGGCTGTCGCTGCCAACAAACGTTCGGTAATGACGCTGTTTTCTGGTCCTACTGACATTTATAGCCATCAGGTTCGTATCGTGCTGGCCGAGAAGGGTGTCAGTTTTGAGATCGAGCATGTGGAAAAGGATAACCCGCCTCAGGATCTTATCGATCTCAATCCAAGCCAGAGCGTACCAACGCTGGTGGATCGTGAGCTGACCCTGTGGGAATCCCGTATCATTATGGAATACCTGGATGAGCGTTTCCCACATCCGCCACTGATGCCGGTCTATCCGGTTGCCCGTGGTGAAAGCCGCCTGTACATGCAGCGTATCGAGAAAGACTGGTATACGCTGATGAACGTTATTGTGAACGGTTCCTCCTCAGAAGCCGATGCTGCGCGTAAACAGCTGCGTGAAGAGCTGCTGGCGATTGCACCGGTGTTCGGTCAGCGCCCGTTCTTCCTGAGCGACGAGTTCAGCCTGGTCGATTGCTACCTGGCTCCGCTGCTGTGGCGTCTGCCGATTCTGGGCGTCGAGTTTAGCGGCCCGGGTGCGAAAGAGCTCAAAGGTTACATGACGCGTGTCTTCGAACGCGACTCTTTCCTGGCTTCACTGACAGAAGCTGAACGTGAAATGCGTCTCGGCCGGGGTTAATGATTGTGGAAATGTCACAGCTATCTCCACGCCGTCCGTATCTGCTGCGCGCATTCTATGAATGGCTGCTGGATAACCAGCTCACGCCGCACCTGGTAGTGGATGTGACGTTACCTGACGTGCAAGTACCGATGGAGTATGCGCGCGACGGGCAGATCGTACTGAATATTGCGCCGCGTGCGGTAGGTAACCTGGAACTGGCGAATGACGAAGTGCGCTTCAATGCCCGCTTCGGCGGCGTTCCTCGTCAGGTTTCTGTGCCGCTGGCTGCCGTACTGGCTATTTATGCCCGTGAAAACGGCGCTGGTACCATGTTTGAGCCGGAAGCGGCTTATGATGAAGACGTGTCCAGCCTCAATGATGAAAACGGTGCGACTGAAAGCGAAAGCGAGCCAGTCATGTCGATCATCGACGGTGATAAACCGGATCACGATGACGATCCTGACGATACCCCACCTCCGCGTGGCGGTCGTCCGGCACTGCGCGTTGTGAAATAATAAAAGGGGCCTTTGGCCCTTTTTTTTACGTCGAATGATAACTTGATTCAATAATTAAAAAAACTACACATATTTTTTTAAAATGAATCATATTAATCACATATCAAATATTAATTAATGTTCAACCTCGACTCATTATAGTCACTAATTAATTTGAATTTGTGTTGGATTAATGCATTAGTGCTGTAATTATTTTTTCAGATTATATTAACGTTTTTGATTGCGGATATGATCCAAAAAACGCTGTTAAACAATGTATTACGTCAACATCATTGTCTGTTATATGGCAAAGAATAAAATATATTAGCTTATGTTAATAGAAGATGTAGCGAACTTAAATGATAGTCGTAAGGTTATCCTGTAGTCTTGTCGTCACTATTTCTTACAAATAGTCGGTGAATGTATTATTCACTGTGAAGTGCCTCATTCTGTAGGGATATAACCAACCGAATTCACTGTTGGTGGATGAAATTAAGGAAAGAAAATGACTGCATTTAAGAAAACACTGTCTACGCTGAGTGTCTGTGCTGCGCTGTTCGTTGCTACTCAGGCAAATGCTGCAAATGAATCAACATTAAAAGTGACCGGTTCAATTGTTCCAGCGGCTTGTACTCCAACGTTGAGCAACAGTGGCGAAGTATCCTTCGGTACTATTGCCGCTTCTGTTATCAAAAGCCCGGCTGAAGGCAATGGCCTCGTCCAACTGGGTGCTAAAGACATCACCTTCTCGATCTCCTGTGAAGCGGAGGCCGCTGTTGGTTTCAAAATGATTGATAACCGCACCAGCTCTGCTGTCGCCCTGTCTGCATCCAATTATATTGTTTCTCCAGTTTCTGGCGGTGCATCAGCCGCGCAAACTTACTTCGGTTTTGGCCTGGGTCTGGCGTCAAATAACGCGAAGATTGGCGCCTATTCCGTAACCCTGGATGGTGCAAATACCACTGCTGACGGTGCCGCTGCGAGCCTGGTTTACTCTGATGATGAAGGCAAAAGCTGGCGTACAGGTACTGCCGTTTATCAGGTAGCGGATAACGCGCGTGTCACCACCGTTGCCAAAACCGGTAGTTCCCAACCTCAGCTGTTTGAAGAGGCCTCCTTCGCGCTTAAAATCTCTGCAGGCGTACAGCCAAGCTCTGTGCTGGGCTCTGACGAAATCACTCTGGATGGCAATGCAACCCTGAGCCTCGTCTACCTCTAAGATATGATAATGCGTGCGGCGAAGGGCATATAACGAATAAATAATGCCGCATTGCATTTTTAAATATTCTTTTTAATACAGACCGTATTAAACCTGCGGCAGTTAATACGTCGGGTGACGGTCTGTTTTTATCTCCGGGAATTAACTGTCTCATTTCATTATTAAACTTACATGAGAATATTATGAAACGTAGCGTTATTTTCTCACTACTCTTTATTTCTGCAGGTGCGTGCGCTACCGGCATGGTGCCCGAAACGTCCGTATTATTGGTAGATGCCAATAAAGGCGAAGCCAGTATGAACGTCACCAATACGGATCCGAAACCAGCCCTGCTTTACACCAATATTGTCGATCTCCCCGAAAGCAATAAATCGGTTCACCTGATCGTCTCCCAGCCTGTTGTAAGGGTAGAGGCGGGTGCCGTGCAGCGTATGCGCTTCATGCTGCAAATGGATAAACCGCTAACGCAGCAAGAGTTAAAACGGGTCACCTTCGAGGGCATTCCGCCAAAAGAGAGAGGCAAGGAGAGACTGGCTGTCACCATTCGTCAGGATCTACCGGTAATTATTCATCCTGCCGGACTCGCAGAAGATAATACGCCGTGGAAACATCTGGAGTGGCGTAAACAGGGTAATTCCCTGGTAATCAACAATCCGTCAAATTACGTGGTGCGGATGACGACGGGATTTACCTCATTGCCGTCGGGTAAGCAAGGAAAGCTGCCAAAGACCTATTTATTACCGCATTCCAGCATGACGGTGACCTTAACAAATAAGGCGGACACAAAAGTCGAATTTTATCCAGCCAGCCGTTATGGCTATAAAGGTGAACGCTATATAGCGCCATTGCAGTAAATTGTTCAGGGAATACACGGATGTTTAAAAGAACGCTGCTTGTCTGCGCAGTCAGTTTGTTGTGCTCTAAACAGGGATATGCCTCTGATTCAGAAACCGGGGCCGTTGAGTTTGACAGTGAAACATTAAAATCATTAGGCATTAACCCTGATGTCTCCGCTTATTTCGCAAATAAAGCCCGATTCAGGCCTGGCCCGACACCGGTGATGCTAAAAGTGAACGGACTGGAGAAGGGAAATATCGTTGCTCATTTCAATCAGAACGGTGAACTTTGTTTTGACAAGGCGTTGATGGAGCAGGCAAATATCCGCGTTCCTGGTGACTACCAGGACGGTTGTTATCCTTATCTTCAGGCGCATCCTGAAGCAATGATCAACGCCTTACCGGGTCAGGAGCTAGTGGAATTAATTGTGCCGCCTGATGAAATAAATCGCTATGGCCTGTCCCCGGCGGGTTTCGCAATGGACGGCTCGGGCGCCCTGCTGAATTACTCGGCAATGTCTTCCCGCAGTGAATTCAGTGGCGGCAGTAACACCTATTCGCAGTTGCAGCTTGATGGTGGGGTGAATATCGCGAGCTGGTTACTCCGTAGCCATCAGCTGTTAAGCCATTCAGCAGGGCAGTTTAACAGCGAAAACAATCAGACTTATTTACAGCACACTTTCGTTAATTTGCGCAGCACTGCCAAAGTGGGTGAAGTGAATATTAATAACCCTCTGCTGGAAGGTACGGGGCTGTACGGCGTTTCATTGTCACCTGAAGGCGCTCTGGCCTCTCCGGAAGGGCAGGTCAGGGTCAGCGGGATCGCCAATACGCCACAGGCGCGCGTAGAAGTTCGCCAGCAGGGGATCCTGGTCCATTCGACGCTGGTGCCGGTGGGGCCTTTTACCCTGACCGATGTTGAGCTGCGCAACTACACCAGCGATCTCAACGTCACCGTAGTCGAGACCGACGGCAGCCAGCATAGTTTTGTCATTCCGGCCAGCCTCTATCTGCAGAGGATGGGTAACCCAGCCGGGCTGTTTTTATCCATTGGCCGCGTCAGCGACGATTACGATGACAAGCCGATGGTGCTCAGCGTGTCTAATGGCTGGCGGTTGCTTCCCGGGAGTAATGTCACGGCGGCGATGATCGTCTCTCAGGATTTTCAGGCCGCCGGGCTGGGCATTGATACTTCGCCGTCTCCGTTGTCGATACTGAGTTTTAAGGCCAATCAATCCTGGGATCGTGAAAACGCGCGTCAGGGCCAGCGTTATCGCGTGGAAACCTCTATCGCATTGTCGCTGGGTGTGAGCGTTACGGCATCCTCGACCTACTATTCGCCGGGCTATCGGGAGTTTTCGGAGTTTGTCGATAAAGGTTTTACAGCCACAAAGCAGCATGAATATTCTGTCGGGCTCCAGTGGCAAAGCCCGGGGATGGGCACCTTCAGCAGCAGCTTCTATGAAACGAAAAACCGCCACCAACAGGGGAAATCACGTTTCATTACTGCAGGGTGGGGAGGCAGTTTTCGCTCTGCGTATGTTTCTGCGAACTGGCAGCATCAGCTGAACGATGACAGCGGAGACGGGAAGAAAGATGATCTGTTTTACCTCAATGTCAGCATCCCGTTAGGAAAAGCCAGTCTGAACACCTATGCGCGTCGTGAGGGAGAGAGTTCCCGCTATGGCACCACCTTAGCGGGCAACCTCTCGGAAAATAATGCCTATACGCTGGGCACTGAGGTAGGACAGTCGTCGCAGGATAAGAGCGTCAGCGCAGGTTTGAACAGCAATCTGCACTACTCGCAGCTAATGCTGAATGGCAACGTGGCCGGGGATCATCGGCGTAACTATTCCGGCATCCTGCAGGGCGGCATTGTCGGCCATGCCAACGGCGTCACCTTCTCGCCGTTGCCGGTACGTGACACCTTCGGGGTGGTCTCGCTGGATCAGCCCGTTTCCGGGGTCAAAATCGATACTCCGCAGGGACCGGTATGGACAGACTTCCGCGGCTATGCGGTGCTGCCTTCCCTGAACGCCTGGCAGAATTCCCGCGTTGAGGTCAACACGGAAACCCTGCCGAAAAACATGGACATCGGCAACGGTACCCGGGTGTTAAACCAGGGACGTGGTTCGGTGGGGAAAGTACAGTTTACGGCAATCACCCAGCGTCGCGTTCTGCTGGAGGTGAGTACGAAAGAGGGTAAAAAGCTGCCGAAAAACATCGCTATTACCGACGATAGCGGCACCTATCTCACCACCTCGGTCGATGAAGGCGTGGTATTCCTGGATAACGCCAGCGCCCGTCAGACGCTGGTGGCGCAAACGGAGCCCGACAACTGCCGCATTACGCTGACGCTACCTGACCAGGCGCAAGCCGGGGTCTTCTATGAAACGGCAAAGGGAGTATGCCAGTGAGAATTTTCCTGCTGATGGGGGCGCTGCTTGCGGTGCCCGTCCAGAGTTGGGCCGACTGCCAGATTATCGCCAGTCAGCAAAAGATCGCCTACAGCCGCTTAAGTGCCGCCGAGCGGCAACAGGCGGGCGGGCAACCAGTTACGCTACCGGAAAAGCAGATCCAGATTCAGGTGGTCTGTAGCGAGCCGCAGCGCATCCGCCTGTTTGTGGGCAGTAATTTACCGCAAAATGGCACATTTTCGTTGGGCAGCGAAGGCGAAATGCAGGTCACCGCGACAAATGCGTATGTCGATGACCAGTCTGTGCGCCTTGCTCCGGTTCAGTTGAATGACGCACTTCCCCGTACCGGCGGTAGTGCAAAACTCGACGTCGCGCTGAATCAAGGGCTGGCGTTTGTTCATGGCGAAGAGATACGGGGCAAAACCGCCTCGGTCTCTCTTCTGGTAGCATCCACGATAAAGCCGGGATCCATCACCGACAGAACGACCTGGCGTGGCAACCTGAACATTAAACTGGATGTGCAATGATGCGACGAATTTACTTGCTTCTGGCGGCCTTAACGACCGTCTCTGTATCGGCAAATGATACCGTCGATGTCGATTTTGAGCTGACAGCAGATGCTGCTGCCTGCGTACCCGTTCTGAGCAATAACGGTATTGCTGATTTTGGCTCACGCAACGCCGGCAGTTTATCTCCTGACGCTTTTACCCAGTTAGGGACGCGGGAGCTGACCTTAGCCATTACCTGCGAATCCTCTACGGCCCTGGCTATCACCTCGCGAGATACCCGTTCGTCATCGGTAAGGATTGGGGAAGATACCGAGCGTGCAGTCGGCCCGCACTTCAGTGCCAATGGCGGCCTGAATGTGGCGTATGCCTCAAGGCTATTTGGTCTGGGCGTGACCGCTGAGAACAAGCCTATCGGCAGCTATGCGATCCTGATTAACGCTGACAGCGTCGTTGCGCTGGAGGGTAGTCAGAACGTCAACGTAGATATGGCCGGTTCGGAAAGCAAAAGCGGCCCCTGGACGAGGCTCGATCACTATCTGTTGCCGGCAACCGAAAGCTATTTTTACACCTTCGTGAAGAAAGGAACGCTGGTGCCACAGGCGGTGAGTTCCGTGAGTGTACCGCTGCAGGTAAGCGTTGCCGTGGCAAACAAACTCGGGAGCAGTCAGAGGATCTCGTTAGACGGTGAGGCGGTGATCAGTATTGTCTATCTGTAATGGTGGAAGGCAGGCATAAAACACGGCCCGGCGGGAGCGGATCCCACCGGGCCGTATTGTTTAGACTTCGAGGAAGTTCATGATGCCGTCTGCCGCTTTACGGCCTTCGGCAATGGCGGTCACCACCAGGTCAGAACCGCGAACGATATCGCCACCGGCGAAGATTTTCGGGTTACTGGTCTGGAACGCGTTGTCGCTGCCTTCCGGGGCGATGATACGGCCCTGAGAGTCCAGCTCGACGCTGTGTTTCGCCAGCCACTCCATGCTGTGCGGACGGAAACCAAACGCCATCACCACCGCATCAGCCGGGATCACATACTCGGAACCGGCAACGATCTCCGCCCGACGACGGCCTTTGGCATCCGGTGCGCCCATTTCGGTACGCGCCATCTTCACACCGCTGACCTTGCCGTTGGCATTCACTTCAATACCCAGAGGCTGGATGTTGAACTGGAACTCAACGCCCTCTTCACGCGCGTTTTTCACTTCGCGTTTTGAGCCCGGCATGTTCTCTTCGTCACGACGATAGGCACAGATCACGTGCGCCGCATTCTGACGAATGGAGGTACGCACGCAGTCCATCGCGGTATCACCGCCGCCCAGCACCACCACGCGTTTGCCTTCCATGCTGACGTATGGCTCAGCGGCGGTTTCGCCGTAACCCATCATCTGCTTGGTGTTGGCAATCAGGAACGGCAGGGCATCGAATACGCCGTTGGCATCTTCGTTTTCCAGCCCACCGCGCATCGACTGATAGGTGCCGACGCCCAGGAACACGGCATCGTAATCTTTCAGCAGATCGTCGAGCTGCACGTCACGGCCCACTTCGGTATTGAGTTTGAACTCAATCCCCATGCCGGTGAAGATTTCACGGCGGCGGGTCATCACTTCTTTCTCCAGCTTGAAGGCCGGGATGCCGAAGGTCAGCAGACCGCCGATTTCCGGATGGCGGTCAAACACCACCGCCTTCACGCCGTTACGGGTCAGCACGTCGGCACAGGCCAGGCCTGCCGGACCGGCACCGATGATCGCCACGCGTTTGTCGGTCTGACGCACGCCGGTCATATCCGGACGCCAGCCCATCTCGAAGGCTTTATCATTGATATAGCGTTCGATGTTACCGATGGTCACCGCACCGAACTCGTCGTTCAGGGTGCAGGAGCCTTCACACAGACGGTCCTGAGGACACACGCGACCGCACACTTCCGGCAGGGTGTTGGTCTGGTGAGACAGCTCGGCAGCCTCGAAAATACGCCCTTCGTTAGCCAGCTTCAGCCAGTTCGGGATGTAGTTATGGACCGGGCACTTCCACTCGCAGTACGGGTTGCCGCAGGACAGGCAGCGGTCTGCCTGTGCTTTGGCCTGGCCTTCGGAAAACGGCTCGTAGATCTCAACAAATTCAATTTTACGGATCTTCAGCGGCTTCTTCGGCGGATCCACACGCTGCAGGTCGATAAACTGGTAAACATTCTGGCTCATCTGAATTCCTTACTGCGCCTGCACACGCAGCTCTGCTGCGCTACGACTACGGTGACCCAACAGGGCTTTAACATCGCTGGACTTCGGTTTAACCAGCGCGAATTTCGCAGAGAACGCCGGCCAGTTCGCCAGGATCTCTTCGCCGCGCACGGAACCGGTATGGTGCACATGCTCGGTGATCAAACCACGCAGGTGCTCCTCGTGGATCGCCAGGCTTTCAACATCCAGCACTTCCACCAGCTCCGGGTTCACGCGTTTACGGAAGTCACCGCTTTCGTCCAGAACATAGGCGAAACCACCGGTCATACCTGCCCCGAAGTTGACGCCGGTTTTGCCCAGCACGCAGACAATCCCGCCGGTCATGTATTCACAGCCGTTATCACCGATACCTTCCACCACGGTGATGGCACCGGAGTTACGTACCGCGAAACGCTCACCTGCACGACCTGCGGCAAACAGACGACCCCCGGTGGCACCGTACAGACAGGTGTTACCGATGATGCTGGCATCGCAGCTGCGGAAGGCTGAGCCGACCGGAGGACGCACCGCCAGCAGACCACCCGCCATGCCTTTACCGACGTAGTCGTTAGCATCGCCGGTCAGGTACAGCTCAACGCCACCGGCGTTCCACACGCCGAAGCTTTGACCCGCAGTGCCGCTAAAGTGCGCGGTAATCGGATCGGCAGCCAGACCCTGGTCGCCGTGCGTCTGCGCAATGTAGCCCGAGAGCGTTGCGCCGACGGAACGGTCGGTGTTGCGAATATCAAACCAGAAGGTTTTGCTTTGCTTGTCATCCACATACGGCTTCGCCTGTTGCAACAGCTGGGCGTTCAGCACGCCATTGTCGAACGGCGGGTTATTCTCGGTGCAGTACACCGCTTTGCCCGGATGCGGTTCAGCCGTTTCCAGCAGACGGGACAGCTTCAGGTTCTGCTGCTTAGCCGTAAACCCTTCCAGCTCTTTCAGCAGGTCGGTACGGCCAATCAGATCCACCAGACGCGTCACGCCCAGCTGCGCCATCAGCTCGCGGGTTTCGCGGGCGATGAAGTCAAAGTAGTTGGTCACTTTGAACGGCAGGCCGTGGTAGTGATTCTTACGCAGCTTCTCGTCCTGGGTTGCAACACCGGTTGCGCAGTTGTTCAGGTGACAAATACGCAGGTATTTACAGCCCAGCGCCACCATCGGGCCGGTACCGAAACCGAAGCTTTCTGCGCCGAGGATCGCCGCTTTGATGATGTCGAGGCCGGTTTTCAGGCCGCCATCTACCTGCAGACGGATCTTGTGACGCAGACCGTTAGCCACCAGCGCCTGCTGGGTTTCCACCAGGCCCAGCTCCCACGGACAGCCCGCGTATTTCACAGAGGAGAGCGGACTCGCCCCGGTACCGCCGTCGTAACCGGCGATGGTGATCAGATCCGCATAGGCTTTCGCCACGCCGGTGGCAATAGTGCCCACGCCCGGCTCGGAAACCAGCTTCACGGAGATCATCGCTTTCGGGTTGACCTGTTTCAGGTCGAAAATCAGCTGCGCTAAGTCCTCGATAGAGTAGATATCGTGGTGCGGCGGCGGGGAGATCAGCGTCACGCCCGGCACCGAGTAGCGCAGTTTAGCGATGTACGGGGTCACTTTGTCACCCGGTAACTGACCGCCTTCGCCAGGTTTTGCACCCTGAGCGACTTTAATCTGAATCACGTCGGCGTTAACCAGGTACGCCGGGGTAACACCGAAGCGGCCGGAAGCAACCTGCTTGATGCGCGACACTTTGTTGGTGCCGTAGCGTGCCGGATCTTCACCGCCTTCGCCGGAGTTGGAGTTCCCGCCGATGCTGTTCATCGCTTCTGCCAGCGCCTCGTGGGCTTCCGGGCTCAGCGCGCCGATAGACATCGCTGCGGTATCGAAGCGTTTGAACAGTTCACTCGCCGGTTCAACATCATTGATGCTGACGGCAGTATCGCCCGGGTTCACTGCCAGCAGATCGCGCAGCGTGGCCGCCGGACGGTTGTTCACCAGCTCGGCATACTGCTGATAATCGCTGTACTCGCCGCTCTGGACGGCCTGTTGCAGGGTGCGCACCACGTCCGGGTTATAGGCGTGGTATTCGCCGCCGTGCACATACTTCAGCTGTCCGCCCTGATCCAGCGGCTTACGAGCCAGCCAGGCGCGTTTGGAGAGGTTCAGCAGATCCTGCTGGAAGTCGCTAAAGCCCGCTCCACCGATACGGCTGATCACGCCCTGGAAGCACAGGTCGGCAACATCGTCATGCAGACCGACAGCTTCGAACAGCTTCGAGCAGCGGTAAGAGGCGATGGTCGAGATGCCCATCTTGGACATGATCTTGTACAGGCCTTTGTTGATGCCGTTACGGTAGTTCAGCATCACGGTACGGTAATCTTTGTCGATGGCCTGGCCGTCGACCAGTTTGGCCAGCGTTTCGTAGGCCAGGTACGGGTAGATCGCCGTTGCACCGAAGCCCAGCAGCACCGCGAAGTGGTGCGGATCACGCGCGCTGGCGGTTTCTACAATGATGTTGGCGTCGCAGCGCAGGCTCTTATCGACCAGACGGGTCTGGATAGCACCGACGGCCATTGGCGCCGGAACCGGCAGGCGGTTCTTCGCAATGTTGCGGTCGGACAGCACCAGCAGCACGGTACCGTTACGTACCATCTGTTCCGCTTTATCACACAGCGCATTCACCGTCTCTTCGAGGGTCGTTTCGGTCACGTCAAAGGTAATATCGAGCGTGTCGGCGCGGTAGTGCTCCTCTTGCATGGTGGTGAGCTGTTTAAAATCGGAGTACAGCAGGATCGGCGACTTAAAGGTCAGACGGTGCGCCTGGCCTTCGGCTTCGCAGAAGACGTTCATCTCGCGACCGATGCTGGTGGCCAGCGACATTACGTGTGCTTCACGCAGCGGATCGATCGGCGGGTTGGTCACCTGCGCGAACTGCTGACGGAAGTAATCGTAAATGATACGTGGCTGGCTGGAGAGCACGGCAAACGGGGTGTCATCACCCATGGAGCCGACCGCTTCCTGGCCGTTTTCACCCAACACGCGGATAACGGAGTCCAGCTCTTCCGCGCTGTAGTTAAACTGTTTCTGATAGCTGGCGAGGGTATCGTCATCCAGCTCGCGGCTGCCCACGTCCTGATCCGGCAGATCTTCAAATGGCACCAGACGGCGGACGTTTTTCTCCATCCACTCTTTGTACGGATGACGACTTTTCAGATCGTTATCGGTTTCTGCAGAGTGCAGGATGCGACCGCCGCGGGTGTCGATCACCATCAGCTCGCCAGGCCCTACGCGGCCTTTTTCGACCACTTCGTCAGGCTGGTAATCCCAGATCCCCACTTCTGAGGCGCAGGTGATCAGCTTGTCTTTGGTGATGACGTAGCGCGCCGGGCGCAGGCCGTTACGGTCGAGGTTACAGGCCGCAAAGCGCCCGTCGGACATCACGATACCGGCCGGACCATCCCACGGCTCCATGTGCATGGAGTTGAAGTCGAAGAAGGAACGCAGCTCAGGATCCATATCCGGGTTATTCTGCCAGGCTGGCGGAACCAGCAGGCGCATGGCGCGGACGATATCCATACCACCGGCCAGCAGCAGCTCCAGCATGTTATCCATTGAGCTGGAGTCAGAGCCGGTTTCGTTGACGAACGGCGCTGCATCGTGCAGATCCGGGATCAGCGGGGTCTGGAATTTATAAGTACGAGCGCGTGCCCACTGGCGGTTACCGGTGATGGTGTTGATTTCGCCGTTGTGTGCCAGATAGCGGAACGGCTGAGCCAGCGGCCAGCGTGGTACGGTGTTGGTGGAGAAGCGCTGGTGGAACAGGCAAATGGCCGATTCCAGACGCAGATCCGCCAGGTCCAGGTAGAAGCGCGGCAGGTCAGCTGGCATACACAGACCTTTATAGATGTTCACCAGGTTCGAGAGGCTACAGACGTAGAACTCTTTATCGTCCTGGAGACGTTTTTCAATGCGGCGACGGGCGATAAACAGGCGGCGTTCCATATCACGTGGACGCCAGCCCGCAGGCGCGTTGACAAAGATTTGCTCGATACGAGGCAGCGAGGAGAGGGCGATTTCACCGAGTACCCCTTCGTTGGTGGGCACATCGCGCCAGCCGACGATAGACAGGGTTTCGCGTTGAAGTTCTTCTTCGACGATGCGGCGTGAAACGGCTGCTTTTTCCGCGTCCTGATTCAGGAACAGCATACCAACAGCGTAGTTTTTGGCTAAGCGCCAGCCGCGCTCTTCCGCCACGATGCGAAAGAAACGATCCGGTTTTTGCAGCAGCAGACCGCAACCGTCGCCGGTTTTACCATCCGCGAGGATAGCGCCACGGTGCTGCATACGGGCCAGTGCGTGTATAGCGGTACGCACTACCTTGTGGCTAGGTTCGCCTTCTATGTGGGCGATCAGGCCGAAACCACAGTTATCCTTCTCAAGGGATTTATCGTACAACATATCAGTGAACCTCCCCAGGCTCTTCGGGACTTCTCTCTGGACCGTGGCGCACAGGCACAGCAAGAGCGCGGCGACGGGGTTTGCGTTTCATACGCGTACCTCGCATTCGCCCTCTTAATATCCTTTTCGCACAGGTCAAACAAGTTTGAGGACTTGCTTCAGAGGGAATCTCAACTACTGCATAAATATGATGAGCAGGCTGCTCATCCAGAAAGCTTCCAGCGGATTTCCAACTTATCGGGAATCCGTACACAGGTCAAATGGCAATCTTATTTATACAAAAATGTGCTAAAGGAAGGTTATCAATTTGATTCTATTGATTATTTAACGCGTTTCACATCCCTGTAACCTTGCTGTGGGCTTTAGGGGAGTGTGATCTGACTCACTATATGAAAGCGGTATTATCGCTGTAGCATGCTGAATAGTGCGATTTAAGCAGGATTTAATGCCGCTACCGAAGGAAAGCCCGCATGATGTCACTGTTTTTCAGCGCAGACGATATAAATGAAAAAATCCTGCAGAACATAAGGAAAAGTAATTAAAGGGGCGATGAATGAAATTGCAATTATCCTGGGTAATTATGCAAAGGATAAAAGCACGCCGGGACGATTGATCCAGGTCATCGCCGTCGGAGGTTAAAAATGGCAGGCTTGTCCCCTTTCTACGGGGCGGTCTATCAGATTATGCAGTTACAGAAATTAGTCAATATGTTTGGTGGGGATCTTTCACGCCGCTACGGGCAAAAGGTTCATAAGCTGTCGCTGCACGGTGGATTTAGCTGCCCGAATCGCGACGGCACTATCGGGCGCGGCGGTTGTACCTTCTGTAATGTGGCCTCGTTTGCCGACGAAGCGCAGCAGCATCAGTCTATCGCGGCGCAGCTTGCCCACCAGTCGACGCTGGTGAACCGGGCGAAACAGTATCTGGCTTATTTTCAGGCCTATACCAGCACATGGGCGGAAGTCCAGGTGCTGCGTTCGATGTATCAACAGGCGGTGAGCCAGGCAAATATCGTCGGGCTTTGCGTCGGGACACGGCCTGACTGCGTGCCGGAGGCGGTGCTCGATCTGCTCAGCGAATACAAAGAGCAGGGGTATGAGATCTGGCTGGAGCTGGGATTGCAGACCGCGCACGATAAAACCCTGCACCGTATTAACCGCGGCCACGATTTCGCCTGCTATCAGCGTACCACCCGGCTGGCGCGCGAACGCGGGCTGAAGGTTTGCACCCATCTGATTGTCGGCCTGCCGGGGGAAGGGCAAGCCCATGCGCTGGAAACCCTGCATAAGGTGGTGGAAACCGGCGTGGACGGCATTAAGCTGCACCCGCTGCATATTGTTACGGGCAGCATTATGGCTAAAGCCTGGGAGGCCGGGCGACTGAACGGCATTGAACTGGACGAATATGTAGTGACGGCCGGAGAGATGATCCGCCACACGCCGCCGGAGGTGGTGTATCACCGCATCTCCGCCAGCGCCCGCCGTCCAACGCTGCTGGCACCGCTGTGGTGCGAGAACCGCTGGACGGGGATGGTGGAACTGGACCGCTACCTGAACGAGCAGGGGGTTCAGGGCTCGGCGCTGGGACGGGCATGGGAAATGCCTGTTCCCCTCACCCCGGCCCTCTCCCCAGAGGGGCGAGGGGGTAAAAATTTACCTTCGGCGTCCGCCTAACAGGCTGCCCAGTACACCGCGTACAATCTGATTCGTCACCTGACGCGCCGCGCTTTTCGCCATGGTTTGCACCACCCCGTCGCGTTTACCGCCGCGTGGACCGGTGCTGCCAAACAGAATGTCTTTCAACCCGCCAAGGATCCCGTCATCGACCGCAACGGACTGGCCCTTCGCGGCGGGTGCCTCCTGCTGCGCCGTACTGGTTTGTACCCCTTTTTGCAGCATCTCAAAGGCAGACTCTCTGTCCACCTGATCTTCGTATTTGCCGTAGACCGGCGAATGGTTGATCAGCCCGTTACGCTCATCGTCACTGACGGGCCCCATCCGGGAGTTGGGGGCGATAACCATTGCGCGCTCCACCATTGACGGGCTGCCTTTGGCATCGAGAAAAGAGATCAGCGCTTCGCCGGTGCCCAGCGCCTGGATAGCCGCTTCGGTATCAAAGGACGGGTTGGCGCGCATGGTCTGCGCTGCGGCTTTCACCGACTTCTGATCTTTGGGCGTAAAGGCGCGCAGGGCGTGCTGGACGCGATTGCCCAACTGGCCCAGCACGTTGTCGGGAATATCGGCCGGGTTCTGCGAAACAAAATAAACGCCCACCCCTTTGGAGCGGATCAGGCGGATCACCTGCTCGATCTTATCCAGCAGCACCTGTGGCGCATCGCTGAACAGCAGATGGGCTTCGTCAAAGAAGAAGACCAGCTTCGGTTTTTCCAGATCGCCCGCTTCCGGCAGTTGCTCAAAGAGGTCGGAGAGCATCCACAGCAGGCTGGCCGCGTAGAGCTTCGGCATCTGATAGAGCTTTTCCGCACTGAGGATATTGATGATGCCTTTACCGTTGCTGTCGGTGCGCATCCAGTCTTTGATATCCAGCATAGGTTCACCAAAGAAGTGTTCGGCACCCTGTTGTTCCAGCGTCAGCAATCCGCGCTGGATAGCGCCGACGGAGGCGCTGCTGATATTGCCATACTGATTCTGGAAAGATTTGGCGTTGTCCCCGATGTACTGGGTAATGGCCCGCAGATCTTTGAAGTCGAGCAGCAGCAGGCCCTGATCGTCGGCAATGCGGAAGATGATGTTCAGCACGCCAGACTGCACCTCGTTCAGATCGAGCAAACGCGCCAGCAGCAGCGGGCCGAGATCGGACACGGTGGCCCGCACCGGATGGCCTTTCTCACCGAAAATGTCCCAGACCACCACCGGATTGCTGTCGGGTTGCCAGTCGGTGATGCCGATATTTTTCAACCGCTCAAGAAGCTTTTCCGAGCCGACGCCCTCTCGGGCAACGCCGCTGAGATCGCCTTTCACGTCGGCCATAAATACCGGCACGCCGATACTCGAAAATGACTCGGCCAGCTTTTGCAGCGTCACCGTTTTACCCGTGCCGGTGGCGCCGGTAATCAGGCCATGACGGTTTGCCATTGCGGGCAGGAGATGAAGTTCGTTATCCAGCGTCCGGGCAATCAGCAGGGGTGTACTCATGATCGGCTTCCTCGTTCAGTCCTGCGTGGAGTATAGGCAACCTGACGGTAAAAAGAGCGGGTCAATTTCTGACTTTGCGGCGCATTACGCATCGCGGACTATGCTTTTACACAGGGTTAACAACATATTGGAAAGCTATGTCCAGATTCTTCTTTAACGACCGCAAACAGCTGGTTAATGACGCCATTGAAGGTATGCTCATCTCCGCCCCGCACGGCAATCTCGTCAAACTGGATAGCGATCCGGCTATCCGCGTGGTGGTACGCGCCGACTGGGATAAAAGCCGCGTGGCGGTGATTTCCGGCGGTGGATCCGGCCACGAACCGGCACATGCGGGGTTTGTCGGTAAAGGGATGTTGACCGCTGCCGTCTGTGGCGATCTGTTTGCTTCACCGAGCGTAGAAGCGGTGCTGAACGCCATCGTGGCGGTGACGGGCGATCGTGGCTGCCTGCTGATCGTCAAAAACTACACCGGAGATCGTCTCAACTTTGGCCTCGCGGCGGAAAAAGCCAAGCGCCTCGGGCTCAAAGTGGAGATGGTGATTGTGGCCGATGATATCGCCCTCCCGGATAACAAACAGCCGCGCGGCATCGCCGGAACCGCGCTGGTGCATAAAATTGCCGGGCATGCCGCCGAACAGGGAAAATCGCTAAGCGACGTACGGGACATGGCCCGTCAGGCCTGCGATAACCTCTGGAGCCTGGGCGTGGCGATGCAGACCTGCAACCTGCCGGGCAGCGACGATGAGGAAGGGCGCATCAGAAAAGGCCACGTTGAGCTGGGGCTGGGGATCCACGGTGAGCCTGGGGCCTCGGTGGTCGAGACGCAAAACAGCAGGGCGATTATCGAGACGCTGGTGAAACCCTTGCAGGCGCAGGCAGGAGTTGGGCGGCTGGCCGTGCTGATCAATAACCTCGGCGGCGTCTCGGCGCTGGAGATGGCGCTGCTGACCAAAGAGCTGGCCCATTCGGCCCTGAAAAATCAGATCGCGTATTTGATTGGCCCGGCGCCGCTGGTCAGCTCGCTGGACATGAAAGGGTTTTCGTTATCCCTGCTGAAGCTGACCCCGACCTTTGAGGAGGCGCTTAACGCACCGGTGGAGACCCTGGGCTGGCAAAAGCCGTTGGCCTTTGCGCCGCTGCGCACGCTGACGCACACGCCGCTGCATGACAGCGTGGAGTTTACCCCGTCGGCAAACGCGAAGGTCGAAGAGTACCTCGCCGCGGCTACGGGCTGCTTAATCGCCCTGGAGAATCGCCTTAACGCCCTGGATGCGAAAGTAGGGGACGGCGATACGGGATCGACCTTTGCGCAAGGCGCGCGGGACATTGCGCAATGGCTGGAAGAGGGGCGCCTGCCGCTGAACGATCTGCCGCAGCTGTTGCTGGTAGTGGGTGAGCGACTGGCGACGGTGATGGGAGGATCGAGTGGGGTGTTAATGTCGATCTTCTTTACCGCCGCCGGGCAGGCGCTGCGTAGCGGTAAACCCGTGCCCGATGCCTTGCTGACCGGACTTGCGCAAATGAAGCATTATGGCGGGGCCGATCGCGGGGATCGTACCTTGATCGATGCGCTCCAGCCCGCGCTGGAAGCGTTGCAGACAGGGGATATTCAGGCCGCCGCCAGGGCTGCACAAGAGGGGGCGGATGCCACAGCAAGTATGAGTAAAGCCGGCGCGGGGCGCTCGTCGTATGTGAATAAAGAGAATCTTGACGGGGTAGCCGATCCCGGTGCGGTAGCGGTGGCCGAGGTGTTTGCTGCGTTAGTGCGGTAGGTGGAAAACGCCGGGTGGCGTGGTAAATGCAAAACGGTAACAACCGTTACCGTTTTTAATGTTTGCGCCCTCTCCCGATGGGAGAGGGACGGGGTGAGGGCATCAGACCGCACCGTCCCGTAGGCCCGGTAAGCGCAGCGCCACCGGGCAACAACAGCTTAAAAGTCCGCTTTCAACACCACGCGGTAACGGGCTTTGCCGTCACGAACGTGCTGGAGCGCTTCGTTGATTTTTGACATCGGGTACATCTCGATGGTCGGAGAGACTTTGGTGCGGCCGGCAAACTTCATCAGCTTACGTAGCTCATAAGGTGTGCCCGTTGCAGAACCCGACACGCTACGATCGCCGCCAATCAGCGTGAACGCCGGAACCGGCAGTGGCTTCAGCACGGCACCCACGGTATGGAAGTTGCCGCCGTAGGCCAGCGCTTCAAAGTACGGCTGCCAGTCGAGATCGACGTTAACGGTGTTGATGATCAGATCAAACTGACCGGCCAGCGCTTTCAACAGCTCAGGATCGCGGCTGTTCACCACCTTATCAGCCCCCATCGCCAACACTTCTTGCTCTTTTGCCGGGTTTGAGCTGAACGCCGTCACTTCGCAACCCATCGCATGCAGAAGCTTAATGGCAATATGGCCCAGACCACCGATACCGATCACCCCCACGCGGCTGGTGGCGGTGATATGGTGCATCAGCAGCGGTTTGAAGACCGTGATCCCGCCGCACAGCAGCGGACCGGCGGATTCGATATCGATCTGTTCAGGGAGAGGAATGACCCATTGCCAGTCGGCGCGCAGTTTGTCAGCGAAACCGCCGTTATTGAGGATGGTAGGTGTGGCGCCTTCCAGACAGTTAATCTGGTTGCCGCTGATACAGGCGTCACAGTGACCACAGCTGCGTGCGGTCCAGCCGATGCCCACGCGCTGGCCAATCTTCAGCCCTTTTTCCTGTGCGGCACTGCCCAGGGCCACCACGCGGCCAATGACTTCGTGCCCGGCAATCAGCGGGTATTGCGAAAAGCCCCATTCGTTATCGATCATCGACAGATCGGAATGGCAGATCCCGCAGTAATCAACCTGGACTTCAACGTCTTCTGCTGTCAGCTCGCCCGCATCGTATTCGTACAGCTCAAGTTCTGCACCCGCCTGCGGTGCGGCGTAGCTTTTTATCTTCGACATGATATTACCCCCTGATGGTGTGGAACTGAGAGTGTAGAGCATTCAGTTTACAGCCGCTTAACAGAAGGGGGCAGGAAAGGAATTATAACGTTTTCAACATCCGCACTTCGCAATCAACATGCCCGGTACATCCCAGCGGCTGGTCGATATGCTCAAAGCCGAGATGTTCGTACAGTCTGATGGCGTCGGTCAGAAAGGCGGTGGTTTCGAGATAGCAGCGTTTAAACCCCTGCGCACGGGCATGATCCAGAGCCTGTAACGCCAGTTTTTTCGCTAAACCTTGTCCACGGACGACGGGCAGGAAATACATTTTTTGCAGTTCGCAGATGTCCGGCTCGCTGCAGGAGAGCGGCGCAACGCCGCCGCCGCCCACAACCTGGCCATTCTGCTCTACAACCCAATAGGCATGTCCCGGCTGGCTGTACACCGAGTACAGTTCGTCGAGATTGGGATCCGCAACGGTATAGCCTTTATCGGCCGTCAGGCCGTATTCGGCAGATACCCGGCGGATAACGCCGGCAATTGCCGGGTTATCCGTGGCGGTGATACGGCGCAGATGCGCCGTTACAGAGGCATTTACATGCATAGCTTCACTCATCACAGCGCGCTAATGACAGCCTGTTGCTCAATCAGCTTCGCTTTAGCATCTGCGAAACCAACCAGACGCTCGCGCTCTTTAGCGATAACCGCTTCCGGTGCGCGGGCGACAAAGCCTTCGTTAGACAGTTTGCTTTCAATCTTACCGATTTCAACTTCGACTTTAGCCACTTCTTTCGCCAGACGTGCCAGCTCAGCATCTTTGTCCACCAGGCCAGCCATTGGGATCAGAAGCTCGGCGCCATCGATGATTTTGGTCACGGAGACCGGACCTTTATCATCTGCCGGCAGCACGGTGATGCTCTCCAGACGCGCCATGGTCTGCAGGAAGGTGTTGTTCTCAGTGACGCGACGAACCGCAGCCTCGCTGCAGCCACGCAGCAGCAGCGCCAGTGGTTTACCCGGGGAGATGTTCATCTCTGCACGGATGTTACGCACGGCAACGATCGCCTGCTTCAGCCACTCGGTATCGGCAGCGGCAGCTTCATCAACCTGCGCAGCATCGAATGCCGGGAACGGCTGCAGCATGATGGTGTCGGCACTGATACCGGCAATCACCTTCACGCGCTGCCAGATGGTCTCAGTGATGAACGGGATGATCGGGTGCGCCAGGCGCAGCAGACCTTCCAGAACGGTAATCAGGGTGTTGCGCGTGCCGCGCAGTTCCGCTTCAGATCCGCCGTTCATAACCGGCTTGGTCAGCTCCAGGTACCAGTCACAGAACTGGTTCCAGGTGAACTCGTACAGGATGCCTGCCGCAATATCGAAGCGATAGCTATCCAGCGCTTCGCGGAACGCTTTGATGGTCTGGTTGAATTCCGCCAGGATCCAGCGGTCGGCCAGCGACAGGGTCATCTCGCCGCCGTTAAAGCCGCAATCCTGATCTTCGGTGTTCATAAGCACAAAGCGGCTGGCGTTCCACAGCTTGTTACAGAAGTTGCGGTAACCTTCCAGACGTTTCATGTCCCAGTTGATGTCGCGACCGGTAGAAGCCAGCGCCGCCAGGGTGAAACGCAGGGCGTCGGTGCCGTGTGGCTCGATGCCGTCCGGGAACTGCTTCTCGGTACGCTTGCGGATCTTTTCAGCCAGCTGCGGCTGCATCATGTTGCCGGTACGTTTTTCCAGCAGATCTTCCAGCGAGATACCGTCAACCATGTCCAGCGGGTCAATAACGTTGCCCTTGGACTTGGACATCTTCTGGCCTTCGTCGTCACGGATCAGACCGGTCATGTAGACGGTATGGAACGGAACCTGCGGCTTGCCGTCTTCATCTTTGATGAAGTGCATGGTCATCATGATCATGCGGGCGATCCAGAAGAAGATAATGTCGAAGCCGGAGACCATCACGCTGGTTGGATGGAACTGACGCAGCGCGTCGGTGTTCTCTGGCCAGCCGAGCGTGGAGAAGGTCCACAGCGCGGAGGAGAACCAGGTATCCAGCACGTCTTCGTCCTGACGCAGAGCAACGTCAGCGCTCAGGTTGTTTTCCTGACGCACTTCCTCTTCGGTGCGACCAACGTAGACGTTGCCTTCGTTGTCGTACCACGCCGGAATGCGGTGACCCCACCACAGCTGACGGGAGATACACCAGTCCTGAATATCGCGCATCCAGGAGAAGTACATGTTTTCGTATTGTTTTGGTACGAACTGGATGCTGCCGTTCTCAACCGCTTCGACAGCCGGTTTCGCCAGTATGTCGGCACGGACGTACCACTGGTCGGTCAGCATCGGCTCGATCACTACGCCGCCACGGTCGCCGTAAGGAACGGTCAGGTCGTGCGGTTTGATCTCTTCCAGCAGGCCCAGGGCGTCGACAGCGGCAACCACCGCTTTACGCGCGGCAAAGCGCTCCAGCTTCTGGAACTCAGCCGGGATATCGCTGGAATAGACGTCAGATTCTTCGCCTTTGGTGTCATACACTTCCGCGCTTTCGCGGATGTCGCCATCAAAGGTCAGGATGTTGATCATTGGCAGGGCGTGACGACGACCAACTTCATAGTCGTTAAAGTCGTGCGCCGGGGTGATCTTCACGCAGCCGGTGCCTTTTTCCATGTCGGCGTGTTCATCGCCCACAATCGGAATGCGGCGGTTTACCAGCGGCAGCACCACAAATTTGCCAATGAGATCTTTGTAACGCGGATCTTCCGGGTTAACGGCCACGCCGGTATCGCCCAGCAGGGTTTCCGGACGGGTGGTGGCGACCACCAGGTAATCTTTACCGTCTGCGGTTTTCGCGCCGTCGGCCAGCGGATAGCGGATATGCCACATGGAGCCTTTCGACTCGCGGTTTTCCACTTCCAGGTCAGAGATAGCGGTGCGCAGTTTCGGATCCCAGTTCACCAGGCGCTTGCCACGGTAAATCAGATCTTCTTTATACAGACGGACGAACACTTCTTTAACGGCGTTGGACAGGCCTTCGTCCATGGTGAAGCGCTCGCGCTCCCAGTCCACGGAGTTGCCGAGACGGCGCATCTGACGGGTAATGGTGCCGCCGGATTCTGCTTTCCACTGCCAGATTTTGTCGATAAAGGCGTCGCGACCGTAGTCGTGGCGGGTTTTACCTTCTTCAGCGGCAATCTTGCGTTCAACTACCATCTGGGTAGCAATACCCGCATGGTCAGTACCGGCCTGCCACAGGGTGTTTTTGCCCTGCATGCGCTGGTAACGGATCATGGTATCCATGATGGTCTGCTGGAAGGCATGACCCATATGCAAACTGCCGGTGACGTTCGGCGGCGGGATCATGATGCAGAAGGACTCTTTGCTTTCATCGCCGTTAGGCTTGAAATAGCCCTGCTGTTCCCAGTGCTCGTAAAGCGGCTGTTCGATATCGCGTGGGTTATATGTCTTTTCCATTATTTCCAGGTTGCCGTATTCAGGTTAAAACCAGCCAGGCGGTACGCTTTATAGCGTTCGCGCGCCAGTTGTTTCAAAGAATCTTCGTGAGGGACAAAGTCTACCACTTCTGTGAAAGCGGTGGCAAAATCTGCAAAGCCGGTACGCAGGCTGATTAAAAGATCCCGCGGGCTGCTGTTGCGTTTTTGCGGCCAGGCGATCTCCACCGGCGCGCCACCGCGCGGTCCTTCCCCCGCAAGATTATGCGGAACAAAATTTTCCGGCGGTCGTGCCCACAGGGCTTCATCCAGACGGATGGCCTGCTGCTCATCTTCACAGGCAATCAGCACGCGTTTTCCACCGCGCCAACGTTCTGCGGCAATCTCACACACCAGCTGTTCGACGGCGCTTAAGCCATCCTGTTGCGTGTCGTTGTCCAGAAGATAGAACGTTGCGTTTTTCATATATGGGGCTTCTTGTTGTGGATTTAAATGCAAAGCCGGGTGGCGCTACGCTTACCCGGCCTACAAACGGCACTATCCCGTAGGCCCGGTAAGCGTAGCGCCACCGGGCAACAGACGATGAATTACTCTTCGCCGTTAAACCCGGCGCGGTTCAGCAGGAACTGCGACAGCAGGGCAACCGGGCGGCCGGTGGCGCCTTTGGCTTTACCGGAACGCCATGCGGTACCGGCGATGTCCAGGTGGGCCCAGTTGTATTTGCGGGTAAAGCGCGCCAGGAAGCAGGCCGCGGTAATGGCACCGCCAGGACGCCCACCGATGTTGGCCATATCCGCAAAGTTAGACTCCAGCTGCTCCTGATACTCATCGGCCATCGGCAGACGCCATGCGCGGTCGCCAGCCTGTTCAGAGGCACCGATCAGCTCATGGGCCAGCGGGTTGTGGTTCGACATCAGCCCGGTGATGTGGTGGCCCAGCGCAATCACGCAGGCGCCGGTCAGGGTGGCCACGTCAATCACCGCTTCTGGCTCGAAGCGTTCAACGTAGGTCAGCACGTCGCACAGCACCAGACGGCCTTCGGCGTCGGTATTCAGCACTTCAACGGTCTGGCCTGACATGGTGGTGAGCACGTCGCCAGGACGATAGGCGCGGCCACCCGGCATGTTTTCACAGCCGGCCAGCACGCCGATCACGTTGATGGGCAGCTGAAGTTCCGCAACCATGCGCATCACGCCGTAAACCGCCGCCGCACCGCACATATCGTACTTCATCTCATCCATGCCTTCGGCCGGTTTGATGGAGATACCGCCGGAGTCGAAGGTCAGGCCTTTACCGACCAGCACAATCGGACGCACGTCTTCTGACGGGTTGCCCTTGTACTCGATGACCGACATCAGGGATTCATTTTGTGAACCGTTGCCGACGGCCAGGTAGGAGTGCATACCCAGCTCTTTCATCTGCTGCTCGCCAATCACGCGGGTGACGACGTTTTTGCTGTAGGAGTCAGCCAGCTGACGCGCCTGGGAGGCGAGATAGCCAGCGTTACAGATGTTTGGCGGCATGTTGCCGAGGTCTTTCGCAGCCTTGATCCCGGCGGCAATCGCCAGACCATGCTGAATGGCGCGCTCGCCGCTGGTCAGTTCGCGACGGGTCGGGACGTTAAAGACCATTTTACGCAGCGGACGACGGGGTTCACTTTTAGTGGTTTTCAGCTGATCGAAGCTGTACAGCGTCTCTTTTGCGGTCTCAACCGCCTGACGCACTTTCCAGTAGGTGTTGCGGCCTTTGACGTGCAGTTCGGTCAGGAAGCACACGGCCTCCATTGAGCCAGTATCATTCAGCGTATTAATCGTTTTCTGAATAACCTGTTTGTACTGGCGCTCATCCAGCTCGCGCTCCTTGCCACAGCCAATCAGCAGGATGCGCTCGGACAGTACGTTCGGCACATGATGCAGCAGCAGCGTCTGTCCCGGCTTGCCTTCCAGCTCGCCACGGCGCAGCAGGGCGCTGATGTAGCCGTCACTGATTTTATCGAGTTGTTCTGCGATCGGAGAGAGTCTGCGGGGTTCAAACACGCCGACAACGATGCAGGCACTCCGCTGTTTCTCCGGGCTACCGCTTTTTACACTGAACTCCATGAACTACGCTCCTGAATCTTAAAGACAACAGCAGCAGCTACGGATAGAATTGAAACCTTTCGTAACTCATGCCCGCTGTTGCGGTGACTTCGTGTTAATCTTACGTTATTACGGTTTCGACACGTCATAGTAACTGCTGAAGCGCGAATCCGCCGGGTGTTCTAATCTTAGCGATGATTTCGACGACTCAAGAGAATAAATGACGTTTAAGCCATGAAACAAGCGATTTTCCTGCAAAGAGACGGGTTTTTACGGGCGTATTTAATGTGATAATCATAAGATATCTGGTGCGGGAGACGCTAAAAAGCCAGTTGGCGATACTCTTCATCCTGCTTCTGATCTTTTTCTGTCAGAAACTGGTGAGGATCCTCGGCGCGGCTGTCGACGGCGAAATTCCCACAAATCTGGTGCTTTCCCTGCTCGGGTTAGGCGTGCCTGAAATGGCGCAGCTTATCCTGCCATTAAGCCTTTTCCTCGGACTGCTGATGACGCTCGGTAAACTCTATACCGAAAGCGAAATTACCGTCATGCATGCATGTGGTCTGAGCAAAGCGGTACTGATTAAAGCCGCCATGGTCCTGGCGCTGTTTACCGGCATCGTGGCCGCGGTGAACGTGATGTGGGCCGGACCTGTCTCCTCGCGTCATCAGGATGAAGTGCTGGCTGAAGCGAAAGCGAACCCCGGCATGGCCGCACTGGCGCAGGGGCAGTTCCAGCAGGCAACCGACGGTAACTCCGTGCTGTTTATTGAAAGCGTGGATGGCAGCCGCTTTAACGAAGTCTTCCTCGCGCAAATCCGTACCAAAGGTAATGCCCGTCCGTCCGTGGTGGTAGCCGATTCCGGTCAGCTCGCACAGGGTAAAGACGGTTCGCAGATCGTGACCCTGAATAAAGGCACCCGCTTTGAAGGCACGGCGATGCTGCGTGACTTCCGCATTACGGATTTCCAGAACTATCAGGCAATTATCGGTCATCAGACGGTGGCGCTGGATCCTACCGATACTGAACAGATGAGCATGCGCACGCTGATCAATACCGATACCAATCGCGCCCGCGCGGAGCTGCACTGGCGAATCACGCTGGTATTCACCGTGTTTATGATGGCGTTGATGGTCGTGCCGCTCAGCGTGGTCAACCCACGTCAGGGCCGCGTGCTCTCGATGTTGCCCGCGATGCTGCTTTATCTGGTGTTCTTCCTGCTGCAAACCTCGATCAAATCGAATGGCGGTAAAGGAAAAATCGACCCGGTTATCTGGACCTGGGTGATTAACGGACTCTATCTGCTGTTGGCCGTCATCCTCAACCTGTGGGATACCGTGCCGATGCGCCGTGTACGAGCCCGGTTTACGCGTAAAGGAGCGGTGTAATGCAGGCGTTTGGCGTTCTTGATCGCTATATCGGTAAAACCATTTTTACCACCATCATGATGACCTTATTCATGCTGGTGTCGCTCTCCGGCATCATCAAGTTTGTTGACCAGCTGAAAAAGGCCGGGCAGGGGAGCTATGATGCGATGGGCGCGGGGATGTATACCCTGCTCAGCATTCCGAAAGATGTGCAGATCTTCTTCCCAATGGCGGCGCTGTTAGGTGCCCTGCTGGGGCTGGGGATGCTGGCGCAGCGCAGTGAGCTGGTGGTAATGCAGGCGTCGGGCTTTACCCGTATGCAGGTTGCGCTGTCGGTGATGAAAACCGCGATCCCGCTGGTACTGCTGACCATGGCCATGGGCGAGTGGGTTGCGCCGCAGGGCGAGCAGATGGCGCGTAACTACCGCGCACAGATGATGTATGGCGGCTCGCTGCTCTCCACCCAGCAGGGGCTGTGGGCGAAAGACGGTAATAACTTCGTCTATATCGAACGCGTTACCGGCGATAACACCCTTGGCGGGGTGAGCATCTATAGCTTTAACGATCAGCGTCGTCTGCAGGCGGTGCGTTATGCCACGTCGGCCACCTTCGATACCGAGAAAAAGGTCTGGCGTCTGTCCCAGGTGGACGAGTCAAACCTGCAGGATCCGAAGCAGATCACCGGTTCGCAGACGGTCACTGGCACCTGGAAAACCAACCTGACCCCCGACAAGCTCGGCGTGGTGGCGCTGGATCCGGATGCGCTGTCCATCAGCGGCCTGCACAACTACGTGAAATACCTGAAGTCGAGCGGCCAGGACGCCGGGCGTTATCAGCTCAACATGTGGAGCAAGATCTTCCAGCCGCTCTCCGTGGCGGTGATGATGCTGATGGCGCTGTCGTTTATCTTCGGCCCGCTGCGTAGCGTCCCTATGGGGGTACGCGTCGTCACCGGCATCAGCTTCGGCTTTGTCTTCTACGTTCTCGATCAGATCTTCGGTCCGCTGACCCTGGTTTACGGTATCCCGCCGTTTATCGGCGCGCTGCTGCCGAGCGCCTCCTTCTTCCTGATCAGCCTCTGGCTGCTGTTGAAGCGCTCCTGACCCCTCACACCTCATCTCCCCCTTTGGGAGGTGAGGTGCATCCTCTGTTCTACCCCTCACTTTTTTGCACAACCTTCAACGTCTTGCCTGGAATTTGAGTATTATTGTGCGATGACGTCGTGAAGAGATCCCCTATGAAGCAAATTCGGTTACTGGCGCAATACTATGTCGATCTGATGATGAAGCTCGGCCTGGTACGCTTCTCCCTGCTGCTGGCGCTGGCGCTGGTGGTGCTGGCGATTGTGGTGCAGATGGCCATTACCATGGTGCTGCACGGTCAGGTTGAGAGCATTGATCTTATCCGCTCTATTTTCTTCGGCCTGCTGATCACCCCCTGGGCGGTCTATTTCCTCTCGGTGGTGGTTGAACAGCTGGAGGAGTCCCGCCAGCGGCTGACCCGGGTCGTGGAAAAGCTGGAGGAGATGCGCGAGCGCGATCTGAAGCTCAACGTCCAGCTGAAAGACAACATTGCCCAGCTGAATCAGGAGATCTCAGACCGCGTAAAAGCGGAGGCCGAGCGCCAGACCACGCTGGAACAGCTGAAAATCGAAATGAAGGAGCGCGAGCAGACGCAGATCCAGCTTGAGCAGCAATCCTCGTTCCTGCGTTCTTTCCTTGATGCCTCCCCGGATCTGGTCTTCTACCGCAATGAAGATAAAGAGTTCTCCGGCTGTAACCGGGCGATGGAGCTTTTGACCGGCAAGAGTGAAAAACAGCTCGTCAGCCTGCGCCCGCAGGACGTCTACTCACCCGAGGCTGCCGCCAAAGTGATCGAAACCGACGAGAAGGTTTTCCGTCATAACGTCTCCCTGACCTACGAACAGTGGCTCGACTACCCGGACGGGCGCAAAGCCTGCTTCGAAATCCGTAAAGTGCCTTACTACGACCGCGTCGGGAAACGCCACGGGCTGATGGGCTTCGGGCGGGACATTACCGAGCGCAAGCGCTATCAGGATGCCCTGGAGCGCGCCAGCCGCGATAAAACCACCTTCATCTCCACCATCAGCCATGAGCTGCGTACTCCGCTCAACGGCATCGTGGGATTAAGCCGCATTCTGCTCGATACCGAACTGACGACCGAGCAGGAGAAATATCTGAAAACCATCCACGTTTCAGCGGTCACGCTCGGCAATATCTTCAACGATATTATTGATATGGATAAGATGGAACGGCGCAAAGTCCAGCTGGATAACCAGCCGGTGGACTTCACCGGCTTCCTGGCCGATCTGGAGAACCTCTCCGGCCTGCAGGCGCAGCAGAAAGGGTTACGCTTTGTGATGGAGCCCACCCTGCCGCTGCCGCACAAGGTAGTGACTGACGGCACGCGCCTGCGCCAGATCCTGTGGAACTTGATCAGCAACGCGGTCAAGTTTACCCAGAACGGCCAGGTCGCGGTTCGCGTACGTTACGGCGAGGGCGAGATGCTGCACTTCGAGGTGGAGGATTCCGGGATCGGCATTCCGCAGGAGGAGCAGGACAAGATCTTCGCCATGTATTATCAGGTTAAAGACAGCCAGGGGGGCAAGCCCGCCACCGGCACAGGCATTGGCCTGGCGGTTTCGCGCCGACTGGCGAAAAGCATGGGTGGCGATATTACGGTGAGCAGCAACCCTGGACACGGTTCGGTGTTTAAGCTGAGCGTTCGCGCCCCGGCCGTGGCGGAGGAGGTCGAGGATACCTTTGCACACGACGATATGCCGCTTCCTGCCCTGCACGTGCTGCTGGTGGAGGATATTGAACTGAACGTGATTGTGGCGCGCTCGGTGCTGGAGAAACTCGGCAGCAGCGTGGATGTCGCCATGACCGGCACCGCCGCGCTGGAGATGTTTACGCCGGGGGAATACGACCTGGTGCTGCTGGATATTCAACTCCCGGACATGACCGGGCTCGACATCTCGCGTGAGCTGACCAGCCGTTACGCCAGCGATGAACTGCCGCCGCTGGTGGCGCTGACCGCCAACGTGCTGAAAGACAAAAAAGAGTACCTCGATGCCGGTATGGACGACGTACTGAGCAAACCGCTGGCGGTACCAGCCTTAACCGCCATGATTAAGAAGTTCTGGGACACCTGTGACGAAGAGGAGAGCACCATGACGACGGTAGATACGGAAAAAGCGCAGTCTTTGCTGGATATCGAGATGCTGGAGCAGTACATCGAACTGGTGGGTCCGAAGTTGATCACTGACGGTATAGCCATATTCGAAAAGATGATGCCGGGTTATTTGAACGTGCTGGAGTCCAACCTGACGGCGCGGGATCAGAAAGGCATTGTAGAAGAGGGCCATAAGATCAAAGGTGCCGCCGGATCTATCGGTTTGCGCCATCTGCAGCAGCTGGGTAAGCAGATCCAGTCCCCGGATTTACCGGCGTGGGAAGATAATGTGGGTGAATGGGTTGAAGAGATGAAGCAGGAGTGGCAAAACGATGTGGCCGTTCTGAAAGCCTGGGTGGAGAGCAGAAAAAAATGACCCCGGCTAAACCGGGGTGCGCGAATACTGCGCCAACACCAGGGAAATCTTGGCTGCGCCTTAATAGTTTATTTTAGGATAATGGCGTAGCCGTAAAATTCAGGCCGCACGCAGTTAAGATAGCAAATCTTAAATACTTTGTTACATGAATCAGTTAAATGTGTGAAGCATGCCGTTTTAATCAGAATTTTTAATGTGCATGTAACATTTTTCGAGAGGGATCGCAGGATGAAAAAGGTCGGTGTAGTACTGAGCGGTTGCGGTGTTTACGATGGTTCTGAAATTCATGAAGCGGTTCTGACGCTGCTGGCGCTGGCACGCAATGGTGCAGAAGCGGTCTGTTTCGCGCCGGACAAAGCCCAGTCCGATGTCATCAACCATCTCACCGGCGAACCGCTGCCGGAAAGCCGAAATGTCCTGACTGAAGCCGCGCGGATCGCCCGCGGGCAGATCCGCCCGCTCAGTGAGGCGCGTGCTGCGGAACTGGATGCGCTGATTGTGCCGGGCGGTTTTGGCGCCGCAAAAAACCTCAGCGATTTTGCTCACCAGGGCAGCGCCTGCCAGGTGGAAAGCGATTTAAAAACCCTCGCGCTGCAGATGCATGAGGCCGGGAAACCGCTGGGCTTTATCTGTATCGCCCCGGCGATGCTGCCGGCCATCTTCGATATTCCGCTGCGTCTGACCATCGGCACCGACATCGATACCGCCGAGGTCATCGAGGATATGGGCGGGGAGCATATCCCCTGTCCGGTGGACGATATCGTGGTCGACGAAGAGAACAGGATCGTCACCACCCCTGCGTACATGCTGGCGCAGAACATTGCCGAGGCCGCGACAGGTATTGAGAAGCTGGTCACCCGCGTGCTGGTGCTGGCGGCATGAAATTGAAGCGTCCCCGATCCGGCTGGGTAAGACGGATCGTCATTCGCGTTCTGCTGGTGCTGGCGGTCTTCTGGGGCGGCGGCATTGCCCTGTTCAGCTTCCTGCCGGTGCCGTTTTCCGCGGTGATGATTGAACGTCAGCTGGGGAGCTGGCTGAGAGGGGATTTCAGCTATATTGCCCATTCTGACTGGGTGAGTATGGATGAGATTTCGCCGTGGATGGGGTTAGCCGTTATTGCCGCTGAAGATCAGAAATTCCCCGACCACTGGGGATTTGACGTGGGGGCGATAGAGAAGGCGTTAGCGCATAACGAACGTAATGAGAGCCGTATTCGCGGGGCATCGACGCTTTCTCAGCAAACGGCGAAAAACCTGTTTCTGTGGGACGGACGCAGCTGGATGAGAAAGGGATTTGAAGCCGGACTGACGCTGGGGATCGAAACGGTGTGGAGTAAAAAACGCATCCTGACGGTATACCTGAATATCGCGGAGTTTGGCGAGGGCGTGTTTGGCGTCGAAGCCGCTGCCCGGCACTATTTCCACAAACCTGCCAGCCGCCTGTCGGCGTCAGAGGCCGCGCTGCTGGCCGCCGTGCTACCGAACCCAATTCGCTTTAAGGCCAGCGCGCCATCAGGCTATGTACGCAGCCGTCAGGCGTGGATCCTGCGTCAGATGCGTCAGCTGGGTGGGGAAGGGTTTATGCAGGCCAATAAGCTACATTAATCCTCATCAAACCCGGCGTTGAACAGCGCAATCACTGCCGCCAGCGCCTCGACTTCCTGTGGGCCGGTGGCTTCGATTTCGATCTGGCGGCCCTTGGCGGAGTCCAGCATCAGCAGGGCAATCACGCTGTTGGCTTCGGCTTCGGTGCCTTCGTCATTACGCAGCAGAACTTCCGCGTCAAACCCCTGCATCAGTTCGAACAACTTCATAGCCGGGCGTGCGTGCATGCCCAGCTTATTGGTGATCTCAACGGTCTGCTTTACGGTCATGTTTTACGTTTTTCCAGCGTACGATGACGGGACTGAACGTTTTTGCCGCGTGAGCGGAAATAGTCAGCCAGTTGCTCAGCAATATAGACCGAACGGTGTTTGCCCCCGGTACAGCCAATCGCCACCGTCAGGTAGCTGCGATTGTTTGTCTCCAGCATTGGCAACCAGAGTTCAAGGTAGCTGCGCGTCTGATAGATAAAGTTATGCACTTCCGTATGCCTGTCAAGGAACGCGGCAACGGGCTTATCCAGGCCGGTCATCGGACGCAGCTTTGGATCCCAGTGCGGGTTCGGCAGGAAGCGCACGTCAAAGACATAATCTGCATCGATCGGGATGCCGTGCTTAAAGCCGAAAGATTCAAACACCATCGTCAGCTCGCGCTCGCGTTTGCCCAGCAGACGGGTACGCAGCATCTCCGCCAGTTCATGAACGGACATTTCGGAGGTATCGACGATCAGATCGGCACGTGAGCGCAGCGGCTCCAGCAGATCGCTCTCCTGGTCAATGGCGCTTTCCAGCGACAGGTTTTTGCTGGAGAGCGGATGCAGACGGCGGGTATCGCTGTAGCGACGGATCAGCGTATTGCGATCGGCATCAAGGAACAGCAGCTGAGGTGAAAACGCCTCCGGCAAACTGCTCATCGCCTGCTCAAAGATCTCCGGCGATTCAGGCATGTTACGCACGTCGATGCTGACCGCGGCGGAAATCTGCCGATCGGCCAGCGATCTCGCCAGCTCGGGCAGCAGCACCACCGGCAGGTTATCGACGCAGTAAAAGCCCATATCTTCCAGCGCTCGCAGGGCGACCGATTTCCCGGATCCCGAACGACCGCTGACGATCATCAGCACCATGTACCGTTTCTCCTCAGGACTACAGATGTCAAAGCCATCACCCGATTACGCATCATCCTGATTGCCTTCCGTTTCCGTTATGATTTGATAAAGCTCCTCATCGCTCTGTGCCGCGCGCAAACGGCGACAGATGGTTTTATCCGCCAGACGTTTGGCCACCAGCGAGAGGGTGTGCAAATGGGTTTTGGTCTGATCGGCTGGCACCAGCAGGGCAAACAGCAGATCGACAGGCTGGTTATCAATGGCATCAAAGGCGATAGGTGTTTCCAGCTGAACAAACACGCCTACAGCGCGCAGAGTATCCTCTTCAAGTTTGCCATGGGGAATGGCGATGCCGTTGCCGATGCCGGTACTGCCCATTTTTTCGCGGGTCAGGATCGCTTCAAATACCACTTGCGGCGGCAGGCTCAGCTGTTTTGCGGCCAGTTCACTGATGATTTCCAGAGCACGTTTTTTGCTCTGGCAGTGAACGGCACTGCGGGTACATTCCTGATTAAGGACACTGCTCAGTTGTAGAGTTGAATCGTTATTCATCATAATTTCACCTAAGCGCTAACTGTACAAAGGGCCCGTTGTGTTTCACAACAGGCCATCCTGCACCCGTTAACTGCCCGGACAATTAGTGTTGTTTCAGTTTATCTTTATGTTTGTTTAGCTGTCGTGCCAGCTTGTCAATCAAGCCGTCGATAGCCGCGTACATGTCTTGTCCTTCCGCACTGGCATGGATTTCGCCTCCGTTAACATGCAGGGTCGCATCCGAGATATGAGTCACTTTTTCCACTTTTAACACAATGTAGACCTGATTGATCCTCTCGAAATACTGCTCCAGCTTGGCGAACTTCGTATTCACAAACTCGCGCAGGGCCTCAGTGATCTCGACGTTGTGTCCAGTGATGTTGAGCTGCATAGTGTCTTCCTTATCGGTTGTGTCAGACCAGTTGTTTACGCTGGTTTGACGGCGGAATGGATAAAGACTCTCGATACTTCGCAACAGTACGGCGTGCCACCATGATACCTTGATCGGACAGCATGGTGGTTAACTTACTGTCGCTCAGTGGTTTCGCGGGGTTTTCCGCGGCGATCAATTTTTTCACCAGCGCCCGGATGGCTGTCGACGAGGCTTCGCCGCCGCCTTCGGTGTTGACATGGCTGGAGAAAAAATACTTAAGCTCAAAAATACCGCGCGGACTGTGCAGATACTTCTGCGTCGTCACGCGAGAAATCGTCGATTCATGCATCTCGACGGCCTGGGCGATATCCGCCAGCACCATCGGTTTCATAAACTCTTCACCCTGTTCAAAAAACGCCTGCTGCTGCTCCACGATGCAGCGGCTGACGCGCAGCAACGTATCATTGCGGCTTTCGAGGCTTTTGATCAGCCAGCGCGCCTCCTGCAGATTGCTGCGGATAAACTGGTTATCCGAGTCGTTGCGCGAGCTGGTACACATCGAAGCGTACTGCTGATTAATTTGCAGCCGCGGGATGCTGTCGGAGTTGAGTTCCACGGTCCACAGGCCGTTATGTTTGCGTACCAGCACGTCGGGAATGACGTACTCGGGCTCGCTGGTCTGGATAGACTGCCCCGGACGCGGATCCAGCGACTGGATCAGATTAACCGCTTCTTTCAGGATCTCTTCTTTCAGGCGCGTCACACGCATCAACGAGCGGAAGTCGTGGTTAGCCAGCAGATCCAGATGTTCGCTGACAATCAGGCGAGCCTCTTCCAGCCACGGCGTCTCTTTGACGAACTGCGAAAGCTGGATCAGCAGGCAATCACGTAAATCCCGTGCCGCGACGCCGACCGGATCAAAACGCTGGACGCGCTTCAGAACCGCTTCGACCTCTTCAAGGTCGATCTCATCGTCACCGATACTTTCCAGAATCTCGTCCAGCGACACGGTCAAATAGCCGGTCTCATCAACGGCATCGACGATGGAGGTGGCAATGGCGCGATCGGTATCGGAGAACGGCGTCAGTTCCACCTGCCACATCAGGTAATCCTGCAGCGACTGGGTGGTCTCGCCCTGATACACCGGCAATTCATCATCCTGGTAGTCTGCGCGCGTGCCGGACGGTGTGCCCGCGGTGTAGATCTCATCCCAACTGGCATCAAGAGGAAGCTCGTCAGGCATCTCTTTTTGCTCCAGCGCGTCAACGCTGTCGAGCGTTTCGTTGTCCTGGGTTTGCTGAGTTTCTACCTCGTCGTGAAGATCGGTTTGCTCAAGCAGGGGATTACTGTCCAGCGCTTGCTGCAGCTCCTGCTGAAGTTCCAGCGTCGACAGCTGCAACAGACGGATGGCCTGTTGTAACTGCGGCGTCATTGCCAGCTGTTGGCTGAGCCTTAATTGCAAACCTTGCTTCATGTTCAGAGCATTTTTCTCCGTTTACGCGAGACTGAACTTCTACCCTATCAGAGTCTGAAGTCTTCCCCAAGATACACGCGCTTAACATGCTCGTCTTCGAGGATCTGCTGCGGTGTGCCGTGAGCAATCAGATGGCCCTGGCTGACGATGTAAGCACGCTCACAGACCGCCAGCGTCTCACGCACGTTATGGTCGGTGATAAGCACTCCCAGACCGCTGTCGCGCAGATGTTCAATAATTCGTTTGATATCAATAACCGAAATCGGGTCAACGCCTGCAAAGGGTTCATCGAGCAGAATGAATTTCGGGTTGGCCGCCAGCGCGCGGGCAATTTCCACACGGCGGCGTTCCCCACCGGAGAGCGCCTGGCCCAGGCTGTCGCGCAGATGTTCGATGTGGAACTCTTCCATCAGCTCGTTGGCGCGATCCTGACGCTGCTCGGAGGTCAAATCATCACGGATCTGCAGCACCGCCATCAGGTTGTCGAAGACGCTGAGACGGCGGAAAATCGAAGCTTCCTGCGGCAGATAACCGATGCCGCGACGTGCACGCGCGTGAAGGGGCAGCAGGCTGATATCTTCATCATCAATGATGATGTTACCCGCATCGCGCGGCACAATGCCGACCACCATATAAAAGGTGGTGGTTTTACCCGCACCGTTAGGACCCAACAGGCCGACAATTTCGCCGGAGTTGACGGTCAAACTGACATCTTCCACTACGCGACGGCCCTTGTAGGCTTTGGCGAGATTCTTTGCAGTTAATGTTGCCATAACGAATTAGTTACTCTTTTTCTGTGCCGGGGCCTGAGTGTTATTTTTGTCCTGCAGCTGCGATGGCACCAGGACGGTCGTCACGCGTTTGCCTTTTTCACTGAAGGCCTGCATTTTTTGCTCTTTCACCAGATAGGTGATCTTGTCGCCTTTGATGTTGCTGTCGAGCTGCTCCAGGAAGGCATTGCCGGTCAGCACCACGAAGTCTTTCGCCAGCTCGTAGTGCATCTGGGAGGCGCGACCTTTCACCGGCTTGCCGTTGTCCTGCATCTGGTAGAAGGTGGCCGGGTTGCCGTAGCCATCGATAATCTCTTTACCGTCTTCCCCGCCAGGTCGCGTCACCACCACCTTATCGGCGTTGATTTTGATGGTGCCCTGGGTCACGACAACATTGCCGGTAAAGGTCACCACGTTGCCCTGCATATCGAGCGATTGCGTATCGGATTCGATATGAATCGGCTGCTCGGTATCACCCGTCACAGCAAGCGCAGGCAGGCTGACGGCCAGCATCGCGCTGGCAATAACAAATTTAAGGCTGAGTTTGTTTGCTTGGAATTTCATAGGAGGTTCTAACCTTTTCAATCAGCTCTGCGTTCTTGCTGCGTAAGTTCCCGCGCATTCTCAGACCGCTGGAATTAAATGTTGTGCCGTATAGCGTGACCAGATCCTGCGACGTAACATCCTGAGTCACAAGGTTAATCTGTGCGTTATCGGTTGTGATTTTGCGCAACTGTGAGTCTGCGGTCAGCGCATTCACCTCAACATGACCATACAGATAAAGCATACGGTCATTCGTCAGTTTTGCCCGGTCTGATTTAATCGACCATGTCGGCACTTTATTGACATCAAACGTGGTCATCACCGGTTGGGTAAACCAGGAGACACCCTGTTCGGAAAAATACTCAACATGCTGAGCGATAAGGCGATAATTCAGCGCGCCTTCCGGGCTGTAGACCACGGTATCGCTGTGATCGCTTTTGTATGTTGGATCGTTAGTATTGACCGCCGGCGCTTGTTCGTCGTCCTTGTCAGCGAGATTCACGCCAATCAGTACCAGTGCTACCAGCGAAAGCAGAATAATAACCCAACGTCTGGTTTTACTCATATCGATTGCCCTTTGGCCTCATCAAGCTTACCCTGCGCCAGCAGCAGCAGGTCGCAGACTTCTCTTACTGCGCCGCGGCCACCGTTGATACGGGTGACATAGTCAGCGCGCGGGATCAAAAGCGGATGGGCATCGGCAACGGCGACGCTCAGACCCACTTCTGCCATCACTGGCCAGTCAATCAGATCGTCTCCGACGTAGGCGACGTTTTCCGGGGCGATGGCAAGTTTACCAAGTAAGTCCCTGAAAGCGACCATCTTATCGGATTGTCCCTGATAGAGATGGGTAATGCCCAGCGTTTCGCAACGATCTTCTACCAGTTTAGCCTTACGCCCGGTGATGATGGCAACTTCTATGCCAGAAGTGAGCGCACAGCGAATGCCATAACCATCACGCACGTTGAAGGCTTTCAGCTCTTCGCCATTGTTGCCCATATAAATCAGGCCGTCAGACAGCACGCCATCCACATCAAGGATCAGCAGGCGAATGTTTTCGGCCTGCGACATCATCTGCGCGCTGACCGGGCCATAACAGGTTGCAAGGGATGCACCCGCATTACTCATTGTCTTATCCTTCATTACACTACGCCTGCGCGCAGCAGATCATGCATATGTACCACACCCAGCAACTGGTCGCCATCAGCAACCATAACGGAGGTGATATTGCGGGACTGCATCAGGTTCAACACTTCGACGGCAAGCGTGCCGGGGCGCACCCGGATCCCCCCGGTCGTCATCACATCGGCGATACCCAGCTTGCGGACATCGCCACCCATATCAAATACGCGGCGCAGGTCGCCGTCGGTGAAGATCCCTTCGATTATCATCTGGTCGTTGCAGATGACGGTCATGCCGAGATTTTTACGGGTAATTTCCAGCAGCGCATCGCGCAGGGAGGCCTCTTTGCTGACGTGCGGAATTTCAGCCCCGGTGTGCATGATATCATTCACCCGCAGCAGCAGTTTACGTCCCAGCGCGCCGCCCGGATGGGAGAGGGCAAAGTCTTCGGCGGTAAAGCCGCGGGCTTCGAGCAGGGCGACGGCCAGCGCATCGCCCATCACCAGCGCGGCGGTGGTGCTGGAGGTCGGTGCCAGCCCCAGCGGGCAGGCCTCTTTCGGCACTTTAACGCACAGATGGATATCCGCAGCGCGCGCCATGCTGCTCTCAGGGCGGCTGGTAATACAGATCAGGGGAACGTGAAGACGCTTCAGCACCGGGATCAGTGCCAGGATTTCATTTGATTCGCCCGAGTTCGATAGCGCGATGACGATATCCTGCGCCGAAACCATCCCGAGGTCACCGTGGGCCGCTTCACCGGGGTGAACGAAAAAGGCGGTGGTGCCAGTACTGGCGAAGGTGGCCGCCATTTTCCGGCCAATGTGCCCGGATTTGCCCATTCCCATCACCACGACTTTGCCGGTGCAGTGGAAAAGCTTCTCACACGCGCGGCTAAAATCCTGATTAATGTATTGATCTAACTGCGCCAGACCTTCACGTTCTATCTCCAGAACTTGTATTCCTGCTTTCTGAAAGTCAAAACCCGGCTGCAATTCTATTTGCGACATAATGCGTTTCCGTTTACCCAGAGAGAAGAGGCGAGAGCCAGTACAGCATCGCCATCCATACGATAAATCCCACCGTCAGCAGGGCACCTGCACCCTGACCAATCTGCCTTTTACGCCGCCAGCAGAGCAGGGCGAAGATAGCGCTGACTAACACCATCACCCCATAATCCCGGCTGAACGCGAGCGGATTAAACGCGCCGGGGGCGATCAGGGCCGGCAGACCCAGCACAATGGCGATATTGAAAATGTTAGAACCGATGATATTGCCAATCGCCATGTCATCTTCGCCTTTACGCGCGCCGGCTATCGCCGTGGCCAGCTCTGGCAGACTGGTACCAATGGCAATCACCGTCAGGCCAATGGTTAATTCGCTCATGGCGAAGTAATTGGCCAGCACAGTGGCGTTATCAACGATCATCTGCGTCGCCATCGGCATGATGATTAACGCCACGCCCAGCCAGAGCAGCGCAACGGGTAAATTCCCCTCACGTGGCAGTTCGGCAACCTGCTCGCGGGTCAGGGAGTCATTGCCCTGCTTCTCGGCCGCCCGGGCCAGCTTAACGATGTAAAACAGCCAGATGATCGCCAGCGCCAGCAGGAAAATGCCATCGCTGAGGGTTAACTGCCCGTCATATAACACGTAACCGGCCAGCAGACTGACAATTAACATTAGCGGTAATTCGCGCCGCAGAACATCAGAATGCACGCGAAATGGATGCAGCAGTGCAGCGAGGCCCAGGATGAGTAAGATATTGACGATGTTGGAGCCAATGGCCGTCCCCACGGCGAGATCCACCTGATCGTGCAGCGACGCGGCGACGGAGACAATGATCTCCGGCAGAGAGGTGCCCACGCTGACCACGGTCATCCCAATAATTAGTGGGGGAATGCCCAATAAACGACACAGGATTGATGCGGAGAACACCAGACGGTCGGCACTGTAGACCACCAAAAGTAAACCAATTATTAACAGTGCCGTTGCAAGAAGCATCAAAAGTCCTTTCTTCAGGTATACTCGCCGGTCCACCGAGAAAAAATCTCTGCCGCTGCATACTGTCTGTAGACGTAACGTATTCCTAATTTTGACTTTATGCGTTGTAAAAGTAAAACAAATGCCAGCTTTCGCTTACCTGCAGAGGTAATATTCTGTAAAAATGTTGGGTTTGCGGCGAAATCAGGCATCAAGCTGATCCTGAACCGGCAATAGAAAGGAAATGTACATGAGCCTGAATGGGGCGAATATAGTCGATGTCCGTGGCGTCAGCTTCACGCGCAGCAGCCGGGTCATTTTTGACAACATCTCTCTCACCGTGCCTCGCGGTAAAATCACCGCCATTATGGGGCCCTCCGGCATTGGTAAAACGACGTTACTGCGCCTGATTGGCGGGCAGATCCCTCCGAGCCAGGGCGAGATCCTCTTTGACGGCGAGAATATTCCGGCAATGTCCCGCTCGCGCCTCTATACGGTGCGTAAGCGCATGAGCATGCTTTTTCAGTCCGGGGCGCTTTTTACTGACATGAATGTCTTCGATAATGTCGCCTATCCGCTGCGTGAGCATACTCACCTGCCGCCGGAACTGTTAAAAAGCACCGTGATGATGAAGCTCGAGGCCGTCGGCCTGCGTGGCGCAGCGAAACTGATGCCTTCCGAACTCTCTGGCGGTATGGCCCGTCGTGCGGCGCTGGCGCGCGCGATCGCGCTGGAACCCGATCTGATCATGTTCGATGAGCCGTTCGTCGGCCAGGATCCCATCACCATGGGCGTGCTGGTCAAACTGATTTCGGAACTGAACAGCGCGCTGGGCGTGACCTGTATTGTGGTCACCCACGACGTACCCGAAGTGCTGAGCATTGCCGACTATGCCTATATCGTGGCGGATAAAAAAATTGTGGCGCACGGTAGCGCGCAATCATTACAGAGCAACAGCGATGCGCGTGTCCGTCAGTTCCTTGACGGCATTGCAGATGGCCCCGTGCCGTTCCGTTATCCGGCGGGCGATTATCATAAAGATTTACTGGGAATAGGGAGTTAAGCCACTCATGCTGTTAAATGCGTTGGCCGCTCTCGGACACCGTGGCATAAAAACCATCAGGACGTTCGGGCGTGCCGGGTTGATGTTATTCAATGCGCTGGTCGGGAAACCGGAATTCCGCAAACATGCCCCTCTGCTGGTACGCCAGCTGTATAATGTCGGCGTGCTGTCGATGCTCATTATCATCGTTTCCGGCGTCTTCATCGGGATGGTGCTGGGGCTGCAGGGGTATCTGGTGCTCACCACCTACAGTGCGGAAACCAGCCTTGGAATGCTGGTGGCGCTCTCCCTGTTGCGTGAGCTGGGCCCGGTGGTCGCTGCGCTGTTATTCGCCGGGCGCGCCGGTTCAGCGCTGACGGCGGAAATTGGCCTGATGCGCGCCACCGAGCAGCTCTCCAGTATGGAAATGATGGCCGTGGATCCGCTGCGTCGGGTGATCGCGCCGCGCTTCTGGGCGGGCATGATCTCGTTGCCGTTGCTGACTATCCTGTTTGTTGCGGTCGGGATCTGGGGCGGATCGATGGTTGGCGTGCACTGGAAAGGAATCGATGCCGGTTTCTTCTGGTCTGCGATGCAAGGTGCGGTTGACTGGCGTCTGGATCTGGTTAACTGCCTGATTAAAAGCGCGGTTTTTGCCGTGACGATCGCTTGGATTGCGCTGTTCAACGGCTACGATGCCATCCCGACGTCTGCCGGTATCAGCCGGGCAACCACCCGCACTGTTGTTCATTCGTCGCTGGCCATACTGGCTCTGGATTTTGTGCTCACCGCACTGATGTTTGGGAAATGAGTTCATGCAAACGAAAAAAGTAGAAATTTGGGTAGGCGTATTTGTCTTGCTGGCACTGCTGGCCGCACTGTTTTTAAGCTTCAAAGTGGCGGATGTCACGACTATCCGCACCGAGCCGACATACCGTATTTATGCCACCTTCGATAATATCGGCGGCCTGAAAAGCCGTTCTCCGGTACGTATTGGCGGGGTAGTGGTAGGGCGTGTGGCCGATATCACTCTCGACGAGAAAACCTATCTGCCGCGCGTCGCGCTGGATATTGAAGAGCGCTACAACAACATTCCGGATACCAGCTCCCTGTCTATCCGTACCTCCGGCCTGTTAGGTGAACAATACCTGGCGCTGAACATCGGTTTTGAAGATCCCGAACTGGGAACGACTATCCTTAAGGACGGTGGCGTCATTCAGGATACGAAGTCAGCCATGGTGCTGGAAGATATGATTGGTCAGTTCCTTTACAACAGCAACAGTAAAGGGGGTGACGAGAATCAAGCTGCTCAGACACCTGCGCAGAGTGACATTACGCCGCCTGTTGGCACGACGAATTCATCTCAGGAGAAGTAATTCATGATTAAACGACTATTAATGGTTGCCATGCTGATGATTGCCCCTTTGACTGCCGCTAACGCAGCCGATCAGAGCAATCCCTATCAACAGATGAATGAGGCGGCTAAGAAAACCTTCGATCGCCTTAAAAACGAGCAGCCGAAAATTCGTTCCAATCCCGACTACCTGCGCGATGTGGTCGATCAGGAGCTGCTGCCGTACGTACAGGTAAAATATGCCGGCGCCCTGGTGCTCGGTCGTTACTACAAAGACGCAACGCCAGCGCAGCGTGATGCCTATTTTGCTGCGTTCCGTGAATACCTGAAGCAGGCGTACGGTCAGGCTTTGGCGATGTACCATGGCCAGACCTATCAGATTGCGCCGGAACAGCCGCTGGGCTCTGCCACCATCCTGCCTATCCGCGTGACCATCGTCGATCCGAACGGTCGCCCGCCAGTGCGTCTGGATTTCCAGTGGCGTAAGAACAGCCAGAACGGTAACTGGCAGGCTTACGACATGATTGCCGAAGGCGTCAGCATGATCACCACCAAGCAGAACGAATGGAGCGACCTGCTGCGTACCAAGGGCATTGATGGTCTGACCGCACAGCTGAACAGCATCTCGCGTCAGAAAATCACCCTGGACGAGAAAAAATAATGACGTCGCAGCTCAGCTGGACCCGTGAGGGTGAAACGTTGTTACTCACTGGCGAGCTGGATCAGGATTATCTGAATCCTCTGTGGGATGCGCGTCATGAAGCCATGCAGGGGATCTCCTGTATCGACCTTGGCGGCATCTCCCGTGTGGATACGGCGGGCGTTGCGCTGCTGGTGCATCTGGTAGCGGCAGGCAAAGGGCAGGGCAAGCAGGTGACGCTTGCAGGTGTCAGCGACAACGTCATCACCCTGGCGCAGCTCTATAACCTGCCGGAAGACGTATTGCCTCGCTAATTTTTTCAGTACGTTACTATCAAAAGCCCCGACTGTTTCATCGTCGGGGCTTTTTGCTTGTTTAAGACCGCGCCACTTTGCTCTAAGATGTTGGGCTTGTTTTCACACCAGATGATAGAGATCCCATGGAAAATCATGAAATCCAGACCGTGCTGATGAACGCACTTGCCCTCCAGGAAGCCCACGTCTCCGGCGACGGCAGCCACTTTCAGGTTATTGCTGTGGGAGAGATCTTTGACGGCATGAGCCGCGTGAAAAAACAGCAGGCTGTTTATGCGCCGCTGATGGAATATATCGCGGATAATCGCATCCATGCCCTGTCGATCAAGGCGTTCACCCCGACTGAGTGGGCACGCGATCGCAAACTAAACGGTTTTTGAGCTGAGGGTGATTTGCCCGCAGCACGGTTGAATTCATACAGAGAGTAAATCATGGACAAATTTCGTGTTCAGGGGCCTACGCGTCTCCAGGGCGAAGTCACAATTTCCGGCGCCAAAAACGCCGCGCTGCCGATCCTCTTCGCCGCACTGCTTGCGGAAGAGCTGGTAGAGATCCAGAACGTCCCGAAACTGAAAGACATTGATACCACCATGAAGCTGCTCGGTCAGCTGGGTACCAAGGTGGAGCGTAATGGATCCGTGTGGATCGACGCCAGCAACGTGAACAACTTCTCCGCGCCGTACGACCTGGTGAAAACCATGCGTGCTTCCATCTGGGCGCTGGGTCCGCTGGTGGCCCGTTTTGGTCAGGGTCAGGTCTCTCTGCCGGGCGGCTGCGCTATTGGCGCGCGTCCGGTCGATCTGCATATTTTCGGCCTTGAGAAGCTGGGTGCCGAGATCAAGCTGGAAGAGGGCTACGTTAAAGCCTCCGTCAATGGTCGCCTGAAGGGCGCGCATATCGTGATGGATAAGGTGAGCGTCGGCGCCACCGTTACCATCATGTCTGCGGCAACGCTGGCAGAAGGCACCACCATCATCGAGAACGCCGCGCGCGAGCCAGAGATTGTCGACACCGCGAACTTCCTGAATACGCTGGGCGCGAAGATCACCGGCCAGGGTACCGACCGTATCACCATCGAAGGCGTTGCGCGCCTGGGCGGCGGTGTGTATCGCGTTCTGCCTGACCGTATCGAAACCGGGACCTTCCTGGTCGCAGCGGCCATCTCCGGCGGTAAAATCGTCTGCCGTAACGCCCAGCCTGATACCCTGGATGCGGTCCTGGCCAAGCTGCGTGACGCCGGTGCGGACATCGAAATTGGTGAAGACTGGATTAGCCTGGACATGCACGGTAAGCGTCCTAAGGCTGTGAACGTGCGTACTGCTCCACATCCGGCCTTCCCGACCGATATGCAGGCGCAGTTCACCCTGCTGAACCTGGTGGCAGAAGGGACTGGCTTCATTACCGAAACCATATTCGAAAACCGCTTTATGCACGTACCGGAGCTGATCCGTATGGGCGGGCATGCTGAGATCGAAAGCAACACCGTGATCTGTCATGGCGTGGAAAAACTGTCCGGTGCGCAGGTGATGGCGACGGATCTGCGTGCATCTGCGAGCCTGGTGTTGGCGGGCTGTATTGCGGAAGGTACGACGCTGGTGGACCGTATTTATCACATCGATCGCGGCTATGAACGTATCGAAGATAAACTGCGTGCACTGGGTGCAAATATTGAGCGTGTGAAAGGCGAGTAATCGTTAAGGCAGCCCCCTGCCATCTCGACCGGGGGGTTGCTGGTCCCGTTTAAAGGAGCGTCATTGTTGGCGCTCTTTTTGTTTTCTGCTCTGGCGCATCATGCGCGTTCTGTCGACAAATTCGTGGGTTAGCGGGTCATGGTAGCGTGATGGCCAAATCACCCAGGGATCGGTACCTAACGCCGTTGCAATGATCAGCTCTCCCTTCGGCCAGGGGCGCGTCAGCGCGTTTGCCAGGGTGGATGAACTGAGGCCATTACGGCGGGATTCTGCAGCCAGTGATGTTCCTTTTTTACGCAGCGCGGCAATAATATCGGCCGAGTGCCAGTCGATAAATTTCTTATCCATTCAGCGGTCCCTCTGTTCTGGTACGTTCACGTCATTTCAATTAAATGACGTATTTACTATACCTTCTTCGAACAGCGGTTCTAAAAAGTTCGCGTTACTGGAAGCAACATTCAGATTTTGCCAGGGCTTTAATCATGCGGCCTGTAAGCGGATTCTTTAACAACGTTATGGATATTATTTGGAACTTACCGGAACTCCCTTTTCATGAAAAAGAGAGTTCCCGGGTCCCTTATCGATCGCGCTGAACAGCAATATGCGCGAGACCGATGAGGGCGTCTCGCCACGGGCTGTCAGGGATGACCTGAAGTGCGACTATGGCTTTATCCGCTTCTTCCTCGGCACGCTGACGCGTCCATTCCAGGGAGCCACAGGTTGCCATTGCTTCCAGTACTGGTTCCAGAAGGTGTCGGCCGTTTCCTTGCTCAATGGCTTCGCGGATCAGGTTTGCCTGCTCCGGGGTGCCGTTACGCATGGCGTGCAGTAGCGGAAGCGTTGGTTTGCCCTCATTGAGATCATCACCGACGTTTTTGCCCAGCGTTTCGCCATCGGCGCTGTAATCGAGCAGATCGTCGATCAGCTGGAAGGCGGTGCCCAGGTAGCGGCCATAATCCTGCAGACCACGTTCCTGCGCCTCAGAACAGCCGGCAAGAATACCGGAGCACTGGGCCGCAGCCTCAAACAGACGGGCGGTTTTGCTGTAGATCACCCGCATGTAGTTCTCTTCGGTGATGTCCGGGTCGTTGACGTTCATGAGCTGCAGAACTTCGCCTTCCGCGATAACGTTCACCGCTTTGGACATCACTTCCAGGACCTTCAGCGAGCCGAGGCTGGTCATCATCTGGAAGGCACGGGTATAGATAAAATCACCGACCAGCACGCTGGCAGCATTGCCAAACGCCGCGTTGGCGGTGGCTTTGCCACGACGCATATCGGACTCATCGACAACGTCATCATGCAGCAGCGTGGCGGTATGAATAAATTCGATCAGCGCCGCAATAGTGACGTGCGCATTGCCCTGATAGCCTACCGCGCGAGCGGCCAGCACAGCGATCATCGGACGGATGCGTTTGCCCCCGCCGCTAACGATGTAGTAACCCAACTGATTGATTAGGGAAACGTCAGAGTCGAGCTGTTCCAGGATCGCTGCATTTACACCCGCCATATCTTGCGCGGTTAACTCATTGATTTTTTCTAAATTCATCGCAAAAGCCGGGCTTATAGTCCTGTTTTCCACATTTCAAATGGGCTAACGTAGGGTTCGGTTTATCAATAGTAGCGCTGATTGTACTGAAAAAACGCCTCAGATAAACGTTACCGTACGTGTTGTGTTTTTTTTCTTCATGTATTGACGGTAGCACTTGTCAAAGGCTCGCGTTTTGCGTAATATTCGCGCCCTATTGTGAATATTTATAGCGCACTCTGAATCACACGAGGATGTGCGCGGAAGCGGAGTTTATATGTACGCGGTTTTCCAAAGTGGTGGTAAACAACACCGAGTAAGCGAAGGTCAGACCGTTCGCCTGGAAAAGCTGGACATCGCAACTGGCGAAGCTGTTGAGTTCGCTGAAGTTCTGATGATCGCAAACGGTGAAGAAGTCAAAATCGGCGTTCCTTTCGTTGATGGCGGCGTTATCAAAGCTGAAGTTGTTGCTCATGGTCGTGGCGAGAAAATTAAGATCGTTAAGTTTCGTCGTCGTAAACACTACCGTAAGCAGCAGGGCCACCGTCAGTGGTTCACTGATGTGAAAATTACTGGCATCAGCGCCTAAGACCTGAGGAGAGATTTAAATGGCACATAAAAAGGCTGGCGGCTCCACACGTAACGGTCGCGATTCAGAAGCTAAACGCCTTGGCGTTAAGCGTTTCGGTGGCGAAACTGTTCTGGCGGGTAGCATCATCGTTCGTCAGCGTGGCACTAAGTTCCACGCGGGTAACAACGTAGGTTGCGGTCGTGACCACACTCTGTTTGCTAAAGCAGACGGTAAAGTGAAATTTGAAGTTAAAGGCCCGAACAACCGTAAATACATCAGCATTGTTGCTGAGTAAGGTTTTCTCGGTCCGGTAACGGATTAAAGCCCCGCAACGTGTTGCGGGGCTTTTTACATTGGAAACCCGGTAATTTTTTCTGTAGGGAAAACGGGCATGAAGCAGCAGGCCGGCATTGGTATTCTTTTGGCGCTCACTACCGCAATGTGCTGGGGTGCTCTGCCAATTGCAATGAAGCAGGTACTGGAAGTGATGGAGCCGCCGACGGTGGTGTTCTACCGCTTTCTGATGGCCGGTATAGGGTTGGGGACGATCCTTGCGATCAAAGGTAAGCTTCCCCCGCTGCGCATCTTTCGTAAACCGCGCTGGCTGGTAATGCTGGCGATTGCGACGGGTGGCCTGTTTGGCAACTTCATTCTGTTCAGTTCTTCCCTGCAATACCTCAGCCCTACGGCCTCGCAGGTCATCGGCCAGCTCTCACCGGTCGGCATGATGGTGGCCAGCGTCTTCATCCTCAAAGAGAAGATGCGTGGCACGCAGATTATCGGGGCGCTGATGCTGCTCTGCGGTCTGGTGTTGTTCTTCAATACCAGTCTGATAGAGATATTTACCCGCCTGACGGATTACACCTGGGGTGTGATTTTCGGCGTGAGTGCAGCGGCGGTGTGGGTAAGTTATGGCGTCGCGCAAAAGGTGTTATTGCGCCGTCTGGCGTCACAGCAGATCCTGTTTTTGCTGTACACTTTATGTACTATTGCACTGTTGCCGCTGGCGAAACCGGGAGTGATTACCCAGTTAAGCGACTGGCAGCTGGCGTGTTTGATCTTTTGTGGTCTGAATACGTTAGTCGGCTATGGCGCGCTGGCAGAAGCGATGGCGCGCTGGCAGGCAGCGCAGGTGAGCGCACTGATTACGCTGACCCCGCTGTTTACGCTGTTATTTTCAGATTTATTATCAATGGCCTGGCCCGATTTCTTCGTCAAACCGATGTTAAACCTGTTGGCTTATCTCGGTGCGTTTGTCGTGGTTGCGGGCGCGATGTATTCCGCCATTGGTCATCGTCTTTGGGGACGTTGGCGCAAAAATGAAGCGGTTGTAGTGTCCCCCGCTCAGGCGAATGATTTACGGAGAGTAAAATGAAGTTTGTTGATGAAGCAACGATCCTGGTCGTGGCAGGTGATGGCGGTAATGGTTGCGTAAGCTTCCGCCGAGAAAAATACATTCCACGTGGCGGCCCTGACGGCGGCGACGGCGGCGACGGCGGTGACGTATGGCTTGAAGCCGACGAAAACCTTAACACCCTGATCGACTACCGTTTCGAGAAAGCTTTCCGCGCAGAGCGTGGCCAGAACGGCCAGAGCCGTGACTGTACCGGCAAACGCGGTAAAGATGTCAGCGTAAAAGTGCCGGTCGGGACGCGTGTTATCGATCAGGGTACGGGCGAAACCATGGGCGATATGACCAAACACGGTCAGCGTCTGATGGTCGCAAAAGGCGGCTGGCACGGCCTGGGCAACACCCGCTTCAAATCTTCCGTGAACCGTTCCCCGCGTCAAAAAACGATGGGTACGCCGGGTGATAAGCGCGATCTGCAGCTTGAGCTGATGCTGCTGGCAGACGTTGGGATGCTGGGGATGCCGAATGCCGGTAAATCCACCTTCATCCGCGCGGTCTCTGCGGCCAAGCCGAAAGTGGCTGACTATCCGTTTACCACTCTGGTGCCAAGCCTCGGCGTGGTGCGTATGGACACCGAGAAGAGCTTCGTCGTAGCCGATATCCCGGGTCTGATCGAAGGCGCCGCGGAAGGGGCTGGTTTAGGGATCCGCTTCCTGAAACACCTTGAGCGCTGCCGCGTTCTGCTGCACCTCATCGATATCGATCCGATCGACGGTTCCGATCCGGTAGAAAACGCCCGCATCATTATTGGCGAGCTGGAAAAATACAGCGATAAGCTGGCTGCTAAGCCGCGCTGGCTGGTCTTCAATAAGATCGACCTGATGGACAAAGAAGAAGCCGAAGCGAAGGCGAAAGCCATTGCTGAAGCGATGGGCTGGGAAGATAAATACTATCTCATCTCCGCTGCAAGCCAGATGGGCGTGAAAGACCTGTGCTGGGACGTGATGACCTTCATCATCGAGAACCCGGTTACGCAGGCAGAAGAGGCGAAACAGCCTGAGAAAGTCGAATTCATGTGGGATGACTACCACCGTCAGCAGCTTGAAGAGCAGACGGAAGAAGAAGACGACGAAGACTGGGATGACGACTGGGACGAAGACGACGAAGAAGGCGTCGAATTCATCTACAAGCGTTAAGACCGTCAATGGCCCCCTTATCAAGGGGGCTTTTTTTTAGTTCAGTTTTGCCGGAAGCCAGCAGCCGACATTCAATCCGCCTTCGGGGCGATTTTCCAGAGTCAGTTTGCCGCGGTGTAGCTGCACGATACGCTGTACGATGCTCAACCCCAGCCCGCTTCCGCCATAGCGTTGATCGATACGACGAAACGGCTCGGTAATCGACTGGCGGTGAGCCTCATCAATGCCTGGTCCCCGATCGCAGACGCTCACCAGCGTGCCGTCGTCGATTTCCTGCATCCTGACTTCGATGGTGGTTCCCGCCGGGCTGTAACGCACCGCGTTTTCCAGCAAATTGCGCAGCATCAGTCGTAGCAGGATCGCATCACCCTGGACGCTCTGGGAGCCCGTCTGCGGCCAGATCAGGGTATGATCTTTGGCCTCATTCTCCAGCGCCAGCGGGGCAAAAATGGATTCGCTCCAGTTAACCGTCTCGTAATGGCCGCTGGCCATGGCCTGACCCGCTCGAGCCAGCATCAGGAGCTGCTCCACGGTATGCATCAGCTGGTCGATACGGGCAATCAGCGTCGTCGCCTGAGGCGAGCCTGACTGCGCCATCAGCTCCAGATGCAGGCGAATGCCCGCCAGCGGCGTGCGCAGCTCGTGCGCGGCGTCAGCGGTGAACAGACGCTCCTGCTGAATGGTTTGATCCAGGCGGGCAAGAAGCTGATTCAGGGAGGTGGTGACGGCGCCAATTTCTTCCATGTCGGAATACATCGGCAGTGGGGAGAGGTTATCAGCAGAACGATTTGCCAGGCTGGAGCGGAGCTGGTTGAGCGGGCGGGTGATCCAGCTGACCGCCCAGAAGGAGAAGAGCAGCGTAAAACCGACCATCACCAGCGAGGGCACCAGCAACGAGGCGATCGCCTCCCGGATCTCTTTCTCTACATGCTGGTTGCGCGCTTTGGCTGAAAGCGTCTCGTTGACCAGGAAGCTGATCTGCTCCCGGCTTTCATGCCAGAGCCAGATGACGCTGACCAGTTGAAAGAACAGCAGAATGACTGCTAACAGCACCATCAGACGACGGCGCATGCTGTTCATTTTTGACTCTCCAGACGATAGCCCACGCCGCGCACGGTTTTGATCCGATCTTTGCCCAGCTTACGCCGCAGGTTATGGATATGAACCTCCAGGGTGTTCGAGCCAGGATCGTCCTGCCAGGAGTAGATATCCTGCTGTAAGGTTTCGCGGTGAACGGTCTGCCCGGTGCGCATGATTAACCGCGTCAGCAGGGCGAACTCTTTCGGCGTGACCTCAACCGGCTGGGACTGCTGTAATACCTGCTGCGTCTGCAGATTCAGCGTCAGATCGCCGTCGCTGAGCAGGTTATCACTGTGCCCCTGATAACGTCGGATCAAGGCTCTGGCCCGCGCCTGCAGTTCCGCGAGGGCAAAGGGTTTCACCAGATAGTCGTCGGCACCGGAGTCTAAGCCGTTGATCCTGTCTTCGAGCGCATCGCGCGCCGTCAGGATCAGCACCGGATTATCCACTCCGCGACGACGCCACTGGCTGAGCAGGGTGGCTCCGTCTTTATCGGGTAGCCCAAGATCGAGGATCACCAGGCTGTATTCGCCGCTCTGGATAAGGCCATCAGCCTCGGCCGCAGTGCCAGCGCAATCCAGCGTATAGCCCTCGGCAGAGAGCGCCAGGGCCAGGCCTTCCTGCAGCAGCAGATCGTCTTCGACAATGAGTAATTTCATCGCTAGTTATTCTGGTAGATATCCTTGTAAAGCCGGCTCTCAAAGCGCACCAGCGGAATACGGCGATTGCGTTGGTCTGCAGGTTCAACCGCGTAGCCTGAAAGATATTGCACAAATGCCATTCGCTGCCCGCTGGCCGTGGTGATAAACCCGGCAAGGTTATATACGCCCTGCAGTGAGCCCGTCTTGGCGGAGACTTTGCCATCCACGCCGGCGGCATGCAGGCCGGCCCGGTACTGCAGGGAGCCGTCATATCCGGCGAGCGGCAGCATCGAGATAAAGTTTAGTTCAGTGTCGTGCTGAGCAATGTACTGAAGAACCTGCATCATGGTAGCAGGCGAGATCAGGTTGTGACGCGAAAGACCGGAGCCATCCACCGCGATGGTATTCCCAAGATCGATATTGGCCTGCTGACGCAGGATCTGCCGGACCGCATCCGAACCGGCACGCCAGGTGCCAGGTACGCCGAAGCGGGCGTGGCCAATCATGCGAAACACGGTATCGGCGATCATGTTGTCTGATTTTTTCAGCATGATCTTCAGCAGATCGTGCAGCGGCGCTGATTGCTTACTGGCAATCACGGTGCCGGGCTCGTTGCTCTGCGTCTGGCGCAACAGCGTGCCGCTGTAGGTGATATTGGCCTGCTTGAGTTCGTCTTTCAGGATCGCCCCGGCATAGCCTGCGCCATCCTGGATAGCGAAGGCCAGCGGCAGCGGATCGGCGCGTTGTGTCAGGCAGCCGGTCAGCGTAAAGCGGTTGAGATCGCCCGGGACCACGTCCAGCTCACAGTACTGCGCTTCCGGCGACCCTTTCGCGAGGGTACGCACCTGGCTGAACATGGTGACGGGATAGTAGGAGGCCACCCGAATAAAGGCTAAATCATTGGGTTTTGGCGCGCTGTACAGTGAGATGGAGAAGCAGTTGCGATCGACGATCGCGGCCGCAGGCGGTGCGCTAAAGCACTGGGTCATGTCGTTCCACGGCCAGCCTGGGGCTTTATCATGGCTGGCGAAGATGGACGTGTCGATAAGCACATTGCCTTCAATGCGCTGCACGCCTGACTTCTTTAGCACGGCAACCATGTTGCGGATATCCTGACGCTTAAACGTCGGATCGCCGCCAAAACGGGCGATAAGATCGCCTTTCAGCACGCCGCTCTCGACGTTGCCTTTGCTTTCAAGCGTGGTGGTGAAACGAAAATCGGGCCCCAGCTGCAGCAGGGCGGCCAGCGCCGTGATCACCTTTTGTGTACTGGCGGGCAGGGCCATCTGCTGGCTGTGATAATCTATCTCAGGCGCCTGGGCACCCACCTTCTGCACGATCAGGGCAAGGTTGGCGCCATCGGGCAGCTGATTAATATACTCGTCAACGTTCGCTGCCTGGACAGTGAACGCAATCGTGGTGGTCAATCCGATGATAAATCTGGAAAATCGCATAATCTCGCGCTAACAACCCGGAAACAAACCGCCATACTACGGCCCAACGCCCTGTAAAGTAAACGATGACCCATACTGAACTTCGCGTTAAAATACGTATCAAATTGAAAAATTGCTGCTGACCTGGAACTTTGCTTCCGGGTCAGTTTTCTTTTGCTTCTGACCTGTGCCAGGCTGTGATGCCTGCGGGGCCAGTCGTCGGGTCGGTTACCCGTACCCAACAGGAATGTCAAAGAGGTATAACAAATGCAAGCTATTCCGATGACCTTACGTGGGGCTGAAAAACTGCGCGAAGAACTGGATTTTCTGAAATCTGTGCGCCGCCCTGAAATCATTGCCGCTATTGCGGATGCGCGTGAGCATGGCGATCTGAAAGAGAACGCCGAGTACCACGCTGCGCGTGAACAGCAGGGTTTCTGCGAAGGGCGTATTAAAGATATCGAAGCCAAGCTGTCGAACGCGCAGGTGATTGATATCACAAAAATGCCAAACAACGGGCGTGTCATTTTTGGCTGCACCGTCACCGTGATCAATCTGGATAACGATGAAGAAGTTTCTTACCGCATCGTGGGGGATGATGAGGCCGATTTTAAGCAGAATCTGATCTCAGTAAACTCGCCGATTGCCCGCGGTCTGATTGGCAAAGAGCAGGATGATGTGGTCACCATCCGCACCCCGGGTGGGGAAGTGGAGTTCGAAATTATCAAGGTTGATTACCTGTAATTCGCATCTCCAGCCAGATGTTGATACATTGTAAAGATAGGAAAAAGGCCGCATAGCGGCCTTTTATCAACTCAAGGAGCATGGCATTTTGCTCACCTGCTAAAGAAAAACCCCTCGTTTTACACAGAAAATGTGTTCAATTCAGGATAATCTTAGCGTGGCAGCGAGATTTTACGCTCTTTAGATGGGCGGTAGAGCACCAGCGTTTTACCGATGACCTGTACATTACAGGCGCCGGTTTCGCGCACGATTGCTTCCACGATCAAAGTCTTGGTCTCTCTGTCTTCAGAGGCGATTTTCACTTTGATTAATTCGTGGTGCTCCAGCGCTTGTTCAATCTCGGCCAGTACCCCTTCGGTCAAACCATTGTTGCCAAGCATGACTACAGGCTTGAGCGGATGTGCCAGACCTTTAAGGTGCTGTTTTTGTTTAGTACTCAGATTCATCGTATATTTTTGCTTACGTTGGGATTGAAAACGGTTCATTCTACCGCCATCTCCCTAATATCGCCAAATTGCTGAGTGGATATTTACACCACAGGCTACGATGAACCAGGACGGAAAGTTAAATGACAGGTAAAAAGCGTTCTGCAAGCTCGAGCCGCTGGCTCCAGGAACACTTTAGCGATAAATATGTTCTACAGGCACAGAAAAAGGGGTTACGTTCCCGTGCCTGGTTTAAACTTGATGAAATACAGCAAAGTGACAAACTCTTTAAGCCGGGGATGACGGTAGTCGACCTCGGTGCTGCGCCCGGTGGTTGGTCGCAATATGCGGTGACACAAATCGGCGGAACCGGCCGAATCATCGCCTGCGATCTTTTACCTATGGATCCCATCGTTGGTGTGGACTTCCTTCAGGGCGATTTTCGTGATGAATTAGTACTGAAAGCGTTACTTGAACGGGTAGGTGACAGTAAAGTTCAGGTTGTCATGTCCGATATGGCGCCAAATATGTGCGGAACACCGGCGGTGGATATCCCCCGCTCCATGTATCTGGTAGAACTGGCGTTAGAAATGAGTCGTGATGTATTAGCGCCGGGTGGTAGTTTTTTAGTGAAGGTGTTCCAGGGCGAAGGTTTCGAGGAGTATCTGAAGGAAATTCGCTCCCTGTTTGCGAAGGTCAAAGTTCGTAAGCCGGACTCTTCACGTGCGCGTTCACGTGAAGTGTATATTGTAGCGACCGGGCGAAAATGATAGCCGGTGAGTTTCAGGCGAAAGTTTGAAATAAATCGGATACTGAGTATCCTGACGCTGTTTTTAACACAGTTGTAATAAGAGGTTAATCCCTTGAGTGACATGGCGAAAAACCTAATACTCTGGCTGGTCATTGCCGTTGTGCTGATGTCAGTATTCCAGAGCTTTGGGCCCAGCGAGTCTAATGGCCGTAAGGTGGACTACTCTACCTTCCTGCAAGAGGTCAACCAGGATCAGGTTCGCGAAGCGCGTATCAACGGACGTGAGATCAACGTTACCAAGAAAGATAGTAACCGTTACACGACTTACATTCCGGTGAACGATCCTAAGCTGCTTGATAACCTTCTGACTAAAAACGTCAAGGTGGTAGGTGAGCCGCCGGAAGAGCCAAGCCTGCTGGCTTCTATCTTCATTTCCTGGTTCCCGATGCTGCTGCTTATCGGCGTCTGGATCTTCTTTATGCGTCAAATGCAGGGCGGCGGTGGCAAAGGTGCCATGTCGTTCGGCAAGAGTAAGGCGCGTATGTTGACGGAAGACCAGATCAAAACCACTTTTGCTGACGTGGCAGGTTGCGACGAAGCAAAAGAAGAGGTGGGTGAGCTGGTCGAATACCTGCGTGAACCGAGCCGCTTCCAGAAACTGGGCGGTAAGATCCCGAAAGGCGTCCTGATGGTCGGCCCTCCGGGTACCGGTAAAACCCTGCTGGCGAAAGCCATCGCCGGTGAAGCGAAGGTACCGTTCTTTACCATTTCCGGTTCTGACTTCGTGGAAATGTTCGTTGGTGTCGGTGCATCCCGTGTGCGCGACATGTTCGAACAGGCCAAGAAAGCGGCACCGTGCATCATCTTCATCGATGAAATCGACGCCGTAGGCCGCCAGCGTGGCGCAGGCCTGGGTGGCGGTCACGATGAACGCGAGCAGACCCTGAACCAGATGCTGGTTGAGATGGACGGCTTCGAAGGTAACGAAGGTATCATCGTTATCGCGGCGACTAACCGTCCGGACGTTCTTGACCCTGCGCTGCTGCGTCCAGGCCGTTTCGACCGTCAGGTTGTGGTCGGTCTGCCAGACGTTCGTGGTCGTGAGCAGATCCTGAAAGTGCACATGCGTCGCGTACCGCTGTCTCCGGACATCGATGCGGCAATCATTGCACGCGGTACCCCGGGCTTCTCCGGTGCGGATCTGGCTAACCTCGTGAACGAAGCTGCACTGTTTGCTGCTCGCGGCAACAAGCGTGTGGTGTCGATGGTGGAGTTCGAGAAAGCGAAAGACAAAATCATGATGGGTGCGGAACGTCGCTCCATGGTGATGACAGAAGCGCAGAAAGAGTCCACGGCTTACCATGAAGCAGGTCATGCGATTATCGGTCGCCTGGTGCCGGAACACGATCCGGTGCATAAAGTGACGATTATTCCGCGTGGTCGTGCGCTGGGCGTAACGTTCTTCCTGCCGGAAGGCGATGCCATCAGTGCCAGCCGCCAGAAACTGGAAAGTCAGATTTCAACCCTCTACGGTGGTCGTCTGGCAGAAGAGATTATCTACGGTGTGGAACATGTTTCGACCGGTGCGTCCAACGACATTAAAGTCGCGACCAACCTGGCACGTAACATGGTGACCCAGTGGGGCTTCTCCGACAAACTCGGTCCGCTGCTGTATGCGGAAGAAGAGGGCGAAGTGTTCCTCGGTCGTAGCGTCGCGAAAGCGAAGCACATGTCCGATGAAACAGCGCGTATCATCGATCAGGAAGTGAAGTCGCTCGTTGAACGTAACTACGGTCGCGCGCGTCAGATCCTGAACGACAATATGGACATCCTGCATGCGATGAAAGATGCGCTCATGAAATATGAAACCATCGATGCACCGCAGATCGACGACCTGATGGCACGCCGCGATGTGCGTCCGCCAGCTGGTTGGGAAGATCCAGGCACCTCCAACAACTCTGACAACAATGGCACGCCACGTGCGCCGCGTCCGGTCGATGAACCGCGTACGCCAAACCCGGGCAACACCATGTCAGAACAGTTGGGCGACAAATAAGTCAGCGCTGTAGATGATGTTCTCTTTACCTGAAACCCTGGGGCTTGCTCCGGGGTTTTTCTTGTCTGCTTAACCAAAAAATCAGGGATTAGCCATGAAACTCTTCGCCCAGGATTCTTATCTCGATCTGACTCATCCACATGTGATGGGGATCCTGAACGTCACGCCAGACTCTTTCTCCGATGGCGGCACGCATAACACGCTGATTGAGGCGGTCCGGCATGCGAACCTGATGATCAACGCCGGAGCGACTATTATTGACGTTGGCGGGGAGTCGACGCGGCCGGGTGCGGCAGATGTCAGCGTTGACGAAGAGTTGTCCCGGGTGATCCCGGTGGTCGAAGCACTGGCGCAGCGTTTCGAGGTCTGGATCTCGGTGGACACCTCTAAACCGGAGGTCATTCGTGAATCAGCGAGAGTGGGCGCTCACATTATTAATGACATTCGCTCCCTTACCGAGCCGGGGGCGCTTGAGGCGGCGGCCGAGACCGGGCTGCCGGTCTGTCTGATGCACATGCAGGGCCAGCCGAAAACCATGCAGGATGCGCCGAAATATGATGACGTATTTGCGGATGTGAACCGTTACTTTGTTGAGCATATTGCGCGTTGTGAACGTGCCGGTATCGCAAAAGAGAAATTGCTGCTCGACCCGGGATTCGGTTTCGGTAAAAATCTCTCTCATAACTTCGAGCTTCTTGCGCGCTTATCTGAGTTTCACCATTTTGGCCTGCCGCTGCTGGTCGGGATGTCACGAAAATCAATGGTAGGTCAGCTGCTTAACGTTGGGCCATCCGACCGCCTGAGCGGCAGTCTGGCCTGCGCGGTGATTGCAGCGATGCAGGGAGCGCATATTATTCGCGTCCATGACGTAAAAGAGACAGCAGAAGCCATGCGAGTGGTGGAAGCCACACTGGCAGCTAAGGAAAACTCCCGCTATGAGTAATCGTAAATTTTTTGGTACCGACGGCATTCGTGGACGCGTGGGCGATGCGCCAATCACACCTGAGTTTGTGCTGAAGTTAGGCTGGGCGGCTGGCAAGGTACTGGCCAGCCATGGCTCGCGTAAAATCATCATTGGCAAAGACACGCGTATCTCTGGCTATATGCTCGAATCGGCGCTGGAAGCCGGTCTTTCTGCGGCGGGACTCTCTGCCTCCTTTACCGGTCCAATGCCGACGCCAGCCGTCGCCTATCTCACCCGTGCCTTCCGCGCAGAAGCAGGGATTGTGATCTCTGCATCGCATAACCCGTTCTACGATAACGGCATCAAATTCTTCTCCATCGATGGCACCAAACTGCCGGATGAAGTTGAAGAAGCCATCGAAGCAGAGATGGAAAAAGAGCTGACCTGCGTGGACTCTGCTGAGCTGGGTAAAGCCAGCCGCATCGTTGATGCTGCAGGCCGCTACATTGAATTCTGTAAAGGCACCTTCCCGAACGAGCTGAGCCTGGGCCATCTGAAAATTGTGGTCGACTGTGCGAACGGTGCTACTTACCACATCGCCCCGAACGTGTTCCGCGAGCTGGGCGCGCAGGTTGTAGCCATTGGCTGTGAGCCTAACGGGCTGAACATTAACGCCGAAGTGGGCGCCACGGACGTCCGTGCTCTGCAGGCGCGCGTGCTGGCAGAGAAGGCCGATCTGGGCATCGCCTATGACGGCGACGGCGACCGCGTGATCATGGTTGACCACGAAGGCAATAAGGTCGACGGGGATCAGATCCTCTATATCATTGCCCGTGAAGGGCTGCGCCAGGGCCAGCTGCGCGGCGGTGCCGTTGGTACGCTGATGAGCAACATGGGCCTGGAGCTGGCCCTCAAACAGCTGGGTATCCCGTTTGTGCGCGCGAAAGTGGGCGACCGCTACGTGCTGGAAAAACTGCAGGAGAAGGGCTGGCGCATCGGCGCGGAAAACTCCGGCCACGTGATCCTGCTCGACAAAACCACCACCGGTGACGGCATTGTGGCCAGTCTGCAGGTTGTCGCGGCGATGGTGCGTAACCATATGTCCCTGCACGATCTGTGCAGCGGCATGAAGATGTTCCCGCAGATTCTGGTTAACGTCCGCTTCACGGCCGGTAAAGGCGATCCGCTGGAAAACGAAAACGTGAAAGCGGTGATGGCTGAGGTTGAAGCGGCGCTGGGCTCCCGTGGCCGTGTCCTGCTGCGTAAGTCTGGCACCGAGCCGCTGATCCGCGTGATGGTGGAAGGGGAAGACGAAGCGCAGGTGACCGAGTTTGCGCATCGCATCGCGGATGCTGTAAAAGCGGCGTAACTTCCGTTAAGTGTCTAAAAAGGCGGCGCTTGCCGCCTTTATGTTGCACAGTGGCTGCGGTTTTGCTGTTTTTTTCCGCACTTGATACAATGAGCTGAAATTGCCCTTGCGAAGGTCATTCGCTTTGGTTAGTATTCACACCCGCTTCAGTGGGAAAGAAAAACTCCTGCTTATTGGTCGAAGCATTGGTATGCGGCAAATCCGCAAGGAACAGGTTGATTATGTACGAAGCTCTTTTGGTAGTTTTCCTTATTGTAGCCATCGCTCTGGTAGCGTTGATCATGCTGCAGCAAGGTAAAGGCGCTGATATGGGGGCCTCTTTTGGAGCAGGCGCTTCTGGTACGCTGTTCGGTTCAAGTGGTTCTGGTAACTTCATGACCCGCGCAACGGCGATTCTGGCAACGCTGTTTTTCATCATCAGTCTGGCGCTTGGCAATATCAACAGCAACAAGACCAGTAAAGGAAGCGAGTGGGAAAATCTGAGCGCACCGGCGAAATCCGAGCAAACTCAGCCAGCTGCACCGGCTAAGCCGACCAGCGATATCCCGCAGTAATAGCAGTATCAGTGCTGAGGTGGTGGAATTGGTAGACACGCTACCTTGAGGTGGTAGTGCCCTAACGGGCTTGTGGGTTCGAGTCCCATCCTCAGTACCAATATTCCGAAGAAAAGACGTCGCAAGACGTCTTTTTTTTCGTCTGTAGTTTGCGGTTCTCCCCGGCGGCACAATGCTTGCCGGGCCTGTGAAAAGAGAAATCGCAGACACGAAAAAGGCGCCCTCAGGCGCCTTTTGCATTTCTTATTCGCGATTACTGCTTATCGCTGTTTTCCAGGTTCTCGACCTGCGGCAGACCGTTACCTGTTGATACGGAGAGCAGACCGTTCTCGGTATAGGTGAACAGCTTGGCGCGGGTATCGGTGATATCCAGGTTGCGCATGGTCAGCTGACCAATACGATCGTCTGGAGAGAAGACGGACTCGCCTTTTTCCATGGTCAGACGTTCTGCCTGGTAGGTCAGGTTGTCAGACACGGTGTTCAGAATCGAATAGTCGTTACCGCGACGCAGTTCGAGGGTCACTTCACCGGTGATGGCGCTTGCTACCCAACGCTGCAGGGCATCACGCAGCATCAGTGCCTGTGGATCGAACCAGCGACCCTGATACAGCAGTTTACCCAGCTGGCGGCCATGAGAGTGATACTGTTCGATGGTGTCTTCGTTGTGAATACCGGTCAGCAGACGCTCGTATGCGATGTGCAGCAGCGCCATCCCCGGGGCTTCGTAGATGCCGCGGCTTTTCGCTTCGATGATACGGTTTTCAATCTGATCGCTCATGCCCAGGCCGTGACGGCCGCCGATGCGGTTGGCTTCCAGCATCAGTTCCACATCGTCAGAGAAGGTCTGACCGTTCAGGGCAACCGGGTGGCCGCGTTCAAAACGCACGGTCACTTCTTCCGCCTGGATTTTGACGTTTTCGTCCCAGAACTTAACGCCCATGATCGGGTTAACGATCTTCACGCTGGAGTTCAGGAATTCCAGGTCTTTTGCTTCGTGCGTTGCACCCAGCATGTTTGAGTCGGTTGAGTAAGCTTTCTCGACCGACATTTTGTAGTCGAAGCCACAGGCGATCATAAATTCGGACATTTCGTGACGGCCGCCGAGCTCGTCGATGAAGTCAGTATCCAGCCATGGCTTGTAGATCTGCAGTTCAGCGTTGGTCAACAGGCCGTAACGGTAGAAACGCTCGATGTCGTTGCCTTTATAGGTACTGCCATCACCCCAGATGTTGACGCCATCGTCTTTCATGGCGGCAACCAGCATGGTGCCGGTAACAGCACGGCCCAGCGGAGTGGTGTTGAAATAGGTCAGGCCGCCGGTGGTGTTATGGAATGCGCCGCACTGAATAGCAGCGATACCTTCGGCAACCAGCTGCTTACGGCAGTCAATCAGGCGTGCGTTCTCTGCACCGTACTCCATGGCACGACGAGGGATCGCATCATAATCGTCCTCATCCGGCTGACCCAGGTTCGCAGTATATGCATAAGGAACCGCTCCCTTCTGGCGCATCCACAGCAGTGCAGCGCTGGTATCCAGGCCGCCTGAAAAAGCGATGCCAATACGTTGTCCTTGCGGAAGATGCTTGAGAATCGTCGTCATAAAATAAAACCCTGCTTGATTGACTGATGAGTGATCGCTTTCACCCTAAATGCATTTTTATGCAGAATAAGTGAGTTTTCATTTAATCATCTTTTGGCAAGTACCGAAAGTGATTCGTGTATTTTTTGTAAAAATTTCCCGCCTGAATCGCTGCGGTTCACAGGGTTGACAGGCGGCGTCTACTATCAATATACTGTACGCCGATTTTACGTCCCGTCCTCGGTACCAAATCCCAGCATTATTTGCATTTTTTACCCACAGCGAGTAGAATTTGCCACGTTTCAGGCGCGGGGTGGAGCAGCCTGGTAGCTCGTCGGGCTCATAACCCGAAGGTCGTCGGTTCAAATCCGGCCCCCGCAACCACTTTCCTATAAAGTCCTTTTTCAAATATACTGTGAAGACTTAGCGCCTTCGTAGCTGGATTTGAAAAAATTCTTTTTGAAAGTGCTCCAGGCCACTGTTGTGGCTATAGGGTTCAGTTATCTAAAGCCCCGATTTATCGGGGTTTTTTGTTATCTGACTACAGAATAACTGGGCTTTATGCCCTTTTTTTACGTCTTGGGGGTGGGCTTGTCCACATTAGACCAAAAATTAACAGAGATGATTAAGGCACCAGTCGAAGCACTGGGCTACGAACTGGTCGGCATCGAATTCATTCGCAGCCGTACATCCACGCTGCGCATCTATATTGATAGTGAAGATGGCATCAATGTTGATGATTGTGCTGATGTTAGCCACCAGGTGAGTGCGGTTCTTGATGTTGAAGATCCTATTACCGTCGCCTATAACCTGGAAGTTTCCTCGCCTGGTCTGCATCGCCCGCTGTTCACTGCTGAACACTACACTCACTACATTGGTGAAGAAGCGGCTCTCGTTCTGCGTATGGCTGTACAAAACCGCCGTAAATGGCAGGGCGTTATTAAGGCCGTTGATGGTGAGATGATCACAGTAACAGTCGAAGGCAAAGATGAAGTGTTCGCGCTGAGTAATATCCAGAAGGCGAACCTGGTTCCCCACTTTTAACAGTCTGGATGAGGTGAAAAGCCCGCGATGAACAAAGAAATTTTGGCTGTTGTTGAAGCCGTTTCCAACGAAAAATCACTGCCGCGCGAGAAGATTTTTGAAGCGCTGGAAAGTGCACTGGCTACGGCAACCAAGAAAAAATACGAGCAAGAGATCGATGTCCGCGTTGAAATCGATCGTAAAAGCGGCGACTTCGATACTTTCCGTCGTTGGATTATCGTTGAGGAAGTCACTCAGCCAACGAAAGAGATCACTCTGGAAGCGGCACGTTTTGAAGACGAAAGCCTGAACATCGACGATTACGTTGAAGATCAGATTGAATCCGTGACCTTCGACCGTATCACCACCCAGACTGCTAAACAGGTTATCGTCCAGAAAGTACGTGAAGCTGAGCGCGCGATGGTCGTTGACCAGTTCCGCGAGCATGAAGGTGAGATCATTACCGGCGTGGTGAAAAAAGTTAACCGCGACAATATCTCCCTGGATCTGGGTAGCAACGCCGAAGCGGTTATTCTGCGTGAAGATATGCTGCCGCGCGAAAACTTCCGTCCGGGTGACCGCATCCGCGGCGTACTGTACTCAGTACGTCCAGAAGCGCGTGGCGCACAGCTGTTCGTGACCCGTTCTAAACCTGAAATGCTGATCGAACTGTTCCGCATTGAAGTGCCAGAAATTGGCGAAGAAGTGATCGAGATTAAAGCCGCTGCCCGCGATCCGGGTTCCCGTGCGAAAATCGCGGTGAAAACCAACGACAAGCGTATCGATCCGGTAGGGGCTTGCGTCGGTATGCGTGGCGCGCGCGTTCAGGCAGTTTCGACTGAACTGGGCGGCGAGCGTATTGATATCGTTCTGTGGGACGATAACCCGGCGCAGTTCGTGATTAACGCGATGGCACCGGCTGATGTTGCGTCTATCGTGGTAGACGAAGACAAGCACACCATGGATATTGCCGTTGAAGCAGGTAACCTGGCACAGGCTATCGGCCGTAACGGTCAGAACGTCCGTCTGGCTTCGCAGCTGAGCGGCTGGGAACTCAACGTGATGACCGTTGACGACCTGCAGGCGAAGCATCAGGCAGAAGCCCATGCAGCCATTGATACCTTCACTAAGTACCTGGACATTGACGAAGACTTCGCCACCGTTCTGGTTGAAGAAGGTTTCTCAACGCTGGAAGAACTGGCCTACGTGCCAATGAAAGAACTGCTGGAAATTGACGGCCTGGATGAAGCCACCGTTGAAGCCCTGCGTGACCGCGCTAAAAACGCACTGACCACCCTGGCACTGGCTCAGGAAGAAAGCCTTGGTGATAACAAGCCGGCTGATGACCTGCTGAATCTGGAAGGTCTTGATCGTGCGATTGCGTTCAAGCTGGCTGCCCGTGGTGTTTGTACGCTGGAAGATCTCGCTGAACAAGGCGTTGATGACCTGGCTGATATCGAAGGTTTAACCGACGAGAAAGCCGGCGAGCTCATCATGGCCGCACGTAATATTTGCTGGTTCGGCGACGAAGCGTAATAAACTGTAGCAGGAAGGAACAGCATGACTGATGTAACTGTAAAAACGCTGGCTGCTGAGATTCAGACTTCCGTGGACCGCCTGGTACAGCAATTTGCTGATGCAGGGATCCCGAAGTCCGCTGATGACTCAGTGACCGCGCAAGAGAAACAAACCTTATTGTCGCACCTGAACCGTGAACACGGTTCGGCGCCTGATAAACTGACGTTACAGCGTAAAACGCGCAGTACGTTAAATGTTCCAGGTACCGGTGGAAAAAGCAAATCGGTACAAATCGAAGTCCGCAAGACGCGCACCTTTGTAAAACGTGATCCGCAAGAGGCAGAACGCCTTGCCGCGGAAGAGCAGGCACAGCGTGAAGCGGAAGAACAAGCTCAGCGTGAGGCAGAAGCAACTGCCAAACGTGAGGCAGAATTAAAAGCTGAACGTGAGGCCGCAGAAAAAGCGAAGCGCGATGCCAGTGATAAAGCGAAGCGTGACGCGGCGGAAAAAGACAAAGTGAGCAATCAACAGACTGACGAAATGACCAAAACAGCCCAGACGGAAAAAGCCCGTCGTGAAAATGAAGCTGCTGAACTGAAGCGTAAAGCGGAAGAAGAAGCACGCCGTAAGCTGGAAGAAGACGCACGTCGTGTTGCTGAAGAAGCGCGCCGTATGGCAGAAGAAAACGAGAAGAATGGTGTTAATCCTGTCGAACAGACTGAAGACACCAGTGATTACCACGTAACCACTTCTCAGCACGCGCGTCAGGCAGAAGACGAAAACGATCGCGAAGTTGAGGGTGGCCGTGGCCGTACCCGCACCGCATCCAAAACTGCCCGTCCTCAGAAGAAAGGCAACAAACACGCTGAATCCAAAGCCGATCGCGAAGAAGCGCGTGCAGCGGGTCGCGGTGGTAAAGGTGGCAAGCGTAAAGGTTCCGCTCTGCAGCAAGGCTTCCAGAAGCCAGCTCAGGCCGTTAACCGTGACGTAATCATTGGCGAAACCATCACCGTTGGCGATCTGGCGAACAAGATGGCCGTTAAGGGTTCTCAGGTCATCAAAGCGATGATGAAGCTGGGCGCCATGGCGACCATCAACCAGGTTATCGATCAGGAAACCGCACAGCTGGTTGCCGAAGAGATGGGCCACAAAGTTATCCTGCGTCGTGAAAACGAGCTGGAAGAAGCGGTAATGAGCGACCGTGACACTGGCGCAGCTGCTGAACCGCGTGCACCGGTTGTGACCATCATGGGTCACGTTGACCACGGTAAAACCTCTCTGCTGGACTACATTCGCTCCACGAAAGTGGCCTCCGGCGAAGCAGGCGGCATTACCCAGCACATCGGTGCCTACCACGTAGAAACCGACAACGGCATGATCACCTTCCTGGATACCCCGGGCCACGCCGCGTTTACCTCTATGCGTGCTCGTGGTGCGCAGGCAACGGATATCGTTGTTCTGGTGGTGGCAGCAGACGATGGCGTGATGCCGCAGACAATCGAAGCTATCCAGCACGCGAAAGCGGCGCAGGTGCCTCTGGTTGTTGCAGTGAACAAAATCGATAAGCCAGAAGCGGATATGGATCGCGTTAAAAACGAACTGTCCCAGTACGGCGTTATGCCGGAAGAGTGGGGCGGTGAGTCTCAGTTCATCCCGGTTTCTGCAAAAGTGGGTACCGGTATCGATGACCTGCTGAACGCTATCCTGCTGCAGGCTGAAGTTCTGGAGCTGAAAGCGGTTCGCAATGGTATGGCGAGCGGTGCGGTGATCGAATCCTTCCTGGATAAAGGTCGTGGCCCGGTTGCTACCGTTCTGGTACGTGAAGGTACCCTGAACAAAGGCGACATCGTGCTGTGTGGCTTCGAGTATGGCCGTGTTCGTGCAATGCGTGACGAACTGGGTCGTGAAGTGCTGGAAGCAGGTCCATCCATTCCTGTGGAAATCCTGGGTCTGTCCGGTGTTCCGGCTGCCGGTGATGAAGTGACCGTTGTTCGTGACGAGAAGAAAGCGCGTGAAGTTGCGCTGTACCGTCAGGGCAAATTCCGTGAAGTTAAACTGGCTCGCCAGCAGAAATCTAAACTCGAGAACATGTTTGCCAACATGACCGAAGGCGAAGTTCACGAAGTGAACGTCGTTCTGAAGGCAGACGTTCAGGGTTCTGTGGAAGCGATCTCCGACTCTTTACTGAAACTGTCTACCGACGAAGTGAAAGTGAAGATCATCGGTTCTGGCGTAGGTGGGATCACCGAAACCGACGCAACCCTGGCCGCAGCCTCCAACGCAATTCTGGTTGGCTTCAACGTCCGTGCCGATGCTTCTGCGCGTCGTGTGATCGAATCGGAAAGCCTGGATCTGCGTTACTACTCCGTCATCTATCACCTGATCGACGAAGTGAAAGCAGCGATGAGCGGTATGCTGTCTCCGGAACTGAAACAGCAGATCATCGGTCTGGCTGAAGTACGTGACGTGTTCAAATCACCGAAATTCGGTGCTATCGCGGGCTGTATGGTTACCGAAGGTAACATCAAGCGTCACAACCCAATCCGCGTCCTGCGTGACAACGTGGTTATCTATGAAGGCGAGCTGGAATCCCTGCGCCGCTTCAAAGATGACGTTAACGAAGTCCGTAACGGCATGGAATGTGGTATCGGCGTGAAGAACTACAACGACGTTCGCGTAGGCGATATGATCGAAGTGTTCGAGATCATCGAGATCCAACGCAGCATCGACTAATCCCCTGCGGATGAGTCCACATGTAAGCCGGGATCGCCTCGCGCCACCCGGCAAGAATTATCAAAAAGGGGCTAAGAGCCCCTTTTTTGTCTGGAGAATTTATTATGGCGAAAGAATTTGGTCGCCCACAGCGCGTTGCTCAGGAGATGCAAAAAGAGATCGCAATCATCCTGCAGCGCGAAATTAAAGACCCACGCCTGGGCATGATGACGACCGTATCCGGTGTTGAAGTGTCCCGCGATCTGGCCTATGCCAAAGTGTTTGTGACCTTCCTGAACGATCAGGATGAAGCCGCAGTTAAGCTGGGCATCAAAGCCCTGCAGGATGCCTCTGGTTTTATCCGCTCTCTGCTGGGCAAAGCCATGCGCCTGCGTATCGTGCCGGAACTGACCTTCTTCTATGACAACTCACTGGTTGAAGGGATGCGCATGTCCAACCTGGTCACCAGCGTGGTGAAGCAGGATGATGAGCGTCGTGTGAACCCGGACGATAAAAAGGAGGACTGATGAGTCGTCCTCGTCGTCGCGGTCGCGACGTGCACGGCGTGCTGCTGCTGGACAAGCACCAGGGTGCTTCCAGCAACGACGTGCTGCAAAAAGTAAAACGTCTCTACAATGCTAACCGTGCCGGTCATACCGGTGCGTTGGATCCGCTGGCGACCGGCATGCTGCCGGTTTGCCTGGGTGAAGCGACGAAGTTTTCCCAGTATCTGCTGGATTCTGACAAACGCTACCGCGTGATTGCAAAGCTGGGCCAGCGCACGGATACCTCCGATGCGGATGGTCAGGTCGTGGAAGAGCGTCCGGTAACGTTCAGTGCTGAACAGCTTGAGGCGGCAATGGAGAGTTTCCGCGGCGACACCGAGCAGGTGCCGTCGATGTATTCAGCACTGAAATACCAGGGCAAAAAACTCTACGAGTATGCGCGCCAGGGTATCGAGGTGCCGCGCGAAGCCCGCCCGATTACGGTGTACGAGCTGCTGTTCATTCGCCACGAAGGTGATGAACTGGAGCTGGAAGTTCACTGCTCAAAAGGCACTTACATCCGTACCATCATTGACGATCTGGGTGAGAAGCTGGGCTGTGGCGCACACGTGATTTACCTGCGTCGTCTGGCGGTAAGTAAATACCCGGCAGAACGGATGGTGACGCTGGAGCAGCTGCAGGCGCTGGTTGAGCAGGCTCAGGAGCAGGGTATTGAGGCTGCAGACCTGCTGGACCCACTGCTGATGCCGATGGACAGTCCAGCTTCGGACTATCCGGTCGTCAATCTGCCGTTAACCTCGTCCGTTTACTTCAAAAACGGCAATCCGGTGCGCACCACTGACGTCCCTCATCAGGGGCTGGTTCGCGTTACGGAAGGCGATAACAATACCTTCATCGGCATGGGTGAAATTGACGACGAAGGACGTGTTGCACCGCGCCGTCTGGTGGTCGAATATCCGGCATAAGCTGACGCCTTACCTTGCGATAAGCAGGGGAGGCGGGTAGAATATTGCCGCTTAACGTCTGGTGAATTGTTTAACAATTGGCAAGCGTTATACATGGGATAGCTGAATTAGAGATCGGCATCCTTTCATTCTTTATACTTTGGAGTTTTAAAATGTCTCTAAGCGTTGAAGCTAAAGCTAAAATCGTTTCTGAGTTTGGTCGTGATGCTAACGACAGCGGTTCTACCGAAGTTCAGGTTGCACTGCTGACTGCACAGATTAACCACCTGCAGGGTCACTTTGCAGAGCACAAAAAAGATCACCACAGCCGTCGTGGTCTGCTGCGCATGGTTTCTCAGCGTCGTAAACTGCTCGACTACCTGAAACGTAAAGATGTTGCACGCTACACCGCGCTGATCGAGCGTCTGGGCCTGCGTCGCTAAGTCTTGCGAGTTTCAGAAAAGGGGGCCTTATGGCCCCTTTTTTCAACCAGACCGCAGCAATTCACTGGAAACTAATGTATTGTTGCTATAAATGATCTTCATTGCAGAGGTTCGCGCGGCTAATGAGAGGCTTCACCCATGGGGGTGTCGGTTGTCATTAGTCGCGAGGATGCGAAGAAGGTCCGGTTAAACGTCAGCACGCCTCTGGTGTGCTGTCATTCATTTAAGAAAGGACAGAATCTTGCTGAATCCGATCGTTCGTAAATTCCAGTACGGTCAGCACACCGTCACGCTGGAAACCGGCATGATGGCGCGTCAGGCTACTGCTGCCGTTATGGTAAGCATGGATGACACCGCGGTATTCGTAACCGTGGTTGGCCAGAAAAAAGCAAAACCAGGTCAGGACTTCTTCCCTCTGACCGTTAACTACCAGGAGCGTACCTACGCTGCCGGTAAAATCCCGGGTGGTTTCTTCCGTCGTGAAGGCCGTCCAAGCGAAGGCGAAACCCTGATTGCGCGTCTGATTGACCGCCCGGTTCGCCCGCTGTTCCCGGAAGGCTTCGTTAACGAAGTTCAGGTTATCGCGACCGTTGTTTCCGTTAACCCACAGGTTAACCCGGACATCGTGGCGATGATCGGCGCATCTGCAGCCCTGTCCCTGTCTGGTATTCCATTCAACGGCCCAATCGGTTCTGCACGCGTTGGTTACATCAACGACCAGTACGTTCTGAACCCAACTCAGGACGAGCTGAAAGAGAGCAAGCTGGACCTGGTTGTTGCGGGTACAGAAGCGGCAGTACTGATGGTTGAATCCGAAGCAGAACTGCTGAGCGAAGACCAGATGCTGGGCGCGGTGGTGTTTGGCCACGAGCAGCAGCAGATCGTTATCCAGAACATCAACGACCTGGTGAAAGAAGCCGGTAAACCACGTTGGGACTGGCAGCCAGAAGCGGTTAACGAAGCGCTGAACGCTCGCGTTGCTGCCCAGGCTGAATCACGTCTGAGCGATGCTTACCGCATCACCGACAAGCAGGAGCGTTATGCTCAGGTTGACGTCATTAAATCTGAAACCATCGCTACGCTGGTTGCAGAAGATGAGTCCCTGGACGCTAACGAGCTGAGCGAAATTCTGCACGCTATCGAGAAAAACGTTGTTCGTAGCCGCGTTCTGGCAGGCGAGCCGCGTATCGATGGCCGTGAAAAAGACATGATCCGTGGTCTGGATGTGCGTACTGGCGTTCTGCCACGTACTCACGGTTCCGCACTGTTCACCCGTGGTGAAACTCAGGCGCTGGTTACCGCGACCCTGGGTACTGCCCGTGACGCACAGAACATCGACGAACTGATGGGCGAGCGCACTGACAGCTTCCTGTTCCACTACAACTTCCCTCCGTACTCCGTTGGTGAGACCGGTATGGTGGGTTCGCCTAAGCGTCGTGAAATTGGTCACGGTCGTCTGGCGAAGCGCGGCGTTCTGGCGGTTATGCCAGATGCTGACAAATTCCCGTATACCGTTCGCGTGGTTTCTGAAATCACCGAATCTAACGGTTCTTCTTCTATGGCTTCCGTGTGTGGTGCTTCTCTGGCACTGATGGACGCGGGTGTTCCTGTGAAAGCAGCCGTTGCGGGTATCGCGATGGGTCTGGTGAAAGAAGGCGACAACTACGTTGTTCTGTCTGACATCCTGGGCGACGAAGATCACCTGGGTGATATGGACTTCAAAGTTGCGGGTTCCCGCGAAGGTATCTCTGCCCTGCAGATGGATATCAAAATTGAAGGCATCACCAAAGAGATCATGCATGCTGCGCTGAACCAGGCGAAAGGTGCACGTCTGCACATCCTGAGCGTGATGGAACAGGCGATTAACGCGCCACGTGGCGACATTTCTCAGTTCGCACCACGTATCCACACCATCAAGATCAGCCCGGACAAGATCAAAGACGTTATCGGTAAAGGCGGTTCTGTTATCCGTGCTCTGACCGAAGAGACCGGCACCACCATCGAAATCGAAGATGACGGTACTGTGAAGATCGCAGCGACCGACGGTGAGAAAGCGAAATTCGCTATCCGTCGTATCGAAGAGATCACCGCAGAGATCGAAGTGGGCCGTATCTACAGCGGTAAAGTGACCCGTATCGTTGACTTTGGCGCATTCGTTGCCATCGGTGGCGGTAAAGAAGGTCTGGTTCACATCTCTCAGATCGCTGACAAGCGCGTTGAGAAAGTGACCGATTACCTGCAGATGGGTCAGGAAGTTCCGGTTAAAGTTCTGGAAGTTGACCGCCAGGGCCGTATCCGTCTGAGCATCAAAGAAGCCACCGAGCAGTCATCTGCCGCTGCACCGGAAGCTCCGGCAGCAGAACAGGGCGAGTAAGGTTGCCGTTTGCCCTCCGCGTAAGCGGGGGGCTTATTATCAGGCAGGACGCCTTGTTAAGCCGCCGGGGGACAGGACGTTCATCCAATTGTTGTCTTCGGGAGTGGGAAATGAAGCCTTTTCTGCGCTGGTGTTTCGTTGCGACAGCTTTGACGCTGGCAGGATGCAGCAACTCTGCCTGGCGTAAAAGTGAAGTCCTCGCAGTGCCACTGCAACCGACTTTGCAGCAGGAAGTGATTCTGGCACGCATGGAACAAATTCTTGCCAGTCGGGCTTTAACCGATGACGAACGCGCACAGCTTTTATATGAGCGCGGAGTGTTGTATGATAGTCTCGGTCTGAGGGCACTGGCGCGAAATGATTTTTCACAAGCGCTGGCGATCCGACCGGATATGCCGGAAGTATTCAACTACTTAGGCATTTATTTAACGCAGGCAGGCAATTTTGATGCTGCCTATGAAGCGTTTGATTCTGTACTTGAGCTTGATCCAACTTACAACTACGCGCACTTGAATCGCGGAATCGCCCTGTATTACGGCGGTCGTGACAAGTTAGCGCAAGATGATCTGCTGGCGTTTTATCAAGACGATCCTAACGACCCTTTCCGTAGCCTGTGGCTTTACCTTGTCGAGCAGAAGCTCGATGCGAAGCAGGCCAAAGACGCGTTAAAGCAACGCTTCGACAAATCGGACAAGGCACAGTGGGGATGGAATATTGTCGAGTTCTACCTGGGCAACATCAGCGAAGCAACGCTGATGGAAAGGCTTAAGGCAGACGCAACGGATAACACCTCGCTCGCTGAGCATCTCAGTGAAACCAACTTCTATTTAGGTAAGTACTACCTAAGTCTGGGGGATATGGACAGCGCCACGGCACTGTTCAAATTAGCGGTCGCTAACAACGTCCATAACTACGTTGAGCACCGTTATGCATTGTTGGAATTATCGCTCTTGGGCCAGGAGCACGACGACCTGGCAGAATCGGACCAGCAATAGCTGACGACATAACATCAGCCCGTAATCATTTTTTGATTGCCATCATCTTAACGGGTGAGGGCGTTGTTGTTCGTCAATACACCTACTTTGAGCCGGTTCACACTTTCAATGAAAATTACCGAAAATTTTCACGATGAGTTATGTAGACTGGCCGCCATTGACATTGAGGCACTCGTACTACATGGCTGAATTCGAAACCACTTTTGCAGATCTGGGCCTGAAGGCTCCTATCCTTGAATCCCTTAACGATCTGGGTTACGAAAAACCATCTCCGATCCAGGCAGAATGTATCCCACATCTGCTCTCTGGTCGTGACGTGCTGGGCATGGCCCAGACTGGTAGCGGTAAAACTGCAGCGTTCTCGCTGCCGCTGCTGAACAACATCGATCCGGACCTGCGTGCACCGCAGATCCTCGTTCTCGCTCCGACCCGTGAACTGGCTGTTCAGGTTGCGGAAGCGATGACTGAATTCTCTAAACATATGCGCGGCGTAAACGTGGTTGCTCTGTACGGCGGCCAGCGTTATGACGTGCAGTTACGCGCCCTGCGTCAGGGCCCACAGATCGTCGTCGGTACGCCGGGTCGTCTGCTGGATCACCTGAAACGCGGTACGCTGGATCTCTCTAAACTGAGCGGTCTGGTACTGGATGAAGCTGACGAAATGCTCCGCATGGGCTTCATCGAAGACGTAGAAACTATCATGGCGCAGATCCCGGAAGGTCATCAGACCGCTCTGTTCTCTGCAACGATGCCGGAAGCGATCCGTCGTATTACCCGTCGCTTCATGAAGGATCCGCAGGAAGTGCGTATCCAGTCCAGCGTCACCACTCGCCCGGACATCAGCCAGAGCTACTGGTCTGTATACGGCATGCGTAAAAATGAAGCGCTGGTTCGTTTCCTGGAAGCAGAAGATTTTGATGCGGCGATCATCTTCGTTCGTACCAAAAACGCAACCCTGGAAGTGGCTGAAGCCCTGGAGCGTAGCGGCTACAACAGCGCAGCGCTGAACGGCGACATGAACCAGGCCCTGCGTGAGCAGACTCTGGAGCGTCTGAAAGACGGTCGTCTGGATATCCTGATTGCAACCGACGTGGCAGCACGTGGTCTGGACGTTGAGCGTATCAGCCTGGTTGTTAACTATGACATCCCGATGGACTCCGAGTCTTACGTTCACCGTATCGGGCGTACCGGTCGTGCAGGTCGTGCGGGTCGTGCGCTGCTGTTCGTTGAGAACCGCGAGCGTCGTCTGCTGCGTAACATCGAACGCACCATGAAGCTGACCATTCCGGAAGCTGACCTGCCTAACGCAGATCTGCTGGGCAAACGCCGCCTGGAAAAATTCGCCGCGAAAGTACAGCAGCAGCTGGAAAGCAGCGATCTGGATCAATACCGTGCGCTGCTGGCGCAGATCCAGCCAACCGCTGAAGGCGAAGAGCTGGATATCGAAACGCTGGCTGCCGCTCTGCTGAAGATGGCTCAGGGTGAACGTTCTCTGATCGTGCCACCAGATGCACCGATGCGTCCTAAGCGTGAATTCCGTGACCGTGACGATCGTTTCGAACGTCGTGGCGACCGTAATGACCGCAACGACCGTGGCCCACGTAGCGACCGTCCAGAGCGTGGTGGTGAAGACCGTCCACGTCGCGAACGTCGTGACGCTGGCGAAATGGAACTGTACCGCATTGAAGTGGGCCGTGATGATGGTGTTGAAGTTCGTCATATCGTTGGCGCGATCGCTAACGAAGGCGACATCAGCAGCCGTTACATCGGTAACATCAAGCTGTTCGGTACTCACTCCACCATCGAGCTGCCAAAAGGTATGCCGGGCGACGTGCTGCAGCACTTTACCCGTACCCGCATCCTGAACAAGCCGATGAACATGCAGCTGCTGGGTGATGCTCAGCCGCGTCCGGACCGCGGTCCGCGTCGTGAGGGCGATCGTCCTGCTGGCCGTGGTTTCGGTGGTGGTGAGCGTCGTGAAAACCGTGGTCCTCGTCGTGAAGGCGCTGCACCAGGTGCAGGTCGTTTCAGCGGTGAACGTCGCGAAAGCCGTGACCCACGTCGCGAAGATGGCGGTGCACCTACCCGTCGCCGTGACGCGTAAGCCTTACGCTTCAGTCGTAAAGTAATATATACAGCCCCGATAGCGATATCGGGGCTTTTTTTATTCCCTTTGTACTATTGTACTGGTACAGTGCAGCACATTAAGATGCAGGTCCCAAATTTTTGACTGGAGAATAGGCTGTATGGCGACACTAACCACCACCCAAACGTCACCCTCACTGCTCGGCGGCGTGGTGATCATCGGCGGTACTATCATTGGCGCAGGGATGTTCTCCCTGCCGGTGGTAATGTCCGGGGCGTGGTTCTTCTGGTCGCTGGCGGCACTGGTCTTCACCTGGTTCTGTATGCTGCACTCCGGCCTGATGATCCTCGAAGCTAACCTCAACTACCGCATCGGTTCGAGCTTCGACACCATCACCCGGGACCTGCTCGGCAAACGCTGGAACATCGTCAACGGCATCTCCATTGCCTTTGTGCTCTATATCCTGACCTACGCCTATATCTCGGCGAGCGGTTCGATTCTGCATCACACTTTCTCAGAGATGTCGCTGGACGTTCCGGCGCGGCTGGCGGGGCTCTGCTTCGCGCTGGGCGTGGCGTTTATCGTCTGGATGAGCACCAAAGCGGTCAGCCGGATGACGGCCATTGTGCTGGGCGCGAAGGTCATCACCTTTTTCCTGACCTTCGGCAGCCTGCTGGGGCACGTTACCCCTGCTACGTTGTTTAACGTGGCGGAGAGCAATACCTCATACTCGCCGTATCTGCTGATGACCCTGCCGTTCTGTCTGGCGTCGTTTGGCTATCACGGCAACGTGCCGAGCCTGATGAAGTACTACGGTAAAGATCCGCGCACCATCACCCGCTGCCTGGTCTACGGCACGCTGCTGGCGCTGGGGCTGTATGTGATTTGGCTGCTGGGGACGATGGGCAACATCCCGCGTCCGGAATTTATCGGTATCGCGCAGAAGGGCGGTAACATTGATGTGCTGGTGCAGGCCCTGAGTGGGGTGCTGAATAGCCGTAGCCTGGATCTGCTGCTGGTGATCTTCTCCAACTTTGCCGTGGCGAGCTCCTTCCTCGGTGTGACCCTGGGGCTGTTTGACTATCTGGCCGATCTTTGTGGCTTTGATGATTCGGCGATGGGCCGTCTGAAAACCGCGGTGCTGACCTTCCTGCCGCCGGTGATCGGTGGCCTGCTGTGGCCGAACGGTTTCCTGTATGCCATTGGCTATGCGGGGCTGGCGGCAACCATCTGGGCGGCGATTGTACCGGCGCTGCTGGCGCGTAAATCACGTAAACGCTTCGGCAGCCCAAAATTCCGCGTCTGGGGCGGCAAGCCGATGATTGCGCTGATTCTGGTGTTCGGGATTGGCAATGCGCTGGTGCACATGCTGTCGAGTTTTAATCTGCTGCCGGTATATCAATAAATCGTGCGGCCTGATCCCCTCACCCCGACCCTCTCCCGAAGGGAGAGGGAGAAAACCGTAGGCCGGGCAAGCGCAGCGCCGCCCGGCAAGAACTACCCGAGAAGTTCCTCTTTCACCTGCATCGCCAGATCGAACGAATGCAGCCGCGCCTGGTGATCGAAAATCTGCCCGTTCACCATGATCTCGTCGGCCTGGGTTTCGCGGAGCACCGCTTCCAGTCCGTGGCGCACTTTCGCTTTATCCCCCACCAGCGACATGCTCAGCGCCTGCTGGACGCCATACTGCTCTGAGGCGGACCACAGCTGATGCATGTTCTCTACCGGCGGCGGCAGTTGACCTGTTTCGCCGCGGCGCAGCTTCATAAACGCCTGCTGCATGGAGGTGAACAGGAATTCCGCATCGCGGTTGCTGTCGGCGGCAATGATGTTGATACAGACCATTGCGTACGGTTTTTCCAGCCGCGCGGAGGGTTTGAAGTTGGTGCGATAGAGATGCAGCGCCTGATGGAGCATATCCGGCGCAAAGTGCGACGCGAAGGCAAATGGCAGCCCCAGCTGAGCGGCCAGCTGGGCGCTGTACAGGCTCGAGCCCAGCAGCCAGACCGGGATCTGTTCGCCATAGCCCGGCACCGGACGTACCTGCGGGTTCGGATCCTGAGCGTCGAACCAGTCCACCAGCTCCGCCACATCGCGCGGGAAGTTGTCGATATCGCCGCTCATATGACGGCGCAGCGCGCGCATGGTCGGCTGATCGCTGCCCGGCGCACGGCCCAGCCCCAGATCGATGCGGCCAGGGTAAAGGGTGTTCAGCGTGCCAAACTGTTCGGCAATCACCAGCGGGGAGTGGTTAGGCAGCATCACGCCGCCCGAGCCTAAATGCAGGGTGGTGGTATTGGCCGCCAGATAGCCGAGCAGCACCGAGGTGGCCGCACTGGCGATCCCGACCATGTTGTGATGCTCCGCCAGCCAGTAGCGATGATAGCCGCGCTGTTCAGCCAGGCGGGCGAGATCCAGAGAGTGGGTAAAGGCTTCTCTTGCCGAGGAGCCTTCAGGGATCGGCGCCAGGTCCAGCACCGAAAACGGAATGGATTTAACAGTCATAACAGCTCACTTTGTCGACGGTGAATCTTTTAATAGTGCATTAAAAATGAATACACGTTGTTAACAAAGTGAGCTTTTTTTAAGCCTGCAGCTCCAGGCCGGCCAGACGTCGCCAGTAGCCGTTGCACTCGCTGTTGGCAGTCAGCGGCAGCGGGGCAGCGCCATTCTCGTTGGCGCGGAAGGCGTCAATCATGGCAAAAGTTTCCGGACCCAGCGGTGACAGACGCACCATATCCACCAGCCCCTGCATTGATGCCAGCTCGTTGCCGAGGTTGTAAACGTAACCGCTCATGGTCTGAATACCGTTCAGGACAAACACCTGCTGATTCTCCTGCGACAGCATGCTGCGCCCGTTCGGGTATTTGATGCAGCAGGTTTCGCACTCGTCTTTCGGCAGGTTCTCGGAGCGTGCGGTAAAGCAGCGGGCGGAGTACGCCAGCGGCAGATGGCCGTAGCTCAACACCTCCACCTCGAACTGATTACGTATCCCCAGCTCGTCGCACTGCGCCAGTATGTTGACCAGCCAGTCGCGGGAAAGCTCCACCGGCATACACCAGCGCGTCATCCCCTGTTTGCGCAGCAGGCGCAGGGTGACGGCGTTATAGCAGTTCAGTGCATGTCCGGCGACAAACGGCAGTTTGCGCTCGGCACACAGGTTTACCACGCCTAAATCACTGGCTTCCAGCAGAAACTCGCCGTTGTCGACGTAGCGTTTCAGCTCGTTCAATTCAGACGAAGCCTGTACCAGCGCCAGAGTGGAGAGCACCACCTGCTTGCCGCTGTCGGCCAGGCTTTTCGCCATCTCCAGCCAGTCGCCCACTTTGGTGGCGCGACGCTTGCTGCACACCGCCTCGCCGAGATAGATCACGTCGGCCTGGCTGGTTGCCGCCTGCTGATAAAAATCTTCCAGCGTCTCTTTTGACCAGTAGTAGAGCACCGGTCCTAATGAATATTTCATGCGTTATCTCACTGCCATTTACGGTGATACGCACCCAGCGTGGTCTGGGTACCTTCGGACATTGCGCCCAGGGTCTCCATCCATGCGGACTGCGGAGCATAGTGCTTAGGATCAGCCATGCAGCGATCGATCGCCTGACGCCACACTTTTGCCACCTGGCTGACGTACGCCGGGCTGCGCTGGCGGCCTTCGATTTTCACCGAGGCAATATTGGCGGCCAGCAGCTCCGGCAGCAGCTCCAGGGTGTTGAGGCTGGTGGGCTCTTCCAGCGCATGGTAGCGTTCGCCATCCACCAGATAGCGGCCTTTACACAGCGTTGGATAGCCGGCGTTTTCATCGTCCTGATAGCGGTCGATTAGCACCTCGTTCAGACGCGATTCCAGCCCCTGCGGCGTTTGCTGCCAGCGCACGAAGCGGGCCGGAGAGCAGGCGCCCACGGTATTAGGGGATTCACCGGTTAGGTAGGAGGAGAGATAGCAGCGTCCTTCGGCCATAATGCACAGGCTGCCAAAAGCAAAAACTTCCAGCGGCACTGGCGTGACGCGCGCCAGTTGCTTAACCTGATGAATAGAAAGCACACGCGGCAGTACCACGCGCGCCACATCGAAGTTGCGATGGTAAAAGCGAATGGCCTCTTCGTTGGTCGCCGAGGCCTGAACCGAGACATGGCGCTCAATATGGGGATAGCGTTCGGCGGCATACTCCAGCATGGCGAGGTCGGCAAGGATCAGCGCGTCAGCGCCCAGCTGTGCCGCCATATCCACCGCACGCTGCCAGCGTTGATAGCCGTCGGGGTGGGCAAAGGTATTGATGGCAATATGCAGCTTGCGGCGGTGCTGGTGCACGAAGCTCACCGCTTCCTGCAGCTTTTTCTCGGTAAAATTGAGACCAGCGAAGTGACGGGCATTGGTATCGTCCTTCAGCCCGATATAGACCGCATCGGCGCCGTTTTCGATGGCCGCCTTAAGCGCCGGTAAATTTCCGGCAGGGCAGAGCAGCTCCATAATTTATCCTGTCGTTTGCAGCCCCGAAGAGATGCAAAATTGTTATCGAGCAGCGATTTTAATTAACCACCCGGCGACAATTTTTGATTTAAGGCAGCTAATGGCGTATTGATGGCACCAATAATGGATTACGCCGGATGGCAGTTTGTTGATTTACGCCGCTATACCAACAACTGGATATGGCAAAATATCAGGACTATAGATATCAGGGAGTATTGCTCGTGCTGGATAAACTGCGTTCACGTCTCGTACAATTTGGCCCATCGCTGCTGAGCGTGCCGGTGAAGCTGGCACCCTTTGCGCTGAAGCGCCAGGTGCTGGAGCAGGTACTAAGCTGGCAGTTCCGCCAGGCGCTGGCGGAGGGCGAGCTGGAGTTTCTGGAGGGGCGCTGGTTAAGTATTGAGGTGCGGGATATTGGCCTGCGCTGGTACACCTCCGTCGAAAATGAACAGCTGGTAGTACGCGAATCCGCCGAAGCGGATGTCAGCTTTAGCGCTGACGCCAGCGATCTGCTGATGATCGCGGCGCGTAAACAGGATCCCGACACCCTCTTTTTCCAGCGCCGTCTGGTGATTGAAGGCGATACCGAGTTAGGTCTGTATGTCAAAAATCTGATGGATGCTATTGAGCTGGAGCAGATGCCGAAGCCGCTGCGCGTGGCGCTGCTGCAGCTGGCCGATTTTGTCGAGGCGGGCTTGAAAACGCCGCCGGAGAGTAAACACACTTCTGTAGGTGAGCCATGTTGATTCGAGTAGAGATTGGGATCGATGCCCCTGGTATTGATTCCTTATTACGCCGGACCTTCGAAGGGGACGGTGAGGCGCAACTGGTTCAGGATCTTCGTGAAGATGGCCTGATTACCCTGGGCCTGGTGGCTACCGACGACGAGGGTCAGGTTGTGGGCTACGTCGCCTTTAGCCCGGTCACCGTGCAGGGCGAAGAGCTGCAGTGGGTCGGCATGGCGCCGCTGGCGGTGGATGAAAACTACCGTGGGCAAGGCCTTGCGCGTCAGCTGGTCTACGAAGGGCTGGATTCGCTCAATGAGTTTGGCTATGCCGCGGTGGTCACGCTGGGCGATCCGGCGTTCTACAGCCGTTTAGGCTTCGAGAAAGCGGCGCATTACGATCTGCGCTGCCGCTGGCCGGGCACCGAATCGGCTTTCCAGCTGCACCCACTGGCGGATGATGCCCTTAACGGCGTCAGCGGTCTGGTCGAGTATCACGACCACTTCAATCGCTTTTAATCAGCGGCGTTTGCAGGCTCTCGCGTAGCGCCTCAAACGTCCCGTCTCCGCTGACGAGGCGCTCTTTCTGGCGCTTCGTCAGCTGTTTGATCCGGTATTCCAGCCGCAGCGCCAGCGAACGATCCCCCACGACGGCGGAAAACGCCAGCGTCAGCTCCCCTTTGCCGCGTAACGCCTTCGCCCCTTTTCCGGTTTGATGTTGCAGGAAGCGGCGCGGGACATCGGTCGTGATGCCCGTATAGAGCGCATTATCAGCGGTTCGAACGAGATAGAGAAACCAGCACACGGCGAAAGATTCAGTATGTTAAGGTGAACGCACCTTAGCACGAGAGAGAAGCGAAATGGAAACTCTGGCCGCCATCAACCGCTGGCTGGCGAAGCAGCACGTCGTCACCTGGTGCGTTCACCATGACGATGAGCTGTGGTGCGCCAATGCCTTTTACTACTACGACCCGCAGCGCGTGGCCTTTTACATCTTAAGCGAAGATAAAACCCGTCATGCGCAGATGAGCGGCAGGCAGGCCAGAGTCGCGGGCACCGTCAACGGGCAGCCGAAAACCGTGGCCTTGATCCGCGGGGTGCAGTTTAAAGGGGAGATCCGTCGTCTGGAGGGGGAGGAAAGCGACGCGATGCGTAAGCACTACATTCGCCGCTTTCCGGTTGCCGCCGCCATGCCAGCTCCGGTATGGGAGATCCGTCTGGATGAACTCAAGTTCACTGACAACACGTTAGGCTTTGGCAAAAAACATCACTGGCTACGCGCCGAGTAAGCGCAGCGCCTCACGGTTAAAGGCGATCAGATCCTCTGGCGTCCGGCTGGTGACCAGCTGATCTTTATCGACCACTACCTCCTGATCGTGAAAATCCGCCCCGGCGTTTTTCAGATCGATGGCGATCGATTTCACGCCCGTCAGTTTGCGCCCACGCACCACTTCGGCGCTGATCAGCAGCTGCGGGCCGTGGCAGATGGCAAATACCGGCTTACCAGATGCGACAAAGTCTTTGGTAAAGGTCACGAAGCGCGAGTCGCTGCGCAGCGAGTCCGGGGAGTGGCCGCCGGGCAGCAGCAGGGCATCAAAATCTGCGGGCCGCACCTCGTCGATGGCCTTATCAACAGGAACGCTGGCCTCGCCTTTATGGCCTTTCACCGTTTTTCCCGCCTGTTTTTCGATTGTAATCACCTCATGCCCCGCCTTGCGAAACGCCTCGGCAGGCGAGGTGAATTCTGAATCTTCAAACTCGTCGGTGATCAAGACTGCAATTTTCTTGCTCATGCTTCCTCCGTTGTTTTGGCTTCAGACAGCTTTTTCTTCGCTTGTGGTAGATACTTAGCGATGAGACTACTAAGTGTGGTTGAGGGATGTGAAATCGCATACGGACTAATCTGCAAAGGAGGGGTCATGAGTCAGGTTTTAATTACCGGCGCGACCGGTCTGGTGGGCGGGCACCTGCTGCGTATGCTTATTCAGGAGCGAAAGGTTAACTATATCGCCGCCCCGACGCGTCGCCCGCTGGGCGATATCGAGGGCGTCTTTAATCCGCACGATCCGCAGCTGACCGACGCGCTGGCGCAGGTTCAGGATCCGGTGGATACCGTCTTTTGCTGCCTGGGCACCACGCGGCGTGAGGCAGGCAGCAAAGAGGCCTTTATCCATGCCGACTACACCCTGGTGGTGGATACGGCCCTGACCGGCAAACGGCTCGGGGCGAAGCATCTGCTGGTGGTGAGCGCCATGGGCGCCAACGCGCACTCGCCGTTCTTCTACAACAAGGTGAAAGGCAAAATGGAAGAGGCCTTGATCGCTCAGAAGTGGGAGCGGCTGACTATTGTGCGTCCGTCGATGCTGCTGGGTGAGCGGGAAAAGCATCGCTTCAGCGAGTCGCTGTTTGCGCCGCTGTTCAGCCTGTTGCCCGGCAACCTGAAGTCGATAGACGCGCGGGACGTGGCGCAGGTCATGCTGCAGGAGGCGCTGGGCGCGTCACCGGCTGGCGTTAATATTATTCCGTCAGCGAAGCTCAGGGAGATGGCGCAGGGGGGAGGCTGATGGCCCTCTGCCGATGGCAGAGGGCGGGGAGAACTACTTCAGGTAGGTAAAGGCGGTGGTGACGTGCTTCACGCCGCTCACCCGGCTGGCGATATCCGCCGCCGCTTTCCCTTCACGGTCGGTGACCAGGCCGAGCAGGAACACTTCGCCGTTTTCGGTGGTCACTTTCACGTTTGAGGATTTCACCTGATCGCTGCCCAATAGCTGGGAGCGTACTTTGGTGGTGATCCAGGTGTCGTTGGAAGCATCGCCCAGGCCAATCGGCTGACCCTGACGCACTTCGTTAAACACCTCAGTGGTGCCTTCTACACCCATGGCGATCTGCTTCGCACGGGCAGCAAGTTCAGTATTGGGCGCCTGGCCTGCCAGCAGGACTTTGCCCTGGTAAGCCGTGACGTTGATGCGCGCTTCTTTCTTAATCTGTTGGTCTTTGGACAGGGCGCTGTTCACGCGCAGCTCCAGAGTGCTGTCATCCACCTGTGTGCCCACGGAACGCGGGTCAGTCGCGGCTTTGGTGCTTACTGCGGCGGTACCCACTACCGCTGCAGCCACACATCCCTGAAGCAGCAGCGCAGAAATAAGGACTGCGAGGGGCGAAAATGCCTTCATGTATACTCCTTAATCATCCTGGTGAGGGAAAAGCGTGTTATCGATCAGATCGCATAAACAGTTCACCGTCAGCATGTGCATCTCCTGAATGCGCGCGCTGCGGTGAGAAGGAATACGGATCTCAACATCATGAGGACCTAACAGCCCCGCCAGCTCGCCGCCATCGTAACCGGTCAGGGCAACGATGGTCATGTCGCGCGTGACGGCGGCTTCAACGGCTTTGACGATGTCGCGGCTGTTGCCGCGCGTCGAGATAGCCAGCAGTACATCGCCGGCATGCCCTAACGCACGCACCTGTTTGGCATAGATCTCATCATGAAGACGATCGTTGGCAATCGCCGTTAAGACCACGTTATCGGTATTAAGTGCAATGGCAGGTAAACTGGGGCGCTCTGTCTCAAAACGATTGATCATACTGGCAGCAAAATGCTGTGCGTTGGCGGCCGAGGTGCCGTTGCCACAACAGAGGATTTTGTTGCCGTTGAGCAGAGACTGTACCAGCGTCATCGCCGCACGGGAGATGGCGTCCGGCAGCGCTTCTGCCGCTGCGATCTGAGTCTGAATGCTTTCGGTGAAGCACACCTTAATTCTTTCGAGCACGGTATCCCTTAACGATCTGATTTACGCGTCTGCGCCGAAGGCGTTTTTGAACCATTCGATGGCGTTTCCGGTGAAGGCTACCACATCGAACCGGCAATCCACAGTATCAAAGCTGCCATTATGCCGGACAAGCCACAACTGGGCGGTGAGTAATAATTTTTGTTGCTTGGCCCGGGTCACGCTGGCCGCGGCCCCGCCATAGCGGGATGACTGGCGGTAGCGCACCTCAATGAACACGATGGTCGGGCCGTCCTGCATGATAAGGTCAATTTCACCGCCGCGCGCGCGAACGTTAGCGGCGATAAAGCGCAGTCCTTTGCGCTCAAGCCAGCGACGCGCCTGAAGCTCGCGCGCGTCGCCGGTCTGTTTGCGGGTTAACTGGCCGGAACGATCTGTCCCTGCTGGTATTTGAGCCATGATAACTTCCTGTTAATCACGCAGTCCTGAGTGGCAGTAAGATCGCCGGTATTGCCGCTAATTTCAAAGCCGGGCACCTGGCGCATCTGGGTGAAATGGTTTGCCAGCGTCCAGGCGTCCACGCCCATGGCATACAGACGCGCCAGCGAGTAGTCGTTACGTACGCTGCTGAGCGCCTGCTGCATCAGCGCCGGGTTGCTGCCTGCCAGCATCGGGATCTCACTGTACTGCAGGCCTTCCATCTCAAGACGGAAGTCCGGGCCGGCGGTGCCCTGCGCGCTACGCGAGCTGGCATACAGCGACACGCCAGCCTGGCTGCCGTTACGCATGGCGATCATTGGTTTGATAAAGCCAATCTCTTCCGGGGTGGCAACGATGTAAGCCGCATCGACGTTGCCGCCGCCGCTAATCTGCGCGTCCGTTGGCGGGGCCGGGATGGTCAGGCCGCCAATGGTCACGCCCTGCTGCTGTGGCAGGCTGGAGGTGACCGGGCTGCCGGTCAGGGCGATGCCCGAGCCGCCGTTAACGCCCGCGCGCAGTTCCGTGCTTGAGCCAAATTTCTGCTGCAGAACAATGCCGCCGCCGAGCTGTTGCCACTCCTGGGCAAAGGCGGTAGCGACGCGATCGCCCAGCTGGCTGCGTGGGATCAGCAGCAGAGGGGCCTGCTTACCTTGCTCGTGGATATGGCGCGCGGCATCGCGGGCTTCATCTTCTGGCGACAGGGCGAAGTAGCAGACGTTCGGGCGATTCTGCACCTGCTCCGGCTGGTTCAGCGCCAGCACGTTCAGCGTGGTGTTGCTCTTCATCAGCTCTTCCACGTTGTTTTTCAGCAGCGGGCCCACCACGATGCTGGCACCATCCTGCTGAACCTGATTCAGTACCTGGTCGAGCGGCTGGGCGCTGGTGTCATACACCTTCACCTCGGCGGCCGGGTTGGCGCTGGCCGTGGCCTGAGGCGCTGGCGCGGCGGCAGGAGTCTGCGCTGGATCCTGGACGCTGCTATCCGGTGCGGCGACAGGTTGTGTGGTTTCAGGAGCCTGAACCGGGTCCTGCATTGTGCCTTCCTGTGCGACGACAGGCTGGGCCGTGGTCAGGTCGTTGGTTTCGACACTGGACGGGCTCACGACGTCACCGGCGTTAGCCGCCTGGGCGACCTGGGCGGGAACGGCGCTACCCGTGACGGCAGCGGTACCATTTCTCGCCGCGTCAAAACCCTGCTGGATAGTGCGGCCAAAGACGGCGGCCTGGCCATCCAGCGGCAGCAGCAGAGCGATTTTACTGGTGGAGGCCGGCTTGAAGTTCTGCACATTGACCAGCTGCGTGGGCAGCATGGTTGCCCCCGGGTTGTTCGGGTAGCGGGTCTGCCAGTCTTTGATCCCGGCTTTCAGCATGTTCGGATCGTTGCGGTTATCGAACCAGACGCGCTGCAGATCCAGCCAGCCCTGCAGGACATTTTCGTCGGCGTTAATCACCAGCGCATTGGCCTGATCGGGATTCATGGCGGAGAGCGTCTGCCAGGTGGCATCGATATTTTTCTGCTTTTCAGCGGCGGCGAGCAGCGGCTCCTGGGCAATCAGCGCCCGCAGCAGCGTCAGGGAAGGGCGTCCCTGTTCCGCAGTAATGCCAGCCTGCCAGAAACGCGCCTGCTGGTTTTTATCCAGCACGCTGACGTCGATATTCCCGAGGATCTTCTTCGCTCCGGCCATGTCGTTCTGCGCCACTTTCAGTTCCGCAGCCAGCAGGAACTGCTCATAGCGTTGACGGTCACTCAAGGTTTGCGGCAGTTGCTTAAACAGCTCGACGGCACGCTGGGTTTTACCCTCTTTCAGCAGTGCACGAATGGCGAGTAATTGCCAGTTGATCCGGGTATCATCTGAGCTCTGCTCCATCTGGTGCAGATAGTAGCCGGAGTCAGCCTGCGCTGTGCCCTCCATATGGGCAGCACTTTGATCGGGCGCCTGGGTACCACAGCCAGCAAAGAACAGGGCTGCCAGCACCAGCGGAAGGCTGCGCGTGACTTTATTATGAAGAAACGTTAAGGGTACCATACTGTATCCAGTGATATTTTTTACGCAATGCTCAATATTAAATCGGCAATACGGATGAAACAATGAAACAACACGAAACGGCAGATAATTCTCAGGGTCAGCTTTATATTGTACCTACTCCTATCGGGAATTTATCTGATATTACCCAACGTGCGCTCACCGTGTTGCAAAGCGTTGATCTTATTGCAGCTGAAGATACCCGCCACACCGGCCTGCTGCTGCAACATTTTGCGATTAACGCCCGCCTGTTTGCCCTGCACGATCATAACGAGCAGCAAAAAGCGGCCATGCTGGTGGCCAAACTGAAAGAGGGGCAGAACATCGCCCTGGTGTCCGATGCCGGTACGCCGCTGATCAATGACCCGGGCTATCACCTGGTCCGCACCTGCCGCGAAGCCGGGATCCGGGTGGTGCCGCTGCCGGGACCGTGCGCCGCCATTGCCGCACTGAGCGCAGCGGGCCTGCCGTCGGATCGTTTCTGCTATGAAGGTTTCCTGCCCGCCAAATCCAAAGGCCGTCGCGACGTGCTGAAGGCGCTGGAAGCCGAACCCCGCACCCTGATCTTCTACGAATCTACCCACCGTCTGCTGGAGAGCCTGGAGGACATGGTGGCGGTCTGGGGAGAAGCCCGTTACGTGGTGCTGGCGCGCGAGCTGACCAAAACCTGGGAAACCATCCACGGCCTGCCGGTTGGCGAGCTGCTGGCCTGGGTGAAAGAGGACGAAAACCGCCGCAAGGGCGAGATGGTGCTGATTGTCGAAGGGCACAAAGCAACAGAGGACGCGCTGCCTGCCGATGCGCTGCGCACCCTCGCGCTGCTGCAGACCGAGCTGCCGCTGAAGAAAGCGGCCGCGCTGGCGGCGGAAATCCACGGCGTGAAAAAGAACGCGCTGTATAAGTATGCGCTGGAGCAGCAGGGGGAGTAAGCCGACTCACACCTACTTCCGCCGGGTGGCGCTGCGCTTACCCGGCCTACAACACCAGCAAAAAGAAAGGCAAAAAAAAGCATGGCCGGAGCCATGCTAAAGGAGGTTTACTGCAAACTCAGGTCACAGGTGCTGGGTTAAATACCGCCAGCTGGTTGTGAAGTCCCCACTGATCGGAGAAGGTTTTCTTGCGGCCGCTGGCCACGTCGAGAATAAAGTGGAACAGCTTCCAGCCCACGTCCTCAATGCTCTCTTCGCCGGTAGCGATGGTGCCCGCGTTAATGTCCATCAGGTCAAACCAACGGTTCGCCAGCTCGGTGCGGGTCGCCATTTTAATCACCGGTACCGCCATCAGGCCGTACGGGGTGCCGCGCCCGGTGGTGAACACCTGCACGGTGATGCCGGAGGCCACCTGCTGGGTGCCGCAGACAAAATCGCTGGCCGGCGTGGCGGCATAGATCAGGCCGCGTTTGGTTGGGCGCTGGCCCGGGGAGAGCACCTCGACGATGGCGCTCTGGCCCGATTTGGCGATAGAGCCCAGCGCTTTTTCCACCACGTTCGCCAGGCCGCCTTTCTTATTGCCCGGAGAAGGGTTGGCGCTGCGGTCGGTCTTGCCCATGTCGAGATAGTTATCGTACCAGGCCATCTCTTCCAGCAGGCGCTTGCCCACCTCTTCGTTGATGGCGCGCGGGGTGAGCAGGTGGATCGCATCACGCACTTCGGTCACTTCGGAGAACATCACCGTGGCGCCGCAGCGCACCAGCAGATCGGAGGCATAGCCCACGGCCGGGTTGGCGGTCACGCCGGAGAAGGCGTCGCTGCCGCCGCACTGCATCCCCACCACCAGCTCGGAGGCCGGGCAGGTTTCACGCTTGCGCTGGTTCAGTTTTGCCAGATGGCGCTCTGCGACCTGCAGAATGTCATCCACCATGGAACGGAAACCGACGTGCTGCTCATCCTGCAGACGCACGATGCTGGCGCTATCCACCGGGATAGCCTGGGTATCCTCGGTGCCCTGCAGCAGTTTTTCGGGCACCAGTTTTTCGCAACCAAGGCCCACCACCATCACTTCGCCGCCAAAGTTCGGGTTCAGCGCGATATTGTGGATGGTACGGATCGGCACAATCGCCGCCGGAGCGTTAATCGCCACGCCGCAGCCGTAAAGGTGGTTCAGCCCCACCACGCCGTCAACGTTCGGGTATTTTGGCAGCAGGTCGCGCTCGATGATCTTCACCACGAAATCGACCACCCCCGCCACGCAGTGCACGCTGGTGCTGATGCCGAGCAGGTTTTTGGTGCCAACGCTGCCGTCCGGATTGCGGAAGCCTTCGAAGGTATAGCCTTCCAGAGCGGGCATAGGTTCCGGGACGCGGGTCGCCAGCGGCAGGGTATTCAGCGGCGGTGCTTCCGGCAGCGCCACCAGCGATTCGTCAATCCAGCTGCCCTGCGGGATCGCCCGTACGGCATAGCCAATGACTTCGCCGTAACGCACGATTTCGCCCTGCGCCGGGATATCAACCAGCGCCACTTTATGGCCCTGTGGAATATGCTCGATCAGTTCGAGCCCGTCCGGGAAACGCGTTCCGGCTTTTAACCCCTGATCGTTAACAATAATCGCCACGTTATCGGTGTCGTGAACCTTAATATAAAACGCGCCCGGCGACGTTTGTCGAATTTCGATGTCGGCCATTGTCCAGTATTCTCCAGCGAGTGGGGGATAATTAATGGGTAAAAGAGTACGTGTATTTTCTTGTTATAGGAAATAAAGACTCTGCTCAGTGGAATAAAGAATGTCAGGCGCGTGGAATTAAAAACGTGATCTCGATCATTCATTTTTGACCTTAGCCTGCGCATAAGGGGGGCAATAACGAAATCTGTGCATCAGCGCCCAAGGGTTTGTGCATTTGCTCAAAATAATATTAAACACACCTTCTATAATTGAGCGGTTCCACAATGCGCGTCCTTGGGTGGTTGATTATACTCATTAACGATTTCATGGTATCGGATTAATTACCCGTATTTGCCTGCCATTACTGAAATAATCAGGAATGCCTCTTTCTTAAATAATAAAAATAATTTCGCTGATGTACCAGAGGAAATAAAAATGTTGCTGGATACTACCGTTGAAACAAAAAAGGTTGCCCCAACCCGCTATTTAATATTGCTCATTATATTTATTGTTACTGCAGTCAATTACGCCGACCGCGCCACGCTCTCTATTGCCGGTACGGAAGTCGCCAAAGAGCTGCAGTTAAGCGCCGTGTCGATGGGCTACATCTTCTCCGCCTTCGGCTGGGCCTACCTGCTGATGCAGATCCCCGGCGGCTGGCTGCTGGACAAGTTCGGTTCGAAAAAGGTCTATACGTACAGCCTGTTCTTCTGGTCGCTGTTCACCTTCCTGCAGGGCTTTGTCGATCTCTTCCCGCTGGCCTGGGCGGGCGTCTCGATGTTCTTTATGCGCTTTATGCTCGGCTTCTCCGAGGCACCGTCCTTCCCGGCCAACGCCCGTATCGTGGCGGCCTGGTTCCCGACCAAAGAGCGCGGTACGGCCTCGGCCATTTTTAACTCGGCACAATATTTCTCGCTGGCGCTGTTCTCCCCGCTGCTCGGCTGGCTGACCTTCGCCTGGGGCTGGGAACATGTCTTTACCGTGATGGGCGTTATCGGCTTTGTGCTGACCGGCCTGTGGGTGAAGCTGATTCATAACCCAACCGACCATCCACGCATGACCGCTGAAGAGCTGAAGTTCATTAAGGAAGGCGGCGCGGTGGTCGACATGGACCATAAAAAGCCGGGCGACAAAGCGGCCAGCGGTCCGAAGCTGCATTACATCAAACAGTTATTGTCCAACCGCATGATGCTGGGCGTATTTTTCGGGCAATACTTTATTAATACCATCACCTGGTTCTTCCTCACTTGGTTCCCGATTTATCTGGTGCAGGAGAAGGGGATGTCGATTCTGAAGGTGGGGCTGGTGGCGTCCATTCCGGCACTGTGCGGTTTTGCCGGTGGCGTGCTGGGCGGCGTCTTCTCGGATCACCTGATTAAGAAAGGCAAGTCGATTACTCTGGCGCGTAAGCTGCCGATTGTACAGGGTATGCTGTTGGCCTCCTCAATCATTCTGTGCAACTACACCAACAACACCGCGCTGGTGGTGGCCCTGATGGCGCTAGCCTTCTTCGGTAAAGGGTTTGGTGCCCTGGGCTGGCCGGTGATTTCCGATACCGCACCGAAAGAGATTGTTGGGCTATGTGGTGGTGTGTTTAACGTCTTTGGCAACGTAGCGTCAATCGTCACTCCGCTGGTGATTGGCTATCTGGTCAGTGAACTGCATTCGTTCAACGCGGCACTGGTATTTGTAGGCTGTTCCGCGCTGATGGCGATGTTCTGCTACCTGTTCGTAGTGGGTGACATCAAACGTATGGAATTGCAGAAATAAGCAAAGGTATAAGCGATGAGTAACGATATTTTCCCGAACAAATTCAAAGCGGCCCTCGCGGCGCATCAGATTCAGATCGGCTGCTGGTCCGCGCTGGCAAGCCCAATCAGCACCGAAGTGCTGGGGCTGGCAGGTTTTGACTGGCTGGTACTGGACGGTGAACATGCGCCGAACGACGTCACCACCTTTATCCCGCAGCTGATGGCGCTGAAAGGCAGCCACAGCGCGCCGGTGGTGCGTGTCCCGACCAATGAGCCGGTGATCATCAAGCGCCTGCTGGATATCGGCTTCTACAACTTCCTGATCCCGTTTGTGGAAAACGTCGAAGAGGCGGTACAGGCGGTGGCCTCTACCCGCTATCCGCCGGAAGGCATTCGCGGTGTGTCGGTCTCCCATCGCGCCAATATGTTCGGCACCGTGCCGGACTACCTCGCCCAGTCGAACAAGAACATCACCATCCTGGTGCAGATTGAGAGCCAGCAGGGCGTGGACAACGTCGATGCCATCGCCGCCACTGATGGCGTGGACGGCATCTTCGTCGGCCCAAGCGACCTGGCGGCCGCCTTCGGTCATCTGGGGAATGCGAATCACCCGGAAGTCCAGCGCGCCATTCAGCACATTTTTGCCCGCGCCAAAGCGCACGGTAAACCGTCCGGCATCCTGGCGCCGGTTGAAGCCGATGCCCGCCGTTACCTGGAGTGGGGCGCGACCTTTGTGGCCGTCGGCAGCGACCTCGGCGTGTTCCGCTCCGCAACGCAGAAATTAGCGGATTCCTTTAAGAAATAATCACCACCACTGAGAGAGAGAAACGTTATGACACTGAAAGTTGGTTTTATTGGCCTGGGTATCATGGGTAAACCAATGAGTAAAAACCTCATCAAAGCAGGTTACTCACTGGTGGTTGCAGACCGTAACCCGGAAGCCATTGCCGACGTGATTGCCGCAGGCGCAGAAACCGCTGCCACGGCAAAGGCGATTGCTGAGCAGTGCGATGTGATTATCACCATGCTGCCGAACTCCCCGCACGTGAAAGAGGTAGCGCTGGGCGAAGGCGGCATTATCGAAGGGGCCAAACCGGGCACCGTGGTGATCGACATGAGCTCCATCGCACCGCTGGCCAGCCGTGAAATCAGCGAAGCGCTGAAAGCAAAAGGCATCGATATGCTGGATGCGCCGGTGAGCGGCGGCGAACCGAAAGCCATCGACGGCACCCTCTCGGTGATGGTGGGCGGCGACAAGGCGATTTTCGACAAATATTACGATCTGCTGAAAGCGATGGCCGGCTCCGTGGTGCATACCGGTGAGATTGGCGCAGGTAACGTCACCAAGCTGGCAAACCAGGTGATTGTGGCCCTGAACATCGCCGCGATGTCCGAAGCCCTGACCCTGGCGACCAAAGCCGGCGTTAATCCGGATCTGGTGTATCAGGCGATCCGCGGCGGCCTGGCGGGCAGCACCGTGCTGGATGCCAAAGCGCCAATGGTGATGGATCGTAACTTCAAGCCGGGCTTCCGTATCGATCTGCACATCAAGGATCTGGCCAACGCCCTGGACACCTCCCACGGCGTGGGCGCGCAGCTGCCGCTGACCGCGGCGGTGATGGAGATGATGCAGGCCCTGCGTGCCGACGGGCTGGGAACGGCCGACCATAGCGCCATTGCCTGCTATTACGAAAAACTGGCGAAAGTGGAAGTCTCTCGCTAATAAAACGGGCGCGGGAACGCGCCCGCTATTTTTGCCTTAAGCGGTAACAGGCTATAACTATGAAAATCGTAATCGCCCCTGACTCTTACAAAGAAAGCCTGTCTGCCACCGAGGTAGCGCGGGCGATAGAAAAAGGCTTTCGGGAGATCTTTCCCGATGCAGAGTATGTTTCGGTTCCCGTGGCGGATGGCGGGGAAGGAACGGTTGAAGCGATGATTGCCGCCACCAACGGCACGATGCAGCATGCGGTGGTGACGGGCCCACTGGGCGAAAGCGTTAACGCCTGCTGGGGGATCTCCGGCGATGGTGTGACGGCGTTTATTGAGATGGCCGCGGCAAGCGGACTGGTCCTGGTACCTCCGGCCCAGCGCAACCCACTGATTACCACCTCCCGCGGCACGGGCGAGCTGATCCTCGCCGCACTTGATAAAGGCGCGCGCAATATCATTATCGGGATTGGCGGCAGTGCCACCAACGACGGCGGCGCGGGCATGGTGCAGGCGCTGGGTGCAAAACTGATCGATGCCAACGGCACCGATATCGGCCACGGCGGCGGCAGCCTGATGGCGCTGAACAATATTGATATTTCGGCCCTCGATCCGCGCCTGAAACACTGCGCCATCCGGGTGGCCTGTGACGTGAGCAATCCGCTGATCGGCGACCAGGGCGCATCCCGCATCTTCGGGCCGCAGAAAGGGGCCACGGAAGCCAACATCGTCGAACTCGACAACAATCTTTCCCACTACGCTGATGTGATTAATACCGCGCTGCGTATTGATGTCAAAAATGTCCCTGGTGCAGGTGCGGCAGGGGGAATGGGCGCCGCGCTGATGGCGTTCCTCGGTGCGGAGCTGAAGAGCGGCATCGAAATTGTCACCCAGGCGCTGAATCTTGAAGAGCATATTCACGACTGCACCTGGGTGGTGACGGGTGAAGGGCGTCTGGACAGTCAAAGTATTCACGGCAAGGTCCCGGTGGGCGTGGCGCGCGTGGCCAGCAAGTATCATAAACCGGTAATCGGTATCGCCGGCAGCCTGACTAATGATGTCGGCATTGTGCACCAGTACGGCATCGACGCGGTGTTCAGCGTCCTGACCAGCATCAGCACCCTCGAAGAGGCGTTCCGCGGCGCGTTTGACAATATTTATCGCGCCTCGCGCAATATTGCCGCCACCCTACGGGTCGGGATGCTCACCGAAGGGTGACAGCGGGGCGCAAACCCTCTATACTGCGCGCCGAAGCTGACCAGACAGTCGCCGCTTCGTCGTCGTCCCTTTCGGGGGAGACGGGCGGAGGGGAGGAAAGTCCGGGCTCCATAGGGCAGGGTGCCAGGTAACGCCTGGGGGGGAAACCCACGACCAGTGCAACAGAGAGCAAACCGCCGATGGCCCACGCAAGTGGGATCAGGTAAGGGTGAAAGGGTGCGGTAAGAGCGCACCGCGCGGCTGGTAACAGTCCGTGGCACGGTAAACTCCACCCGGAGCAAGGCCAAATAGGGGTTCGCATGGTACGGCCCGTACTGAACTCGGGTAGGCTGCTTGAGCCAGTGAGCGATTGCTGGCCTAGATGAATGACTGTTCAACGACAGAACCCGGCTTATCGGTCAGCTTCACCTCTTTAAACAAAAACCCCGCCTCGGCGGGGTTTTTGCTTTCTGCATTCTCTGCCAGCACTTACATACAAAATTGTTTATATACTTCATCACAGATCGACATCCGTAATTGAAAAATACTCCACGGGTTCTTCCCTGACAGATAATTAAGGATTGTGAGATGAAAAAGATTTTCCGTATCGCGCTGATGACGGCAGCCCTGACGGGCGTTATGGGTGTGGCGCAGGCGGCAGAGGTCGCAACCGCGCCAGCGCCGACCCAGGATCCGATCGTACAACAGCTGAAACTCAGCAGTGAGCAGACCGCGAAGATCAAGACTCTGCACCAGCAGCTGGAAGATGATGTCGCTAAGATCCCAACCGACAACGTGAAAAATGGCACTCTAATCAACGTGATCCAGTCAGGTAAGTGGGATGAAAAAGCGGTCAAAGAACAGCTGGCGGCGTTCAGCCATATTGAAGAGCAGGCGCGTTACTATCGCGTGAAATATTACTTCGATGTGAGCCAGGTTCTGACCCCGGAACAGCGTGCCGAGGTCCGCTCACAAATCGCTCAGGCGATGAGCGAGTAAGGTATTAAGGGTTTGCCGGGTAAGCGTACGCAAACCCGGCAGCACCGACTCAGATCGGCAAATCAATCAGCAGCGCCCGCAAAGGCGTATCGGCGACCAGGGTGATATTCGCCTCATCGCGAATAAATGCCCCATCTCCGCAGGTCAAGGCTTCCCGCTCTTCCGCTGGGGTTAACGCATGCACCGTACCGTGAATGGATTGCAGATAGGCGCGCGGACCGTGCAGCTGAAAACTCAGGCGTTCCCCTTTATTCAGCTCGATATGATGCACCCACACCTGCTGGCGTAACTGCAGGCTACCTGCGCTGCCATCGGGCGACGCCAGCAGCTGCTGCTTACCTTCCAGCAGATCGATCTTCTGGAGCGGCGGGTTTTCACGCTCCGGGCAGGCATCCAGCCACAGCTGCATCCGCGTCAGCGTCTTATCTTTGCTGAGGTTATGCTCGCTATAGCTAATACCCGGCTGAGTGGCTATCAGCAATGCTTCACCGGCTTTCGCCTGGACATGGTTGCCCTCGCTGTCGCGATACTCTGCTTCGCCTTCAAGAATCAGGTTCAGGATATCCACTTTCGGATAGGTACGCGGCTGGAACGAGGCCCCGGGTGCGAGTACCTCCTGGTTCAGTACGCGCAAAGAGGCATAGCCCAGCAGTTTCGGGTCAAAGTAGTGTCCAAAGGAAAAGGTGTAGCGGGCCTGCAGCCAACCGAAATCGGCTTGTCCGCACTGTTTAGCTGTTCTTGTCGTAATCATAAAACTGACCTCTCTTTACACTAAAACAATGGTAAAGGTATGGACGCTGCATTGTTAGCCAGATATTCTGCCCGGTATGTTCAAATTTCCTGAATGAGAATGCCATGGCTAAAGAGAGAGCATTGACCCTTGAAGCACTGCGGGTGATGGACGCGATCGATCGACGCGGTAGCTTCGCCGCAGCAGCGGATGAACTGGGGCGCGTGCCATCTGCCCTGAGCTACACCATGCAGAAGCTGGAAGAAGAGCTGGATGTGGTGCTGTTTGACCGCTCCGGTCACCGAACAAAATTCACCAACGTCGGACGAATGCTGCTGGAGCGCGGTCGCGTGCTGCTGGAAGCGGCGGATAAACTGACCACCGACGCCGAAGCACTGGCCCGCGGCTGGGAAACGCACCTGACGCTGGTCACCGAGGCCCTGGTACCCACCACTGCGCTCTATCCGCTGGTGGATCGTCTGGCGGATAAAGCCAATACCCAGCTGTCGATCATCACCGAGGTGCTCGCCGGGGCGTGGGAGCGTCTGGAGCAGGGCCGGGCCGATATCGTCATCGCGCCGGACATGCATTTCCGCTCCTCGTCCGAGATCAACTCCCGCAAACTCTATAAAGTGTTGAACGTGTATGTTGCGGCGCCGGATCATCCGATCCATCAGGAGCCGGAGCCGCTGTCGGAAGTCACCCGCGTGAAGTATCGCGGTGTGGCGGTGGCGGATACCGCCCGCGAGCGTCCGGTATTAACCGTCCAGCTGCTGGACAAGCAGCCGCGTCTTACCGTCAGTACCCTGGAAGATAAGCGTCAGGCGCTGCTGGCCGGGCTGGGCGTGGCCACCATGCCGTATCCGTTCGTGGAGAAAGATATTGCCGAAGGGCGCCTGCGGGTCGTGAGCCCGGAGTACACCAGTGAAGTGGATATCATTATGGCGTGGCGTCGTGACAGCATGGGCGAAGCCAAATCCTGGTGTCTGCGCGAGATCCAGAAGCTGTTTACCCAGAAGTAACCTGTAGGCCCGGCAAGCGTAGCGCCGCCGGGCAGTTCCTTACTCTTTCAGCAACGGATCTGGCCCAAAACGGTTTTCACCCACCGTTCCACGCTGGCAGTTGAAGATCACGATAATTATCCAGCCGAGCACCGGGATCAGCACCAGCAACAGCCACCACGCCGACCGATCGGTATCATGCAGCCGGCGAAACAGCACCGCCCAACCCGGCAGAAACACCAGCAGACCATATATCGTGGTGAGAATGCCCTCGCCACCCGCTCGCTCCCAGCCCAGCATTTTGTCGATCAGCCCCAGCACGCAGATAAGAATGAAGTTCACCAGAGTAAACATCCAGAACTCTTTGCGGCGGGCGCGCCCTTTAAACCCAATATAATTTCGCAGTACTTTCAGATACCAGTCCATTTGTTGTGGCCTCAGTAGCAATTAATCATTTGTTTTCTAAGGGTTCAAATAAAGCATAGACGGGAATAAAAGGGGGGTAAAGGGCGCCAGAAAAGCGCCCCTGAGGCTTAGTCGAAGCGAGCGTCGCGACCGTGCGGTTCAGTCAGATCCTGCCACGGACCAATGGAGATAATACCCGTCGGATTGATGGTTTTATGGCTGCGGTAATAGTGGTTACGGATGTGGTCAAAATCGACCGTCTCCGCAATCCCCGGCATCTGATAGATGTCACGCAGGAAACCGTACAGATTGAGGTAATCGCTGATCCGACGTTTGTCGCACTTAAAGTGGGTCACGTAAACCGGGTCAAAGCGCACCAGGGTGGTCCACAGGCGGATATCGGCTTCGGTCAGCTGGTTGCCGGTCAGATAGCGGTGCTGGCCCAGGATCTGCTCCAGCCGCTCCAGCGAGGCAAAGACGTTATTCACGGCTTCGTCATAGGCTTCCTGACTGGTGGCAAACCCGGCTTTATAGACGCCGTTATTGACGTTGTCATAGATCCAGCTATTCAGGTCATCAATCTTATCGCGCAGCGCCGGCGGATAATAATCCCCCGCGCGGGCGCCGTGCGCATCAAATGCGGTATTGAACATGCGGATGATCTCCGCCGATTCATTGCTGACAATAGTCTGATTTTTCTTGTCCCACAGTACCGGGACGGTGACCCGGCCGGTGTAGTGCGGATCGGCGCGCAGGTAGAGCTGATAGAGAAAATCGTGGTGATAGAGTGAATCGCCGGTGGCCGCCGGGAAATCATTGCCGAAGGTCCAGCCGTTCTCCAGCATCAACGGATGTACCACCGAGACGGGGATCAGCGACTCAAGCCCCTTCAGGGCGCGGACGATCAAGGTGCGGTGTGCCCACGGGCAGGCAAGTGAGACATAGAGGTGATAACGATCTTTCTCTGCCGCAAAGCCACCTTCGCCGCTCGGGCCAGGCGCGCCGTCGGCGGTGAGCCAGTTACGGAAGGCTGAAGCGGAGCGCTTAAAGCGTCCCCCGGTGGATTTGGTGTCATACCAGGTATCCTGCCAGACGCCGTCTACGAGTTGTCCCATCTTTTCCTCCTTAGATAGCAAAAGCGAGGAGATATCTCCTCGCTTTTTGATTCAGTATAGCGTGCTTACCACTTCTTATTCAGAACGCGGTCGATGCTGTATGCACCCGGGCCGGTGATGGCCAGCAGCAGGAAACCGCCTGCGATGGTCAGGTTTTTCATGAACATCAGAGAGTTCACGCCTTCCGCGAAGTTGCTGTGGAACAGGAATGCGGTCAGCAGGGTGAAGCCTGCGGTGAACAGCGCCGTGGTACGGGTCAGGAAACCGAACAGAATTGCCAGACCGCCGCCAAACTCAAGCAGAATGGTCAGCGGCAGCAGGAACCCCGGAACGCCCATCGCTTCCATATACTGTTGCGTACCGGCGTAGCCACCGATTTTGCCCCAGCCCGCAGTAATAAACAGGATTGGCATCAGGATACGCGCAACCAGTACACCAACATCTTCTAATTTTTTCATCTTACTCTCCAGGGAACCACTTGGGCTGTAAATACTATTTAGTGTGCAAAATCGGGCGGATGCCGCGGTCTCGCTGTCGATGGAGAGAATCATAAACGGGGTGAATGGCGAATGTTAGCAAGGAAAACTGTCAATCTTTTTCAAAGATATTGAGCAAGGCGAGGCGGCACAAAAAAGTAAAGCGCCAGAAGGCGCTTTACCGGGTGAGGCAGAGGGTAGCGTCAGTGAGCGTCGTATTTACGTAACTGCTGCTGATTAAGCGTTGTTTTAACCAGCTTCCAGGCACTCCAGATACCGAAACCCCGGCGCGCCCAGCGGATCAGCATATTCGGATGTCGGACTGCCCGCACCGCCATAATGCTGCTCGCCACCAGCGCCCAGGAACGGAGGCTCAGGAAGGTATTCCAGCCACGATCGTAAGCGTGGGTCACCTCCAGCCAGTCACGGGTGCTCGCTGACAGATCAATCCGTTGCTGCTGGATCTGGCTCAGCAAAAAAGCCTTTTCTCGCTGACGTTCTGATCTGCTTCGGCTCACTTTTTCTCATCCTCCAGCAATGACCGATCGTTGGCCAGTTCCTTACGGGTATGATGGAGCAGGGTGGAGTGGCGCACTTTGCGCATCGTCCATATTCCCCCTATCAGGGCGGCAATCAGCAGTACAGCTGTCGTGGCGATCATCGCATTGAGGCGATACTGCGGATCGATTGCCCAGATAATCAATACCATCAGGCTCATCAGGCCAAAAGCGGCGAAGAGCATGGTCAACCCCAACATCAGTAGCAGCTGGAAGATATTCGCTTTCTCTTCTTCCAGTTCAACCACCGCCAGCCGGATACGCGTCTCCGCAATGCCGACGAGGGTGGTTAAAATCCGCTGTCCGATACCGAGGACGTTTTTTGCGGGCCCTTGTGGTTGACGTGAATCTTCCATAATTAACGTCGCGTCAGGAGCATGCCGATGACGACGCCAACCGCAGCACCGATACCTACCCCGGCCCACGGATTTTCGCGTACGTACTCGTCGGCGCGCGCAGCAGCTTCACGGGTCTGTTTCGCCAGCACATCGCTGGTTTCGCCCAGACGGTAGCGGCTCTCGTGAAGGGCCTGCTCCGCTTTGTGGCGCAGTTTACTCAGCTCTTCTTTCGACTTACTGCTCGAGGAGCTCAGCACCTCTTCCAGGGTATCCGCCAGGGACTTCAGTTCAGCGCGTAAATGGTCTGACGTAGTATCTTTTGACATGATTCTCTCCTGTTAAGATGTCCATTAAATCAGTAATCGCGAGACTCCAGCGCTTTCAGCTCGTTCTCCGCTTCCAGCAGTTTATGCTCACGTTTAGTAATCTTGTCCGCATCGCCTTTCTCTTTTGCTTCCGCCAGATCCCGGCGGCGCTCAGCAATCTCCTCTTTCTGATCGGCAATCTTGCGCTGATGATCGGCACGCAGCTTGCTGTCTGAACAGTTAGCTTTAACTTCGCTAAGGGCCTTCTGCAGCCCATTGATTCGACTCTGATTGTTATGCTTTTCAGCGTAACTGATCTCGCGTTGGATGTCCTTTTCCTTCTCCTGACACAGAGAAGACGCGAATGATGCTGCGCTTAAAGAAAAAAGGGCGACGCCCAGGGCGATGCGGTAATTCATTATGAAAACCTTCCATTGTTTTTCGACATAACCTACGGGAATGCCGATTTCCAGAGTTGTGCGGAGTACGAGTGGGAGGTGCTCCGCGTACTTAAGCATAGTAAGTAAACGGTGATATCACCAAAGTGAGTGAAAAGATTCAGAATAGTGGAAATTTAGCCTAACAGACGTGAAGTATCACGCAGACGCGTCAGCCAGGCAGACGCCTGACTGTCTTCATCCTGCTGGGCAATGATATAACCGTGCGGCAGACTCCGGTCGAGAACCTTCTTCGCTGCGGCGCTCTGCACGCTGGAGTCGAAGGTGATCAGCAGGACGTCGTTCTGCGGCGTAATGCTCTTGAACTGAATGCCGTTTGCATCCAGATGGTGCCAGATGGAGAAGCCATCTGGCATGCTGGTGCCCTGATTAACGGAGCGGATAGCCAGCGTTGATTCCTGCTTTTGCAGCGCCGCCCAGGCCAGCAGCAGGGCGCTGAACATCATCAGCGCAACCATGGCGTAAGAGAGACGACGCAGTGACGGGGTTGAATTGCTCATCACCTTAGCCCTGACTTCCATGTTTTTTCTTCCACAGCACCACCAGCGAGCCAATCAGGCCAAACACCAGCAGCACAACGGGCAGCAGCATCAGGCAGGACATCAGCTGATCTTCATACTTCAGGAACACCGGGGTCTTGCCGAGCAGGTAGCCGAGGGTCGTTAAGATCAGCACCCACAGCAGGCCGCTCATCCAGTTAAAGAACTGAAAACGGGTGCTGCTGAGACCCGAGAGTCCGGCAATCGTTGGCAGCAGGGTACGGACAAAAGCGATAAAGCGGCCCACCAGCAGCGCGGAAAGCCCGTGCTTATGGAAAAGATGATGTGCTCGCTGGTGGTAGTGTGCCGGGAGATGGGAAAGCCAGTTTTGCACGATGCGCGTATTGCCAAGCCATCGTCCCTGGATATAGCTCAACCAGCAGCCGAGACTGGCGGCAATGGTCAGCAGCAGCACGGTTTGCGGAAATTGCATTGCCCCTTTTGCACAGAGCACGCCCACCAGCACCAACAGGCTATCGCCGGGCAGGAAAGCGGCAGGCAGCAGACCGTTTTCAAGAAACAGGATCATAAACAGGACAAAATAGAGCATGCCAATCATGGAAGGATTGGCCAGCGTTTCGAAATCCTGAGCCCATAAGGCATTCAGTAGTTGGGTCAAAAGTTCCATTCAGTGTTCCTGAAAATCGGTTAACGGCACACCTGTCAACCGGGTCAAACAGCACGGCGACATTTTTTATAATTTCATTATGATCGCTCGCGGACACAATGTGTGGCCAGAACTGTTCCCTGTTAAGTGGCAAAGTAAGCAAGCACTAACTAACAAGCTAAACGGCTAAATGCATCTAATTGTAACAAAGCCTGAAGGGATCCGTCACAGTATTTGCATCATTCCTGAATTGATTTTGGCTTAACCCTGGGAGGAGACGCGAGGTCTTTTACAAACGCTGACACTCTAAAGGTTTGCTTACCCACCGGAGCCGAAAGGCGCAGCGAAGCGCCTGCCGGTAGAAAAGGGGGCTTATTTCGCGTGACTGACGGCGCTATCGAGGTGAACCACCGGGTTTTCCGCAAAAAGATAGCGGTCGGCGTTGAATTCGAAGTCGTCGCTGGTTTCATTGAACAGCATCTGTTTGGTGTTCTCCAGATGCTGCCACATTGCGACTTTTGCCGCATGCGGGTCTTTACGGATCAGGGCCTTGAGGATCTGGTCATGATCGTCACACCAGTTATCCACGGTACGGGAATCGATGTGATCGTGCAGTTTTTTCCAGTACGGGTTATGAACGCGCTGAGTCCACATTTTTTCGACGATTGCCGCCAGGGCGGTATTTTGCGTGGCGAGGGCTACCTGAACGTGAAACTGCAGATCCCATTCGGAGTCGCGGAAGCATTTTTCTTTACGCGCGTTATCCTGGATCTCCATCAGCTTCATGATGTCCTGCTTGGTCACCTGGGTCGCGGCGAACTCGGCGATATTGCTTTCGATAAGCTGACGGGCCTGGAGCAGTTCAAAGGGGCCGTAGTTGGCAAACTCCAGATTTTCGTCCGGTACCGGGGAGTGTTTTGCCTGGCTGGAGATGACATGAATGCCGGAACCCTTACGCACTTCAACATAGCCTTCCACTTCCAGCATGATGATGGCTTCACGAACCACGGTGCGGCTTACGCTCTTCTCATCAGCGATAAAACGCTCGGCAGGTAGTTTGTCCCCCACCAGATAAACGCCTTGCTCGATGCGAGTTTTCAGCTCGGCAGCAAGCTGCTGATAAAGACGACGGGGTTCGTTGATTTCCATATGCGCTCCAGGCAGGGTATGGCTAATGATTTGTTATACCACTTTTACCCGTTTGTCTCCAGATTTGACCCGCAAAAAAGCCGCCCGGGAGCGGCCTTTATATGCCCGGCGGCGCTGCGCTTGCGCGGGCCTGGGGGTATTGTAGGCCGGGTAAGCGCAGCGCCACCCGGCATTAAACACTAACTCTGCGTTGCTGGCCTGCCGACGGATTCTTTCAGCAGCTCTTCTGCGGATTTGTTTTTCAGCACCGTCCAGATAAGCACTGCACCCATCAGGTCGAACACAGCCAGTACCGCGAACAGCGGGCTGAAGCCGATGGTGTCGGCCAGCGCACCAACCACCAGGGCAAACATGGTGCTGGCGGTCCAGGCAGCCATCCCGGTCAGACCGTTGGCGGTTGCCACTTCATTACGACCGAAGACGTCAGAAGAGAGGGTAATCAGCGCACCGGACAGCGACTGGTGAGCAAAACCACCGATACACAGCAGGCCGATAGCCACATATGGGCTGGTGAACAGACCGATCATGCCCGGGCCAATCATCAGCAGGGCACCCATGGTCACCACCATTTTACGGGAGACAATCAGGTTCACGCCAAACCAGCGCTGGAACAGCGGTGGCAGGTAGCCGCCGACGATACAGCCGAGGTCAGCGAACAGCATTGGCATCCAGGCGAACATGGCAATCTCTTTCAGGTTAAAGCCGTAGACTTTAAACATGAACAGTGGGATCCAGGCGTTGAAGGTACCCCAGGCCGGTTCTGCCAGGAAGCGCGGCAGGGCGATACCCCAGAACTGACGGGTGCCGAGGATCTGCAGGACAGACATCTTCTTGCCGTTATTGGTCTGGTGCTGAGACTCCTGGCCGCCGATGATGTATTCGCGTTCTTCTTCAGACAGCTTCTTCTGATCGCGCGGGTGTTTGTAGAAGATCAGCCAGGCCATTGCCCAGGCGAAGCTCAGCACGCCGGAGAGGATAAACGCCAGCTGCCAGCTGTGCATCACGATGGCCCAGACGACCAGCGGCGGAGCAATCATCGCGCCAATAGAGGAACCCACGTTGAAGTAGCCCACCGCGATGGAGCGCTCTTTCGCCGGGAACCACTCGGACGCCGCTTTCAGACCCGCAGGGATCATCGCCGCTTCCGCCGCACCGACTGCGCCACGGGCCAGCGCCAGGCCGCCCCAGCTACCTGCCAGCGCGGTTGCGCCGCAGAAGATAGCCCAGGTGACGGCGAACACTGCGTAGCCGACCTTGGTACCCAGGATATCCAGCACGTAGCCTGCTACCGGCTGCATGATGGTATAAGCCGCGGAGTAGGCCGCGATAATATAAGAATACTGTTGTGTGGAGATGTGCAGCTCTTCCATCAGCGTCGGCGCAGCCGCCGCTATGGTGTTACGCGTCAGGTAGCCCAGCACGGTGCCAAGCGTCACCAGTGCGATCATGTACCAACGTAACCCTTTAATTTTACGCATGTAAAACCTCATCGTTATGTTATTGCCGCACCGGAGTACGGGCATCCCTACGCCGAGCGTGAGATGTTTATCAACGGGAGGGCGTTACCGGGATAACTCCCGGAACGGCCCGAACCTTGCCATAAGTAAACGTGCATAAGTCGGTATCCTTACCGCTGAGTCCGATGCCTGTGGCACCGGTAACGCATTCCGTCGGCTTATAATCTGCGACGGCGAAAAGATAACTTGTCATACAACTTTAAAAGGTGAGTGACATCACAAAAGTGTCAATCTTTGTAAGGACAATGTTGGCACTCTGTCAGGCCAGAGCTGGCGCGGTGTTGAGCGGTATTTACCACTTTGGGCGTAGATTATTTGTCGACGTTTATTGATCTAACTCACGAAAAAATCATCGGCCTCTGGAAATTGGTGTGATAACTTTGCAGCATCTGAACATCACTTTTCTGACGCACTCGTAAGCTCGTAAGAGGAAGACGATAATGACCCCGTTTATGACTGAAGATTTTCTGTTAGATACCGAATTCGCCCGCCGCCTGTACCATGATTACGCTAAAGACCAGCCGATTTTCGACTACCACTGCCACCTTCCACCGCAGCAGGTTGCCGAAAATTACCGTTTCAAAAACCTGTATGACATCTGGCTGAAAGGTGACCACTACAAGTGGCGCGCCATGCGCACCAACGGGGTCGCGGAACGCCTCTGTACCGGCGACGCCTCCGATCGTGAAAAATTTGACGCTTGGGCGGCGACCGTGCCGCACACTATCGGTAACCCGCTGTATCACTGGACCCACCTGGAGCTGCGCCGTCCCTTTGGTATCACCGGTAAGCTGCTCTCCCCGGCTACCGCCGATGAGATCTGGAACGAATGCAACGAGCTGCTGGCCCAGGACAAATTCTCTGCCCGCGGCATCATGAAGCAGATGAACGTTAAGATGGTTGGCACCACCGACGACCCGATCGACTCTCTGGAGCATCACGCCGTTGTCGCCAAAGACAGCTCGTTTGACGTGAAGGTGCTGCCAAGCTGGCGCCCGGATAAAGCCTTCAACATTGAGCAGGCGACCTTTGCCGACTACATGGCGAAGCTGAGTGAAGTCTCTGATACCGAGATCCGCCGTTTTGGCGATCTGCAGACCGCGCTGACGAAGCGTCTGGATCACTTTGCGGCTCACGGCTGTAAAGTCTCTGACCATGCTCTGGACGTGGTGCTGTTTGCCGACGCCAACGAAGCCGAGCTGGACAGCATTCTGGCGCGTCGTCTGGCGGGTGAAAGCCTGAACGAACACGAAGTGGCGCAGTTCAAAACCGCGGTACTGGTCTGGCTGGCGGCAGAATATGCCCGTCGCGGCTGGGTGCAGCAGTACCACATCGGCGCGCTGCGCAATAACAACCTGCGCCAGTTCAAACTGCTGGGTGCCGACGTCGGTTTCGACTCCATCAACGACCGTCCGCTGGCGGAAGAGCTGTCGAAACTGCTGAGCAAACAGAACGAAGAAAACCTGCTGCCGAAAACCATCCTCTACTGCCTGAACCCACGCGATAACGAAGTGCTGGGCACCATGATCGGCAACTTCCAGGGCGAAGGGATGCCGGGCAAGATGCAGTTCGGTTCCGGATGGTGGTTCAACGATCAGAAAGATGGCATGGAGCGTCAGATGACGCAGCTGGCGCAGCTCGGTCTGCTGAGCCGCTTCGTCGGTATGCTGACCGACAGCCGCAGCTTCCTTTCTTATACTCGCCATGAATATTTCCGCCGCATTCTGTGCCAGATGATTGGCCGCTGGGTCACCGCGGGCGAAGCCCCGGCCGATATCCAGCTGCTGGGCGAAATGGTGAGAAACATCTGCTTTAACAACGCGCGCGACTACTTCGCTATTGAACTGAACTAAGGCCGTCTGAGGTTGATATGCAATACATCAAGATCCATTCGCTGGATAACGTCGCGGTCGCGCTGGCCGACCTGAGCGAAGGTCTGGACGTGACGTTTGAAAACCAGACCGTCACGCTGCGCCAGGACGTGGCGCGCGGGCATAAATTTGCCCTGCAACCCATTGCCAAAGGGGAGAACGTCGTTAAATACGGTCTGCCTATCGGCCATGCGCTGGCGGATATCGCGGCGGGTGAATTCATTCACTCCCACAATACCCGCACCAATCTGAGCGATCTGGATGAGTACAGCTATCAACCTGAGTTACAGGCTGAGGCCCGCCAGGCGGCGGATCGTGACGTCCAGATCTACCGCCGCGCCAGTGGGGAGGTGGGGATCCGCAATGAGTTGTGGATCCTGCCGACCGTCGGCTGCGTCAACGGCATCGCCCGTCAGATCCAGAGCCGGTTCCTGAAAGAGACCAATCAGGCAGAAGGCACTGACGGCGTCCACCTGTTCAGCCACACCTACGGCTGCTCCCAGCTGGGCGACGACCACATCAACACCCGCACCATGCTGCAAAACATGGTGCGCCACCCGAACGCCGGGGCGGTGCTGGTAATCGGTCTCGGCTGCGAGAACAACCAGGTCGATGCCTTCCGCGAAACGCTGGGGGATTTCGATCCGGCACGCGTCCACTTTATGGTCTGTCAGCATCAGGACGACGAAGTGGAAGCCGGGCTGGAGCATCTGCATCAGCTGTATGAGGTGATGCGTCACGACCAGCGTGAAGCGGGCAAGCTGAGCGAGCTGAAGTTTGGTCTGGAGTGCGGCGGCTCGGACGGCCTGTCCGGCATTACCGCCAACCCGATGCTGGGTCAGTTCTCTGACTATGTCATCAGCAACGGCGGCACTACCGTGCTGACCGAAGTGCCGGAGATGTTTGGCGCGGAACGTATTCTGATGAGCCACTGCCGCGACGAAGCGACCTTTGAAAAGACCGTCACCATGGTCAACGACTTCAAACAGTACTTCATCGCGCACAACCAGCCGATTTACGAGAACCCATCCCCGGGTAACAAAGCGGGCGGGATCACTACCCTCGAAGAGAAATCTCTCGGTTGCACCCAGAAAGCGGGCGCCAGCCAGGTGGTGGACGTGCTGCGCTACGGCGAGCGGTTGAACACCCCGGGTCTGAACCTGTTAAGCGCCCCGGGCAACGATGCCGTCGCCACCAGCGCGCTGGCGGGTGCCGGCTGCCATATGGTGCTGTTCAGCACCGGTCGCGGCACGCCGTACGGCGGTTTTGTCCCGACGGTGAAAATCGCCACCAACAGCGAGCTGGCGGCGAAGAAAAAGCACTGGATCGATTTCGATGCCGGTCAGCTGATCCACGGCAAAGCGATGCCGCAGCTGTTAACGGAGTTTGTGGATGTGATTGTGGATATCGCTAACGGCAAGCAGGCCAGCAACGAGAAAAACGACTTCCGCGAGCTGGCGATCTTTAAGAGTGGTGTGACGCTGTAGTAACGTGCGGCCTGATGCCCTCACCCCAGCCCTCTCCCACCGGGAGAGGGTGCAAACACTAAAAACGGCAACCATGGGTTGCCGTTTTACTGTTAACCTCGAAGCGCGTTTTTCGCCAGACGCGCGTCTTCAGCCTGGCAGGCCGCCGCGGTAAACAGCACGTCAGTCGAGGAGTTCAGCGCCGTTTCGCAGGAGTCCTGCAGCACGCCGATGATGAAGCCGACCGCCACCACCTGCATGGCCACCTCATTCGGGATACCGAACATATTACAGGCCAGCGGGATCAGCAGCAGAGAACCCCCCGCCACACCCGATGCGCCACAGGCGCACAGCGATGCCACGACGCTCAGCAGCAGCGCGGTCGGCAGATCCACCGGGATACCCAGAGTATGCACAGCCGCTAAGGTCAGCACGGTGATGGTGATCGCCGCACCCGCCATATTGACGGTTGCACCCAGCGGAATGGAGACAGAGTAGGTGTCACGATCGAGGTTCAGCTTCTCGGCCAGCGCCATGTTCACCGGAATGTTCGCCGCAGAGCTGCGGGTAAAGAAGGCATACACGCCGCTCTCACGCAGACACATCAGCACCAGCGGATACGGGTTACGACGGATCTGCCAGAACACAAGCAGTGGGTTAATCACCAGCGCCACCAGCAGCATACAGCCAACCAGCACGATCAGCAGCTGGGCGTAGCCCCACAGGGTATCAAACCCGGTAGTTGCCAGGGTGGAGGAGACCAGACCGAAGATACCGATTGGCGCAAAGCGGATCACCACTTTCACCATAAAGGTCACGGCATTGGACATGTCGTTAACCAGGTTTTTGGTGGTGTCGTTACCGTGACGCAGGGCAAAGCCCAGGCCGATGGCCCACACCAGAATACCGATATAGTTGGCATTCAGCAGGGCATCAACCGGGTTAGAAACCATGCTGGTCAGCAGGCCGCGCATCACTTCGACAATGCCGGAAGGTGGCGTGATATCACCCGCGGCTGAAGTAAGGTGCAGCGTGGACGGGAACAGGAAGCTAAATACCACCGCCGTCAGCGCGGCAGAGAAGGTGCCCAGCAGATAGAGGAACAGAATCGGGCGTATATTGGTTTTCTGGCCGTGCTGGTGGTTGGCAATGGAGGCCATGACCAGCATCAGCACCAGCACCGGTGCGACAGCTTTTAACGCGCCAACGAACAGCGTGCCGAGCAGGCCGGTGGCAATAGCGGCCGGTTTAGAAACCAGCGCCAGCAAGACGCCCAGCACCAGACCTATCAGTATTTGTTTGACGAGGCTGCCCTGCGTCAGACGCGCGAGCAGACCAGAAGATTGTGTGGTCATAGAAAATTCCTTCAGTGAAATTGCGTTCCGTCCCGGAGGTGCTCTCAGGCACTTATCATCCCGGTTAGAGGTGTGTGGTTTGCAAGATTGAGTATATTGAAAGCGCAATGCGTGGGAAGCGTAAAATGCTGGGTTTTACGTGCTGCGTCATATTTTTTAACTGTATATTTACATTTTTGTCGGGTGGCAGAGGTAAAAGCAAAACGGCAACCTGAGTTGCCGTTTTTAATGTTTGCTCCCTCGGACTAAAGGAGAGGGTCGGGGTGAGGGCATCAAACCGCACCAGACCCCTTACTGGATCTGCCGCTTCTTATCGTGCTGATGGTTCACCCAGGCGTTGATAATCAGGGTCAGCACCAGGATACCGAACACCACGCCCAGCGAGATGCCGATCGGGATGTGGTAGAAATCGACGATCATCATCTTGATACCGATAAACACCAGAATCACCGACAGGCCGTACTTCAGCATCGAGAAGCGCTCCGCCACGCCCGCCAGCAGGAAGTACATGGCGCGCAGGCCGAGGATCGCAAACAGGTTGGAGGTCAGGACGATGAACGGGTCAGTGGTCACCGCGAAGATCGCCGGGATACTGTCGACCGCGAAGATCACGTCACTCAGCTCAACCATGATCAGCACCAGCAGCAGCGGAGTGGCGAACAGCAGGCCGTTCTTACGCACGAAGAAGTGCTCGTTTTCGATGGTATCGGTCATGCGCAGGTGGCCGCGGATCCAGCGCACCAGCGGCTTCTCGCCAATACCGGTTTCATCTTCCTTCGCCAGCGCCATCTTGATCCCGGTAAAGAGCAGGAACGCGCCGAAGATATAGAGCAGCCATTCGAACTGCGAGATCAGCCAGCTGCCGGCGAAGATCATGATGGTACGCAGGATAATCGCGCCCAGCACGCCGTACACCAGCACCCGACGCTGCAATGCAGCCGGTACGGCAAAGTAGCTGAACAGCATCAGCCAGACGAAGACGTTATCCACCGCCAGGGCTTTTTCAATCAGATAGCCCGTCAGGAACGCCAGCGCCTGGGGATCGGCCACCGCACGGCCCTGGGTAATGGAGAGATACCACCAGAAGGCGGCGCAGAAGAGCAGGGAGAGGGTGACCCACACCAGCGACCAGGCGGCCGCCTGTTTCATGGTCATGCCATGTGCGCCGCGACGCCCCTGTAAAAAGAGGTCTATCGCCAACATGATGAGCACGACTACTGCGAATCCGCCCCATAACATTGGAGTGCCGACAGAATGCATACTATTTTCCTTACGCGTAAAAAACAAAAACGGCTATGGTCAGAAGACGATAGCCGTTGCGTTTTTTATGCATAGACCTCGCCTTCCGGCAAGGTCTCACTTACAACAAGAAAGGAATACGTTAATCGCATTCCTTTTTCGTTGCCCGGCGACCGGATGCGGTATTAAACGCATCGTAATGACGATCCACCGACGAAGAAGTTACTCCCCTTTGCAGGTAACAAAATATGTCAGGCCATTGATTTCGTCAATGGCCTGCGCGAATTCATTACACAGCTTTACGCGGTAACTTCGGCGTTCAGGCCATCCGCCGGGAATACCACCCCCGTCTGACGACGGATCTCGGTCTGCAGCTTCGCCGTAGTACGGCTCACCGCCAGGCCCGGATGGTTCACTTCCTGGGTTTCGACCAGACGCGCAAACACCTCTGCCTCATAAAGCATAGTGTTGATATGCTGAGGCTGCGTCAGCTCCTGCGCCTTTCCGCCGCGCGGCACGAAGCTCAGCTTCTGGCACTCGGAGATCTTCTCGACAACCAGCGAGCCGTTCTCGCCCTGGATCTCGCTCGGCAGCACCGAGTCGCTCACCTTGGAGTGCTGCAGCGTGACGCTGAAATCGCCGTAGTCCAGCACCACCAGACCATGGGCATCGACCCCGCTCTCCAGCAGGCTGGCGGTCGCCTGCACCCGGTGCGGCTCGCCCCACAGCGCCACCGCCGAGGCCAGGCAGTAGAAGCCGATATCCATAATCGAGCCGTTGGAAAACGCCGGATTGAAGGTGTTCGGGTTCTCGCCGTCGAGATAGCGCTGATAGCGCGACGAGTACTGGCAGTAGTTGATAAAGGCTTTGCGCACTTTGCCGATTTTCGGCAAGGACTGCTGCAGCAGCAGGAAATTCGGCAGGCTGGCGGTTTTGAACGCTTCGAACAGCACTACCTGGTTTTCCCGCGCAAGGGCAATGGCGGCTTCCACTTCCTCAATATTGGAGGCCAGCGGCTTCTCGCAGATCACATGTTTTTTGTGGCTGAGGAACAGCGACGTCTGCGAGAAATGCAGCGAATTCGGGCTGGCAATATAGACCGCATCAATGGCATCGCTTTGCGCCATCGCCTCCAGAGAGGTAAACAGATGCTCGACAAGATAGTCGTTAGCAAAGGCCTGAGCCTGTTCAAGGCTGCGGGAATAGACTGCGGTGAGTTTATATTTGCCGGTCTCATGGGCGGCATCGACGAACTGGCGCGTGATCCAGTTCGTCCCAATGACTGCGAAACGTATCATAAACGTTCACGAACTCCGTAGCTGGGAACCTTTAGCCACTGTAGCACGTGATTATTGCAAAACCAGTGCGCTAATCCGCATTACTATTTAACGATAAATGCGTAAGCCACAAACGGGTATCAAACTCCAGCTGGTGATACTGCGGCTCCATATGGCAGCACAGGGAGTAGAACGCCTTGTCGTGTTCTTTCTCTTTCAGGTGCGCCAGCTCGTGCACCACGATCATGCGCAGGAAGGCTTCGGGCGCGTTGCGGAACACGGTCGCCACGCGGATCTCGGCCTTGGCTTTCAGCTTGCCGCCCTGCACGCGGGAGATGGCGGTGTGCAGACCCAGCGCGTTCTTCAGGACGTGGATCTTGTTGTCGTACATCACCTTATTGATCGGCGGGGCGCTCTTCAGGTACCGGCTTTTCAGATCCTGCGTATACTGCCAGAGGGCTTTATCGGTGGCGAAATCGTGGGTCCCCGGATAGCGTTTTTCCAGCACCGCGCCCAGCTTCTGCTCGGCAATCAGGCTGCGAACCTGAGAAAGTAAATGCTCCGGGTAGCCCTGGAGATAAGTCAGCTGGTTCATCAAAACCCCAAAATAATTTGAAAACGGGTATACTCACGCACCCTTTTCAGGGATAACGCCGAAATTTTACCACTCAGGAGGGCCGATGAGCCACTTAGACAACGGTTTCCGTTCACTCGACTTAAAACGTTTCCCGGAAACGGACGACGTTAACCCGCTTCAGGCGTGGGAAGCGGCGGATGAATATCTGCTGCAACAGTTGGATGAGACAGAAATTAGCGGCCCGGTTCTGATCCTGAATGATGCTTTCGGCGCATTGGGTTGTGCGCTGGTCGAACATACTCCGTACAGCATCGGTGATTCCTATCTGAGCGAGCTGGCGACGCGCGAGAACCTGCGCCACAACGAACTCGATGAAGGCAGCGTGAAGTTCCTCGACAGCACCGCAGAGTATCCGCAGGCGCCGGGCGTGGTGCTGATTAAGATCCCGAAAACGATGGCCTTGCTGGAGCAGCAGCTGCGTGCGCTGCGTAAAGTCGTGACGCCAGAGACCCGCATTATCGCTGGTGCCAAAGCGCGTGATATCCACACCTCCACGCTGGAACTGTTCGAGAAAGTGCTGGGGCCAACCACCACCACCCTGGCGTGGAAAAAAGCGCGCCTGATCAACTGTACTTTCACTGCCCCAGAGCTGGCCGACGCGCCAGAAACCCTGAGCTGGAAGCTGGAAGGCACCGACTGGACCATCCACAACCACGCCAACGTGTTTTCACGTACCGGGCTGGATATCGGCGCGCGCTTCTTTATTGAACATCTGCCGGAGAACCTGGAAGGGGAGATCGTCGATCTCGGCTGCGGTAACGGAGTGATCGGTCTGACGCTGCTGGCGAAGAACCCGGAGGCCAGCGTGGTCTTCAGCGACGAATCGCCAATGGCGGTGGCGTCCAGCCGTCTGAACGTGGAAACCAACATGCCGGAAGCGCTGGATCGCTGCGAGTTTATGATCAACAACGCGCTGTCGGGCGTGGAGCCGTTCCGCTTTAACGCGGTGCTGTGCAACCCGCCGTTCCACCAGAAGCATGCCCTGACGGATAACGTCGCATGGGAGATGTTCCACCACGCGCGCCGCTGCCTGAAAATTAACGGTGAGCTGTACATCGTGGCGAACCGCCACCTCGACTACTTCCACAAGCTGAAGAAGATTTTCGGCAACTGCACCACCGTAGCGACCAACAACAAGTTCGTGGTGTTGAAAGCGGTTAAGACGGGCCGCCGTCGTTAAGATTGTTATGCCGGGCGGCGCTGCGCTTGCACCGGCCTACGGTTTTGTAGGCCCGGTAAGCGCAGCGCCACCGGGCAAAAAATCAAATCGCTAATGCCAAGATCGTCCCCTGGGCAATCGCCCGTCGGGCATCCAGCTCCATCGCCACGTCGCACCCGCCGATCAGATGCACCGTTTTGCCCGCTTCGCGCAGCGGATCCGCCAGATCGCGCTTCGGCTCCTGGCCGGCACACAAAATCACATGATCCACGCGCAGCAGCTGCGGTTCACCGCCGATCAGCACGTGCAACCCTTCGTCGTCGATCTTCTGATAACTCACACCAGGGATCATCTTCACGCCGCGTGAGAGCAGGGTGGCGCGATGGATCCAGCCGGTGGTTTTCCCCAGTCCGTCCCCCGGTTTGCTGGCTTTACGCTGGAGCATCACAATCTGACGCGGGCTTTTCGGCAGCTGCGGCCCCTCCGGACGCAGGCCGCCGACCTGATTCAGGCTGGTGTCGATACCCCACTCCTCGCAAAATTCCGCGATGTTCTGGCTGGTGGGCTCGCCCGCCTGGCTCAGGTACATGGCGGTATCAAAACCAATCCCGCCGCAGCCGATAATCGCCACCCGATCGCCTACCGGCTTTTTGTCGCGCAGCACGTCGAGATAGCTCAGCACCTTCGGATGATCGATGCCGTCGATCGCAGGCGTGCGCGGAGCGATCCCGCTGGCGAGGATCGTCTCGTCAAAGCCGATCAGATCCTGCGCGCTCACCCACTGGTTAAGCCGCAGATCGACCCCGGTGAGGTCGATCATCCGCGCGTAATAGCGCAGGGTCTCGTAAAACTCCTCCTTGCCGGGGATCTGTTTGGCGATATTAAACTGCCCGCCGATTTCAGCGGCGGCATCAAACAGCGTCACGCTGTGCCCGCGCGCGGCGGCATTCACCGCACACGCCAGCCCCGCCGGGCCTGCACCCACCACCGCCAGCCGTTTTTTGTTCACTGTTGGCACCACCGGCATTTTCGTTTCGTGGCAGGCGCGCGGGTTGACGAGACAAGAGGTGACCTTGCCGACGAAGATCTGATCCAGGCAGGCCTGGTTGCAGCCGATGCAGGTGTTGATCTCATCCGCACGGCCGCTCTGCGCCTTGGAGAGGATCTCCGCATCGGCGAGGAAAGGTCGCGCCATCGACACCATGTCCGCATCGCCGTTGGCCAGCAGATCGTCCGCCACCTGCGGATCGTTAATGCGGTTGGTGGTTACCAGCGGGATCGACACCTGGCCTTTGAGCCGGCGCGTCACCCAGCTGAACGCCGCGCGCGGCACCGGGGTAGCGATGGTTGGGATCCGCGCCTCGTGCCAGCCGATCCCGGTGTTAATGATGGTTGCGCCCGCCGCTTCAATGGCCTGCGCCAGCTGGACGGTCTCCTCAAAGGTGCCGCCGCCCTCCACCAGATCGAGCATCGACAGGCGGAAGATAATAATAAAATCAGCCCCGGTGCGTTCACGCACCGCGCGCACCACTTCGACCGCAAAGCGCATCCGCCGGGCATAGTCGCCGCCCCATTCGTCCTCGCGCTGGTTGGTGCGCGCGGCAAGAAATTCGTTGATCAAATAGCCTTCAGAGCCCATCACCTCCACGCCGTCGTAACCCGCCTCGCGGGCCAGGGCGGCGCAGCGGGCGAAGTCATCGATCAGGGTCAGAATTTCATCGTGGGTGAGGGCGTGGGGCGTAAAGCGGTTGATCGGGGCCTGGATCGCCGACGGGGCCACCAGGTTCGGCTGATAGCTGTAGCGCCCGGTATGCAGAATTTGCAGGGCGATTTTGCCGCCCTCCTGGTGAACGGCATCGGTGACGATCCGGTGATGGGGCAGCTGTGTCACATCGTTCAGCACCGCGCCGCCCTCCATCCCGACGCCAGACGGAGCAGGGGCCACGCCGCCGGTCACGATCAGCGCCACGCCGTGCCGGGCACGCTCGGCATAGAACGCGGCCAGCCGCTCTGCGCCGTCCGGGCGCTCCTCCAGACCGGTATGCATCGAGCCCATTAACACACGGTTTTTGAGCGTGGTGAACCCCAGATCGAGGGGGGCGAACAGCGACGGGTAGTGGCTCATAAACGCTTCCATTGTAAAATTATTGTTATGTGGTCGGATGAGTTACTAATTTAGCCAGCACGGAGTAAAAGGGAAAAGGGGAATGCAGTGATTGTGATGGGATTCAAAGATTAGGTGCGGCCTGTTGCCCTCACCCTAACCCTCTCCCTGAGGGAGAGGGGATTCTGACTCCCTCTCCCTCAGGGAGAGGGCCGGGGTGAGGGGGATGACCGCACCAGCCCTGGCGCCTGCCACATCGAGGTCGTCAGCCCGCTGTCCACCAGCCCCAGCTGGTCGGCGTACACCGCCTGCCATTTCTGCATCATGCCGTCGTACAATTCCCGGTGCGCCGGATTCGGGGTGAACTCCCGGCTCCACTTCACCAGCTTCTCGCCGGTGGCGGCCATATCGCCATACAGCCCGGCACCGGTCCCGGCGGCAATGGCGCACCCCAGCGCGGTCGCCTCTTTCACCTCCGGCACCCGCACCGGCAGGCCGGTGACGTCGCTTAAGATCTGGCTCCACAGCGCGCCTTTCGCGCCGCCGCCGGCAAACACCAGGCCGTCAAAATTGACCCCGGAGAACTGCGATATCTGCGCCAGGTTGCAGGCGGAGACAATCGCTGCATTCTCCTCCAGAGCGCGGAACAGGGTGGCTTTGTTGCATTTTTCCGGGTCGATGGAGAGGTTAATAAACGACGGCGCAGCGTGATACCACTGCTTAAAGTGCATGGCGTCGGAGAAGATCGGCATCACCCCGTGGGAGCCCGCCGGCACCCGGCTGGCCATCTCCTCCATCAGGGCGTAGGTGTCCATCCCCATCCGCTCGGCAATCAGCTTCTCTTCGGCGCAGAAGGCGTCGCGGAACCAGCGCATGGTCAGCCCGGTAAAGAAGCTGATCGACTCCGCCTGGGCCATGCCGGGGATCACGTGCGGATTCACGCGGATATTCATCTGCGGATCGGTACGCACCTGCGGCAGGTTGACCACCTGCTGCCAGAAGGTGCCGCCCAGCACCGCGGTCTGTCCGGCGCGCACCACCCCCAGCCCCAGACAGCCCAGCTGCACATCGCCGCCGCCCATCACTACCGGCGTCCCTTCCCGCAGGCCGCTCTGCTGCGCAGCTTCTTTGGTGATCGCGCCCAGCACGGTGCCGGTCTCTTTCACCGGGGAGAGGATATCGGCGCGCAGCCCGGCCATATCCAGCAGCGCCGGACGCCAGTCGCGGCTGAACAGATCCAACATGCCGGTGGTGCCCGCGTTAGAAGGGTCGACGGCCAGCTCGCCGGAGAGCTTCGCCGCCAGCCAGTCGCTGATCATGGTGATGGTGGCCGCGTTGCGGTAGATGTCCGGACGATGGTGTGCCAGCCACAGCAGGCGCGGCATGGCGCTCAGGGCCAGGGTCTGGCCGGAGACGTCATACACTTCGGATTCAAAACGGAAGTCGTGGATCTCTTTCAGCTCGGCCACTTCGCGGCTGGCGCGGGCATCGACGTTGGCGCAGGCCCAGATGGCGTCGCCGTTGCGGTCGTAGAGGACAATCCCTTCGCGCATCGAGCAGCAGGCGACGGACTGGATATCCGCCGCGCTCAGGTGCGCCCGCTCCAGCGCCTGGTGAATACACTGGCAGGCCAGCCGCCAGTTGGTGTCGAGATCGAACTCCATTGAGCCGGGGACGTTCTCGACGCTCAGGTGTTTCCACTCCGCCTGGCCGACGGCGACCTGGTTGCCCTGCAAATCGAAAATCACGGCGCGAACGCTTCCCGTCCCTGCATCTAACGCTAAAAGGTAACTCATGAGCTTGCCTCATCGTAAGCGCAGGGCAGACAGGCTCTTATTTTGCCAGAGCCAGCACCGCGCGGGCTGTCGTCTCTTCCGTCACCAGGCCATTGATACGGCGACCGTTCAGTGCGGCATAAATCGCATCGGCTTTCTCTTCTCCTCCGGCGACCCCGACGATGGTAGGCAGCTGCGCCAGTTCATCGAGGGTGACGCCGAGTAATTCCCGGTGGATCTCCAGCTCTTCTACCCGCTCGCCGTTGGCGTTAAGGAAATACCCCAGGATGTCCCCCACCGCCCCTTTGCGGGCAAACATCAGCTGCTCGCCCTCGCTGATATAGCCGGAGCGCAGTATGGTGGCGTCCCGGCGCTGGTTCACCGAACCAATCCCGACCACCGCCACATCGGCGGCGGTGGCGGCGAGGATCACATCCCGCACGCTGGATTCCCGTTTTAAGATCCCGGCCACTTCTGCGGAGGAGACCCGCAGCGGGGCAGGGATCATGCTGATGCTGCAGGCGGCGTCCAGCTGGCCGATGCCGGTCATGTAAGGCCCGACGCCGCCAGAGAGCGTCACCAGCCGCACCTGCTGAGAGCTGATAAAGCCGCTTAAGTGCTGAATGCAGCTCATGGTGGTTTCACCAAATCCCACCGCCAGCAGCTGGCCGGGTTCCAGCACGCCCATGAGCGACTGCGCGGCGCCAATCCCCAGACGCACGCTCATCGGCGGGGTGTTGAGGGCAGGCAGCACGCGGGCCAGCTTCAGGCCGAAGCGCTGTTGAAGTTCGGTCTCCAGCGCCAGGCAGCCTTCATAGCGGGAGTTGATCTGCACCCGGATCACCCCGGACTGCCGACCCTTCTCCAGCAGCCGAGAAATCTTGAGCCGCGGCAGTCCCAGCCGCTCGCCGATATCGTTCTGCGTCAGGCCGTCGTGGTAGTAGCACCACGCCACGCGCGCCACCAGTTCCTCTTCCGTCAGCGCCAGTCCGGCAAATCGTCCCTCTTCGGCAACGCGTTTCTCAGCCATATTTGAACTCTTATCAAAATTTAGATCATATGTTCGCTCTGCCGCAGGTTGAATGTGTGAGCCACACGGCAAAACGGATATTCCGGAATGTTTCAGCATTATCGGGATCATATCCATAAAACTGTGATCCCTGCACGGTTGTAAATATAGTTCACCGTCTACGCTTTTGAACATTATTAATTTCAAAAATCATTTGTTCAATAGCGGAGCGATAATGACAGCACTTATCGAGGCGCGCGGGATCCAGAAGCAGTTTTCCGGCGTTCCTGTATTGAAAAACATTGATTTCACTCTGCTTGCGGGACAGGTGCACGCCCTGATGGGCGGCAACGGCGCGGGGAAATCCACCCTGATGAAGATCGTCGCCGGGGTCGAAACGCCCGACCGCGGTGAACTTTCTATCGCCGGGCAGCCTTTTGCTCGCCTGAAACCGGGCCAGGCGCACCAGCTCGGCATCTATCTGGTGCCCCAGGAGCCGATGCTGTTTCCGAATCTCAGCGTGCGGGAAAACATCCTCTTCCGTCTGCCGCGCGGGCAGGACACCGCCCGGCGTCTGGCCGATAAGCTTGAGCAGCTCCAGTGCCAGCTCAATTTAGAGGCCACCGCCAGCACGCTGGAGGTGGCGGATCAGCAGATGGTGGAGATCCTCCGCGGGCTGATGCGTGAGGCGAAGATCCTGATCCTCGATGAGCCCACCGCCTCGCTGACGCCCGGCGAAACCGAACGTCTGTTCCGCCAGATCCGTGCCTTACAGGCCACGGGGGTCGGCATCGTCTTTATCTCCCACAAGCTGCCAGAAATCCGCCAGCTCGCCAGCCACGTCTCGGTGATGCGCGACGGGGCGATCGTGCTCAGCGGCGAAACCGCGCACTTTGATGATAACGCGCTGATCGCCGCGATGACCCCGGTCAGCCGCGAGCAGGCATTGAGCGACACGCAAAAGCTGTGGCTGGCGCTGCCGGGCAATCGCCGCACCCAGGCTCAGGATTTTCCGGTGCTGCGGGTGGAAACGCTGACCGGAGAGGGGTTTATCGATCTGAGCCTCGAGATCTACGCCGGGGAGATCGTCGGTCTGGCCGGGCTGGTGGGATCCGGGCGCACCGAATTTGCCGAAACGCTCTACGGCCTGCGCCCGCCGCGTGGCGGCAGGATCTGGCTTGAAAACCAGCAGATCGACACCGATCCGGTCAATGCCCGGCTGGAGAAAGGGCTGGTCTATCTCCCGGAGGACAGGCAGGTGTCGGGCCTGTTCCTCGATGCGCCGGTACGCTGGAACACGGTGGCGCTGAATGAGCCCTCGCTCTGGCAGCAGCGCAAGCGCGAGGCGGCAGTGGTGGAGCGCTATCACCGGGCGCTGGGGATCAAACTCAACGGCCCGGATCAGACCGTGCGCACCCTGTCGGGGGGCAATCAGCAGAAGGTGCTGCTGGCGCGCTGCCTTGAGGCCAATCCGCTGCTGCTGATCGTCGATGAACCGACCCGCGGGGTGGACGTCTCGGCCCGCGCCGATATCTATCAGCTGATTAAAAGCGTGGCGGCGCAAAACGTGGCGGTGCTGATGATCTCCAGCGACATGGATGAGTTCCCGGGTCTCGCAGATCGGGTGCTGGTGATGCATCAGGGGGTGCTCAGCGGGGAACTGCCGCGCCACGCCGTCAGTCTTGACCGGATGATGGCCCTGGCCTTCGGAGGACACGCATGAAAACACTGCTGAAAAATCGCGAGCTCAGCGCGCTGCTGGCGATCCTCGCCCTGTTTGTGGTGCTGGTGGCGCTCAACCCGGCCTACCTCAGTTTGCAGACCCTGGGAATGATCTTTGCCAGTTCGCAGATCCTGATCCTGCTGGCGCTCGGCGCCGGGCTGGTGATGCTGACGCGTAATATCGACGTCTCGGTCGGCTCGATTGTCGGGCTCTGCGCCATCGCCGTGGGGGTGGCCCTGAACAACGGCTACGGCCTGCCGGTGGCCATTTTGTTTGCGCTGGCCATCGGGGCGCTGGCGGGCGCCTTCAACGGTCTGCTGGTGGTGGGGCTGCGCATTCCGGCGATTGTCGCCACCCTCGGCACGCTGGGGCTGTATCGCGGGGCGATGCTGCTCTGGACCGACGGCAAATGGATTGAAGGTCTGCCGGTGAGCCTGAAATCGCTCTCGGAGCCGGTGGCGCTCGGGGTGTCGCCGCTGGGGATGGTGGTGCTGGTTATCGCCGCCCTCGGGGCATGGACCCTGTCGCGCACCGCCTTTGGCAGGGATTTTTACGCCGTCGGGGATAACCTCGCCGCCGCCCGCCAGCTGGGCGTGGCGGTTAACCGCACCCGGATGGCGGCCTTCACCCTGAACGGCGTGCTGGCAGCCTGCGCCGGGATCGTCTTTGCCGCGCAGATCGGTTTCGTGCCGAACCAGACCGGCAGCGGGCTGGAGATGAAAGCCATCGCCGCCTGCGTGCTGGGGGGAATCTCCCTGCTCGGCGGCACCGGGACTTTAATCGGCGCGCTGCTCGGGGCCTTCTTCCTGACCCAGATCGACACCGTGCTGGTGCTGTTCCGTCTCCCGGCCTGGTGGAACGACTTTATCGCTGGCCTGGTGCTGCTTGGGGTGCTGGTGCTCGACGGGCGTCTGCGCCAGGCGCTGGCGCGTCATCAGCGGGCGCTGAAGTACAGCCGCTTCCAGCCGGGCAACAAAGGGGGGAAGCACGTCACCCCGTTTCGCAAACGCAACAAAGAGGTGGCGTAAATGAAGCTTAACTGGGAGTGGGCGCTGCTGCTGTTACTGGTGCTGGAGATCCTGCTGTTTGGCACCCTCAACCCGAGGATGCTCGACATCAACATGCTGCTGTTCAGCACCAGCGATTTTATCTGCATCGGCATCGTGGCCCTGCCGCTGACGTTAGTGATCATCAGCGGCGGGATCGACATCTCGCTGGGATCGACCATCGGCCTGTGCGCCATCGCGCTGGGGGTGATGATGCAGTCCGGCGTGCCGATGATGGCGGCGGTTCCGCTTACCCTGCTGCTCGGGCTGCTGTGCGGCCTGTTTAATGCGGCGCTGATCCACTACACCAGCATCAGCCCGCTGGTGATCACCCTCGGCACGCTGTATCTGTACGGCGGCGGGGCGCTGCTGCTGTCGGGGATGGCCGGGGCCACCGGCTACGAAGGCATTGGCGGCTTCCCGGAGAGCTTCACCGCCTTTGCCAACCTCACGGTTATCGGCCTGCCGATCCCGCTGGTGCTGTTCGCGTTCATTACCTTCTTCTTCTGGCTGATCGTCCATCGCGGGCGCTTTGGCCGCCACCTGTTTCTGATCGGGCAAAACCCGCGTGCGGCGCGCTATGCGGCGCTGTCGGTGAACGGTATGCCCTATGCGCTGTATGGCCTGGTGGGCGTGGCCTCGGCGATTGCCGCCCTGGTGATGGTCTCCTATTTCGGCTCGGCGCGTTCTGATTTAGGGCGCGATCTGCTGATGCCCGCCCTGACCGCGGCGGTGCTCGGCGGGGCGAATATCTATGGCGGTTCAGGTTCGGTACTGGGTACTGCGCTGGCGGCGTTGCTGGTGGGGTATCTGCAACAGGGGTTACAGATGGTTGGCATCCCCAATCAGGTGTCGAGCGCGCTGTCAGGGGCGCTTCTGGTTGTGGTGGTGATGGGGCGTTCGCTGAGCTTGCATCTTGAAGGGGTGCGGTCTCTTCTCACAAAAAATACCCGGAGCGTATGATGAAAATAAAACTGATGGTGCTGGCCGTGGCGTTAAGCGTGGCGACGGCGCAGGCGGCAGATCGCATCGCGTTTATCCCGAAACTGGTGGGGGTCGGCTTCTTTACCAGCGGCGGCAACGGCGCAAAAGAGGCGGGTAAAGCGCTGGGGGCGGAGGTCACCTACGATGGCCCGACCGAGCCGAGCGTCTCCGGGCAGGTGCAGCTGATCAATAACTTCGTTAACCAGGGCTACAACGCCATTATCGTCTCGGCGGTGTCGCCGGATGGGCTCTGCCCGGCGCTGAAACGCGCCATGCAGCGCGGGGTAAAAGTGCTGACCTGGGATTCCGACACCAAACCGGAGTGCCGCAGCATCTACATCAACCAGGGCACCCCGGAACAGCTCGGCGGCCTGCTGGTGGATATGGCCTCAAAGCAGGTCACCAAACCGGCCGCCAAAGTGGCCTTCTTCTACTCGAGCCCCACCGTGACCGACCAGAACCAGTGGGTGAAAGAGGCGAAAGCCAAAATCGCCAAAGATCATCCCCAGTGGCAGATCGTCACCACCCAGTTTGGCTATAACGATGCCACCAAATCCCTGCAGACCGCCGAGGGGATCTTAAAAGCCTACCCGGATCTGGATGCGATCATCGCCCCGGACGCTAACGCCCTGCCGGCGGCAGCGCAGGCGGCGGAGAACCTGAAGCGGGAAGGGGTGGCGATTGTCGGCTTCAGCACGCCAAACGTGATGCGTCCGTACGTCGAGCGCGGCACGGTGAAAGCCTTCGGCCTGTGGGATGTGGTGCAACAGGGCAAAATTGCGGTCAATGTCGCCGATCGTTTGCTGAAAAAAGGCGATCTTAACGTCGGCGACAGCGTGGAAGTAAAAGATATCGGCGCCCTGAAGGTCGAGCCGAACAGCGTCCAGGGCTATCAGTATGAAGCGAAAGGCAATGGCATCGTGCTGCTGCCGGAGCGGGTGGTGTTCACCAAAGAGAACATCAACAACTACGACTTCTGACAGGGGGGAACATGGCTGATTTAGACGACATCAAAGAGGGTAAGAACTTTGGCATCGACCGACCGCAGCAAAACGTGCCCTTCACCCTGAAGGGCTGCGGGGCGCTGGACTGGGGGATGCAGTCGCGCCTGGCGCGCATCTTCAACCCCGCCAGCAACCGCACGGTGATGCTGGCCTTCGATCATGGCTATTTCCAGGGGCCGACCACCGGGCTGGAGCGCATCGATCTCTCCATCGCGCCGCTGTTCGCCGAAACCGACGTGCTGATGTGTACCCGCGGCATTCTGCGTAGCACCGTGCCGCCCGCCACCAACAAGCCGGTGGTGCTGCGCGCCTCCGGGGGCAACTCGATGCTGGGTGAACTTTCCAACGAGTGCGTGGCGGTGGCGATGGAGGATGCCCTGCGCCTGAACGTCTGCGCGGTGGCGGCGCAGGTCTATATCGGCAGTGAGTACGAGCATCAGTCGATCAACAACATCATAAAGCTGGTGGATGCGGGCAACCGCTACGGCATCCCGACCCTGGCGGTGACCGGGGTCGGCAAGGAGATGGCCCGCGACGCGCGCTACTTTTCGCTCGCCAGCCGCATCGCCGCCGAGATGGGGGCGCAGTTCGTCAAAACCTATTTTGTGGAAGAGGGGTTCGAGAAAGTGACCGCCAGCTGCCCGGTACCGATTGTTATCGCCGGGGGTAAAAAGCTGCCGGAGCACGAGGCGCTGGAGATGTGCTTCCGCGCCATCGATCAGGGCGCGTCGGGTGTCGATATGGGGCGCAATATCTTCCAGTCCAGCGCGCCGCTGGCGATGCTGAAGGCGGTGAAGAAGGTGGTACACGAGAACATGAGCGCCCGCGAGGCGTACCAGTTCTGGCAGGAGGAAAAACAGGGAGAATCACAATGAACGTGACCTTAGTGGAGATCAACATTAAGCCGGACCGGGTGGACGAGTTTCTGGAGGTGTTTCGCGCCAACCATGAAGGGGCGATCCAGGAGCCGGGCAACCTGCGATTTGACGTTTTGCAGGATCCACGGGTGAAAACCCGGTTCTTTATCTACGAGGCCTATAAAGATGAGGAGGCGGTGCTGGCGCATAAGCAGACCCCGCACTATCTGGCGTGCGTGGAGAAGCTTGAGGACCTGATGTCGGAGCCGCGTAAAAAACGCTGTTTTGTCGGGTTGATGCCGGCGTAAAAAACGCCCGGTGGCGCTTCGCTTACCGGGCCTACGGGGTTGTGCGGTCTGATGCCCGGTGGCGCTTCGCTTACCGGGCCTACGGGATTGTGCGGTCTGGTGCCCGGTGGCGCTGCGCTTACCGGGCCTACGGGAGTGTGCGGTCTGGTGCCCGGTGGCGGCTACGCCTTACCGGGCCTACAAATTTCTGCGGATCCTGTAGGCCGGGCAAGCGCAGCGCCGCCCGGCGTTTTTCAGGCCAGCGCCAGCAGCTGAACCCGCGCCGTTGCCCCCGGCATCAGCCGCTGCAGGTTACTGATCAGTTCATCCCCGGCCGCTTCCAGCGCCGCTAACGGCATGGCAGGCAGGCTTTCGAGAATAAACCACATGGTCTGCGCCTGGCTGTCCAGCCGGGTGCGCACCCCCTGTCGCCAGTTCCAGCGTCGGCAGGTCACCCCCAGGTCATCACGCCAGATAACCTCGCCCGCATCGGGATGCTCCACGCCCGGCAGCCCCTCTTTAACGGTATCAAAAGGCTCGCTGCCGTCGGCCAGCGTCAGGCGCGGTGCCCCGGTGTAAGCGGCAAGATTCTCCCCGCCCACCGGAATGGCGTAACGGATGCTGATCGCATTGTAGATATCCACTACCGGATCGAGCGGCGGCAGCGTGCCATCTTTCAGCACCCGCTTGCGCAGGGCGCTGGCGGAGCAGGGGGTGCGTTTCGGTTTAGCACCGAAGGCTTTAAACGCCTCATCCCAGGCGGCGAGATGGGCCTCCGCCCAGGCAAAGTCATCGTTTAACATCTGCTGGCAGGCCTGGGCTAACGCGGCAGAGGCTACCTCCGGGGCGGTAACGGGCGCGGCTTCGACCACGATGCTCAGCGCGCGGAAACCCGGGGCGATCCCGGCCAGGCGCGGATCTATTGACGGCGTAAGGAGGGACATAAATAATCCTGTATCGACTGTTTTAGACCATGGTAATGACCAGTGACCGATAAAGTCAATATAATGACTGCGCAGGGCGCAGACGTGGCCCAGGTAAGCCTGGCGGTCGCGAACCGTATCCGCAACTGGCGGAAAGAGAAAAAGCTGTCCCTGGATGAGCTGTCGCGCCGCGCCAGCGTCAGCAAAGGGATGCTGGTGGAGATTGAAAAAGGGGCCGCCAACCCCAGCATTGCGATCCTCTGCAAGCTGGCGGCGGCGCTGGGCGTGTCGGTGGCTGACATCGTTAACGTTGCCAGCGAGCCGCAGGTGCACATTATCGAGGAAGCGGCGATCCCGGTGCTGTGGCACGGTGAGAAGGGCGGCAGCGCCCGGCTGCTGGCAGGTACGGCTGGCCCGGATATGATTGAGCTGTGGCGCTGGGAGATGCAGCCGGGCGAAAGCTTCAGCTCACCCGGTCATCCTGCAGGCACCTTTGAGCTGCTGCACGTGGAAGCGGGGGTATTAACGCTGAAGGTGGAGGAGAGCGTCACGCAGGTGGTGGCCGGGGCGTCGGCGGTGGCGAAAACCGAAGCCGCGCACAGCTATGCGAACCACGAGGAGAGTGTGCTGCGGTTCACCATGACGGTGGCGGAGTTTCACTGGTAACATGTGAGATGCCGGGGGCGCTACGCTTGCCCGGCCTACAAAACCCAACGTCGTTGTGGCCATTGTAGGCCGGGCAAGCATCGCGCCGCCCGGCGTGTTTTACGCTTCGGCCACGCTCACCCGCAGCGCCGCCAGCGCCTTGCGGGCCGCTTTCAGCACCAGCTCACACTGCTCAATGGTCAGCGTCAGCGGCGGTTCAATGCGGATGGTCTTCGAGTTGTTGAGCGTGCCTGCCACCAGCACCCGCTGGCGGAACATCTCACTCGCGAAGCTGTAGCCGGTTTCGTTATCGACAAACTCAATCGCCATCAGCATCCCTTTGCCGCGCGCATCCTGCACCAGGTCCGGGTATTCACGCCCCAGCTGGCGGAAGCCATCCAGCAGCATGTCGCCTTTCTGCTCCGCCTGGGCGGGCAGGTTCTGCTCCAGCAGCACGTTGATGGTCGCCAGCGCCGCGGCACAGGCCAGCGGGTTGCCGCCAAAGGTGGTGGTGTGCAGGAACGGATTGTCGAACAGCACCGAGAACACCTCTTCGGTGGCAACGGTGGCACCAATCGGCATCACGCCGCCGCCCAGCGCTTTGGCCAGGCACAGAATGTCCGGCTGCACGTTTTCGTGCTCGCAGGCGAACATCTTGCCGGTACGCCCCATCCCGGTCTGGACTTCATCCAGGATCAGCAGCGCGCCAAACTCATCGCACAGCTGACGTACCGCCGGCAGGTAGCCCACTGGTGGCAGGATCACCCCGCCTTCACCCTGGATAGGCTCGAGGATCACCGCGGCCACGTCGTCGCCGGTTTTACGGCATTCGGAAAGCATGGTGCGCATGGCGCTGATGTCGCCGAACGGCACGTGGCGGAAGCCAGGCAGCAGCGGCATAAACGGCTTACGGAAGGCAGATTTCGCCGTGGCAGAGAGCGCACCTAACGACTTGCCGTGGAAGGCGCCGCTGGTGGCAATAAAGGTGAATTTCCCGCGCGGCGACTGGTACGCTTTGGCGAGTTTGATCGCCGCTTCGACCGATTCCGTGCCGCTGTTACAGAAGAAGCTGTATTTCAGTTTCCCTGGCGTCAGTGCCGCCAGCGTTTTTGCCAGCATCGCCCGCAGGGGATCCAGCAGTTCCTGGCTATGAAGGGGTTGTTTCGCAAGCTGATTTTGTACGGCGGAAACCACTACTGGATTACGGTGCCCCACGTTGAAAATACCAAATCCACCCAGGCAATCTATAAACTCCTGTCCCTGGGTGTCGACAAGCGTATTGAGACTTCCCGCCTGCCACTCTACGGCTCCGTAATCCCCGCCTGCTGTTACAGATTTTCTGTATTCCAGGAAACCAGGATTGACATGCTCTTTGAAGTAATCAATCACCTCGCGGTTAAGTTGTTTCATCTCCTCATGATCAAGCGTTCGCTTCTCAATGAGATTCAGGGCGTGCGCGGTACAGGCAAGAGCCGACGCGCTGGAGGGTAACCTGTTCAAGATGTGCTCCCGGGAATGGCGTATCACATGATACTGGATTAAGTATTGCAGGCTTTGCGCCACATCCGGTGAGGGGGCAAAAATCGGGATAAACGCCAGGTTAAAATAATGTTACACAATATTTAATCATGCGAAACGGGATTCCGGCGGCAGCGCCCCGGTATTTTCAGAAAGCAGATTGCGCGATCGCAGTGCATTTGCCCTGTTTTAGGGCGATTCGGTTTTGCCTGGAGAAAAGCGGATCCTCCTTTAGGAGTAATTTCATAGCGAAATCATTTATTTTCAACACATTAGAAAAGCATACAAAAAATGCGGTTTAGTCCAGTTTTGCGATCCAAAGCATGTTTAACAACTAAAGATAAATTCGTTAACGCCGAAAAAACTTTACGCCACAAAAATAACATTCAAGTAACCTGCAAGGGATGCCTATGTCGCCTCACAAATTTGTCACACAGTGTGAATACCCACTGAAAGATGACACCACCCTGATGTCCACCACCGATCTGCACAGCTACATTACCCAGGCCAACGACACCTTTGTCCAGGTGAGCGGTTACTCCCTGGGCGAGCTGGTGGGTCAGCCGCACAACCTCGTTCGCCACCCTGACATGCCAAAAGCCGCCTTCGCCGACATGTGGTACACCCTGCAACAGGGGGAACCCTGGAGCGGCATCGTCAAAAACCTGCGTAAAAATGGCGATCACTACTGGGTGCGTGCTAACGCCGTGCCGATGGTGCGCAACGGCCAGACCACCGGGTATATGTCCATCCGCGTGAAAGCCACCCCGGAAGAGATTGCCGCCGTTGAACCTCTTTATAAGGCACTCAACGAAGGCCGCAGTAAAAAGCGGGTGCATAAAGGGCTGGTGGTGGCGAAAGGCTGGTCCGGCAAGCTGCCCGCGATGCCGCTGCGCTGGCGGGTACGCAGCGTGATGGCCGCGCTCTTCCTGGTGCTGGCGGGCGCCCTGTTCGCCACCGGTGCAGGCTGGGCGGCGCTGGGGGTCAGCGCGCTGGTGATGCTGCTGGGAACTCTGCTGTTTGAACAGCAGATCGTGCGGCCGGTGGAGAACGTAGCGCGTCAGGCGCTGAAGGTGGCGACGGGCGAGCGCAACAGCGTGGAGCATCTCAACCGCAGCGACGAGCTGGGGTTGACCCTGCGGTCGATAGGCCAGCTCGGCCTGATGTGCCGCTGGCTGATCAATGACGTCTCCAGCCAGGTGGTCAACGTGCGTGACGGCAGCGACCAGCTGGCGAAGGGCAATGACGACCTCAACGATCGCACCCACCAGACGGTGTCGAACGTGAAGCAGACCGTGGAGACCATGAACCAGCTGGCGATGACGGTGCAGAACAACACCCGCACCGCCGTGGACGCCGATAAGCTCTCCATCGCCGCCAGCGACGCCGCCACCGAAGGCGGGCATGCGATGCAGACCGTGGTGAACACCATGGACGAGATTGCCGACAGCACCCAGCGTATCGGCTCCATCACCAAGCTGATCAACGATATCGCCTTCCAGACCAACATCCTGGCGCTGAACGCGGCAGTGGAGGCGGCGCGGGCGGGCGAGCAGGGGAAAGGCTTTGCGGTGGTGGCCGGGGAAGTGCGCCATCTGGCCAGCCGCAGCGCTAACGCCGCCAACGATATCCGCAAGCTGATCGACGCCAGCGCCAGCAAAGTGATGTCGGGCTCCGAGCAGGTACATGCCGCCGGACGCACAATGGACGACATCGTGGAGAAGGTGCAGAACGTCACCCGGCTGATCGCTGAGATCAGCCAGTCGACCTCCGAGCAGGCCTCCGGGCTGTCGGAGCTGACCCGCGCGGTCGCTGAACTGGATTCCATTACCCAGAAAAACGCCGCCCTGGTCGAAACCAGCGCCCAGGTCTCCGCGATGGTGAAGCACCGGGCTAAACGTCTGGAAGATGCCGTCACCGTGCTCCATTGAGTCAATAACGTTCCAAAAAAGCCGTTTACTCCTGTCAGAGTGAACGGCTTTATTATTTGTGAGTTGTGATTATTTTTAGCGCTTGCTGTTAATTTAATATTAAATAACTAAATAAACCACCTCAGTTAATTATTCCTGCCTAAGTCAGTTTTCCCACATGCTCTGTCAAAATATCTCTTCCGGTGGTTACGTAACGATCGATGAGGCGAAATTAATAGCTATCGCCTATCTATTGCCGGAATTATGAAATATAAAAACGATCAAAGTCATAAAGTTAGCGATGAAGTTACCGATAACGCAGATCGTCTGAGAAATGATCACAATGATGGAGTAAATATGTTCTTACATGACGTAAAGATCGGCACAAAATTATTTCTGGCGTTTGGATTCTTTATCGTCCTGATGGGGATAAGTGCGAGTTTATCTCTGCTGAGCCTTAATCGGGCAAATAACGGGATGCAATCCATTATCACCAGCGATTATCCCACCACGGTAAAAGCGAACCAGTTAATCGACAACTTCCAGGAATTTATTAGCACCCAACAGCTGATGTTGCTGGATGACCAGGGCAAGTACCGGGCCCAGTCAGAGCAGCAGCTGAAGGCCATCAGCGAACGTATCACCGGGATCCTCGGCGACCTGAACACGGCCCTACAGGATAAAGCGTCCCAGCAGGTGCTGAGCGATATCCGCGCAGTGCGCCAGCAGTATCTCGACTCCCGCTATCGCATCCTGCAGGCGGTGCAGAGCAACGATCGGGCGGGGGCGATTGAAGAGATGATGACCAACACCCTCAGCCTGCAGCAGGCCTATAAGGCAAAAGTGCAGGAGCTGATTGCCATTCAGAACACCCATATGCAGCGTGCAGGCGTGGAGGTGGACGGCGATTTCAGAAGCAACCGCCTGCTGCTGATCCTCATCACCCTGTTCAGCGTGGCGGTGGGCAGCCTGATGGGCTGGTTCATCGTGCGCTCCATTACCCGTCCGCTTGGCGAGGCGGTCGATTTTGCCCGGTCCATTGCCGATGGCGATCTCACCGGGAGCATCGCATCGCACGGTAAAGACGAAACCGGTCAGTTGCTCACGGCGTTAATGGAGATGAAAAACCGTCTGCTGGAGATTGTTCAGCAGGTGCAGTTCGGCTCGGAAAATATCTCCACCGCGGCGGCGCAGATTGTGGCGGGCAACCAGGATCTGGCGGCACGCACGGAAGAGCAGGCCAGCTCCGTGGAACAGACGGCAGCGTCGATGGAGCAGATCACCGCGACGGTGAAAAACACCGCCTCCCATACCGGCGAAGCCACGCATCTCTCCGCAGATGCGGCCAAAGTGGTGAAAAGCAACGGCGAGATGATGAAGCAGGTGACCAGCAAAATGCGCCTGATTAACGAGACCTCCAACCGGATGTCCGACATTATCAACCTGATCGACTCCATCGCCTTCCAGACCAATATTCTGGCGCTGAACGCGGCGGTAGAGGCGGCACGCGCGGGTGAACACGGTCGCGGTTTTGCGGTAGTGGCTGGTGAAGTTCGCCAGCTGGCCCAGAAGAGCGCCACCTCTGCCAGTGAAATCCGCCAGCTGATTGAAAGCTCAACCAGCCAGACCCAGGACGGCATGGCGCTGGTGGAAAAAGCCAGCGGGCTGATTAACGGCATGGTGGGCAACGTCGAGGAGATGGATGGCATTCTGCGCGAGATTCGCCAGGCCAGCCATGAGCAGACGGAAGGCATCTCGCAGATCAACAGCGCGATTGGCCTGATTGACTCGACCACCCAACAGAACTCCGCCCTGGTGGAGGAGTCTGTTGCGGCGGCTTCATCCCTTAACGAGCAGGCGATGAACCTGAAAGATCTGGTGAAAGTGTTCCGCGTGCGCGGAGAAGCCACCGCTTAATCCAGCTGATTGATCTCCAGCGACGCGCGGTCAATAACCGCAATAATCTGTTTCAGCTGCGCGTCGCTCAATCCTTCCTGATTGACTTTCAAATCCAGCACCGCTTTAAAATTGTCGAGGGCCCGCTTCATCTGCGGGTTTTTACGCAGCTGGAAGCCTACGCTGCGTGCTTTGATGCGCGCCTGGATGTTCTCAAGCTGTTCCAGGTTCTCATCCAGCCAGCGCTGCCCGGCTACGGTGATGGCAATCTGTTTGCGCCCGTTCTCTTCTTCGGTGATGGTGATAAATGCCTGATCCTGCAGGAAATCCAGCGTCGGATAAATCACGCCAGGACTCGGCGTGTAGTTTCCCTGGGTCATGCTTTCAATGTCTTTAATCAGCTCATAACCGTGGCTGGCATTGCGGGTCAGGAGGTCCAGAATCACCAGCCTTAACTCACCGTGACCAAAAAAGCGCTGACGGCGTCCGCCGCCTTCGTGTGCCTGTCGCATAGGATTTTCCTTCAATTTGATATATCTAATTTATATCTAAAGGTGTTTTAGATGCAATCTAAAATATCTTGCATTTTTCCTTATTAGCAATCATTATCATTTAACTTTCATTTTAGATATATCGATTTCACTTTCACGAAGGCAAATTATGACCACAAACCGCTACCCCCAACGTGTCCGTAACGATCTGCGCTTTCGCGAGCTGAACGTGCTCCGCGTCGAGCGCGTCAGTGCCGGTTTTCAGCGCATCGTGTTAGGCGGCGAGGCGCTGGAGGGCTTCAGCTCCCGCGGCTTCGACGACCATTCCAAAGTCTTTTTCCCGGAAAAGGGCACCACCTTTGTGCCGCCGGTGGTGACAGATGAGGGCGTGGAGTGGGGCGACGGCGTGCGTCCGCAGGCGCGGGATTACACCCCGCTGTATGACGCGGCCCGTCACGAGCTGGCGCTCGATTTCTTTATCCACGACGGTGGGGTGGCAAGCAGCTGGGCAGTGGACGCAAAGCCGGGGGATACATTGTCTATCGGCGGCCCGCGCGGTTCGCTGGTAGTGCCGGAAGATTACGCCTGGCAGCTGTACGTCTGCGATGAGTCGGGTATGCCCGCGCTGCGTCGTCGTCTGGAGGCGCTGCGCGCGCTGCCGGTGCGCCCGGAGGTTCACGCCGTGGTCACCGTTGCCGATGCCGCCTGTCAGGACTATCTGGCGCACTTAAGCGAGTTCAACATCAGCTGGGTGGTGGGGCATAACGAGCAGGCGGTCGCGGATCGTCTGGCGATGCTCAGCGTGCCGGCAGAGGATTACTTTATCTGGCTGACCGGGGAAGGGAAGGTGGTGAAAAACCTGAGCCGCCTGTTTGAAACCGACGCCATCGATCAGAAGCTGGTGCGTGCCAGTGCGTACTGGCACGCCAAATAATCAGGCCACGTCGTCGAGCTGCGCTTCGCTGACCTGATGTTCGAGCGAGGTGCGCACCTCGTGCAGGGCTCTCTCCTGCTGGGCAAAATAGGCTTCCATATTGCTCAGCGAGGAGACCAGCAGCCAGGACTCCTCTTTCTCCAGCTCCGCCAGCTCGCTCAGCAGGGTGTCGATCTGCTCCCGAACCTGGGCCATCTTTTTGCGGATACGGGTCAGGTCGTTCAGCCTGTCGCTGGCCATCAGCGGCTCCAGCCCCTGATGCAGCCGGGCCACCAGCGAGCGGATCGCTTTCACGTCGCCACGCTGCTTCGCCTGGTTCAGCTGCACCATCATGGCGTTGGCCTCTTCCTTCAGATCGTCCGCCACCAGATCCGGGTGACAGAGCTTGCTCGCCTGGCGCCAGAGCCGTTTTAACTCGTTCTGATCCTCTTCGGACAGATCCTTGCCTTTGCGCAGGCGGATCTCCGCTTCATGCTGCTGCTCGCGGTATTTTTCGTATTCGTCGTTAGCCTCGTCCCGCGCCTGGCGGGCAGGCTCCTCTTCACGGGTTAAGCCCGTTTCCAGCTCGTGGGCTTCGGCCAGCAGGTTGGCGATCAGGTTGCTTTGCTGCTGCAGCTGCTTACGCGCCGTGGCGGCCTGCACTGAGTCGGCGGGCAGATCGCGCCAGTGCTGAGTCAGGGTGCTCAGCACCTCCACCGCCTGGGCGACATACTGCTGGCAGCGGCGATAGTCCGCTTCCCGACGGCGCGCCTCGGCCTGCTGACGGCGCAGATTCAGCTCCGCCAGGGTTTTGCGCAGGGCGAGGATCTGGCTCATCAGCGGGCCGAGACGGGTAAGGTAGAGGTCGTTGAATTCGTCCAGCTGCTGAACGCGGGCGTTACGCCTGTCGATGAGATCGCGCAGACGCTCTTCCAGCGCCTTCAGCTCCAGCTTGCTGGCGGCCAGCTGCGGATCGCGCCACGTTGTGACGGCACGCTGGCTCTGCAGCCAGTGGGTAATGGCCGCCATCGCCCCGGTGTAGTTTTTCTGCTCAAGCGCCACGACGATCGCCTGCAGCTCATCGTCAAAGGCTTCGCTTTTTAACCGTGCCAGCTGGCTCTCGATGATGTCGTCATCTTCCAGTTCGATGGCATTTTTAATGATTTCCAGCCGTTTGATCGGTGTGCTCATGATGCTTTTCGCTTTTGCGCTTAAGTATTTGAGTTAAGGATAGTTGTCAGGAAAACAACAGGGAATAATACACATGTCTGATGAATGGCGCGACGGGGGAATGCGTTAATTTTGCGCCAGGTAATGCGGCTGAGGTAATTCAATAAATTCCTGAAACAGCGGAAAAGTCCGAAAATTGACCCTGCGGGCGTTTACTTATATTTACAGGGGTTACTTTTTGACATAATTTGCCCCTTTTTTGTACGCCGGTCTGAAAACGGACAAAAGTCAGGGGGACGCAGTGAAGACAAGGATGACCCAATTTACCGGGCTTTTGGTCGGTATCCTGTTATGGCCGATCGGCAATGCTCACGCGGCGCTCCTGTCGCCCGCCGACCGTAGTGCCGTTCAACAACAACAACAGCTGCTGCTGGATCAAAACCAGCGTCAGCGCGACGAGCTGGAACGCAGCACGGTACTTCCCCGGACGCCTTCCTCGCCTGCACTTACTCCTCCTGACGGCCCCTGTTTTGTGATCTCCCGGATTGTGCTCGACGGCACCACCGTCATGCCGGAGGCTGCCCAGAGCCGTCTGACTGCCCCCTGGCGCAACCAGTGCCTGGATGTGGCGGCCCTCAACGAACTGACCCACGCGGTCTCCGACTGGTATATCAGCCGGGGCTATATCACCAGCCGCGCCTTTCTGACCGAGCAGGATCTGACCCACGGCACGCTGCATATCGCGGTGCTGGAAGGTAAGCTCCAGCAAATTCAGCTGGAGGGGGTACCGGAACGCACGCTGAAGATGGCTTTTCCGGGACGGGTGGGCAAGATCCTGAACCTGCGCGACATTGAACAGGGGATGGAGCAGCTGAACCGGGTGCGCCAGACTCCGGTTCAGATTGAGATCCTGCCCGGCGACCAGCAGGGATACTCCATCGTTAACCTGACCGCTGCCCCGGAGTTCCCGCTGACCGGCTCGCTGAGCTTTGATAACAGCGGGCAAAAGAGCACCGGCACTGGCCAGCTCAGCGGGGTGCTTATCGGCAACAACCTGCTGGGGATCGCCGACAAATGGTTTATCAGCGGCGGGCGCAGCAGTGATTTTTCCAGCAGCAAGGATGCGCAGAACTTTGCCGCGGGGGTCAGCGTGCCTTATGGCTATGGCCTGCTCGATTACAGCTACAGCTGGAGCAACTATCTCAGCACCATTGATAACAACGGCTACCACTGGCGCTCGACCGGTGACAACGAAACCCACCGGCTGAACGGCTCCTGGGTGCTGTTCCGCAACGGGGATATCAAGACCAGCGCCGCGGTGGGGCTGACCCACCGCATCAACCACAACTACCTCGACGATGTCCTGCTCGCCACCAGCAGCCGCAAGCTCTCCAGCTTTTCGCTGGGCATTAACCACACGCAAAAAATTGCCACCGGCGTGGCGACTTTTAACCCGACCTTGACCCAGGGCGTGCCCTGGCTGGGGGCCGAGGATGATAACGACAAGCACGGCGATGTGCCGAAAGCGGAGTTTCGCAAGTGGAGCGTCAACGGCAGCTATCAGCAACCGCTGACCGACAGGCTGTGGTGGCTCTCCAGCGTCTATTTCCAGTGGTCGCCCGACCGGCTGTACGGCAGCGAGCGCTTAACCCTGGGGGGCGAGACCTCGGTGCGCGGCTTCAAAGAGCAGTACCTCTCCGGCGATAACGGCGGCTACTGGCGTAACGAAATCAACGCGTCGCTCTTCACCCTGCCGTGGATCGGGCAGATCGGTGCAGTGACGGCGCTGGACGGCGGCTGGCTGAAAAAAGACGGTTTCGACCGTTACGCCTCCGGCACCCTGTGGGGCGCGGCCGTCGGGCTGACCAGCGTGAACCGCGTCTTCTCCAGCCAGTTCACCGTCGGGACGCCGCTGGACTACCCGGACTGGCTGGGGCCGGATCATCTGAATATTTATTACCGCGTGTCGGTGGCGTTTTAAGGGACAGGGACGATGAAAAAGGAACAGGCAAGTTTATCCCGTCGGGTGCTGAGCAGCTTACTGAGCGTGCTGCTCGCCACGCAGCCGCTGCTTCCGGCCGTGGCGGCAACCCTTACGCCGACCAGCAATACGCAGCTGGATCAGGCCGCCAACGGCGTGCCGGTGGTCAATATCGCCCCGCCGAATGCCGCGGGTATTTCGCATAACCAGTATCAGGATTACAACGTTGGCAAAGAGGGGCTGATCCTCAACAACGCCACCGGCAAGGTGAATCAGACCCAGCTTGGCGGCCTGATCCAGGCCAACCCCAACCTGAAGGCCGGTCAGGAAGCGGCGGGCATTATCAACGAAGTCACCGGCACCAACCGCTCGCAGCTTCAGGGCTATACCGAAGTGGCGGGCAAAGCCGCCAACGTCATTGTCGCCAACCCTTACGGCATCACCTGTAACGGCTGCGGGTTTATCAATACTCCCAACGCCACGCTGACCACCGGCAAGCCGGTGCTCGACGCCAACGGCCGGTTGCAGTCGCTGGACGTCAGCAAAGGCAGCATCCTGATTGAAGGCCAGGGCCTGGACGGCAGCCAGAGCGATGCGGTGTCGATCATCTCCCGCGCCACCGACATTAACGCCCAGCTGCACGCTAAATCACTGACGGTAGTGGCAGGAGCCAACCGGGTGGCGGCCGACGGCAGCATCAGTCCGATTTCCGGCGAAGGGGATGCCCCGAAAGTGGCGGTAGATACCGGGGCGCTGGGCGGGATGTACGCCAACCGTATTCGTCTGGTCTCCAGCGAGAAAGGGGTGGGCGTCAATCTGGGCAATCTCAATGCCCGTGACGGGGATATTTCGCTGGATGCCAGCGGAAAACTGACCCTGAAAAACAGCCTGGCCAGCGGGGCCATTACCGCGAAGGGTGAAAGCCTGGCCCTGAGCGGGGATCACAAAGCGGGTGGCGACATCACCCTGAACAGCCAGAGCGATCTGGCGCTGCAGGATGGCTCCCTGAACAGCGACCGTGACCTGGTCCTGAATGCCAGCGGCACGCTTTCGCACAGCAAAACCAAACTGACCGCCGGACGGGATGTCTCCCTCACGGCGCAACGGCTCAGCCAGGATGTCGGCAGCGAAACGGATGCCGCACAGAATATCAGCGTCAATACCCGGGGTAGCGCCACCCTTAACGGACGGATGACGGCCGGGCAAAACCTGGCGGTAGCCGCCGATGCCCTGACGCATAACGGCGAGCTGGTGGCGGGGAATGCGCTATCCCTCAATGCGGCCAGCCAGACGCTTAACGGGGCGATTAACGCCACCGGCGATATCAGCGTGGCAGGACAGCGCGTGACCACCACCGGGGCGTCGCAGATTCAGGGCCGTAACCTGAGCATCAGCGCAAAACAGGCGGATCTGAAAGGAACCCAGGCCGCAAAAGGGGCCCTGACGGTCAACGCCAGTGACACCCTGTCGCACAGCGGCAAAAGCAGCGCGGGAACGATAACCCTCAGTGCGCCGCAGCTGGACAACAGCGGCGTGGCGATCGCGTCGGCACTTAATACGCAGTCGCAGACGCTCTCCAACAGCGGGCTGTTGCAGGGCGATACCTCCCTGCGGCTGGATACCCGGGAGCTGGACAATCAGCAAAACGGCACGCTCTACAGCGCAGCCAGTCTTACCCTCTCCATTCCGACGATCAATAACAGCGGCCTGATTATCAGCGACGGTGCGCTGGCAGTTGCGGCCAACACCCTCAACGGTGCCGGGCTGTTGCAGGGCACCGATGCGCTGACTCTGAGCGGGGATACGCTGTCTCAGGGGGCGGCGGGGCGCTGGCTGACCGCGGGCTCGCTGGATATCACCGCCGGGCAGCTCGCCACCGCAGGCACCACCCAGGGGCAGGATCTCCGCGTTGATGCAGGCGACTGGCGGCATTCCGGCTCCGCGCTTGCCACCGGCGATTTTAATGCCCGTGCAACCGGCTACCTGCTGAACGACGGCGATCTGATGAGTCAGGGCAAGCTGACCTTCAACGTACCGCAGCTCACCAACAACGGTAATCTGCTCGCTGCGGGTGACATGCTGCTGACCGGCACCCTGAACAACCGCGGCGACCTGCTGAGCCAGCAGGCCCTGACGGTGAATGCCCCGGACATCACCAACAGCGGTCGGCTGCAGGGGCAGAACATTGCCCTGACAGGCACAAATTTGACCAACAGCGGCGCCATTCAGAGTGCGCTGGATCTCGCCCTGACGTTAAGCGGCGACATGGCTACCGTCACCGGCAGTAAAATCACCGCCCTGGGCCATGCCCGACTTAGCGGGAAAAACCTCGACAACCAGGGGCTGCTGAGCGCGAAAAACCTCACTATCGACGGCGACTCGCTCAGCAACGGCGGGGAGATCAGCGGCGTTAACGGACTTAATCTGCAGCTGACCGGCAACCTGAAGCAGCAGGGGAAGATGCTGAGCGGGGCTGGACTCACCGTCCGGGCGGACGACATCAGCAACAGCGGTCAGATGCAGGGGGATAACACGCAGCTTGATGCCCGCACGCTGACCAACAACGGACGTCTGCAGGGCGACAGCGGCCTGACGCTGACGCTGCTGGACGCGCTGACCAACCAGACCAACGGCATCATTCTCAGCCAGAACGCCCTTAGCGTAACCGCGCCAGCGCTGAGCAACGACGGCTCGATTCAGGGGAAGGGTCCCACCACGCTCAACAGCGCCACGCAGGTGCAAAACAACGGTAACATCCTCTCCGGCGATGCCCTGACGCTGACCACCGCGGACTACCGCGGTGCAGGCTGGCTGCAGGCGACGGACCTGCTGATGAATGCGGCTAAACTCGCTAACAGCGGCACCATGATGGCGGCCCGCGAGGCCACCTTTACCGGCAACAGCCTGATCAACGCCGGAACCCTGCAGGCGGCACAGCTGACCGTAAACGCGCCGACGTTGACCAACAGCGGCACCCTGCTGGGGAACAACAGCCTGACGCTGACCAGTGACAGTATCAACAACGACAACGGCAACCTGTTCAGCGGCGGCGACCTGCTGACCGAAGCGGCCTTCCTCAGCGGCGTGGGCCAGATTGTGGCCCTCGGCAACCTGACGCTGAAGCTGGCGAACAGCTGGACGGCGCAGGGCGTGGTGGCGGCAAATAACCAGCTGACCGTGACCAGCCAGGGCGACCTCAGCAACCAGGGCACCCTGCAGGGCAACGGCATTACGCTGAACGCCGCGGGCAAGCTGACCAATAACGGCCTGATTACCGCAGGAGGCGGCACCACCGCGCTCTCCGGCAGCCAGATTGCCATGAATGACAGCGGCTCGCTGCAGGCCGGCGGCGATGTCAGCCTCTCCAGCCAGGGCGATATCACGCTCGATGGCTTTACCGGCACCGCCGGGAATATGGTGCTCACTGCCGCCGGGTCGGTGATCAATACCGCGCTGCTGTATGCCGGAAATAACCTGTCGCTGTTTGCGGATCGTATCGAAAACCTGCGGGGCGACATGCTGGCGGGCAATGACCTGGTGATGCAGAAGGATGCTTCCGGCGCGGCGAACACCGAGATCATCAACGCGTCGGGTAATATCGAAACCACCAACGGCGATATCACCATTAAGACCGGGCATTTGCTGAATACCCGCGATGGCCTGTCCGCCACGACCACCACAACTCAAAACCCTTCATCCATTTCCGGGTTGGGGAATGCGACGATCGATATAAACATCTCTCAGCTGCCTGACGGCAGCTACGGGAAATATATTGCCAGGTATCCTTCAGAAGTCTGTACCGGGGGCGTTAATACGCACTGTACGGTGAATAAAGGCAGTACCGCCTGGGGCATGCGAGCCGATCAGACTGAGCAAAAATACGCCCTCAGCCAGACGGTGACCTCCGTTTCAGCTACTGGCGGTGTAGCGGGTATTCGCTCTGGCAACGATCTGTCCATTAGTGCTGAGCAGCTTGAGAACAATGCCAGTGCGATCCTCGCCTCCGGTGATATTTTCCTGACGGGCAATACGCTCTCCAACCAGTCCTGGCAGAACGCCACGACAGCGGAATACTGGAAATATGTCTACCAGGGACAGGTGGGTTATGCTGATCCTGATAGCCCTATCACTGTCACAGGTGATGATATTGGCACCGTGATCCTGCCTAAACCTGTTTCAGATAAAATTCGTTTTACGCTGGATGGTAAAACCACGGAAACGGTACACGGTGATATCTACCGCGCGGTCATTCAGGCGGGTGGCACTGTTACACCTCTGTTCGACCGCGATATCAGCAACACCAACACCACGGCAAATGCCGGACGCATCAGCAATACCCTGGTTGCGCCGGACCTCAATACCCCGTCAGCACAGAGCATCGCGGGTGGCGCGGATCGGCAGTCACTGGCTGATGCGAACGCGATGGCTATCACCGCGCCGGACTGGCAGAACAGCGCTGACGGCCAGGCCATTGCCGACGGCACCAGCCTCGTACCTGGCGGCATCGACGGTAACTATCCTCTGCCTTCCGGCAATAACGGCTACTTTGTCACCTCCACCGATCCGGACAGCCCGTACCTGATCAACGTCAATCCAAAACTCGACGGGCTGGGACAGCTCGATCCTTCGCTGTTTGGCGACCTGTGGAAACTGCTCGGCGTTAATCCGGGCGCAGCCCCGCGTGAAACGGCCAGCCAATACACGGACAGCAATCAGTTCCTGGGGTCAGCGTACATGCTTGACCGCATGGGGCTGGATCCGGAGAAAAATTACCGCTTCCTCGGCGATGCCGCATTTGATACGCGGTACGTCAGTAACTATGTGCTGAACCAGACCGGAACCCGCTATATCAACGGTCTGGGCTCCGACCTCGACCAGATGCGCTACCTGATGGACAGTGCCGCCAACGCACAAACCTCGCTGGGGCTGAACTTCGGCGTGGCGCTGACTGCAGACCAGATAGCCGCCCTTGACCACAGTATCCTGTGGTGGGAGACCGCCACCGTTAACGGCCAGACCGTGATGGTACCGAAGGTGTACCTCTCTCCGAAGGACGTCACGGTGCAGAGCGGCAGCGTGATTAGCGGGTATAACGTGCAGCTGGCGGGCGGTAACGTCACCAACAGCGGAAGTACGCTGCTGGCGCAGAAGGGCCTGTCTGTCGACAGCAGCAACAGCATCAGCAACCTGAACGCCGGACTGCTCAGCGCAGGCGGCGGACTCAATCTGAGCGCGCTGGGGGATATCAACAATATCGGCTCCACCATCAGCGGTAAAATCGTGGGGCTGGAGAGCGTTACGGGCAGCATTAACAACGTCACCCAAACGCAGACGTGGAATGTGGACGCGGGCCGGGTGCGCTTAAGCGGTACGGATGTAGGCGTCACCTCGTCCATCACCGCAACGGACGGGCTGGTGATGCGCGCCGGGCAGGATATCAACATCACCGGGGCGAACGTGGCGGCGGGCGGTAGCCTCGGCATGGCGGCCGGTAACGATATCAATATCACCGCCAACGAGATTGCGCAGAGCGAGACCCGTTCGCCGCGCAACAGCGCGACAACAGAGACGGCTTCCGTCACGCAACAGCGCAGCACCCTGACGGCGGGAGACGATCTCACCCTGCTGGCCGGGAACGATCTCAATGCCCGCGCCGCAGCCATTGCCGCCGAAGGGGATGTTGGCATCCAGGCCGGTCGCGATCTGAACCTGCTGGCAGAGGCCACCTCTGAAAGCACCAGCAGCAAAGCGAAGAAGAAAACTGCCATCGATGAGTCCGTGCGTCAGCAGGGCACGGAGATCGCCAGCGGCGGCAATGCGGTCATCATCGCCGGACGCGACATGAACGCGCAGGCCGCAGAGGTGACGGCGCAGGGCGATATCGGCGTAGCGGCGGGTCGGGACGTCAATCTGACCACCGCGACCGAGAGCGACTATCGCTACCGCGAGAAAACCAAAACCAGCAGCGGGTTCCTGAGTAAAAAGACCACCCACACCATCAATGAGGACAGCGCCACGCGGGAGAAAGGCTCCCTGCTGAGCGGCGATAACGTGACGGTGTCGGCGGGGAATAACCTGCGGGTGTTAGGCTCGGCAGTAGCAGGCGACGGTGACGTGGCGCTGTCGGCAGGCAACAACGTCGACATCGTAGCGGCCACCAACACCGACACCTCCTGGCGCTTTAAGGAGACCAAAAAGTCCGGCCTGATGGGCACGGGCGGGATTGGCTTCACCATTGGCAGCAGCAAATCCACTCACGACCTTCGTGAAAACGGCACCACCCAGAGCGGGAGCTTCAGCACCGTCGGCTCGACGGGCGGCGACGTCAGCATCACGGCGGGGAAACAGGCCCATATCGGCGGGGCGGATATTATCGCGCAGAAGGATATCAGCCTGACCGGTGACAGCGTGGTGATTGAGCCGGGCCACGACAAACGCACCCGCGATGAGAAGTATGAGCAGAAGAGCAGCGGCCTGACGGTGGCACTGTCGGGCATGGCGGGGAGCGCGCTGAACAGTGCGGTCACGACGGCCCGGGATGCCGCAAGCGAGAGCGACGACCGGCTGGCGGCCCTGAAGGCGACCAAGGCGGCATTGTCAGGCGTGCAGGCCTCCCAGGGTGTGGATCTGGCCCAGCTGAAAGGTGAGCCAAATAACGGGTTCGGGGCCAGCCTGTCGCTGACGACGCAGAAATCGAAATCTGAGCAGCATGCGCAGAGCGATGCCGTGACCGGCAGCACGCTGAATGCGGGCGGCGACCTGGCGATAACCGCCACGGGCCAGGGCAAGGGTGCCAACAGCGGCGATATCCTGATTGCCGGCAGCCAGCTGAAGGCCGGGGGCGATACCGCCCTTACGGCAGCAAACGATATTGTCCTGGGCGGTGCCGCAAATACTGAAAAAACGACGGGTAAAAACAGCAGCAGCGGCGGTGGCGTGGGGGTCAGCATCGGCGGCGGTACCAGCGGCTACGGTATCGGCGTGTTTGCCAACGTCAATGCGGCGAAGGGCCATGAGAAGGGGAACGGTACTGCCTGGACGGAGACCACCCTCGACAGCGGCGGCACGGTCTCGATGACCAGCGGACGCGATGCCATCCTCGACGGCGCGCAGGTGAGCGGTGACGCCATCGTGGCGGATATCGGACGCGACCTCCTGATGCGCAGCCAGCAGGACAGCAACGATTATAAGTCGAAGCAGAACAGCGTGGCGGCGGGAGGCAGCTTCAGCTTCGGCAGTATGACCGGCTCGGGCTACGTCAGCGCCAGCCAGGACAAAATGAACAGCACCTTTGATTCGGTGCAGGAGCAGACCGGGCTGTATGCCGGTGACGGTGGGTTCGATATCACGGTGGGCCGCCACACGCAGCTGGACGGGGCGGTGATAGCCTCCACGGCACAGGCGGATAAAAACCGTCTGGATACGGGCACTCTGGGCTTCAGCGATATCCATAACGAAGCCGATTATAAGGTCAGCCACAGCGGTATCAGCATGAGCGGGGGCGGCAGCTTCGGCGGTGACCAGTTCAGCGGCAATATGCCGGGCGGAATGGTCTCCGCAGGTGGCAGCAGCGGCCATGCAGAGGGCACCACTCAGGCGGCCGTCGCGAACGGTACTATCGTTGTGCGTGACCAGGCGAACCAGCAGCAGGACGTGGCGGACCTGAGCCGGGATACGGCGCAGGCGAACGACAGCCTCAGCCCGATATTCGACAAGGAGAAGGAGCAGAAGCGGCTCCAGGCCGTAAGCCTGATCAGCGAGATTGGCAGCCAGGCCATGGATATCGCCCGGACGCAGGGGGAGCTGGCCGGTCGGGCAGCAGCGAAAGATCCGCAGGCGCTGGAGGAGGCCCGCCAGCAGCTGGCCCGGGAAGGTAAACCGGTGACGGACAAAGCGGTGGCAGACCGGGCCTACGGGAACACGATGGCGCAGTACGGCACGGGCAGCACGCTGCAGCGGGGTATCCAGGCGGCGGCGGCGGCGCTGTCGGGGCTGGCAGGCGGGGATATCGCCGGAGCCCTGGCGGGGGCATCCGCCCCTGAGCTGGCGCATATGCTGAAAGCCACCGAGGGTAATACTGCGGTTAATACGATTGCCCATGCCATTCTGGGCGGCGCGGTGGCGGCAATCCAGGGCAACAGCGCGGCGGCAGGTGCCGCAGGTGCGGCCTCGGGCGAGCTGGCGGTCAAAGCGATAGCGGGGATGCTGTATCCTGACGTGACGGACCTGTCGAAGCTGAGCGAAGAGCAGAAGCAGACGGTCAGCGCCCTGGCAACGATTTCGGCGGGGATGGCCGGAGGGCTGGCGGGTGACAGCACGGGGTCAGCGGCAACGGGCGCGGTGGCCGGGAAAAATGCGGCTGAGAATAATGCGCTGAGTGTCGATCAAAACCAGGACCGCATTAAAGAGCTCTCTCAGTGTCAGGGTAATGCAGGCTGTGAAAAAGGGATTACCGAAAAATATAAGCAACTCAATGCTGAGCAGCATAAGAGCGTTATTGAGTGTAAAGGCGCACAGGCCTGTGTTGATAAGGCTAATGAGGTTGGCGGCCTGCAGACGGCATATGCAAATCGTCTTGGCGAACTTGGTGATAAGCTTCACAGCACAGGTAGTCTGACAACAGAAGAGAAGCAGGAATGGGCTTACCTTCAGGGAGTGCTACCGCAGCTTGAAGCGGACAGAAACGCAGCCATTCACAATGCGCTGATGTCGGGTGATTCGCCGGAGGCGAAGCAGCTTGCGATCAACTCGTTAGCGCAGGTGGCCGGAACCAGTGCTGCGGGGATTGCAGCGGGAATTGGGAAAGCAGGTAATAAAACTGCTGGTGCCAGAGATAATAGATTACCAATTCCTGAATCAACAGTTGCAGCAAATGGGTTGAAAATCGAATCGAATCCTAAACATACTCCCGGCGCAGCAGGTTCCAGGCCTAATGCAGGAATCGAGCCTAAGAACTCTTTGTCACTCTTTGAAAATTCGATAGCAACAAAAGATCCTAAGATACGATTGGCAATTGATAATGAAGGAAATATTCATCGCTTCTTTAATTCTAGTAAAGACGGGTCAGGTGCTTATCATTGGAGCGGAAGTACTGGCGATGGTAAAAATGCTCTGGGCAACAGAGAATTAAATGGTTTTAATAAAGAACTGAAACAGTTGAGGGGCAAGTGATGATTTTTGGAAAACCTTACGAGTTCGCTGTTTTTTATGAACTTCTGGAAAAGACAGAAGATGATTTCTGGAAATATGGTATTTTTGTCTTTTTTATCGACGATGAAATATATCCTTCTAAAGGTTCTAACTATACCTTGCATATGGCAATGTCTTATCTCAAGGATTGTAATGAGGATATAGCTATGTGCAAAAATACTGATTTATCTATATATAAAAGTGACTTTGAATCATTTTTAGCTATTGCACACTCACATGGGTTATTACTTGATAGCGATCCTGAAGACTTGGTTTTATCAGAGTGCGAATCGAAAGGTGTATTCTTAAGCCCTATTGAAATCTCAGACGTGGGTTTTTATTTGTTTTATTTATCTATAGATGAAAAAACAGAATGTTTGCTTTATAGCTCGGACTATGGGAAAACAGCAAAAAAAATGCTCTTGGAAAAAGGAACTGTTGTCGGAATTATTAATCAACTACCAAGTCATGAGAAAATATAAATATTCAGAAAGAAGCAAATCTTCTAGCCTTAATACTGAGAACTTTTGTCTTTATTATACTTCACTGGCTAGCCGGACGATCAGCTGACCCGGCACTGCCAATACTCCAATCTTCAGGTCTTGAATTTGCTTAGTAATAATACAGGCCCTTAACATTGTTGGAAAGCAGGGAACAGAAAACGTAATAGTATACAAAACAGTTTGACTTGCCTGGAAAATGGAGATAATCATGATATTTGGTAATCCGTATCATTTTGCTATTTGGACAGAACTTGTCCCTCAGTGGAGTGAGTCATATAAGAATGGGCTTTTCCATTTGATTATAAATGGAAATCTGTATCCGGATGATATCAGGACATCAACACTATCCAGTGATCTCTATGAGATTACTGATAGCGATTGTGCTTTGATATCACAACCTCAAAATAATGAGATTTTTTATTTATCTACAGAAATTTCTTTTAAGCGTTTGTATGACTTGGCTTATCCTGAACCTTCTGAGGAAGATGAGTATCCTGAACAAGTATTTGACTATTGCATTACATCTTCGAATATCAGTAGTCGTGGTGGATGTTTTTTTGCCGTTTCAAACGAAATATCATTGGGATTATTGGTGGGATAATACAACATATTGTGAAGGATGAAAGTGAAGATAAAAATGTATGGGAATATATTAAGAAATCATTACTACAAGATATCAACATATTAAAGCATGATTTAAATGAAATCATGATGAATGTCAGAAAGTACACAGGCTCTCTTTTAAAGTAAGTGATGAAATAGTTAAAACTGCTACGTCTTTGGTCAACACGCTGGCGAACTCCTTACCAAGCATAGCATGAGGTCTGTGGTTGCAGAAGGCTGGCAGAGAAGACAAAATGGGAGGCGATGTGTTACATGACATCTCGCTTTAGAGCTTTATTTTAATAAAATGAGATTTAAATGCTTCCATTCTTATTTGTTGAAAAATTTCCTTTATACGACACATCCGAAGTTTTTGTTGTTCGACTAAATTCGAGCATTGAGCTTACGGATGAATTTTTGAAGTCACTTTATTATTCATTGTGGTTTCCTGGATATTTTGGATTTAATTGGAATGCGCTATATGACTGTCTTTGTGATTTAAGTTGGATTCCATGTAATAAAGTCGTGTTTTTACATGATGCCCTACCGAAGGTACCAGAACATGACTTACAGGTTTATCTTGATATTCTAAAAGATGCAGTACTCGGTTGGACAAATGATGACAGTCATGAATTGGTAGCCGTGTTTCAAGCTTCTGAGCAAGCTACGGTTGAGAAGTTATTGATATAAACACAATAATTCGCCAGGTGGTAACCAAGTTCGTAAAGCGGCGAAACAGGCTGCTGCATCCCGAAAAAAATTAGGTTTGGGAAAAGCCAAGCGAATTAACAAATTCGGCTATCGCGAACGCCGTTATTAATGGCTTTATTGATATGAGTGACGCAAAATATTGAACGGTTATTGAATAAGGGTGCCTGCCGGATCAGTATCGATGCCTAAATGTTGATGAGGTTGATAATAGTGACAAAATCAGAAATATACATCCAGATGTTTAATCTTGTCTTACCTTATGTAAGAAGCATTCAGTCACAAAATGCTTGGGTAAAAGCAAGAGATATGTCCTGCTATTTTGAAACTGAACTTATACATAACTTATCTAGAAGTATTTTAGAGCAAGATATTCTGGAGCATGATATATGGTTTTTGAATGTTCAAGCAAAATATTATTTTGAAAAATGTAGTGAAAATATATCACCTAATTATAATCAGCACTTGGACTATATTAAGTTATTATTTAAAATGGTACCTGATAATTTGAAATCTAAACTACAATGGCAAGGACCTTAATAGGATCCCGGTCTTATAGCCGGGATCTTCTTTTGCCTTCAACTCTTAACTGATTTGATCCGTCATCTTCCTGTTTCACTCTGACAATGACTGAGGGTCAGTGCTGAATCTCGCCTATCCCGGCCCGTTACCGTTAAGGTGCAGGTTGGGCTGACGGAATACCAGGCTGCCATGCATTCAAAGCTCTTTAACAGTACTGGGGAAAATAGAAAGCGGGAAATAAAAACCTGCATCAGGGCATTGCATACGGCTCAGCAGAATACAATGTAGTAAACTTTGTTTAACCTACTATTTAAAGTGGGAAATTTTGTTATGACGGCTTACTACACAATTGATAAAATTGTTATGAACAATACTCACTGAGTCTGCCTAATGGATTAAATGGTGTCGACAGCATCGGCGCGGCTATCACATCGGGGAATCAGTACGCCATGAATTACAGTCTGAAGTCAGAAAAAATTGGGCAAGTATGTATAAAATCGCAAAAGGCCATATATCGGATGGCACAAACATAAAGGAGGTGATTATTAATGGTTATCAAGATGGCATAATAGTCTGGTATCTCGGGCTCCGAGCTATTTGTCATATGAATAATGATCAAATTAAAAATGGAAAGTTATGCGGGTTCGGTTTTGATGATAAGTGATCAAATGCCTGAATTCCCTTAAGTATCCAACAAGTGGTCTCTCCTCAGAAACCATTCCTTGGCTACTGGGGACATTAAAATGTATTTCACAACTAATATGTCTATACCCCGAATTCTTCAAGTTGAATGAACATTGTCTTTCCTTGATTATCCCAGTTACGTATTGCAGTATGTTTATGGGAATTCACAGCGTCACAGTCTTCCTATAGCTTGAATTATTTAGCGTATAAATCTGTTTAAGGATGAATTGAAAATGTCAAAAAAAACAATATTGTATGTTTCTGTAGTGGCAATGCTACTTTCCTCTTGCTCTGCATTTAATGGTGGTAGTCAAATTCTGTCTGATAAAAGCATCAATGACGCGCAGATTAATTCAAAAATTATTGATGGACAAACAACGATTTCCTCTTTGTCTGGTATTATTGGAAAAAAAGATGAAAGCCGATCTGTTTTAAAAAAATCGTTTCCTGACGGCAAGCTTTCGGTTGCTTCATACACAGGATTCCTGAACAGTATGACCGGTACTTATGCGCACAGAGTTCTTTCAGTTGTCTATGGTGCTGATAATGTTGTTATTAACCATGGCGTGATTGTAAAAGATCTGCGTAATACAAATAAATATAATCTTGATTATGTTAATGCCCGTAATCTGGCATTTTCAGATTTAGAGAAGGGTAGTGATAAAACAAAGGTCATTAGCTTATTAGGTAACCCTGATGGGATGACTTTCACGGATGAGGGTAGCCTTTTGCTTATCTATTCCAAAACAGACATTACCAGAGATGCCTCATCTTATATTCCTGTAATTAATATGATAAGCGGCACCGAATCAGGTATTTCAGAAAGGCTCTACATTGAGATGAGCAAAGATAGTAAAGTTAACAATATTACTTCGGCTACAGTGAAAATTAGTCAGGGAAGAGGCATTGGTAATGCAGATAGTTATATTGAAAAATATGAAAACATTAAGAGTAAGTACTAAGTCGTAATTCAACCGCGAAATATGGTTGTTATCATATTTGCAGCTTGCTATTTAATATTTATCACATGAAATGATCTCCTTTTAGCCCAGTGAAGCAGCGACTGGGCTAATGCATCGAGTTTAGTGATTGAACGTGAAAATGGCCACTGAATAAGTATGGAATATTTATAGGAATTAATGCCTGATTAATATAGCATAGTAGTCCAGAATCGGTTGAAAAGATGAGTGGGTGCTAGTATGGGTACAATTTTTTTAGATGGAACCAAAATAAAAACGGAGCAAGACTTTCATCACATACTATCTGGCTTGTTAAATTTTGGTCCTTATTATGGTAATAATCTCGATGCGTTATGGGATCGCCTGAGCGTTGATGTTAAAAGGCCGGTAAAAATCATATGGCTTAACTCTGAAGTATCAAGACAATTCCTTGGTGAGGCTTATGATAAAATCATAGGTATTTTTGAAAGGATCAAACAGCAAGACCTCAGCTTTAAGTGGGATGATAACTTTGACTACAGCTTAAAATAGTCAAAATATGATCCTGATGATAAAAAGCATTTGTGAGCCAGGTGACCAGCAATCCCGATAACCATTAAATATGACTCCACACGCTAAAGCCATCGTTCGTAAATACGCCATAAATCCCCTCAATAATCCTACGGTCTTTGCCCCTTCCGCAATATCAGCGAAAAACCTCTCTCAATCAGATGCATCGTTTGAAAGCGATCGCCACAAAGCAGATCATCAACAGGTCTGTTTTCAGCGGGAAATCCTGAATGCCTGGCTTTATCGCAGAGGGCGTGGGGTCATCAACACGATGTTACCCAGCTGATGAAAGAACTCCTAGAGTTGTTACAGTAGTGTAAAGCTTCCGAACCTTCAACAACGACGACCTTTAGCGTCTTTTTCATACACCGTGGTTATAGTTACCTGTTGGTATTATGTTTCTCATGCTACATTATCGCCGGATTAATATTTTATTCGGTCAGAATAAAACGACATTTAATCTTGATGTTATGGGTTATTGAGGACGGAAAGTGGAGAAATTGCGCGATCTGTCGATAAGCTTGTACATAGTATTAGCTCTACGTAATATGCATTAGAACATCTGCTATACAAATATGAGTGCCCGTAAAGGGATGTTCTCTATGGATGACGATTGTTAATCACCGATCCCCTTTACATGTTCGTATTCCCACAAAAAGGTTGTCCCTGGCAAAGTCATGCAGGAAACAAAAATACTGACTTGTGAATCAAGAGTAATACCATGAAAAATTATGATGATTTGCAGCGTTTCAAGGATAAAACGCGCACGGGCGACATCCATTTCAAGGATCTGTCGGCGCAAAACAAGCAGGCGTCGAACAGCGGCTGGGCGATTATCAACCAGCTGGCCGGTGTGGACAGTGACGCGGCGCTGGCTAAGGCCGGTAGCGTTGCGGTGCCCGTGCCGCAGGCCGTTAAACCCGGCGAACTGGATGCGGCTTTTGCCAGCCTGACGAAGACGCCCGTGGCGGAGCCTGCCGGTTCAGCCCCGTCTATCCTGCAGAGCTTAAATGCTGACAGCGCAGAGAAAGCGGCGCAGACGCAGCTTAACCCGGCGGCACCTTCTCTGTTCGATCAGCTGCGCCCTGAGGCGACCCCTCACGCGCCCGTGAAAGAGACGCCTGTCGCGGCGGCGCCATCTGCATTCCATCCAGCACCCGCGCTTGCGCCGGTAGCTGCACCTGTACCCGCACCTGCTGAGGCAGTGATTCCGCCCAAACCGGCGGAGCCGGTGCGCTTTGAGCAGCTGTTCGCGACCAAAACCTCCGCGACGGCCAGCCATCCGATCAAAGATCTTCCGTTACAACCGCTCCTGGAGAAAATCGCTTCATGCCGTTAGTGTGTATTTGCTCGCCAAAAGGCGGAGTAGGGAAAACCACGGTCACGGCCAACCTCGCTTATGCTCTGGCACGTTCCGGCAATAAAGTTCTGGCCATTGACTTCGATGTACAGAACGCGCTGCGTCTGCACTTTGGCGTGCCGTTGTCGGACGGACGTGGCTACGTTGCGCGTGCCAATGAGTCGGCAGACTGGAGCCAGTCGGTGCTGACGGCGGGCAGCAATATGTTCGTCCTGCCCTATGGCGAAGTGACGGAAGAACAGCGCCTGATCTTTGAGCATAACCTCACCAGCGACAGCAATTTCCTGGCGCGAGGCTTAAGCTCTCTGCTGAATTATCCGGGGCTGATTATCCTGGCCGACTTCCCTCCAGGGCCGAACCCGGCGCTGAAGGCGATCTCGCCGCTGGCCGACCTGCATCTGGTGACGTTACTGGCCGACACCGCCTCCCTGTCCCTGCTGCCCCACATCGAAAACCACCGGCTGACCGGCGGCGAACCGCCAAATAACAAGGCCGGATACTATTTCCTGGTGAACCAGAGTGACAACCGGCGCCATATCAGCCGTGACGTCACCGCCTTCTTACAGCAACGCCTCGGTGACCGCCTGCTGGGTGTGATCAACCGGGATGAAAGCGTGCCTGAGGCCAATGCCTCACAGCAATCGATACTGGATTTCAGCGCCACCTCGGCGGCTGCGTTTGATATCGAGCTGGTGAGTAAGCGTATCGCGGGTATTTTGGGTATCCAGGTGGGTGACGGCGCCGTGCACGCCAATCTGAGAACCTCCAGTTTCTGACGACAATTTCAGGACGTCCTATGAAAAAGGCGCTGTTTTATTTACTGCTATTGGTCTTAGCACCCATCGCCGTATTAATTATTATCACCCCAATGGATAGCCAGAAGCAGTATATCTTCGGCTTAATCAGCATTGGGGCGCTGATGCTGTTGGGCTTTAGCAAACATCACCGTGTGTCGGTCATTATGATGATTGTGGCGGTGCTAATGTCCACACGATATATCTGGTTCCGGGCCACGCAGACGCTGCACTTTAATTCCGAAATAGAAGCCATACTCGGCATCGGGTTATTTCTTGCCGAACTCTATATCTGGATAACCATTATTTTGAGTTATCTGCAAAACCTGTTTCCTCTCCAGCGCAAGATCGTCCCGCTGCCCGATGATATGGCGCAGTGGCCGACGGTGGATATTTATATTCCGTCGTACAACGAAAGCCTGGACGTGGTGCGCGATACGGTGCTGGCAGCGCAGTGCCTGGACTACCCGGCAGACAAGCTCAAGATCTACCTGCTGGATGACGGTAAACGCAACGAGTTTGCGGTATTTGCTGCTAACGTCGGGGTAGGGTACATCACGCGTAACGACAACTCCCACGCCAAAGCGGGTAACCTCAATCACGCCATGAAGCTCACCAAAGGCGAGCTGATCTGCGTCTTTGACTGCGACCACGTGGCGACGCGTATCTTCCTGCAGGCGACGGTTGGAGCCTTCCTGAAGGATCCGCGTCTGGCGCTGATGCAGACTCCGCACTACTTCTACTCGCCGGATCCGTTCGAGCGTAACCTCTCCGCGGGCCGCGATATTCCCAACGAAGGTCAGCTGTTCTACGGGCAGATCCAGCGCGGCAACGATAACTGGAATGCCACCTTCTTCTGCGGCTCCTGCGCGGTGATCCGTCGCAGCGCGTTAGAGGAGATTGGCGGCTTTGCGGTTGAGACCGTGACCGAAGATGCCCACACCGCGCTGAAGATGCAGCGTCTGGGCTGGAAGTCAGCCTATCTCGATATTCCGCTGGCGGCAGGGCTGGCGACCGAGCGTCTGGTGGTGCACGTCATTCAGCGTACCCGCTGGGCGCGCGGCATGACGCAGATTTTGCGCGTCGATAACCCTCTGCTGGGCCGGGGCCTGAAGTGGCAGCAGCGCCTTTGCTACCTCAACGCCATGCTCTCGTTCCAGTTTGCGCTGCCGCGCGTGGCGTTCCTCACCGCGCCGCTGGCGTACCTGCTGTTTAACCTGAACATTATCCACTCCTCGGCGAGCCTGATTTTCGCCTACATGCTGCCGCACCTGTTCCTCTGTATCTATGTGAACTCGCGGGTCAACGGGCGTTTCCGCTACAGCTTCTGGGGGGAGATTTACGACCTGGTGCTGGCTTTCCACCTGGTGTTGCCGACGGTGATCACCCTGATCTTCCCGAAACGCGGCAAGTTCAACGTGACCGATAAAGGCGCGCTGCTGGACGTCGGCTATTTCGATTTCAGCATTGTCCGCCCGCACCTGATCATCGCCGTGCTGCTGGCGGCAGGGGTGGTGGCCGGGATTGTGCGTGCTGTCGGCCATGACTACTTCGGCGTCGATCCGATGGTTATCGCCCTCAACGTCGGCTGGGGCCTCTACAGCCTGATCTTCCTGCTGGCCGCCATTGCCGTGGCCCGTGAGACCCGTCAGACGCGTAAAACCATCCGTATTGATGCCAACGTGCCGGTGGTGATCCACTACGCCAGCGGCATCTCCTCGCGCAGCCACACCCTGGATCTCTCCATGGGCGGCTGCCGTATTGCGGTGGTGGATGACCGTCACCTGACCGATGAAATCGAAGAGATCGAGCTGCAGCTGCAGTCCGGGGCCATCAGTATTCCGGTGAGCGTGATTGCCCACGATGAGCAGTACATTCGCCTGATGTTTGCCGAGATCCCGCTGGACCGCCGTCGCGAACTGGTGCGCGTTGTACTGGCCCGCGCCGATGCGTGGATCAACCCGCCAAAAGCGCAGGACAACCCGTTCCGCTCGTTGTTTATCATTATTCGCAGCGTATTCGATCTGTTCTGGCTGACCTGGAAGGATCGTCGTGAAAAGCGTCGTCATCGCCATGAGAACGCCCGCCGCGGGAATAACGCCAACGAGGACACTGCTGTATGAAAGGGATGACCCGTAAAGCGCTGCAGATGGCGCTGATGTTCGGCGTGCTGGTGCAGCCGGTGACGGCGGAAGAGCCGACCACCGTGGAATCGCTGCTGCCGGTGGATCTCCCGCCGCCGGTAACGGATGCGGCGCAGCCTGCTGCTGATGCAACGCCTGCTGCGGCCGAAACGGCTCCGGCTACGCTGCCCGCCCCCGACACGCTGCCTGCCTTCCAGACCCCGCCGGTCACCGAGACGACCCCGGTGCCTGAGGCCGCGCCTGCGATACCGACACCCGATGCCGCGTCTGCGGCACCGATGGGCATCACCCCCGGCACCACCAACAGCATCTCCGTTGCCCAGATGGGGCAGCCGAACGGCGTGGTGCTGAGCGGCGGCCAGCTGCAGGGCGGGATCGACTTTACCCTCTCGGCGGACCAGGTGATCACCAACGCTCAGCTGGAGCTGAATCTCAAGGTCTCTCCGGCGATGGCGGCACGTAACACCACCCTGCAGCTGATGCTCAACGGCCAGCCGCTGGGGACGGTGCCGCTGGGCTCCGCCGACAGCAATGTCTCCAGCTATCAGCTGGATATCCCGGCGGCGATGGTGGTATCCCGCAACAACATCAGCTTCAAAATTAACGACGGTGATGCGCTGCTGTGCCAGCGCGATCTGTCCGACAGCTACCAGGTCACCATCATGCCGAACACGCGGCTGGACCTGGAGGCGCAGCAGCTGAACATTGCTGCGGATCTCAGCCACTTCCCGCGTCCGTTCCTCGACGAAATGCAGATGACGCCGACCACGCTGACCTTCGCGTTTCCGGCCAAAACTCTGCCGGAGCAGGTGGGTGCCGCAGCGCTGATCGCCTCCTGGCTGGGCATCGAAGCGGACTATCGCGGCATCGCCTTTGATGCATTACACGATCAGCTGCCGGAGAAAAACGGCATCCTGTTTGGTAAACCGGGCGAGTCCATCGGCGGCTTAACGCTGCCGGCCTCGAACGGAGCCACGCTGCAGGTGGTCGATAACCCCGGCAACCCGATCTACAAGCTGCTGCTGGTGGTGGGGAACAACGAGCAGCAGCTGAAAAGCGCCGCGTACCGTCTGACCCGCGGGCAGTTCAACGGCCAGACCACCAGCCTGCCGGTTGAGGCGCAGAACATCCCGGTCAGCAAACCTTACGATGCCCCGCGCTGGATCTCGACCGATCGCCCGGTGCTGCTGAGCGAGCTGATGCGTAAGGATCAGAGCCTGACGGTGACCGGCATCTGGCACGAACCGCTGACCCTGGCCTTCCGTGCCGCGCCCGATCTGTTTATGTGGGATGGCGACACCATTCCGCTGAAAGTGGCCTACCGCTTCCCGTCCGAAAGCTGGATTGACGAGCAGCGTTCGTACCTGTCGATGACCTTCAACGGTGCGTTCCTGCGCAACCTGCCGGTCAACAAGCAGGGTCTGCTTGAAGGCCTGTGGCATAAGCTCGGCGGCGATGCGCGTCAGGAGAATGTCGAGGTGCCGCTGGAGCCGTACCTGATTTACGGCGACAACCAGCTGCAGCTCTATTTCAATATCCAGACCAAAGAGACCGCGCCGTGCAGCGTGCTGCTCAATAACAACATCAAGAGCCGTATCGACGAAGACTCGAGCATCGATCTGAGCAACACGCGCCACTTCACGCTGCTGCCGAACCTGTCGTACTTCGTGGGCGCCTCGTTCCCGTTCACCCGCCTGGCGGACTTCTCCCAGACGGTGCTGCTGCTGCCGGAGAACCCGAGCGAAAGCGAGATCGGCACCCTGCTGGATCTCTCTGCCCGTTCCGGTAACGCCACCGGCACCGCGCTGAACAATAACCGCGTGATGTTTGGCCTGCCGTCCGGCGGCGCGAACCTGCTGCGCCTGAGCAACAGCGACGTGCTGGCGGTCTCCTCGCTGGATCAAACCGCCTTTAACCGCGCTCTGCTGGCGCAGTCGCCGTTTGTCAGCAACGAGCACAGCTTTGGCGTGCGTGAGCCCAAAATGTGGGAAAAAGCGCAGCGTCTGCTGGAGGGCGACTGGAACGCGTCCGGCGTCGATGCTGACCGCTACTTCTCGTCGAACGAATCCTGGCGCGGCTTTGTCAGCTTCCGCTCCCAGTGGAACCCGGAACGTCTGGTGGTGATGGCGATTGGCAGCGATGACGCCCAGCTGGCGCGTCTGCATACCGACCTCAACTCCGCCCGCATCAACGCCGGGATCCGCGGCGATACCGCGATCATCACCGATGAGAACGGCGTGCGCAGCTTCCGCGTCGGCCCGCAGTTCCCGAGCGGCCAGATGCCCTGGTACATGATGGTGGTGTGGTATGCCACGCAGCACTCCGCCATGCTGGCGATTTTTGGACTGCTGTTCGCGTCGATTATTGGCCTGAGCCTCTACTCGTTACTGAAAAAACGCGCGCACAAACGTCTTAACCCACAGGATTCAGATCGTGAGTAAGGGTGGTAACACTATGGACAATAAAAACAAAACCGCCGGACATCTGCCTGTACTTTGCCTGGTCAGCGGGCTGGCGATCGGAGGCATCCAGGGTGCCCAGGCGGCGGATGCCGCGCAGTCGGCCAATAACCCGGCGCTGAAAGCGCTGTTCGATCAGGCCAACTACTGGCACGAAAAGTCTCACGATAATCTGGCGATGGAATCGCTGAAAAAAGTGCTGATGGTCGACGCCAACAACACCCAGGCGCTGTACCTGATGGCCCTCTGGTCGCAACAGGCCGGCGACATCAAAGGGGCAGCCCAGTGGCGCGAGCGCTTAACGGCGGTCTCGCCGCAGGATGCGAATCTGCAGGCGCTGGATAACGCCAAACAGATGCAGCAGGTGCCGCGTGGGCAGCTGGAGCTGGCCCGTCAGCAGGCGCGCAGCGGCAACATTCCCGCCGCGCTGGCCACCTGGCAGAGCCTGTTCACCGGTAACCAGCCGCCGCCGAGCCTGGCGCCGGAGTACTATCTGACCATGGCGGGGGATAAGTCCCTCTATCCACAGGCGGTGAGCGAGCTGCGTCAGCTGCGCGTCCAGTATCCGCAGGATAACAACGTCAAAATCGCGCTCGGCAAAGTGCTGACCTATCAGGAAAGCACCCGTCGCGAGGGGATGAACATCCTGCAGGATCTGGCGAGCGGCAGTCAGGATGCGGATAAATCCCTGCGTCAGGCCCTGCTGTGGCTGGGGCCGCAGGCGGGTGACGAAGCTTATTACCAGACCTTCCTCCAGCGTCATCCGAACGATACCGCGGTGCAGGATCACTACCGCAAGAGCATCGGCGGGGCGGCAAAAGGCGAAGGCTATGCGGCGCTGAACAGCGGCAATACCGATACCGCCCGCGGCCAGTTTGAGCAGGTGCTGAAGGCCAACCCGGAAGATGCCGATGCGCTGGCCGGGATGGGCTATGTCGCCCTGCGCAAGGGCGACTACGCCGCAGGGGCGCAGTATCTTAACCGTGCGGCCAGCCTTGGCGGTGCGGCTTCCGACGAGCGTAAGCAGCAGGCGCAGGACGCCGAATTCTACGGCCAGCTGGCCCAGGCGCAGGCGGCTTACAAGCAGGGCAACGTCAGCCAGGCGCTGGCCCTGAGCGCGCCCCTGACCCAGCGTAGCGGCGAGCAGGGGGCGGCGGCGAAGCTGTTCCGCGCCGACGTCCAGCGGCATAACAAAGACTACACCGCAGCAGAACAGACGCTGCGCGGCCTGCTGACCGAGCAACCCAATAACGGCTCGGCGCGGGAAAACCTCTACTACGTCCTGCGCGAGCAGAACAAAACCGCCGAAGCCCAGGCGATGTTGCAGACCCTGCCCGCCAGCCTGCAGGCGAGGCTGGCACCGCGCGTCTCCGGCGGCAACCCGACCGATCCGCTGCGTCGTCAGGCCCAGCAGGCCGCAGCCAATGGCGATCCGCAGCGCGCCATCGCTCTGTTACAGCAGGGCACGGCCCGCTATCCGTCCGATCCCTGGCTGCGTCTGGATTTAGCCCGACTGCTGCAGAAGCAGGGGCGCAGCGCGGAGGCGGCTAACGTCATGACGCCAGCCTTCCGTCCGAACGCCAGCAACAGCGAACTCTACGCGGCGGCCCTGTTCGCCAGCGAAAACAACGCCTGGCAGCAGTCGCAAACGCTGCTGTCGCGCATCCCGGCCTCCAGTCAGAACGGCGACATGCGCGAGCTGTCCCAGCGGGTGAATTACAACCTGCAGATGGATGTCGCCGAACGCTATCTGGCCCAGGGCGACCGGACCGCGGCGGCCAACACCCTGAAAGCGCTGGCGGCACGTCCGCCGCAGAGCCCGGCCGATGCCGGCAAGCTGGCGCGGATGCTGGCCCAGAGCGGCGATGTCACCACTGCGGTGAGCGTGGTCCACGACAACATGCGCCGCGGCGTGCAGGGTAACGCCGGGGACTATGCCGATCAGGTGGCGGTCCTGAACCAGGCGGGGCTGGGCGGTGAAGCTCAGGCCTGGCTTGCCAGCCCGGAACTGCAGTCGCGCAGTACTCCGACCCAGCTGGCAAGCATTCGCAACGGCTACGTGATCAACGAGGCCGATCGTCTGCGCGTGCAGGGCAACTACGCGGCGGCTTACGACAAGCTGATCCGCGCCATGCAAAACGATCCGCAGAACACCGACCTGATGTTTGCCATGGCCCGCGTCTATCAGTCCGGAAAGATGAACAAAGAGGCCGGGGTGGTTTACGACTACCTGATGACCCGCGACACGCCGCAGCAGGATGCGCGCGCCGGAGCCATCGACGTGGCCCTTGCCAGCAACAACGTGGAGAAAGCGAAGCAGCTTTCCGCCGGGCTGACCAACGACAGCACCCCGGAACGCTTGCTGCTGCTGGCCCGGGTCTCCGAGGCCCAGGGCAATCATCAGCAGGCGATGAGCTATCTGCGTACCGCCCGCGGCAAGCTGCTCGGCTTGCAGAACAACAATGGCGACACGGCCCCGATGCTGGGTGGCCTGGCGCTGGCCGACAACCCGTTTGTCGGCACCTCCAGCACGGGCGCCGTGGAGGATTCCCCGTCGCTCTACGGCCAGGCGATGCCGTGGCAGGTGGCCCAGCTGGCGCGTAATCCGCAGACCGCGCCGCCGGGCACCGTGCGCACCGATCTGCCGGTGGAGACCGCCCAGGCGGGCACACTGCGTCAGGTGGATAACATGATGGAGATGCTGGTCGACAAAACCGCCACCTGGGCGCGGGGTTCTACCGCTCTGCGTTCCCGTGACGGTGAAGAGGGGCTGAGCAAGCTAACGGAGATCAAGGCCCCGCTGCAGTGGTCCACCGTGCCGTTCGGCGATTCGCGTCTGGATGTGAACGTCACGCCGATCAGCCTCGATGCCGGAACCTCGTCCGAGGAGTCCAGCCGCCGGTTTGGTACCGGGGCGCTGATCCAGGGTGGGGTGGCCGAGGAGCTGTATAACGCCTCCACCACCACGCCGCCTGAGCTGCCGAACATCGACAAAATCAAGGTGCCGTCGCAGGGCTCGCAAAGTGCCCAGGGCGTCGAAGTGGCGATGGCGCTTACCGGCGAGCAGTACAAAATTGATGTCGGCTCCACGCCGCTGGGCCAGGATCTGAATACCCTGGTGGGTGGCGTGCAGTGGTCGCCGCAGCTGACGGATTACCTCAAGCTGGTGCTGACCGGCGAGCGTCGTGCGGTGGTGGACAGCCTGCTGTCCTACGTCGGGGTGGAAGACAAGTACAGCGGCAAGAAGTGGGGCCAGGTCACTAAAAACGGCGGCAGCGCCCAGCTGAGCTATGACAATACCGATGCGGGCTTCTACGCCGGATTTGGCGTGTATGACTACATCGGGGAAAACGTCCCGAGCAACACCAGCGTCAACGGTTCGGCGGGTGTGTACTTCCGTCCGTACTATGCTGCCGATCGCGAGTTAAAAGCCGGCATCAACATGAACTACATGAACTTTGACAAGAACCTGAGCTACTTCAGCTACGGTCAGGGTGGGTATTTCAGTCCGCAGGATTACATCAGCGTCTCCTTCCCGGTGGATTACACCCAGAAGTTCGACAACTGGAAGCTGGGCTTAGGGGCGTCGGTGGGGTATCAGTCCTACTCCCAGGATGAGAGCCCGTACTTCCCGACCGATAAGGCCATGCAGAGACAGCTGGAAGATTACGTGTCCCGCGGCTTCGCCAAAGAGGCGTTCTACAAAGGCAACAGTGAGAACGGGCTGGGGTATAACCTGCGCGCATCGACCGACTACAAACTCAATAAAGACATGACCATCGGCGGGCAGGTGGGGTATGACACCTTCGGGGATTACAACGAAAGTACCGCGACCCTCTACTTCCGCTACCTTCTGGGGAACAAGTGATGAATGACCAGCAGCTTTTACAGTATTACCAGCATCAACAGACGCAGTCCGGTTGGTTTTCGCTGATCCACGTGATGATTGAGAGTATGGTCGCCAACGTCGGCGAAGCGCAGAGCCGCTCGTTCCTCGTGCAGATGGGCGACTCGCTGGGCGAACGTTTCCCGCTGGCGCTGGCCCACACCGTGGGCGAGCTTGAAGCGCAGATCAATGCCCGGCTCGCGGCCTTCAACTGGGGCTATATTGATATTGATGCCAGCGACACGGCGATCCACATCGCGCATACCGCCATTCCGGTGCCGCCGGAAGAGGCAAAACAGATGCCGTGGAACCACGCCTTCAGCGCGGTGCTGGAGGGGCTCTACGCCCGCTGGCTGCGCGAGCAGGGCGGCAAATCACACGTATCACTGTGGCGGGAGGCCTCCCCCTCGGCTACGGTTATCCATTTCAGATACCAAAATAATCAATAAGGATCGGCCATGTGGCAGCGAAGTAAAACCCTGATTCTGGTGCTGGGGCTGTTGTTCAGTTATCAGGCCCTGGCCGGTCCCGCCTGGGACAGCTACAAAGCGCGATTTTTGATGGCGGATGGTCGCATCATTGATACCGGCAACAACAGTGTGAGCCACACTGAGGGGCAGGGTTTCGCCATGATGATGGCGGTGCGTAACAACGATCGCGCCGGTTTTGACAAAATCTGGGGCTGGACGAAAAAGAACCTGCAGAATCCCGAGACGGGGCTATTTTACTGGCGTTATAACCCGGTTGCGCCTGACCCGATCGCCGACAGAAACAACGCCACCGACGGCGATACCTTTATCGCCTGGGCGCTGCTAAAAGCGGGTACCCAGTGGAATGACAGCAGCTATCTCAACGCCTCGGACGCCATCACCAAATCGCTGCTGGCACGCAACGTGATCAGCTTCGCCGGTTACCGCGTGATGCTGCCTGGCGCGAAAGGCTTTAACCTCAACAGCTATGTGAATCTTAACCCGTCCTATTTCATCTTCCCGGCCTGGGAGGATTTCGCGAAGCGCAGTCATCTGACGGTGTGGCGTGACTTGATCAACGACGGACAGAAGCTGCTGGTGAAAATGCGCTTCGGCAATACCCAACTGCCGGCAGACTGGGTGTCGCTCTACGCCGACGGTCGCGTGACCCCGGCCAAAGAGTGGCCGGCGCGCTTTAGCTACGATGCGATCCGCGTGCCGCTGTATATCAAGTGGGCGAATGCCTCCAGCCCGCTGATGGCCCCTTACACTGCGTACTGGGGACGGTTTGCCCGTACCCAGACGCCAGCCTGGGTGAATGTCACTACCAGCGATCCTGCGCCGTATATGATGGCGGGCGGGTTACTGGCGGTACGTGATTTGGCGATGGGGCAACTGCCGGCAGGCGATCCGCAGATCACGACGCAGGAGGATTATTATTCTGCGAGCCTGAAGATGCTGGTGTCGCTGGCGAAATAGGTATTCCCTACCAACCGTTGGGATTCTGGAAAGCGCCTCGCAAGAATGAATTGCGGTGGCGCTTTTTGCTTTCTGTGGGGGAGAGCAGGGCGTAGGAACCCTGGCGGCTTTGTCCATCAACGAGCCAGTCCAACGGCTTTTTCGGTACTTAGCACTCCGACCAGGGCCCATGCCAGGCATCGCTCAGCTCGGTACACTGGATGCAGGCAAAACCAGGCTGGCTATCGAGCCACTGCTGCGCGAGTTCTCTGTCAGCATCATTGAGTGCTCCTCGCTTAAAGCGGACCAGATAGCCAGACAGAATATCAGACCCCTCTCCACCACCTCCGGCAAAGCCCCAACCCTGCGCCTCGACGAACTCAATCCAGTGGTCGAGAGCTTGATCAAGGTTGTACTGTTGGCTATCGAAACGGAAGCTGATCGTAAAGCCGAACTCCTGAAACTCTCCGACTCTCAATTTTTTGCGTAAACGACGCGTGCGAGGTTTAGTTTTTTGTTCTTTAGTTAATGTTTTCATGATTGACCTTGCAGTGATGATTTCGAATGCCCGGCAGCAAAAATGAATAATATTGTGGCGAGACATTATCGGGAAATGATGGCTGGAGGATAAGGCGTATGGAGAATAGCTTTATGACCGGAACAGGCCGGTAAAAACAAAAAAGGCTTAGCCAGTTTCCTGTCTAAGCCCTTGAATTTGGTGGCCCCTGCTGGACTTGAACCAGCGACCAAGCGATTATGAGTCGCCTGCTCTAACCACTGAGCTAAGGGGCCGTGGCGGAGGATTATAAAGTAACTCCTCGCTGCAATCCAGACATACCCGCCTGCCTGCTGTTTTTATAAACAACCCATTTTCAATCTCTTATACTTAGAGCCTGAACCATTAAGCGGGAGTAATCATGATCAACGACATCCTTGCGCCAGGCCTGAGGGTGGTGTTCTGCGGCATCAATCCGGGCAAGTCCTCTGCCCATACCGGTTTTCACTTTGCCCATCCGGGAAATCGCTTCTGGAAGGTGATTTATCAGGCCGGGTTTACCGACAAACTTCTGAAGCCGGAAGAGGAGCAGCAGCTGCTGGATACCCGCTGCGGCATCACCATGCTGGTGGAGCGGCCGACGGTGCAGGCGAGCGAGGTGAACCTGCATGAGCTGCGCAGCGGCGGGCGGGAACTGATTAAGAAGATTGAGGACTACCAGCCTGCGGCGCTGGCGATCCTGGGCAAGCAGGCGTATGAGCAGGCGTTCAGCCAGCGTGGGGTGCAGTGGGGAAAGCAGAGCATTACCATCGGCGTGACCCAGGTGTGGGTGCTGCCTAATCCGAGTGGACTCAACAGGGCGACGGTGGAGAAGCTGGTGGAGGCGTATCGGGAGCTGGATGAGGCGCTGGTGACGCGGGGGCTTTAGGTTCTGTGCGGTCTGGTGCCCTCACCCCGGCCCTCTCCCACAGGGAGAGGGAGAAAACCTTGCCCTCGTCCGGCCTACGGAACCTGTAGGCCCGTGCAAGCGAAGCGCCGCCGGGCATTTTTTGCCACAGGGAGAGGGAAATAAGCCAAAAAAAAGCTCCCGATTGGGAGCTTTTTTACGTTCAGGACTGTTAGTCGTCCAGGAAGCTACGCAGCACTTCAGAGCGGCTTGGGTGGCGCAGTTTACGCAGCGCCTTCGCTTCGATCTGACGGATACGTTCGCGGGTCACGTCGAACTGTTTACCCACTTCTTCCAGCGTGTGGTCGGTGTTCATATCAATACCGAAACGCATACGCAGGACTTTCGCTTCACGGGCGGTCAGGCCAGCCAGTACGTCGTGCGTGGCGGCACGCAGGCTCTCGGTGGTCGCAGAATCCAGCGGCAGCTCGAGGGTGGTGTCCTCGATGAAATCACCCAGATGCGAATCTTCATCGTCGCCGATTGGCGTTTCCATGGAGATTGGCTCTTTAGCGATCTTCAGCACTTTACGGATCTTGTCTTCCGGCATCAGCATGCGTTCGGCCAGCTCTTCTGGCGTCGGCTCGCGGCCCATCTCCTGCAGCATCTGGCGGGAGATACGGTTGAGCTTGTTGATGGTCTCAATCATATGCACCGGAATACGGATGGTGCGCGCCTGATCCGCGATAGAGCGGGTAATTGCCTGACGGATCCACCAGGTTGCGTAGGTGGAGAACTTGTAACCACGACGGTATTCGAACTTATCAACCGCTTTCATCAGACCGATGTTACCTTCCTGGATCAGATCCAGGAACTGCAGGCCACGGTTGGTGTATTTCTTGGCGATAGAGATAACCAGACGTAAGTTCGCTTCAACCATCTCTTTCTTCGCACGGCGGGCTTTCGCTTCACCGATGGACATGCGACGGTTAATGTCTTTTACCTGCTCGATGGTCAGGCCGGTCTCTTCTTCAATCTGCTGCAGCTTCTGCAGGCCACGGTGTACGTCGTCAGCCACATCACGCAGTTTTTCAGACCACGGCTTGTTCATCGCGATAGCCGCGTTGAACCAGGTTTCGCTGGTTTCGTTGCCGGTGAACAGGGTGATGAAGTTCTTCTTCGGCATTTTGCACTGTTCAACGCACACTTTCATGATGATGCGTTCCTGGGTACGGACGCGGTCCATCATGACGCGCATGCTGTTTACCAGGTAATCGAACTGTTTTGGCACCAGGCGGAACTGTTTGAACACTTCAGAAAGCTTCAGGATCTCTTCCTGAGCGGCAGCATGGCTACGGCCTTTGGCTTTAATGGTGTCGCGGGTGACTTCGTACTGCGCACGCAGTTCACCGAATTTCTCGCGCGCCAGTTCAGGGTCGATGCTGTTGTCATCGTCCGCGCTGTCGTCGTCTTCTTCCTCATCTTCGTCTTCGTCGTCATCCATCTCTTCCTGAGACAGTTCAGAACCGACGTGCGTCGCCGTTGGCGCCATGTCTTCTTCCGCGTTCGGATCGACAAAGCCGGTGATCAGATCGGACAGACGCGCTTCTTCTGCTTCTACGCGGTCGTACTGCTCGAGCAGATAGGTGATGGCTTCCGGATATTCGGCAACAGAGCACTGAACCTGGTTGATCCCGTCTTCGATACGTTTAGCGATGTCAATTTCGCCTTCGCGGGTCAACAGTTCAACGGTACCCATTTCACGCATGTACATGCGCACCGGGTCCGTCGTGCGGCCGATTTCAGACTCAACGCTCGACAGAACCTGTGCAGCAGCTTCTTCTGCATCTTCATCGGTGTTGTTTGAGTTTTCAGCAAGCAACAGATCATCGGCATCAGGGGCTTCTTCCATCACCTGAATACCCATGTCATTGATCATTTGGATGATGTCTTCGATCTGATCGGAGTCGACGATATCTTCCGGCAGATGGTCATTGACCTCGGCATAGGTCAGATAGCCTTGCTCCTTACCACGTTGGACAAGAAGTTTCAGCTGTGACTGCGGGTTTTGCTCCATAAGACGGTATCCACACTTATTCGTTTGATTGGTGTCGGCGATACGGCTGCCAACCTTTAAAGCGAGGGCGTACTTGTATTTGTGCCGCTGCCTCTCAGTGCGGCTGTCGGGATCTACCCGAACGATATTCGGCACTTAAGCCGTTAAATACTTCATCCTTCAAGTTGTCTCTGCGTTAGCTGCGTTCTCTCATCCTGGTCATGTACTTATGTACACTCCCAGAAATTCGCTCTCTTGCTGCCTTGATACAACTTGAATGATTTTGTCTTTCTGTTTTACTTCTTCGCCAGTTCCTGGTTAATCATCCAGAGCTCCCGGCGTTCTTCGCTGCTTAAACCGTGTGTGCGCTCGCGAGCAATCAACTCTTCCTGGCGCAGTTCAAGCATCGAATCAAACATATGGTTGAGCGAGTCGGTAAATGTCTCTTCAGCGATATCTTTATCTGCTATATCGTCCCACATCGACAGTTTTTCAAGGGTTGCGGACGCTTTTGTTCCGCGATAGTGCTCTAAAAGTTGCCCTGTGGTCAGACCTGGCTGTGAGAGACAAGTGTTGACCAGTTCAGCAAATAAGCCAAGTCCAGGCAGCTTTTCGTGGTCCAGACCCGCCAGCGAAGGCACTTTCGGTGCCAGCTCCGGGTTTTGCACCAGCAGTCCTATCAGTATACGCATGGTTGTGCGTTTTAGCTGTGGCGCCGGGCGAGCCGCTCCGCTATCCGCCAGTTTTGGCATTAAACGTTCAAGCTGACTGTCATCCAGAATGCCGAGCTTCTTGCCCAACTCCTGACGCAGATAGATGCGCAACGTTTCGCCGGGTACCTGCGTAATCAGCGGTAAGGCCAGCGTGCTCAGCTGGGCACGACCATCCGGGGTGCTCAAATCCACCTGCGGCATCAGGCTGTTAAACAGAAACGTGGAGAGCGGCTGAGCCTGCTCCATCCGCGCTTCAAATGCCGCTTTGCCCTCTTTACGCACCAGCGTATCCGGGTCTTCGCCGTCCGGCAGGAACATAAAGCGTAACTGACGCCCGTCGGTCATATAAGGCAGCGCCGTTTCCAGTGCGCGCCAGGCGGCTTCGCGTCCGGCCCGGTCGCCGTCGTAACAGCAGACCACGGTGTTGGTCACCCGAAACAGCAGCTGAATATGGTCGGCGGTGGTGGAGGTGCCCAAAGACGCAACGGCATAATTAATGTCGAACTGCGCCAGCGCCACCACATCCATATAGCCTTCGACCACCAGCAGGCGCTGCGGTTCAGCGTTATCCTGCTGGGCTTCATACAGGCCATACAGCTGGCGGCCCTTATGGAAAATATCGGTTTCCGGGGAGTTAAGGTATTTCGGCAGGGCATCGCCCAGCACGCGGCCACCAAAACCAATCACCCGGCCACGCTTGTCGCGAATGGGGAACATCACCCGCTCGCGGAAGCGGTCATAGCTACGTCCCTTGTCATTAGTGACCAGCATGCCCGCGTCGATGAGGGATTTACGATCTTCGCTATTGCCGCCAAAACGCTTTAACACGTTATCCCAGCCGGGAGGGGCGTAACCAATAGCGAAACGCGCAATGACATCGTCGCTCAGTCCGCGCTTGTTCAGATACTGACGCGCAGGCTCAGCCGCAGAGTGCTTAAGAGACTGTTGGTAAAACGAGTTCAGGCCGTCCATCAGTTGATACAGCGTTTGTCGTTGATGACGCTCTATCTGACTTGGCCCACTGCCTGCTTCATACGGCACTTCAAGGTTGTGCATGGCTGCCAGCTCTTCGACGGTTTCAACGAACTCGAGCTTGTCGTAGTTCATCAAAAAGTCGACGGCGTTGCCGTGCGCGCCACAGCCGAAGCAGTGGTAGAACTGCTTTTCACCGTTCACGGTGAAAGAGGGGGTTTTTTCGTTATGGAATGGACAGCACGCGTGGTAGTTCTTGCCCTGCTTCTTCAGCTTTACCCGCGCGTCGATGAGATCGACGATGTCGGTTCTTGCCAGCAGATCATTGATAAATACGCGTGGGATTCGTCCAGCCATAGGCCCCATGAATTTTTAGTGACTCATAAACGAAAACAAGCCGCGCATTCCTTCCGGAAGCACGGCCTTACGACTATTACTCTGTCTGACAATTGAGGACGTGCGTCCTCAAAAGATTAGTACAGACGAGTACGGCGTGCGTTTTCGCGAGCCAGTTTCTTCGCGTGACGTTTCACAGCAGAAGCTTTAGCGCGCTTACGTTCGGTCGTTGGTTTTTCATAGAACTCACGACGACGAACTTCAGCCAGAACACCTGCTTTCTCGCATGAACGCTTGAAGCGACGCAGTGCTACGTCGAACGGCTCGTTTTCACGTACTTTAATTACCGGCATGTAACTCTCACCTTTATAAATTCGGTTTGCCGCTGGCATCAACGCCAGCTTATTTCAAAATGGTGCGGAATTTTACTGCAATTGCTGCTGCTTTGTAAAGCACCGCGGCCGTTTTTGAAAGGGACTTTTATAAGGGTGAGGAGTATACACGAAGAGAACTCCAGGGGTGAGGAAAGTTTTACATCAACCCGCCCAGGCTCTACACTGCGCGGTATCTGAGTGAGGTAAAACAAGTCATGCGTGTACTGGGTATTGAAACATCCTGCGATGAAACCGGCATCGCGATTTACGATGATGAAAAAGGGCTGGTCGCCAACCAACTGTATAGTCAGGTGAAATTACATGCTGACTACGGCGGCGTGGTGCCGGAGCTGGCCTCCCGCGACCATGTGCGCAAAACGGTGCCGTTGATTCAGGCGGCGCTAAAAGAGGCGGGATTAACGGCAAAAGATATCGACGCCGTGGCCTACACGGCCGGTCCGGGTCTGGTCGGCGCGCTGCTGGTCGGCGCGACCATTGGCCGCTCGCTGGCGTTCGCGTGGGATGTCCCGGCAATCCCGGTTCACCATATGGAAGGGCACCTGCTGGCGCCGATGCTTGAAGACAATCCACCGGAGTTTCCGTTCGTGGCGCTGCTGGTTTCCGGCGGCCATACCCAGCTGATCAGCGTCACCGGCATTGGCCAGTACGAACTGCTGGGCGAGTCCATTGACGATGCGGCGGGCGAAGCTTTCGACAAAACCGCCAAGCTTCTGGGGCTCGATTACCCGGGCGGCCCGATGCTGTCGAAAATGGCCTCTCAGGGCACGGAAGGGCGCTTTGTCTTCCCACGTCCGATGACCGATCGTCCGGGTCTGGATTTCAGCTTCTCCGGCCTGAAAACCTTCGCGGCCAATACCATCCGTAATAATGATAACGACGATCAGACCCGCGCCGATATCGCCCGTGCCTTTGAGGATGCGGTGGTGGATACGCTGATGATCAAGTGCAAACGCGCCCTGGATCAGACCGGCTTTAAGCGTCTGGTGATGGCGGGTGGCGTCAGCGCCAACCGTACCCTGCGGGCAAAACTTGCCGAGATGATGCAAAAGCGTCGCGGTGAAGTGTTCTATGCTCGTCCGGAGTTTTGTACCGATAACGGGGCGATGATCGCCTATGCCGGAATGGTGCGTCTGAAACCTGAAGCCGCGGCAGAGCTGAGCGTCTCCGTGCGTCCGCGCTGGCCGCTGGCGGAACTGCCTGCCGCCTGATGAAAGAGACCCGGATGTCAGAGTGCGATATCAAACATCCGGGTTTTCGCTAACAGGCAGTAGAGCTGGCAGCTGTTCTTCACCCCCAGCTTGTCCATCGCCCGCATTTTATGGGCGCTCACGGTTTTAATGCTCAGATGCATGCGCCGTGAGATATCCGTCAGGCTTAATCCCTTACAAATCAAGCGCAGCACGTCGGTCTCCCGGGCGGAAAGCGCCTCGTTCGTCATTTTCCCGCCTTTAAACAGAGCGTTCATCAGGGTGCGCTCGACGTATACCTCGCCCTCGATCACTGATTGTAACGCCTGGCTGAGGATCTTTTCATCGCTGTGGCGGCTGAGCCAGGCTTTCGCGCCTGCTTCCAGCGCGAGGCGGATCAGCAGCGGGTTGGTATCGGGCGAGAGCATCATCACCTGCAGCGCCGGGTAATGGCGGGTTAACCACTTCACCAGCGCCAGTCCCTCCATGCCGTTCTGCGGGTCCCGCAGCGTGTAGCCCAACAGCAAAATGTCGGGGGATTCGCGTGCCAGCAGGGCCATAAGTTCGCTGGTCGAGGCCGCTTCGCCACAGAAAGAGAGCGCCAGAGAGGCGTTATCGGCGATCATGGCGCAGATCCCCCGGCGGATCACGGTATGCTCATCCGCAACCACCATTTTAATTGTCATTGGATTTTCCTTCAGCGGCGTTAATTAGCGTTTGCCCAGGATGTAATTTTATATTGTGCGCGCCCGGCTGGATTGTAGTTGACGAAGTATTTTTACCCGCAGCGGGGGGTTGACATATTTCAATGGCATCATTGCCTGAATGAAATTTAACGGCGAGACATTTCTTATTTTTTAAAAGAGCGCTCTTATAGGTTCGGTTACTTTTTTAATTCATGCTGAAAAAAGAAGGATATTAATTCATGTCATAAAGGAACGTTGGCTAAAATGAAAAAAAGTATTTTATCACTGTTGATTTGTGCGGCTGTGACTTGCTCAGCCTATGCTGAAACTGCACCTCATGCGGAAATGGCGCTGGAAGGTGAATCCTATGTCGCGATTGTCGTTAAGCTCAAACCCAGTAAACCCCTGCTGAGATCGACCAGCACTGAAGCAACCACTACCACCACAACGGCCAGCAAGCTGAAGCTTAGCGATCCGGCTCTTGTTCCGACCACCATGTTCCGGCCTAAACTGCAAAGTACGCAAACCGCTCAATCCAGTGAGTTTGCGGACCTCAACGCACGATATGGCTTCGATCGCTATGTGCGCATTGAATTGCCAGAGAATAAAAGCACCGATAAAGCCTATATTAATAGTGTCATCGCGGAGCTGGAACAAAATCAGAACGTAGAAGTTGTTTATCCAGAAATGCTGCCGGTATCCCTGGATAAATACAATATGGAGGAGGGGCAAACCCAACCTTTGTTAAAGTCCACTCTGCAAAATACGGTCGGTGCTGCGGCAGTACCTGATTTCCGCAATCTTCAGGATTATGCAAAATCGCCAACCGAAAAACGCCAGGGCTATTATATGGGTGGCGTTAACCGCGACAGCGTAAACCAGTACGCGGGTAATGGTGGCGACGATGTAACGATCGTTTCGATGGAAAATTATATCTGGAATACCAGCCATATTAACCTGCCGACCCCAGCCCTGACTCAGGGCGACAGCCGCTATCGCGTCGGTGACGACCACGATACCGCGTCCGTTGGCATCATGGCGGCGAAAGACATCGGCGCAGGCGTGCGTGGCCTGAGCTGGAAAAGCCGGGTGGGCTTCTCCGCATGGCAATATAACAACCTCTACAACATGATCCCTCTGCTGAAAGCAGGCGATGTGGTGCAGATGGGGATGCAGACGGGCGGGGGCGAAATCACCGGCTGTACCTCCAACGCCTGTTACGTGCCGCAGGAAAATGTTCAGAGCTATTACGACATCATCAAGGCGTTGACCGACAAAGGTGTCTATGTCATTGAAGCGGCAGGCAACGGCAGCGTTGACCTGGATCATCCGGCATTCAACGGCAAATTTGATGTGAACACCCGTGATTCCGGGGCCATTATCGCCGGGGCATTCTGCGCCAAAAACGGTAAGAAAGCCTACTTCACCACCTACGGTTCCCGTGTGACCAGTTCGTCCTGGGGATGCTGGGACGTCGCGACCACGGGCGGCGGCGATCTGTACAAAAGCACAAACGCCGACTACACCGCCACCTTCGCCGGTACCTCCTCCGCAAACCCAATCATTGCCGGGGTAGTGGCAAGCCTGTCGGGCATAGCTAAAGCGCATGGCATCACCGTGACGCCGGTGCAGATGCGCCAGATCCTCCAGGAAACCGGCACGCCGCTGGCTGACAATGATTCGGCAAAAATCGGTACGCAGCCTGATATGGAACGCGCCGTTGCCCGCATTCTGGCGCTGAAGGACGGCGATAAAGTCCTGCCTGCACCGACAGCCGCAGCGGGGGCGGATTACACCATGGTCTCCTCTGCCACGGGCGTGAGCACTTATCCGTTGGATGGCAGCAAGAGCCTGAATGCGAAATCGTACAACTGGAGCGTGACCAAAGGTTCCGGCACCTTCTGGCTGCAGGAGAAACTGAACGGCACGCTGGTCAATAGCGTGAACAGCGCCCATGCGTATGCGGCGATCCCGGCGAATACCGAAGGTGAAGTGACTTATACCCTGACCACCACCGGGGTGGACGGTCGCACGGCGCAGGACACCATGACCATCAAAGTGAGCAAACCGGCGGCACCAGTACTGGATGCTCCGGCCTATAACGCGAAGATTGCCTATCCGACCAAATGCACCAAAGTGTCTTACGACGGCAAAATCTGGATGAACCAGTGGTACGTCAATCCGGGCCAGGAAACCCCGGGCAACGGCGGCACCTGGGGCGTGTGGCGTCAGCAGGGCGCGACGGGCAACAGCTGCAAATAACGAAGACAGCCTGGCGTGATGCCAGGCTTTTTTACACCTTCAGCATCCCTTTCTCTTCCAGGAACCCGATGATGGTTCCCAGTCCGTCGCCCGCTTTCAGGTTGGTGAAGGTCCAGGGACGCTCGCCGCGCATGCGGTTAGTGTCGCGCTCCATCACCTCCAGCGACGCACCCACGTAGGGCGCGAGATCGGTTTTGTTGATCACCAGGAAATCGGATTTGGTGATCCCCGGTCCGCCTTTACGTGGGATCTTCTCCCCTTCGGCGACGTCGATCACGTAGATAGTCAGATCCGCCAGCTCCGGGCTGAAGGTAGCGCTCAGGTTATCCCCGCCGCTCTCGACAAAGATCAGATCCAGATTGCCGAACTTCTCGCTCAACGCTTCTACCGCCGCGAGGTTCATTGAGGCATCTTCGCGGATCGCGGTATGCGGACAGCCGCCGGTCTCAACCCCGACAATGCGCTCCGGCTCCAGTGCGCCCGCTTCGGTGAGGATGCGTTGATCCTCTTTGGTGTAGATATCGTTGGTCACCACCGCCAGCTGATACTGGTCGCGCATCGCTTTACACAGGGCTTCCAGCAGGGCGGTTTTGCCCGACCCCACCGGACCGCCGACGCCCACGCGCAGGGGGTGTTTGTACTCAGACATAGAGACTCCTCAGGAACGGAATAACCGTGAATATTGGGTTTCGTGACGCGCCGAGGCGATGGCAGAGAGCGGCGTGGCCGCCCCCAGCTGGTCATCGGGGCGCAGAAGCGCCTGCTCCAGCCCGTCGGCATAACGATCGCAGAGTTCGATGATCAACAGCTGGGCAGCCTGTTGACCGAAGGGCACCAGCTTGACGCCTGCCATCACCGCGCTCTCAATCCAGCTGTAGCCGAGGCTTAACGCCATCTCGCGCAGGCCGATTCCCCAGCGCACGCCGAGCCACGCCATGCCGCACAGCTGGCTTTGCGCGAACAGCGGCAGCCACTCGGGCGGGCAGTCCGTCTCCCAGCTTTTGATCAGCCGGGTGAAGGCCGCCCCGCGGTTGCGCTCCTCTTCCCGCAGCTCGCGGGTCTCGCGGCAGGCGAGCAGGTACGCCGTCCAGCGCGAGGCGGCAGCGATATCGTTCTGCTCGCAGGCGCGATACAGGCGGGAAAACAGCGGCAGATCGACGCAGAAAAAGCTCTGCTCCATCTGCTGACATTGCCAGACTTTGAACGCCGCCGGAGTGGTGACCCAGCCCGCCTCCGCCGCCCACTCCAGCCCCTGCGACCAGGTATAGGATCCCACCGGCAGGCTGCTGCTGGTGAGCTGCATCAGGCGCAGCTGGTGGGAGGCCTTCATTAGCTCATCAGCGCCAGCAGGGCAGAGGCGATCAGCCCGCCGCCGAAGATTTTACGCAGCCCGTCGTGACGGCGCAGCAGCATACCGGCAGCAAAGCTGACGCAGAGCACCGCGGCGCTGGCGAGCATAAAGCCGCTGGTGAACAGCCAGAAGCTGTGGCCTGCCATCTCAACGCCATGCGCCCAGCCGTGGAACATCGCCAGCGCCGGCACGGCCAGCAGCAGGCGGTTTTCGGTTTTGAACATCATCGCGCCGCACACCGCCAGCGAGGCGATAATCAGCATCTCCATGCCGCCAAAGCCGCCCAACAGGCTGCCCGCAATCGCACCGGTCAACATCATGCCGAGGGTGGCAAAGGGCATCAGCAGTTTACGGCCGCTCAGCGCGGCGAGCACGCCTGCGCCGGTCAGCATCAGGAGATGATCAAGCCCGGTCAGGGGATGGAAAAAGCCGGCCTGAAAACTGTCGCTGCCGTGCCCCGGATGGGCCAGCGCGGGCAGGGAGAAGGCCAGCAGCAGCAGGGGTAACAACTTGCGCATGGTTAATCCTTAATGTGAATGAGCGTGAGAGTGCGAATGAGAGTGGGAGTGGCCTTCGCTGGCATAAGCACCTGCTTCCGGTTCAAAAGGCAGGCTGGCGAATGTCACCTCCAGATCGAACAGCTGCAGCATCTCGTCCAGGACGTGATCGTGGTGATAGCGCAGCTCGCCGGGCAGGATTTGCAGCGGCACGTGGCGGTTTCCCAGGTGATAGCAGGCGCGCGCCAGCAGGAAAGGATCGGCGCAGCGCACCACCGACAGCGGCTCGGCGGCGGCAATGACTTCTACTACCTCACGCCCGTCGTCGCTGATGAGCAGGTCGCCGCCGCGCAGCAGCAGGCCGCGCGGCAGCATCAGCCCCGCATCGCGCCCGTCGTCCAGCACCACGCGGGCGCGGCTCTTGACCCGGACGTCAATCGGCAGCGTCACGCGGGCGGTGACGGGGTGCGAATGGTCGAGGCGTTGGGTTAAAGCGATCATGAATCCTCCTCAGAACAGGAAATAGCGTTGCGCCATCGGCAGAACCTCTGCCGGGGCGCTGGTGATCAGTTCCCCGTCAATGCGCACCTCGTAGGTTTGCGCATCGACGGTAATGTTCGGCTGCAGGCCGTTGTGGATCATGTCGGCCTTTTTCACCGTCCGGCAGCCTTTGACTACCGCGGTGGCGCTCTGCAGGTTCAGCTGCTGCGCGATGCCGTTATCGGCGGCGGCCTGCGGGAGAAACGTCAGGCGGGTGGCGTGGCGGGCGGCACCCAGCGCGCCAAACATCGGCCGGTAGTGCACCGGCTGCGGGGTGGGGATCGAGGCGTTAATGTCGCCCATCGGCGCGCAGGCAATCATCCCGCCTTTGACGATGGTGGCGGGCTTCACGCCAAAGAAGGCCGGGGACCAGACCACCAGATCCGCCAGCTTGCCGGCCTCAATCGACCCGACCTCGTGGGCGATGCCGTGGGTCAGCGCCGGGTTGATGGTGTACTTGGCGATATAGCGCTTCACCCGCAGGTTATCGTTATCGCCTGTCTCCTCCGCCAGCGGGCCGCGCTGCACCTTCATGCGGTGCGCCACCTGCCAGGTGCGGATAATCACTTCGCCTACCCGGCCCATCGCCTGTGAATCCGACGAGGTGAGGGAGAAGGCTCCGATGTCGTGCAGCACGTCCTCGGCGGCGATGGTCTCCCGGCGAATGCGCGATTCGGCAAAGGCCACGTCCTCGGCGATATCCGGGTCGAGATGGTGGCAGACCATCAGCATGTCCAGATGCTCGTCGATGGTGTTGACCGTGTAGGGCAGGGTCGGGTTGGTGGAGGAGGGCAGAATATTGGGGTGCGCGCAGGCGGTGATAATATCCGGGGCATGGCCGCCGCCCGCCCCTTCGGTGTGAAAGGTGTGGATGGTGCGCCCGGCGATGGCCGCCAGGGTGTCCTCGACAAACCCGGCTTCGTTAAGGGTATCGCTGTGTAGCGCCACCTGGATATCCATCTCATCGGCTACCGTCAGGGAGCAGTCGATCGCCGCAGGGGTTGAGCCCCAGTCCTCATGAATTTTCAGGCCAATCGCACCCGCCGCAACCTGCTCGCGCAGGGCATCGGGGTTGGAGGCGTTGCCCTTGCCCAGCAGACCAATGTTGACCGGCAGGGTGTCGGCGGCCTGCAACATCCGCGCGATATACCAGGGCCCCGGCGTGCAGGTGGTGGCATGGGTGCCGGCGGCAGGTCCGGTGCCGCCGCCGATCATGGTGGTAACGCCGGAGACCAGCGCCTCTTCCGCCTGCTGGGGACAGATCCAGTGGATGTGGGTATCGACCCCGCCTGCGGTGACGATCTTGCCTTCGGCAGCGATCACCTCGGTGGCGGCGCCAATCGGGATGGTCACGCCGGGCTGAATGTCCGGGTTACCGGCTTTGCCGACGGCGACGATCCTACCGTCCTTCACGCCGATATCGGCTTTGACGATCCCCCAGTGATCGACGATCAGCGCGTTGGTCAGGACCAGATCCACGCACTCCTGCGCCGTCATCTGCCCCTGGCCCATGCCGTCGCGGATCACCTTCCCGCCGCCGAATTTGACCTCTTCGCCGTAGATGGTCAGATCCTGCTCCACCTCGATCCACAGCTCGGTATCGGCCAGCCGCACTTTATCCCCGATGGTGGGGCCAAACATATCGGCATAGGCCTGACGTGAGATCTCAGCCATGATCCACCTCGCCCATCACCTCGCCGCGAAAGCCCACGATGCGCTGTGCGCCTGCCACCTGCACCAGCGTGACGGCGCGCTTTTGGCCCGGCTCGAAGCGCACGGCGGTGCCGGCGGCGATGTTCAGCCGGTAACCTCTGGTGGGCTCACGATCGAACTTCAGGGCCGGATTCACTTCGTAAAAATGGTAGTGGGATCCGACCTGGATCGGACGATCCCCGTGGTTCTCGACGATCGTCGTCAGCGTGTTGCGTCCGGCATTGATAACGATCTGTCCGGGTTGTATCTGGTATTCGCCTGGGATCATGCTGCCCCCTTACAGGATCGGATTGTGAACGGTGACCAGCTTGGAGCCGTCCGGGAAGGTGGCCTCCACCTGAATGTCCGGGATCATCTCCGGCACGCCCTCCATCACCTGGCTGCGGGTCAGGACGTGGCGACCGGCTTCCATTAACTGCGCCACCGTCTGCCCGTCGCGCGCCCCTTCCATAATGAAGGCGCTGATCAGGGCCACCGATTCCGGGTAATTGAGCTTTACGCCGCGGGCGAGACGACGCTCGGCCACCAGCGCGGCGGTAAACAGCAACAGCTTGTCTTTTTCTCTGGGGGTCAGTTCCATCGTGCGTCTCTCAGGTGTGCCAGATTCGGGGCGGGCAGGGGGCTTTGGCGGTAAGTTGCAGGCGCAGGCGCTGCCAGATCTCGCGCATCGCCTGCTGGCAAATCAGGTTGTCATGGGCCAGAAAACGGATCGACAGCAGGCCGTCTGTGAGGGTCGCCCCGGCGAAATGATCCAGCGGTGCCAGGGCCTCGCGGGCCTCCTCCAGCTGCGTTTCGCTCGCCGGGTAAAACAGCAGGGTGCCGATCCACGGGTGTTCCGCCACGGGTGTCAGATCGCCGTCGGCCAGATGCTGGCGCTCGATCAGCAGCGGCTCGCCCTCGAGCCAGACCTCAAGACGACTCTCGATACGACCGTGGCTGAAGGGCTCATTGATCACCGGGCGGCCCAGGCAAAACAGCTCCCAGGCCAGCAGGGTGCTGCTTTGCTGGAGATGAAACACCGAGCACAGGGCAGCATTCGCGCCGGGAAAGAAAATGGTGTCCTGCGGCAGCCACTCCAGAATGGCGTTTTCGTCCAGAGTGAAGTGCTGATCCAGCCGCGCCAGTGCGCCAGTGCTGCGGTAGAACTTGCTGGCGCCGGGCATGGTGATTAGCGCGTGGCTGCGGGCCTCAAGGTGGACGTCGATCGTCAGTTCATCTCCGCCAACAATCCCGCCCGGCGGGTGCAGCAGGTAAAGATGGCAGGTTTCCTCTTCGGGATAAAACGGGCGTTGAACGGTGAGTGGGCCGACGTGGCGGGCAGAGTGAAGGAGGGTTTTTTCAGGGGTGTGACAAAACTGCAAAGCAAGCGAGGCCTGCCAGCCTTTTACTGTTTTATCAACCCTCTGAGTTGCTAACATGCGTCATCCATCTGCTCGATATCGGGGATTTTTTTAGTATGCCCTGGTAGAAATGAAGGCTGTCATATGAGTCACTTATGGATGAGGGGCGGTTGTTAAGAGCTCACTTATTTTCTGGAGTGGTGGAATTGTTCCGTTCACTAAAACTCTTCTGCTTTATGTACCCACTGCTGCGGTGAACGTGCAAAGGGGGCTTGCCGCCGCCCCCTTTGCAATCCCCGCGGCCCCGCGACGAAATCGGTAACCGCAGAGAAGGTTGAGGGAGCGAAAGTCCGGCTGAAAATCGCTGAGGCGTTGACCGCAGGCCGGGGCGAGGCGCATGGATGCGCCGAGAGGGCGTGACCTACATGGATGTAGGATCACGCCCGACCCGATAGCCGAAGGGAATAAGCCGAAGGCACCGCGAAGCGGCGATTTTCTTTGCCGGCAGCCGGGATTGTTAAGGGGGCGGCGGCAGCCCCCTTAACACGTTCACCGCAGCGCGTTATACATAAAGCAGAGGAGTGATAGTGAACGGAACGATTCCACTCCTTAAAAAGAGAAACTTACCGGTAATCCTCCGCATCAATATCATACCCCGAGGGCTCCCAGCGGATCGCCAGCAGCGAAACCAACCCAATCAGCGGTGCCAGGGCAATCACCCAGAAAACAGCGGTATCCATTGAGGCCACCAGCAGCGGAAACATAAACAGCGACAGCGTCGAGCTGCTGCGCATCAGCGTCTGGTTCAGCCCCACGCCGACCCCGCGCAGCGACGTCGGGTAGCTGAGCGAGGCAAAGGTCATCGTGTGCGCCCCCGGACCAAAGCCCTGGCCGAACAGGAACAGGGCCAGCATCGCCACCGCCGCGATCCCTTCCGCTGCACCCTCCGGACGACCGATAATCGCCAGCACCACCAGGGCAACCAGCTGGCAGGTATAACCCCCCAGCGACATCCGCCATGCGCCAAAGCGCGGCACCAGCCGCACCGCCAGCAAACCGCCGACAAACGCGAACAGCAGGTTCAGGGCCAGCGAGATAAGAATGGTGGTCAGCATCGACTGCACAAAGAAGCTGGAGATAATCACCGGCAGGCCAAAGGCCACGGCGTTATAGGCGAAGGACGACACAACCGACAGCAGCGTGGCCAGCGTAGTGCGGCGCAGATAGACCCCGCGGAACAGGTTCAGGTAGTTACGCCAGCTGGCTTTATTCACCACCGGAGCGGGCTGGTCGAGCGCCTCCTGCGGCACGTGGGCGTTAATGTTGTAGGCCTTGCGCAGAATCGAGGCCGCCTCTTTCAGGTTGCCCTGATTCGCTGCCCAGACCGGGGATTCGCTCATATACCGGCTGCGGATGGCGATGATTACCAGCGCGGGGATCGCCCCAAAGCCGAGGATAATTCGCCACAGCCAGTCGCTGTGCGTCTCCGGCAGCACGCCATAGAAGAAGAGCACCAGCAGATAGGAGATGCTGATCGCGGCATACCATGTGGGACACCACATCGCGACGCTGGCGGCTTTGTTGCCGGGGCCTTTCAGCTTCGCGAACTCGCTTAAGAAGGCCATCGCCACGGGGAGATCGATCCCCACGCCCAGCCCCATCACAAAGCGCGCCCCGGCCAGCACGTACTCGTTCGGGGCAAAGGCACAGGCGATGGCCGCAACCACGAAGAACACCATATCGGCCATAAAGACCCGGTAGCGCCCGATTTTATCCGTCAGGTAGCCGCCAATCAGCGCCCCGACAATCGCGCCGAAGGTGATTGCCGAAGCCACCATGCCGGTGCCTGCGGGGGTGAGGTTGAACTCGCGGGTGATGTCTTTGATGCCGAACGCCAGCGCGCCCAGGTCGTAGGCATCAAGAAAGATACCGCCCAGCGCAATCCCAATGACGATGCGCGCATTGGCCCGGCCCTGGGAGCCTTCATTGACCAGTTGGGTGACGTCCGCTGCATTGCGGACCCATTTGATCTCCCCGTCGGGAGTTTTTCCTGCCGTTGCAAGTGAGGTTGGATCTGCGATCTCTGTCATTTTCTTATGTTGTGTTGGCTGTACGAACAAAAAGAGTACTCACAGCAAGAAAACGATCTAAATCACATTTGGTTATAAGGCATAACTAAGGGGGCAAGGCGAAAGGGGGCTTGCAGAGCCGTCTTACTGCGGGTCTTTCTTCTTTCTCTTCAGCCGGGCCCAGATCTTAGTCTCCTGACGACGCCACAGGCGCTGGATGTTGTCATGATGACGCAGCAGGATCAGGCAGGAGAGCATCGACACCGGGAAGGTGAACTGGGGTTTGAACCACCAGACGTAAAACGGGGCAATCAGCGCGCTGACGATAGCGCCAAGTGAGGAGTAACCGCTGAGCAACACGCTGAGCAGCCAGGTGCCGGCCATCACGCCGGTGAGATCCCAGCCAATGGGAGCGATGGCGCCGAATGCGGTGGCCACGCCTTTACCGCCTTTAAAACCGAAGAACACCGGCCAGATGTGGCCCAGACAGGCAGCAATGGCAATCAGCCCCAGCCAGAAGGGCGTCACGCCCAGCGCATACGCACCCCAGACGGGCAGCATGCCTTTAAGGACGTCAAAAATCAGAACCGCTACGGCTGCTCCTTTGCCGCCAATTCGTAGTACATTGGTCGCCCCCGGATTCCCGGAACCACTCTCGCGTGGGTCAGGTAACCCGGCGATACGGCAGACCAGAATGGCGCTGGAAATTGAGCCGCAAAGGTAGGCGAGGAGGATCATTCCAGGCGCGATTGCACTCATAACGCTGTTCCGTTTTGAAAATATCGTTTTGTACTTAGCATCTGTGGATAATACGCATAATTCGCCGGGAGTGGTATCCGGTTTAGCCAAAAACCAGGCAGGTCGTGATGGATATAGTATTTATAGAGCAACTTTCGGTAATCACCACTATCGGGGTGTATGACTGGGAACAGACCATCGAGCAGAAGTTAGTGTTCGATATCGAAATGGGCTGGGATAACGTCGCCGCCGCGAAAAGCGATGATGTGAACGACTGTCTGAGCTATGCCGACGTCAGTGAAACCGTCATCAGCCACGTGGAAGGCCAGCGTTTTGCGCTGGTGGAGCGCGTGGCGGAAGAGGTGGCGGAACTGCTGCTTAGCCGCTTTAATTCCCCCTGGGTGCGCATCAAAGTCAGCAAGCCGGGCGCGGTGGCGCGGGCGGCCAATGTGGGCGTTATTATTGAGCGTAGCCAAAATCTGAAAGGAAACATTTAACGGTATAATAGTTAAACCAATTCCTGTTAAATCAGTCTTACAGCTGTTCCTTCTGCGGTTACCTTTCGGGTAAACCGTTTTTTCTGTCTTTTTAGGGGTTTATTGATGAGCGATATGCACTCCCTGCTGGTGGCAGCAATACTGGGTGTGGTCGAAGGATTGACAGAGTTTTTGCCGGTTTCCAGTACGGGCCATATGATTATTGTTGGCCATCTGCTGGGGTTTGAAGGCGAAACGGCGAAAACCTTTGAGGTGGTGATCCAGTTAGGATCCATTCTGGCGGTGGTGGTGATGTTCTGGCGCCGCCTGTTCGGGCTGATTGGCATTCACTTTGGTCATCCGCCGCACGAAGGCTCCGGCAAAGGGCGGTTGACCCTGCTGCACATTCTGCTCGGGATGATCCCGGCGGTGGTGCTGGGTCTGGTGTTGCACGATACCATCAAATCGCTGTTTAACCCGATTAACGTGATGTATGCGCTGGTGGTCGGTGGCGTGCTGCTGATTGCCGCTGAGCTGCTGAAGCCAAAAGAGCCGCGCGCGCCGGGTCTGGATGATATGACCTACCGCCAGGCGTTTATGATTGGCTGCTTCCAGTGTCTGGCGCTGTGGCCGGGCTTCTCCCGCTCCGGGGCGACAATTTCAGGCGGGATGCTGATGGGCGTGAGCCGCTATGCGGCCTCTGAGTTCTCGTTCCTGCTGGCGGTGCCGATGATGATGGGGGCGACCGCGCTCGATCTCTACAAGAGCTACCACTTCCTGACCGCAGGCGACATCCCGATGTTTGCCGTGGGCTTTATCACCGCCTTTATCGTGGCGCTGATTGCCATCAAAACCTTCCTGCAGCTGATCAAGCGCATTTCGTTTATCCCGTTCGCCATCTATCGCTTTATCGTGGCGGCCGCGGTCTACGTGGTCTTCTTCTGATGACCGACTGCCCTCAGTCTTTCGGCTGAGGGCAACGCTGTTCCTTCCAGTCCGCTACCGCCTGAATCCGCCGTTTTGTTAACTCTTCCCGAATCTCTGGCCCTTTGAATCCAGCCTGGATCACCGCCTGGGTCGGCACGGCTTTCGCCACCTCCCAGGCTTCACGCAGCAGCCGCCCCTGCGGATAATCGCTGGCTTCAAACCCGGTGCGTCCGCGTACGTCGGCTTCGCTGGTTAAGGCGATCTGCTCCACGCGCTGCGGCTTGCGCCAGGCGTCAATGCTGTCGAACAGCTTGACGATGGTGGCCGGCTTGAGGATCGGGAAGGTGTGGATCAGGTCATGGAACTCGGCGACCAGCTTCGCCAGATCGCGGATCTCGTTCGGCACCCGCATGCGCTGACAGACTTTTTCTACCAGCCTGACGCCCGCCGGGCCGTGGCCATGATGGCGCGGCCACAGTTCGGGCGGCGTTAAGCCCTTGCCGAGGTCGTGACAAAGGGTGGCAAAGCGCACGTCCACCTCCGGGCTGAGCATCGCCGCCATGCTTAAGGTCATCAGGGTATGGATGCCGGTATCAATCTCCGGGTGCCACTTCGCCGGGGCAGGTACGCCGAACAGGGCATCCACTTCCGGGAACAGCACTTTGAGCGCCCCGCAGTCGCGCAGCACCTGGAAGTAAACCTGCGGATTGCGGGTGGTGAGCGCATTTTCGGTCTCTTTCCACACGCGCTCCGGGGTGAGGTGTTCCAGCTCGCCCGCGTCGGTCATCGCCGTCATCAGCGCCAGGGTTTCGTCGGCAATGCGGAAGCTCAGATGGGCATAGCGGGCAGCAAAGCGCGCCACGCGCAGTACGCGGAGCGGATCTTCAGAGAAGGCGGGAGAAACATGGCGCAGGATGCGGTTTTGCAGATCCTGTTTACCGCCGTACGCATCGACGATTTGACCGTTTTCATCCTGCGCGAGGGCATTGATGGTCAGATCGCGGCGCTGCAAATCGTCTTCGAGGGTGACATCAGGGTCGGCATGGCAGATAAACCCGGTATAGCCGACGCCGGATTTGCGCTCGGTACGCGCCAGAGCGTATTCCTCGCGGCTTTGCGGGTGCAGAAACACGGGGAAATCGCGGCCTACCTGCTGGTAACCCGCGTCAAGCATGGCCTGAGGGGTGGCTCCCACCACCACCCAGTCTTTATCTTTGACCGGCAGACCTAACAACGCATCACGAACCGCACCACCGACCAGATAAATCTTCACGCCACACTCTCCCGTATCAAATATTGGCAAAATAATACGTAAGTGTGGCAGAGATGGCGACTTAGTTCATCCAACGGTCTTTACGTTTACGGCTCGGCACCAGATGTGGCAGCACCAGACCCAGCAGCAGACCCATACCCAGCACGCCGCCGCCATACATAAACCACTGCATGATGATGGTGCGCTGTTTGTCATCCAGCTGCAGGTTGGCCGCGCTCACCTTTTTCTGGGCGACGATCAGCTCGTTCTTCAGCTTCTGGTTCTCATCTTTGAGACCGTTGATCACCCCGTCGCTCTGGGCCACTTTCTGCTGCATTTCAGCAGTGCGCTGGTTCCAGGTCGCGTCGATATTGGTCAGCTTGTCGGTCAGGGTTTTAACCTGGTTTTCCAGATCCGGCACGCGGGTGCGCAGGCTCGGGTCGGTGCTAAGCTCTTTCAGGGGGATCCAGGCGGTACGGCCGCTGCTGTCGCGCACCTGGCCATAGTTGGATTCCGCGTTGCTCTGCAACAGCACCACTTCCTCGCCGGCATTAATCGTACCCACGAGGCGATAATTGTCACCCGGACCGCTGCGTACCCAGGTGTTCAGTTCGTCAGAAACGTAGCGCTTCTCTTCTGCGTGGACCACGGTCGCGGCGCTTAAAGCAAGTAATGTCAGTCCGATCAGGCGTAATTTAGGCATCAGGCAGTCGTTATTTTCATGAAAAGTGGAACGATATTAGTGGAAACAGTCTTCAGGCTCAAAGGATTCGTCAGCATTCGGAATCCTCTGTGCTCTGTTGGCCACTGTAGCAAACTTTACGCCCGTCAAATTGCCCATTGCGTGGCAATCTGGCGCAAAATACTATCTACTGACAAAAAAGTGGCGAGTAAGTTCGCCGTAATTTACCCCACGAAGTCGCAATCAAAAGAACAAGGCCATGGCTCAGGAAATCGAATTAAAGTTTATCGTTGAAAGCGGCAGCGTTGACGCGCTGCGAAACCATCTGCATCAGCTGACCGGCGAGCACCATGCGCCGGTACAACTGCTCAACATCTATTACGAAACGCAGGACCTGTGGCTGCGCCGACATGACCGTGGGCTGCGCATCCGCGGCGTGGACGGGCGTTATGAGATGACCATGAAAATCGGCGGTCGCGTGGTCGGCGGCCTGCATCAGCGCCCGGAATACAACATCGATATCAGCCAGCCCGAGCTGGAGCTGGCGCGCTTCCCGGCGGAAGTGTGGCCGGAAGGCGGGCTGCCAGACGGGCTGGCGGAGAGCGTCAGCCCGCTGTTCAGCACCGATTTCTGGCGCGAGAAGTGGCTGGTGAACGAAGGGAAAAGCCGGATCGAAATCGCCCTCGACCTGGGGGAGGTGAAAGCCGGTGAGTTCCAGGAGCCGATCTGCGAGCTGGAGCTTGAGCTGCTGGAAGGTCACGCCGATGATGTGCTGAAGCTGGCCCGCAAGCTGGTGTCGCAGAGCGGTCTGCGTCAGGGGAGCCTGAGCAAGGCCGCCCGCGGCTATCATCTGGCCCAGGGCAATGCCCCGCGCATGCTGAAACCTACCGACATTCTGCGCCTCGCGCCGAAATCCTCGGTCGAGCAGGGCTTTGAAGCCTCGCTGGAGCTGGCCCTGAGCCAGTGGCAGTACCACGAAGAGCTGTGGATCCGCGGCGTAAAAGGCGCAAAAGATCATGTGCTGGCGGCGATGGCGCTGGTGCGTCACAGCCTGACGCTGTTCGGCGGCATTGTGCCACGTAAAGCGAGTGCTCACTTACGTGATCTGCTGACCCAGGCCGATGCCCTGATGGCCTCTGACGTCTCTGCCGAGACGGCGGTCTACAGCCCGCAAACCGCCACCGCCAAACTGGCGCTCACCGAGTTCCTGGTGACCCGCGGCTGGCGCAGCTTCCTCGATGCAAAGGGGGAGACCAAAATTGCGGAAAACTTCAAGCGTTTTGCCGATATCCATCTGTCCCGCCACGCCGCTGAGCTGAAAACCATTTTCGGACATCCGCTGGGCGATCAGTACGGCGATCAGCTGATCCGTCTGGCGCGCAACGTCGACAGCATTCTGCTGCTGGCAGGGGCCTATGACGGCCCGGTCGCCCGCGCATGGCTGGAGAACTGGCAAGGGCTGCTGTATGCCATCAAGACCCGCCAGCACATTGAAATTGAGCATTTCCGCAACGAAGCCATTTCGCAGGAGCCATTCTGGCTGCACAGCGGAAAACGTTAACGCAGGCAAGGAACCCCTATAATGCCGCTTTCTTCACCCTTACAGCAGCAGTGGCAGACGGTATGTGAGCGTCTGCCGGAAGCATTACCCGCCTCGTCATTAAGCGAGCAGGCCCGGCAGGTGCTGACCTTCAGCGACTTTGTGCAGGAGAGCGTCACCGCCCATCCTGACTGGCTGGCCGAGCTTGAGGCTTCGCCGCCCCAGGCGGACGAGTGGCAGCACTACGCGCAGTGGCTACAGGACGCGCTGGCCGAAATCAGCGATGAAGCCGCGCTGATGCGCGCACTGCGCCAGTTCCGCCGTCGGGTGATGGTGCGCATCGCCTGGGCGCAGGCGCTGATGCTGGTGAGTGAAGAGAGCACGTTGCAGCAGTTAAGTCACCTGGCGGAGACGCTGATTGTCGCCGCCCGCGACTGGCTGTACGACGCCTGCTGCCGCGAATGGGGTACGCCGTGCAGTGAAGACGGCACCCCGCAGCCGCTGCTGATTTTAGGCATGGGCAAACTGGGCGGCGGCGAACTTAATTTTTCCTCGGACATCGACCTGATCTTCGCCTGGCCGGAGAAGGGGGCCACCCGCGGCGGACGTCGCGAGCTGGATAATGCCCTGTTCTTCACCCGGCTGGGGCAGCGGCTGATTAAGGCCCTGGATCAACCCACCCAGGACGGCTTTGTCTACCGGGTGGATATGCGCCTGCGTCCGTTCGGCGACAGCGGCCCGCTGGTGCTGAGCTTTGCCGCGCTGGAAGATTATTACCAGGAGCAGGGGCGCGACTGGGAACGCTACGCGATGGTGAAGGCGCGGATCATGGGTGATAACGGCGATGCCTATGCCAACGAGCTGCGCGCCATGCTGCGCCCGTTCGTCTTCCGTCGCTACATTGATTTCAGCGTCATCCAGTCGCTGCGTAACATGAAAGGGATGATTGCCCGGGAAGTGCGGCGTCGCGGCCTGAAAGACAACATCAAGCTGGGGGCGGGCGGCATCCGCGAGATCGAGTTTATCGTCCAGGTCTTCCAGCTGATCCGCGGCGGGCGCGAGCCTTCGCTGCAGTCCCGCTCCCTGCTGCCGACTCTGGCCGCCATCGCCCAACTGCACCTGCTGCCGGAAGGCGATGACCGGATCCTGCGCGAGGCCTACCTCTTTTTACGGCGGCTGGAAAATCTGCTCCAGAGCATCAATGATGAACAAACCCAGACCCTGCCGGGGGATGAGCTTAACCGCGCCCGCCTCGCCTGGGGAATGCGCGTGGACGACTGGCAGGCTCTGACCGACGCGCTCGATGCCCATATGGCCGCGGTGCGACGTATTTTTAACGACCTGATCGGCGACGATGAGAGCGAATCCCAGGAGGATGAGCTGTCTGAGCACTGGCGCGAGCTGTGGCAGGATGCGCTGCAGGAGGACGACACCACCCCGGTGCTGACCCACCTCAGCGATGAGGATCGCCATCGGGTTGTGGCGCTGATTGCCGATTTCCGTCTTGAGCTGAACAAGCGCGCCATTGGCCCGCGCGGCCGCCAGGTACTGGACCATCTGATGCCGCACCTGCTCAGCGACGTCTGCTCCCGCGCCGATGCCCCGGTGCCGCTGTCGCGCCTGACCCCGCTGCTGAGCGGGATCATCACCCGTACGACCTATCTGGAGCTGCTCAGCGAGTTTCCCGGGGCGCTAAAGCACCTGATTTCGCTCTGCGCCGCCTCGCCAATGATTGCCAGCAAGCTGGCACGCTACCCGCTGCTGCTGGATGAGCTGCTCGACCCCAACACCCTTTATCAGCCGACGGCGACCGACGCCTATCGCGATGAGCTGCGCCAGTATCTGCTGCGCGTGCCGGAAGAGGACGAAGAGCAACAGCTGGAGGCGCTGCGTCAGTTTAAGCAGGCGCAGCTGCTGCGCGTGGCGGCGGCTGATATCTCCGGCACGCTGCCGGTGATGAAAGTAAGCGATCACTTAACCTGGCTGGCGGAAGCGATTATCGATGCGGTGGTCCACCAGGCGTGGGTGCAGATGGTGGCCCGTTACGGCCAGCCAAAGCACCTGGCCGATCGCGAAGGGCGCGGCTTTGCGGTGGTGGGCTACGGCAAGCTGGGCGGCTGGGAGCTGGGCTACAGCTCCGATCTGGATCTGATTTTCCTCCACGACTGCCCGGTAGACGTGATGACCGACGGCGAGCGCGAGATCGACGGGCGTCAGTTCTACCTGCGCCTCGCCCAGCGCATCATGCACCTGTTCAGCACCCGCACCTCGTCCGGCATTCTGTATGAGGTGGATGCCCGCCTGCGTCCGTCCGGGGCGGCGGGCATGCTGGTCACCTCTACCGACTCCTTCGCTGATTATCAGCAGAACGAGGCCTGGACCTGGGAACATCAGGCCCTGGTGCGCGCCCGGGTGGTGTATGGCGATCCGCAGCTGAAAGCGCAGTTCGATACCATTCGTCGCGACGTGCTCACCGCCACGCGCGAGGGCCCGACGCTGCAAACCGAAGTGCGTGAGATGCGCGAGAAGATGCGCGCCCATCTGGGGAATAAACATCGCGATCGCTTTGATATCAAAGCCGATGAAGGCGGCATTACCGACATTGAATTTATCACCCAGTACCTGGTGCTGCGTGACGCGCACAGCAAGCCGAAGCTCACCCGCTGGTCGGATAACGTACGTATTCTGGAGCTGCTGGCGCAAAACGACATTATGGACGAGCACGAGGCGCTGGCATTGACCCGCGCTTACACCACGCTGCGCGATGAGTTGCACCACCTGGCCCTGCAGGAGCAGCCGGGCCATCTGCCGCTCGACTGCTTTAACACCGAGCGAGAGCTGGTGCGGGCCTGCTGGCAGAAGTGGCTGGTGGAACCGTGCGTAACAAAACAAGTGTGATATTATCGCGCGCAAATTGTGAATCTTTCTGGAGTCAGGAATGAAAGTAACACTGCCAGAGTTTGAACGTGCTGGAGTTATGGTGGTTGGCGATGTGATGCTGGATCGCTACTGGTATGGGCCAACCAGCCGCATTTCCCCGGAAGCCCCGGTCCCGGTGGTGAAGGTGGATACCATTGAAGAGCGTCCTGGCGGCGCGGCAAACGTGGCGATGAACATTGCTTCTCTCGGCGCGCATTCGCGTCTGGTGGGGCTGACCGGCATTGATGACGCCGCGCGTGCGCTGAGCAAGACGCTGGCGGATGTGAACGTCAAATGTGATTTCGTTTCTGTCCCGACGCACCCGACCATCACCAAGCTGCGCGTGCTGTCGCGTAACCAGCAGTTGATCCGCCTCGACTTTGAAGAAGGATTTGAAGGCGTGGATCCTGAGCCGCTGCACGAGCGCATCAACCAGGCGCTGGGTAACATCGGCGCGCTGGTGCTCTCCGACTACGCCAAAGGGGCGCTGGCCAGCGTTCAGCAGATGATTACGCTGGCGCGTACTGCCGGTGTACCGGTGCTGATCGATCCGAAAGGCACCGATTTCGAACGCTATCGCGGGGCGACGCTGCTTACGCCGAACCTCTCCGAATTCGAAGCGGTGGCGGGTAAATGCAAAACCGAAGAGGAGATCGTTGAGCGCGGCATGAAGATCATCGCCGATTTCGATTTCTCCGCGCTGCTGGTGACCCGCTCCGAGCAGGGGATGACCCTGCTGCAGCCGGGCAAAGCGCCGCTGCATATGCCGACCCAGGCGCAGGAAGTGTATGACGTCACCGGTGCCGGTGATACGGTCATCGGCGTGCTGGCGGCCACTCTGGCTGCGGGTAATACGCTGGAAGAGGCCTGCTACTTTGCCAACGCCGCCGCGGGCGTGGTGGTGGGCAAGCTGGGGACCTCTACCGTTTCGCCTATCGAGCTGGAAAACGCGGTACGCGGTCGCGCCGATACCGGTTTTGGTGTGATGAGCGAAGACGAGCTGAAAGTGGCGGTGGCTGCCGCACGTAAGCGTGGCGAGAAAGTGGTGATGACCAACGGCGTGTTCGACATTCTGCACGCGGGCCACGTCTCTTATCTGGCGAACGCGCGCAAGCTGGGCGACCGTCTGATTGTGGCCGTTAACAGCGATGCCTCCACCAAACGCCTGAAAGGCGAGACCCGTCCGGTGAACCCGCTGGAGCAGCGTATGATCGTGCTCGGCGCGCTGGAAGCGGTGGACTGGGTGGTCTCGTTCGAGGAAGACACGCCGCAGCGCCTGATTGCCGGGATCCTGCCGGATCTGCTGGTGAAAGGCGGTGACTACAAGCCTGAACAGATCGCGGGTAGCGAAGAGGTGTGGGCCAACGGCGGGGAAGTGATGGTGCTCAACTTTGAGGACGGGTGTTCAACCACCAACATCATTAAGAAGATCCAGAAAGACAGCGAGAAATAAAAAACGGGCCGAAAGGCCCGTTTTTTTTGCCTGGTGGCTGCATTATTCCACGTTATCCACCGGTGGGATCGCCGGGGCCGGTTTCACTTCGTCAACGACGTTGCGATTTTCCAGCTCGGTGAGACGCTGCTCCAGCAGGGCGATTTTTTCGCGGGTACGCAGCAGCACCTGCGTCTGTACGTCAAATTCTTCACGGCTGACCAGATCCAGACGCATCAGCTGCGACTGCAGCACCTGGCGGATCTTCTTCTCAACGTCATCACCGAATTCACGCACGCCTTTCGGCATAGATTCATGGACCTGGCGGGCAAGTTGTTCAATTTTTTTTGGGTCGATCATGGTAGTTCCCTTGAAGAAAAGGTGTTAACGACCATTGTAGCGCGTAACCGCGATCCTTAAACCAGAATTGTGTGAAGCTTATGCGTTGCCGAACATAATCATTAGCGTTATAGTTATCCCGCTTATTCTCAGGGCGGGGCGAAATTCCCCACCGGCGGTAAATCAACCTTCGCGTTGAAAGCCCGCGAGCGCTTTGGGTGCAAACTCAAAGGTCAGCAGATCCGGTGTAATTCCGGGGCCGACGGTTAAAGTCCGGATGGGAGAGAGTAACGAACCAGCCGGGCGAGGCCCGCTCACGTTATTTTTTTGCCGTACTACGGCGCTCCTAAGACTGCCCTGATTCTGGTAACCATAATTTTAATGAGGTTTTTTTACCATGAATCAGACGCTCCTTTCCTCTTTCGGCACCTCTGCTGACCGTGTAGAACACGCGCTTGCTGCGCTTCGCGAAGGTCGCGGCGTGATGGTGCTTGACGATGAAGATCGTGAAAACGAAGGCGATATGATTTTCGCCGCCGAAACCATGACCGTTGAGCAGATGGCGCTGACCATCCGTCACGGCAGCGGTATTGTTTGCCTGTGTATCACCGAAGATCGCCGTAAGCAGCTGGATCTGCCGATGATGGTAGAGAACAACACCAGCGCCTATGGCACCGGTTTTACCGTGACCATCGAAGCGGCCAGCGGTGTAACCACCGGTGTGTCTGCTGCTGACCGCGTGACCACCGTGCGCGCAGCCATTGCCGATGGTGCAAAACCTTCTGACCTGAATCGTCCGGGCCACGTATTCCCGCTGCGCGCGCAGCCGGGTGGCGTCCTGACCCGCGGCGGCCACACCGAAGCGACCATCGACCTGGTGACCCTGGCCGGTTTCAAACCTGCCGGTGTGCTCTGTGAACTGACCAATGATGATGGCTCTATGGCGCGCGCGCCGGAGTGCATCGAGTTTGCCGGTAAGCACAACATGGCAGTAGTGACTATCGAAGATCTGGTGGCATATCGCCAGGCGCACGAGCGCAAAGCCAGCTGATAACGCAGCATAAAAAACGCCGGGATATCCCGGCGTTTTTTTTAGCCTATTCCGGCCGTCTGGAGTAGCACCAGACTGAGCCCCATCACCGACATTCCGCACAGCACGCCGTAGCTGGGATTGTTATTCGGGTCGATCTCTTTGGCGAGCGGCATCAGCTCATCCACCGACAGCGCCACCATAATCCCCGCCACCGCCGCCATAATGGCCGCCATCACCACCGGCGAAATCAGGCTGCCGAGGATCAACCACGCCAGCACCCCGCCGAGGATCTCCGCCATGCCGGAAATGCCCGCCCAGAACACCGCTTTACGCTTGGATCCCGTGGCCGCATAGACCGGGCCCGCTACCGCCAGCCCTTCAGGAATATTGTGCAACGCCACCGCCAGCGCAATACCGAAACCCAACTCCAGATTATTGCTGGCGGTCACGTAGGTGGCGACGCCTTCCGGGAAGTTGTGCAGGCTGATGCCCAGGGTCAGCAGCAGCGCGGTGCGTCGCAGATTACCGGGCAGCGGCTTGCTGCCTTTTTGCATCAGATCCTGCGGGTGCGCGTGGGGCAGCATTCTGTCCAGCGCAAAGTAGCCCAGCAGACCAATGACAAACATCCCGTAGCCGAGCACCGGCGACATGCCTTCCGTGCCGAGGGCGGCAGGCAGCATCTCCATCAGGGAGATGAGCAGCATAATCCCGGCGGCAAAGCCGAGGGAAAAGGCCAGCACGCGGTTAGAGGGCTTCTGGCCCAGTACGCCAAGCATGGCGCCGATGAAGGTGGCGGCGCCTGCAAGAATAGTCAGAATCAGGGGAACTGACATTCACCTCTCCTTATGATAATGATTCTCATTCATATTAAAGGCTAAACGCACGCAAAGCGAGCGGGTACAGCTGCCTTTACAGATCCCTTACATTCAAATTTCCTGATGATCTTCATCATGGTTATCTGAGTTCATCTTATCCGGATAACGGGTAAGGTAAAGCTATCAAATCGACACCTTGTGTAAGGATATCATCATGACTTCTTCTCGTATGCCAGCGCTGTTTTTGGGTCACGGTAGCCCAATGAATGTGCTGGAAGATAACGTCTACACCCGCGCCTGGCGACATCTGGGCGAGACGTTGCCGCGTCCGAAGGCTATCGTGGTGATCTCCGCACACTGGTTTACCCGTGGCACCGGCGTTACCGCCATGGAAGCACCTAAAACCATTCATGATTTTGGCGGTTTCCCGCAGGCGCTGTACGACACGCACTATCCCGCACCGGGATCCCCGGCGCTGGCGCAGCAGCTGGTGGATCTGCTGGCACCGATCCCTGTCACCCTGGATAAAGAGGCGTGGGGCTTTGACCATGGCTCCTGGGGCGTGCTGATCAAGATGTACCCGGATGCCGATATCCCGATGGTGCAGCTCAGCATCGACAGCACCAAGCCTGCGGCCTGGCACCTGGAGATGGGCCGTAAGCTCGCCTCTCTGCGTGATGAAGGCATTATGCTGGTGGCCAGCGGCAACGTGGTGCATAACCTGCGTACCGCCCGCTGGCACGGGGAAAATACGCCTTATCCATGGGCGACGTCATTTAATGATTACGTGAAAATGAACCTCAGCTGGCAGGGGCCGACAGAGGAGCATCCGCTGGTGAATTATCTGGCCCACGACGGCGGTTCGCTCTCGAACCCGACGGCGGAACACTTCCTGCCGCTGCTCTATATCCTGGGCGCATGGGACGGCCAGGAGCCGATTACCACGCCGGTGGATGGCATCGAGATGGGCAGTTTGAGTATGCTGTCGGTGCAGGTGGGGGAATAAAGGCAAAACGGTAACTCCTGTTACCGTTTTTAGTGTTTGCACCCTCTCCCTGTGGGAGAGGGCCGGGGTGAGGGCATCAGGCCGCACAATCCCGGCACCACAGACTACTCCACAAAAATATGCGGATAGAAGCGGGACAGATCCTGGGTGATCAGCGCCCGATCTTCACGAATACCAATCCCGGCTGGCTGATCGTTGATCAGCCAGCTGCCGATCAGCATATAGCTGTCGCCATACTTCGGTAGCTGACAGAACTGCTGGACGATCATCCCTTCTTCGCCATACGGGCCTTCAACCGCTTCCACGGTATTACCGTTTTCGATAATCGACACGTTGGCACCCTCGCGGGAGAAAATCGGCTTTTTGACGTACTTATCCATCTGAGGATAGTCATCTTCCGCGAAGTACGCCGGCAGCAGATTCGGATGGTCCGGGAACATCTCCCACAGCAATGGCAGCAGAGCTTTGTTGGAGATAATGCTCTTCCATGCGGGCTCCAGCCAGCGCACGCCGGCATCTTCCAGCTTAGTGGAGAACACTTCGCGCAGCATGTATTCCCACGGATAGAGCTTGAACAGGTTGCTGATCACCTGATCCTGCAGATCGGTGAACTGGCCTCTTTCGCCCAGCCCGATATCTTCTATATAGAGGAATTCAGTGGCGACTTCTGCCTCGGCGGCGCAGTCCTGCAGATACTGCACGGTGCCGCGATCTTCGACCGTGTCACGACAGCAGGCAAAGTGAAGCAGGTTAAAGCCGTGCTGCTCGCGCAGCTCAGCGAAACGCTCGATCAGCTTCTCCTGCAGGCTGTTGAACTGATCGCTGCCTTCCGGCAGATGACCCGCGTTCTGCTGATCTTCCAGCCAGATCCACTGGAAGAAAGCCGCTTCATACAGCGAGGTTGGCGTATCGGCGTTGTTCTCAAGCAGCTTCGGCTCGCCGGTACCATCCCACGCCAGGTCGAGGCGCGAATAGAGCGACGGCTGATGGGTCGCCCATGACTGACGCACAAAGCCCCAGGTGTGCTTCGGAATGCGAAATTTGGTCAGCAGCTCATCGCTGGCAATGACCTTTTCCACCACCTTCAGGCACATCTGATGCAGCTCTGCCGTGACCGCCTCCAGCTTCTCAACCTGGGCGAGGGTCAGTTTGTAATAGGCATCTTCACACCAGTATGGCTCGCCGTACATGGTGTGAAAATTGAAACCGTATTCGGTGGCTTTCTCGCGCCAGTCCGGGCGCTCAACAATACTGACTCGTTCCATTATCAGCCGCCCATAGAGCGTGTTGAGGTGCCGGCCGCGCTACGCTGCATGGTGTTCTGTTTGGCAACAGAATCACCGAAGCCGCCGCGGGTAACGGTGCTGGTGGTGGCCGGTTTTGGCGCCATGGCGGTTTTAGGTACGTTCATAGTGCGGCCTGGCTGGGCGGCACCGTAACCTTTGCCGCTGGCATCGGTGTACTGACCATAAGCCGGGCTGGCCGGGTTTTTCGAGCTGAACAGCGGCTGCTGTTGATAGCCCGCGCCGCCGCTCATCAGACGGCCCATCATGTAACCCGCCATCAGCGGCATCCAGAAGCTCCCGCTGGACTGTGCCTGCGCCTGGTTTTCTGCTGGCGCGGTGCCTGCCTGAGCCGGGGCCTGCTGGCACTGGCCTTCGCCGAACTCGGCCACGCAGTCTTCACGGCTGGCGTATTTCGGCGCGGTACGTTCCGCTTCCTTCAGGGCGTTATTGTACGAGGTGGTACACTCCGCGCTTTTGCCGGTAGCGGCCGCACAGTCATCGGCATTCTGATAGAGCGAAACCGTTTCGTCGGTTTTTTCACAGCCCGCCAGCATAAACGCGGCGCTCAGCGCCAGGGCGACAGGAGTGAAATGACGCGCGTTCCAGCTTTTGCGGAACGAGGCGTGATTAATGGATTTTGTCCGTTTCATAATTGTCTTCCAGGACCCAGTGGTAAAACACAGAAAATAACGCTCAGAATAGAGGATGAGTGGTGGAAATTGAAGCTATCGGCGTCAAACAGGGGGATCTTTACGTTGGCTTACGTATTTTTGTCGGACTGGGGGGATTTCCCGGCCTGGTGAACCCAGACCGGGTAGCAGCATCAGTTGCTGGTGGTGCGTGCGGTAGCAGGGGTCAAACCGTCAGCAGAAGCGTCCTGCTGTGGGTTTTCCGGCGCTACGGCTTCAGGCGTGGTGGAGATTGGCTTACCTAATGAACCGTTCAGCGCAACCAGATCCTGCTCGTTCAACGTACCCAGCGCTTGCTTGATGTTCAGCTGGTTAATCAGGTAGTTATAACGGGCGTTGGAGAGCTGTTGTTTGGCGTTATACAGCGTGGTGGTCGCGTCCAGCACGTCAACGATGGTACGGGTACCGACCGCATAACCAGCTTCTGACGCATCCAGTGAACTCTGGGCAGAAACCACGGCCTGTTTGTAGGCGTTAATGCTGCTGACAGAGGCGTTCACGTTGTTGAAGGAAGAACGCACGGTCTGCACAACGCTGCGGTGCGCGCTTTCAAGCTGCTCGCTGGCACCGACAAAGTTGTACTGCGCCTGTTTGACCTGTGAATTGACCTGGCCGCCCTGATAAATTGGCAGGGAGAAGTTCAGGCCGATTTTATTCTGGCCAACGTCGCTGTCGTTGTACTGGGCACCGCTGGTCCGGGAACCGCTGTAGCTGGTATTAGAAATACCGCTGGAGGCGCTCAGGCTCAGGGTTGGCAGGTGGCCATCCTGCGCCAGACGAATTTGCTCGCGGGCCAGATCCTGGCTCAGGCGTGCCTGTAACAGGCTGAGGTTACGGTTTTCAGCTTCTTTCAGCAGGGCATTCACCGCCTGCGGCTTATCGGCTTTGAAGTGATCAACGTTCAGCGAGGCCAGTTGCGGGTAGTAATTACCGGTGACCTGACGCAGCTGCTCAACGGAGTTATCCAGGTCGTTACGCGCGGTCACTTCGTTCGCCAGCACGTTATCGTATTGTGAACGGGCGTTCTGCACGTCGGTGATCGCGACCAGGCCTACGTTGAAACGTTGGGTAGTCTGATCGAGCTGGCGATAGATAGCCTGTTTCTGTGCTTCAATGTAGGAGAGCGAATCGATCGCGCTCAGCACTCTGAAGTAGGCGGTTGCGGTATTGAGGATCAGCGTCTGCTGGTCGGTCTGATAGGTGACATCCTGAATACCGGCAGATTTCTCCTGCAGGCTCAGGTTACGCCATTTAGACATATCAAACAGCGTCTGGGTTAACTGAAGTGAACCGCTGGTGACGTTGGAGTCGACGCCGTTCGCATCACGGTAACCGTTGTTATAGGTATAGTCTGCACCCAAACCCAGCTGTGGTAATAACGGGCTGCGTGCTTCATTAATTTTTTCAAATGCAGCATCACGATCGGCAGCGGATTTACGCAGTTCCGGGTTGCTCAGACGTGCCTGCTTATAAACCTGTATCAGGTCCTCTGCCTGACTCAACGCGCTGAAACCCGTCAGGCTCAGGCCGATGAGGATGGGGAGCAATTTCTTCATTTGCTTTCCTTGTTGTGAAGCTTAGTTAGCGCTGATCTAATTAAAAAAATATCTACCGATTCTAGCAGACTTCGCCACTGCAAAAGGTTGGCGTTCCGTGCCATGCGGCAGTAACTTGCACCAATTTACCATACTGTAGTAGAAACCGCAGTTTAGCAGAATTGAATTTCACCTTAACGCCACCATTTATACCAGGATGCAAACATGGATAAACCAGAAAAGTTGCCAGTGACTTTCACAAAAAACGATGTAGAAATTATTGCACGAGAAACGCTCTACAGCGGATTTTTTTCACTGGAATTATACCGTTTTCGCCATCGTTTGTTTAACGGTGAAATGAGTGGCGAAGTCAGGCGCGAAATTTTTGAGCGCGGGCATGCCGCAGTCTTGCTACCCTTTGACCCAGTGCGTGACGAAGTGGTACTGATAGAGCAGATTCGCATTGCCGCGCTGGATACCAGCGAAAGCCCGTGGCTACTGGAGATGGTGGCCGGGATGATCGAAGAGGGCGAGACGCCGGAAGATGTCGCCCGCCGCGAGGCGATGGAGGAGGCCGGTCTGGAAGTGGGTCGGACAAAACCGATCACCAGCTATCTGGCAAGCCCTGGCGGCACCAGCGAGCGCCTCTCAGTTATGGTTGGCGAAGTGGACGCCACGACCGCGCAAGGGATTCACGGTCTGGTTGATGAAAACGAAGACATTCGTGTTCATGTGGTAAGTCGGGAGCAGGCTTATCAATGGGTAAAAGAGGGGAAAATCGACAACGCGGCTTCTGTCATCGCTTTGCAATGGCTACAGCTGCATTATCAGGACTTAAGAAACGAGTGGAAAAAATGAAGCGTTATACACCTGACTTCCCTGAAATGATGCGTCTGTGCGAGACCAATTTCGCACAATTGCGCCGACTACTGCCGCGTAACGACGTGGCCGGTGAAACAGTGAGCTATCAGGTGAGCAACGCGCAGTATCGGTTAACTATTGTTGAATCAACCCGTTACACTACGCTGGTGGAAATTGAGCAAACCGCACCGTCCATCAGCTACTGGAGCCTGCCGTCAATGACGGTGCGGCTCTACCATGACGCGATGGTCGCTGAAGTGTGTTCAAGCCAGCAGATCTTCCGCTTCAAAGCGCGATATGATTATCCAAATAAAAAGTTGCATCAACGCGACGAAAAGCATCAAATTAACCAGTTTTTAGCCGACTGGCTAAGATATTGTTTAGCACATGGAGCAATGGCGATTCCGGTTTGTTAGCGTCGTAAACCTACCTAAGGACACCATTTGGAAAGCCTGTTGAACCTGACTGTTGCTGGTGGGGCGCCAGTCAGGGTATTGCAAATTACTGATACTCACCTGTTTGCCAAAAAGCATGAAACCCTGTTGGGTGTGAATACCTGGGAGAGTTATCAGGCTGTTCTGGAAGCCATTCATGCCCAGAAGCGCAAATGCGATCTGATTGTCGCCACGGGCGATTTGGCGCAGGATCAAACCTCCGCGGCTTATCAGCATTTTGCTGAAGGTATCGCGAGCTTTAACGCGCCCTGCGTCTGGTTACCCGGTAATCACGATTTTCAACCTTCGATGTACAGCGCGCTTCAGGATGCGGGGATCTCCCCTGCGAAGCGGGTCCATTCGGGCGATAACTGGCAAATCCTGCTGCTCGACAGCCAGGTCTTCGGCGTGCCGCACGGCGAGCTGAGCGAGTTTCAGCTGGAGTGGCTCGAAGCAAAGCTGGCGGCCGATCCCGAGCGCCACACCCTGCTTTTATTGCATCATCATCCGCTGCCGGCAGGATGCAGCTGGCTCGATCAGCACAGCCTGCGCAACTCAGCTGCTCTCGATCAGGTGCTGATAAAATTCCCGCGGGTCAATAACCTGCTCTGCGGCCATATTCACCAGGAGCTGGATCTCGACTGGAACGGGCGTCGCCTGCTGGCTACGCCGTCCACCTGCGTGCAGTTCAAACCGCACTGTGCGAACTTCACCTTAGACACCATTGCCCCAGGCTGGCGCTGGCTGGATCTGCATGCCGACGGCTCGGTGACGACCGAAGTCTGCCGCCTGCAAAGCTCGCAGTTCCGCCCGGACACTGCGTCAGAAGGCTACTGATGTCTGCGCTCCTCTATCTGCACGGGTTCAACAGTTCCCCGCGCTCGGCAAAAGCGACGCTGTTTCGACAGTGGCTGGAAGTCCATCATCCGGACGTCGAGATGATTGTCCCGCAGCTGCCGCCGTACCCGGCCGAGGCCGCCGAAATGCTGGAGGCGATTGTCATGGCCCACGGCGGTGAGCCCTTTGGTGTGGTGGGGTCATCCCTTGGCGGCTACTACGCCACCTGGCTGTCCCAGTGCTTTATGGTGCCTGCGGTGGTAGTCAACCCGGCGGTGCGGCCGTTTGAGCTTCTGGTGGGCTATCTGGGGCACAACGAGAACCCCTACACCGGACAGCAATATGTGCTAGAGTCACGCCATATTTACGACCTCAAAGTTATGCAGATTGACCCGCTGGAAGCGCCAGATCTTATCTGGCTGCTGCAACAGACGGGTGATGAAGTGCTGGATTACCGCCAGGCGGTGGCGTACTACGCCTCCTGCCGCCAGACTATAGAAGAGGGCGGTAATCATGCCTTCACGGGCTTTGAGGATCATTTCACCCAGATTGTCGACTTTCTTGGTCTGCACAGCCTCTGACAATCGCTGCGAATTGCTAGTTTAAATCATGACGCAAACCTATAACGCTGATGCCATTGAGGTACTCACCGGGCTTGAGCCGGTTCGCCGCCGTCCGGGGATGTACACCGATACCACGCGCCCAAACCATCTGGGCCAGGAAGTAATTGATAACAGCGTCGACGAAGCGCTGGCGGGTCATGCCAAACGCGTCGACGTGATTCTGCACGCCGACCAGTCGCTGGAAGTGATCGACGACGGTCGCGGCATGCCGGTGGACATTCACCCGGAAGAGGGTGTCCCGGCGGTTGAGCTGATCCTCTGTCGTCTGCACGCGGGCGGTAAGTTCTCCAACAAAAATTACCAGTTCTCAGGCGGCCTGCACGGGGTAGGTATCTCCGTGGTCAACGCCCTGTCAAAACGGGTTGAAGTCACCGTGCGCCGCGACGGCCAGGTGTACAACATCGCCTTTGAGAACGGCGACAAAGTCCAGGATTTGAAGGTGATCGGCACCTGCGGCAAACGCAATACCGGCACCAGCGTCCACTTCTGGCCGGACGAGAGCTTCTTCGACAGCCCCCGTTTCTCGGTCTCACGCTTAACGCACATTCTGAAAGCGAAAGCGGTCCTGTGCCCTGGAGTGGAAATCACCTTCAAGGACGAGGTCAACAACAGCGAGCAGCGCTGGTGCTATCAGGACGGCCTGAACGATTACCTGGGCGAAGCGGTTAACGGCCTGCCAACCCTGCCGGAAAAACCCTTTATCGGTAATTTTGCCGGTGATACGGAAGCGGTGGACTGGGCGCTGCTGTGGCTGCCGGAAGGCGGCGAACTGCTGACCGAAAGCTACGTCAACCTGATCCCGACCATGCAGGGCGGGACGCACGTTAACGGCCTGCGCCAGGGGCTGCTGGACGCCATGCGTGAGTTCTGCGAATACCGCAATATCCTGCCGCGCGGCGTGAAGCTGTCGGCGGAAGATATCTGGGATCGCTGCGCCTACGTGCTGTCGGTCAAAATGCAGGATCCACAGTTTGCCGGGCAGACCAAAGAGCGTCTCTCCTCGCGCCAGTGTGCGGCGTTCGTCTCCGGCGTGGTGAAAGACGCCTTCAGCCTGTGGCTGAACCAGAACGTGCAGGCCGCAGAGATGCTGGCCGAGATGGCGATTTCCAGCGCCCAGCGTCGTCTGCGTGCGGCGAAGAAAGTGGTGCGTAAAAAGCTGACCAGCGGCCCTGCGCTGCCGGGCAAGCTGGCGGACTGTACCGCGCAGGATCTGAACCGCACCGAGCTGTTCCTGGTGGAAGGGGACTCCGCGGGCGGATCGGCCAAGCAGGCGCGCGATCGTGAATATCAGGCGATCATGCCGCTGAAAGGTAAGATCCTGAATACCTGGGAAGTCTCTTCCGATGAGGTGCTGGCGTCGCAGGAGGTGCACGACATCTCGGTGGCAATCGGTATCGATCCGGACAGCGAGGATCTGAGCCAGCTGCGCTACGGCAAGATCTGTATCCTTGCGGATGCGGACTCCGATGGTCTGCACATCGCCACCCTGCTGTGCGCGCTCTTTGTGAAGCACTTCCGCACGCTGGTGAAAAACGGTCACGTCCACGTGGCGCTGCCGCCGCTGTACCGTATCGATCTCGGTAAAGAAGTTTATTACGCCCTGACGGAAGAAGAGAAAGCGGGCGTGCTGGAGCAGCTCAAGCGCAAGAAGGGCAAACCGAACGTGCAGCGCTTTAAAGGGCTGGGCGAGATGAACCCGCTGCAGCTGCGTGAAACCACGCTCGACCCCAACACTCGCCGTCTGGTGCAGCTCACCATCAGCGATGAAGATGAGCAGCAGACCAACGCGGTGATGGATATGCTGCTGGCCAAGAAGCGTTCGGAAGACCGCCGCAACTGGCTGCAGGAGAAGGGCGACCTGGCGGATATTGAAGGTTGATGCATTGCCGGGCGGCGGCTATTTGCCCGGCGGCGCTTCGCTTGCACGGGCCTACGGTTTTTGTAGGCCGGGTAAGGCGTAGCTGCCACCCGGCACTCCCTCAGGCCGCACGATGATTCTTCCGGTACTGCAAGGGCGTCTCTCCGATGCCCTTTTTAAATGCGCTAATAAAATACGTCACATCCGAAAACCCCACCCGCGCGGCGATCTCCCGCACGCTCGCCTCCGAGTGCAGCAAACTTTCGCAGGCCTTACGCAGGCGTAAGGTGTTCAGGTAATCGTGAATTTTCTCCCCCGTTTCGACATGGAATTTCCGTGACACGTAGCTGCGGGATTTCCCCAGCTCGTCTGCCAGCGCATCCAGGCTGAATTTATTCTGATAATGCTCATCCAGCCAGAACATCACCTGGCTGGCGATGCCCTGACTGTTACCGGGCTGGCCTTCATCATCGTGCGGCAGCATGGCAAACAGGCCGATCAGCAGGCTGGCGACGCGCTCGCTGTTCATCGGCGGCGGATAACAGCTGAACAGATGATCGAGATGGCTGTGGCAGTGCGCCATATCTGCCACCCAGGCTTCGCCTCCACGCCGGGACAGCTTCTGCAGCCGCTGCTGGGTCTGGGGAAAATCGCGCAGCGCCTTCAGGACCGCATGCTGATCGAGATGAATAATAGTGCGGCGATAGTTCGCTTCGGCCTGGGGATCGACCATCACCTTGTGCAGGGTAAAAGGTGGAAAGAAAAACAGCCGGCCCGGGCGCATGGTGTAGTGACGATTATCGACAATCGCCACGCCAAACCCTTCTTCGACATAGAGAATTTCCAGACACTGGTGCCAGTGATGATAGCGCACGGTGTTGGCGAACAGGCGACTGAACGACACGATGGCGTCGTTCAGGGTAATCAGCTCAAGGCGTTCCGCCGTGGGTGTCTCGCGCATAGTGCAATAAAACTCAACTTTTCCCTTTTCCTGCCTCTTTATAAACCACCTTTTTAAATTTCCTCAACTGCGGGTTTATTCATCTCTCACTCCTGTGACCCGGGTAACATTTCTGCCCCTCGCTGATTAACTATTCTTTGCCGCAGTTGATTACGAGGACCAGCCTATGTGCGCGGCAAACAAAGAAAAATCAAATCCGTTGTCATCCCGCCAGGATATGGTGGCGGCCCTGAACACCCTGTTGGCGGCGGTGGATACGCAGTTCCCGGCGGGCAGCTCCCGCTTTTCGCTGGGCGATACCAGCGCCCACTACGCCACGGATGTGGCGCAGATGGAGGGATTATCCCGGGTGCTGTGGGGGCTGTTTCCGCTGATGGCCGCCGGCGACAGCACGCCGTTCAGCGACAAGTACATTACCGCCATTAAGCAGGGCACCGACCCGCAGAGCGCAGGCTACTGGGGCGAAGCCGGGCCTTACGATCAGCGTCTGGTGGAGATGGCGGCCTATGGCCTCGGGCTGGCGCTGCTGCAGGACAAACTCACCGTTTTGTTTAGCGAACGCGAGCTGATGAACCTGCACGCCTGGCTGAACCAGATCACCGATGCGACGATGCCGGACAGCAACTGGAACTACTTCGCCATTATGGTGCAGCTCGGCTTTAAGCGCGCCGGGCTGCCATACGACCAGCAGGCCATCAATCGCCGCTTCGCGATGATGGACGCCTACTATCTGGGGGAGGGCTGGTACTCCGACGGCCCGGGTCGGCCAAAGGATTACTACATCTCGATGGCGTTTCATTTCTACGGCCTGATCTACGCCACCCTGAGCGGCGATGCGGCGCGGGCAGAGGTGCTGCGCCAGCGCTCGCGTCTGTTTGCCGAAGACTTTATCTATATGTCGGCCGCCGACGGCGCTTCGGTACCCTTTGGCCGCAGCCTGACCTACCGCTTCGCGATGGTCGCCTTCTGGAGCGCGGTGGCCTTCTCCGGGCTTGAGGTGTTCACGCCGGGCATCGTGAAGGGGATCATCCTGCGCCATCTGCGCTGGTGGCAGCAGCAGTCGATCACCGATCGCGACGGGATCCTGACCCTTGGCTTTGCCTACCCGAATCTGGCGATGTGCGAGGACTATAACTCCCCGGGCTCGCCTTACTGGGCGCTGAAAACGTACCTGATCCTGGCCCTGCCGGAATCACATCCTTTCTGGCAGGCCGACGAGCAGCCGCTGCCTGTGCTTGCCGAAAAGCGCGTGATTCACCATGCCCAACAGATCCTGATCCACACCGATCATGTGACCATGCTCACCGCTGGTCAGCTGGAGCTGAACAACTACGTCAACACCGAGGCGAAGTACACCAAATTTGCCTACTCCAGCCGCTTTGGTTTCACCATCGAGCGCGGGCGTTTCGGTATCAAGCACGCCGCCTGCGACTCGATGCTGCTGTTGGCCGATGGCGATAATTACTTCCGCGGACGCCGCGAGTGCGAGGAGGTCCGTGTTGACGAAAATTACATTTTTTCGCGCTGGTCGCCGTGGCATGACGTCCAGATCGATACCTGGCTGGTGCCCTTCGGCGAGTGGCATTTGCGTCTGCACCGCATCAACAGCGCGCGCAATTTGCAAACGGTTGAGGGCGGCTTTGCGGTGATAAAAACCGAGCCGCAGCTTCACGGGCGGGGCAGTTACCTGAGCGCAGATAACGGCAGCAGCGCCATCGTCGATCTCTCACCAGACATCACCCGTCAGCCGGACAGCGTGGTGACGCCGCCGAACAGCAGCATCATGTTTGCCGAATGCGCCGCCATTCCGGTGCTCGCCTGCACCATCCCGCAGGGAGAGAGCTGGCTCTGCTGCGCGGTGATGGCGTCTGCACAGAATAAAAACAGGGCGGAAAGCCCCCAACTGGAAATCAACAATAACCAGGTCGTGATCCGTGCGCCTGGAAGCGAACGTCAGCTGTCGTTCATTTTATAAAGCCCTTACCCTGGATATCGGCGAGGATGGTATGAATAACAAAACTGAATATTACAAAATCAGCAGTTTTATCTTTCTCTATTTCTTTACCTGGTCGGCGAGTATTGGTCTGCTGGCCATCTGGCTCGGTCAAAAAGCTAATCTCAGCGGGTCGGTGATCGGCACCGTCTTTGCGGTGAACGGCATCTTCTCCGTTATTCTCAAACCGATCTACGGCTATATTCTGGATAAGATCGGCATGAGCAAATACCTGCTCTATTTTGTGGTGGCGATGTCCGCCCTGATGGCGCCGTTCTTTATTTACGTTTACCAGCCGCTGTTAATGTCCAACACCCTGCTGGGGATTATTATCGGCGCGCTCTATTTAAGCTTCGCCTGGTATGCGGGCGTGGCGGCGTGTGAATCTTATTCCGACCGCTTCAGCCGCCTGAACGGTATGGAGTTTGGTCAGATCCGCATGTGGGGATCGCTTGGCTGGGCGGTGGCCTCCTCGTTCTCCGGCCTGCTGTTTAACCTCTCTCCGGCGTACAACTTTATTATGGGCAGCGTGGCGTCGGTGATCATGCTGATCGTTCTGCTGAACCTGAAGGTCAACACCAATTCGGCCCATGCCGGTGAGGTGCTGACCAAAGAAAAAATCGCCCCGGCGGATGTCTATGCCCTGCTGCGCAGCCGCAAGTTCTGGGCCTTCTGCCTGTACGTGGCGGGCGTGGCGTGGATGATGTTTATCGCCGAGCAGCAGTTCTCCCGCTATTTCGTCACCTTCTTCGATGATGTGCACCAGGGCAACGCGGTGTTTGGTTATCTGGGTACCGTGCAGTCGGGGATGGAATTCGTCATGTATATGGTGATCCCGATGTTCGTGAACTTTATCGGTGCCAAGCGTGGATTATTGATCGTCGGCCTGGTTGTCGGGGCGCGGCTGATTATTTCCGGGATGTGCGACTCCCACCTGTTAATTTCGGTTCTCAAGCCGCTCTACGGTCTGGAGATCTGTCTTCTGCTGGTGTCGGTATTTAAATATATCGCCGAGCATTTCGATAAACGCGTCAACGCCACTATGTACCTGCTGGGCTATCAGGCGATGCTCTACGTCGGCAACGTCGTGGTGTCGTCACCGGCCGGTTATATGTATGACCGCATCGGGTTTGAGCAGACCTATATCATCATGGGCGCCACGGCGCTGACCTTTACCCTGATTTCTGCGTTTACCTTATCCGCCTGCCAGAGCAAATGGCGCGGCGCTAAAACGCTGAACGTTGCAGAACACCACTAATTTACGCCGTCAAAGAAGGAATCGAATTATGTTAAGTCATATCACCGAGGAACGTCTGGCCGATATTCCCGCGCCCGTGGATGAACGCGCTTTTAGCGATGAATTAAGCTCGGCGCGCAGCCATGTCCTCGACCTGATTAGCCGTCATTTAACGGAGTTCGGCGACAAATTCCCGGCAGAAACCTGCAAGGAGGGGTATTACCCGCTGACGGAAAACGTCGAGTGGACCACCAGCTTCTGGACCGGGCAGCTTTGGCTGGCGTGGGAGATGAGCGGTGACGACAAATTCCGCGCCATGGCCGAGAAACACACCCGCTCGTTTGGCCTGCGCATCGCCGGGCGCAGCGACACCAACACCCACGATCTCGGCTTCCTCTACACGCTCTCCTGCGTGGCGGACTGGCGGCTGACCGGCAGCCGCGAGGCGCGCGGCTTCTCGCTGCTGGCCGCCGAAGCGCTGCTGGAGCGCTTCCATGAGAAAGCGAAGATCATCCAGGCGTGGGGGGATCTGGCGGATCCGGAGCAGGCCGGGCGGATGATCATCGACTGCAACATGAACCTGCCGCTGCTCTACTGGGCGACCGAGCAGACCGGGGATCCGCGCTTTGCCGAGGCCGCCAGAGCCCACGTGATGCAGGCCGCGACTTACCTCATCCGTGAAGACGCCTCGACCTTCCACACCTACTATATGGACGTGGTCACCGGCGCGCCGCGCTACGGCAACACCCAGCAGGGCTATGCGGATGACTCCTGCTGGTCGCGCGGCCAGGCGTGGGGGATCTACGGCTTCCTGCTGAGCTACATCTACACCGGCGACGCGACCATGATCGCCCTGTCAAAACGGCTGGCGAACTACTTCCTCAACCGCCTGCCGGAGGATCACGTCTGTCACTGGGATCTGGCCCTGGTGGGCACCGACGCCCTGCGCGACTCGTCATCGGCGGCGATTGCGGTGTGCGGCCTGCTGGAGCTGGTGAAGCATCTGCCGGTGACCGACCCGGATCGCGAACGCTATCTGGCATGGGCGAAAGGGATCATGTCCTCGCTGACGAAGCACTATCTGATGGGCAAAGAGGAGAAGGGCAACGGCCTGCTGAAGCATTCGGTCTATCATCTCGCCAGCAACAAGGGCGTGGATGAGTGTGCCAGCTGGGGGGATTACTTCTACGTTGAGGCGCTGGTGCGTTTTACCCAGAGCTGGAAACTGTACTGGTAAATAAACTGGGGTGATGTCACCACCCCAGCACCTCTTTTATGACTCGCCGGTAGGGGGTGTCGATCTGCTCCGGCACCCGATCGATATAGTCCCGTGCGTGCTGGCGGGCCTCACCGCTCAGGCTGTCCAGCCAGGCAATGGCTTCGTCCACGGTGGGCACCCGGCCCTCCAGTGAGGCGCTTCTCGGCGGCAGCCCGGTCCAGATCACCGCCTCGATGCCTCTTTCCGCTGCCCATCGTGAGAGCAGGCCGGTATGGCGGCCAGCGATCAGCAGCGAACCGATACCGTCGCAGCGCTCCTCCGGGATCCCTTCGCGTTCGCGCAGGGCCTGGCAGGCAACGCTTAGCGTTTCCGCGTTGAGCCATGTCCAGAGCACCGGCACGGCAGGCGCATTCATACAGATGGCGGTAGCCAGTTCACCGCCGTCACTGACCCGACTAAACTCGACGGGAAGCAACGGCCCGTCGGTTTGCCACTCCCCGGCGACGGGGAGTGAGCCGCTTTTCCATATCAACGAGCCCCAGCCCAGACAGGCTATCTTCATCATCTTCCCTCTGCGCGACGCTATCAGGCTTCAGGAATACGCAGCGTCTGCCCCGGATAAATTTTATCCGGGCTGGAGAGCATAGGGCGGTTGGCTTCAAAGATTTTGTTGTACTTCGACGCATCGCCATACACGGTTTTGGAGATGGCGCTCAGGGTGTCGCCCGATTTTACCGTGTAGTAGGTGGCTTCATGCTGGGTGTCGGTAGCGGTGATGGTGTTCTCCACCTCGCTGACCCCCGCGATGTTCCCCACCGCGACCTGGATTTTTTCTTTCTGCTCCTGGGTCAGCCCGTCACCCGTCACCACGGCCTTACCGTCGTTGACGTTGACCTGCACCTTATCGGCACCCGGGATGTTGAGCTTTTTAAGATGCTCCGAGACTTTATCGCTTTGACCTTTGTGATCGGTCAGGTTATCCCACAGCTTTTCACCTGCTTCTTTAACGAAGTTAAAAATTCCCATTCCTTCCTCCAGATAACAATGAAATCAGGAGTAAGCATAGCAGCTGCGCTTTAAGGTGATAAAAAAAGCCCGGTAACGTTACGTTACCGGGCCTACAAAACCGTAGGCCGGGCAAACGCAGTGCCGCCCGGCGATACCGCGGAGGTTAAACCCCCTGCTCCAGAATACGAATGTGCGTTTCCAGAACGTCACCTTTGACCGCCTCGCTCCACGCTTTCATGTGCGGGGTCTGCAGGTGGGCTTCGAGGTGGGCCACGGTTTCCCACAGCTCAACCATCACAATTGAGTCCGGGGCGGTGGTCTGGAAGCTGACGCCTGCGGCGGTGTCCACCATCGGCGCGTAGCCGTGGCAACCTGCCTCTTCTAAAACGGTCGGGATAATTTTTGCGAACTGATCCAGCACCGCCTGACGGTGATGTTGCCCAGGACGGGTGCGAATTTCAGCAATAACGGTAAGCATGGTCATTTCTCCTGATAACATGCCATCAGTTAAGCAAAAATTTCCGCGAGATGCTTGCGATATTCTGCGATATAGCGTGGCACATCCGGCATTTTGATCACGTCGTTGGTGATAAAGGTCGGCAGCGCCTCCATTCCCAGGAACTGGTTGGCCTTGTGGAACGGCAGATAGACACCGTCAACGCCCACGCCGTGGAAGAACTGATCTTCTTCGGTAAAAGCTTCCATCGGCGCGTTCCAGGTGAGGGAGAGCATGTACTTTTTCCCCTGGATCAGGCCGCCGGAGCCGTATTTCTTCGACGCATCAGAGCGGGTGCGGCCGTCGCTGGCATACAGCGCGCCGTGGCCTTCGGTAAAGACATCGTCCATGTACTTTTTCACGGTCCATGGCGCGCCCATCCACCAGCCCGGCATCTGCCAGATCACGACGTCGGCCCAGAGGAAGTTCTGCACTTCGGCCTGGATATCGTATTCACCGTCGGTGCGCACGACCTTAACATCATGCCCGGCGTCGCGCAGGAAGCCGTCCGCGACCTCGGTCAGGGTGTCATTCAGTTGGCCATTGGAATGGGCGAATTTTTTCGCGCCGTTGATGATCAGGATATTGCTCATTAAGTTGTCCTCAGAGTAGCGAGTCTGAGGGCCATTCTACGCGCGACAGCGGTGCGGTGAAATTAGCAAAATGTGCAAAGTCTTTTGCTCATGGCGCAATAATCTCTGCGTGACGAAATATCTCCGATGTAATCATCATTAAGCATGATGCCGCTTCAATCTCCCCTGTGTTAAACCTGAATCTTATAAGTTTGCTTGCGCTCCGGTATTCCGTCGCGGTTTTTTACTAACCGATTCATTAGCTTGCGTGGGTGATGTATGTCTTATAAAGATGACTTCCAGCTGGCAAACGGCTGGGCTGCTGTGGATTTAAATTCCCGTCTCAGTAGCAGAAATCAGCCGTTTCTCGATTTTCTCAAGCAGAATCATGTTTCAACAATTATCCGCTATTACGCCACGGACCCTGAAAACGCGAAAACACTCACCCCAGAGGAGGCGACATTTCTTTCCGGGCAAGGGTTCTCACTGTTACCGGTTTTTCAGGATAGCAGCCGGTCAATTTCAAATTTTACCGCCGCGTCCGGCGTCGCCAATGCCAAAAGCGCGCTGAAGCTGGCCAGGGCCATCGGGCAACCGGAACAGGCGGGTAGCACCATTCTTTTTGCCGTCGATAAGGATTATGAATACGCGCAAATTGATGGGCCAATCCTGGACTACTTTCTCGCTGTAAAACAGACCCTCGGGTCGGCATTCAGAATTGGAGCCTACGGCAGCGGTGCCGTGCTATCGAAACTGATGGCTGAAAACCTGATCGCCGTCCCCTGGCTGTCAATGTCGCGCGCGTTTCATGGTACGGAACCCTTCTTTTATAGTCAGCAATGGGCGCTGCGCCAGATCCCGCCGGAACAAAAATTTCCGGCCGATAAAGGCATTGGCTACGATCGCAATATTTTGCGGCTGCCACCGCATCAACTGGGAGCGTTTACGCTCAACGATGGCGGACGGGTAGCGGGCAGTACGGTTCTGCCGCTGATGACGCCCCCGACCTTTGCTACCCCCACTGATGCTACCAATCGCGTGGTGACCACCGACGGAGTGCGTCTGCGGGATAAGCCCGACGGGGCGGTTATCCGCGATATGACCATCGGCGAGGCGGTAATCGATTCCGGCAGTAGCACCCAGGCGGGCTGGCGTAAGGTGCAGGTCGGCAATGGCAGCGGGGTGATTTTTGGTCTGTACCTGCGTGAACTGGCCAGCCCGGCGATAGAGGCCTTAGTGCAAGCGACCATCGCTGAGTGGGTGCGCTTCGATAAAGGAAACGGCGACGAGCGCCAGTCACCGTATTATCGTTACATCCGCGAAATGTGGGCGGAAATCGGTGAGCCCTATGATGGACGCGATACTAAAGAACCCTGGTCTGCCGCCTTTATCTCCTGGGTGGTCAAACAGGCCGGCAAAGGCTATGAAAATTTCAAATTTGCCTCCGGCCACTCCGTGTTTGTGAATAACGCCATTAAAGCCCGCCTCACTCAGCGGCTGGATAAACCCTTCTGGGGATACCGTATTGATGAAGAGAAACCGGCGCTCGGGGATATCATTCAGCGCAACCGGCTGGGAAATCAGTATTCATTCTCCTGGGCGGAAAACCATGTTTTCTATAACAGCCATGCCGATATCGTCGTTGAAATAAAAGCGGATGTGGTGCGAGTACTGGGGGGCAACGTCTCCAACAGCGTCAATATGAGAGAGTATCGGCTGGATAAGGAGGGGTTCCTTCAGGAGGGGCAGGGCATCATCGCGATCCTTAAGAACCGCGCAGATGCCGTGGCATAACGTGCTACCAGCCGATCCGGGCGACAAAGCCTCCGTCAGGCGCGTTGCCCAGTGTCACCTGCATCCGGTGCAGAGTGGCGATGCGCTTCACAATCGACAGGCCCAGGCCGCTGCCGGTCTGATCCTGACCGGGCGGGCGATAAAAACGCTCTCCGATCCGCGTCAGGGTGTCGGGGGAAATACCCGGGCCGGTGTCGCGTACGGTAAAGCTATGGGCGTCGAGCGTCACCTCCACCAGGCTACCGCGCGGGCTGTAGCGCACGGCGTTGTCCAGCAGGTTGCGAACCAGCAGGCTCAGGAGTAATGGCTGCCCGGTGCGGGTGACCTGCGGGTCGTGGATGTTCAACCGAATTTCAATCCCGGCCTGCTGCGCCGGGTGATAGCTCTCCATCACCGCCGATTGCAGCAAATCGGCCAGGTTCAGGATTTCGACATCGTCCAGATTTTCCAGCGAATCCAGGCGCGACAGCGTCAGAAGCTGCTCAACCAGCCGCGAGGCCCGGTCGATCCCGGCGTGTAGCTGGGTCAGGGCTTTCGCCTGCGCCTGCGGATCGTCAAGCGACAGCTGCGCTACCTCGGTCTGCACTTTCAGGGCGGTTAGCGGGCTGCGCAGCTCGTGGGCGGCATCCGAAGTAAAGCGGCGCTCGCGGGCCATCATCTCCTGGGTGCGGGTGAAAAGCTGATTCAGGGCGTCGACCAGGGGGCGAACTTCAACGGGCACGCCGTGCGTCGCCAGCCGGTCGGTGGCGTCGGGGGAGCGGGCGCGCAGGGTTTGGGTCAGCTTTTTCAGCGGCCAGAGTTCACGGCTCAACAACACAATCAGCAACAGCAGCATCACCGGCAGGGCCACCAGCCACGGGGTGAGCTGCGATCTGACCACGTCCAGCGCCATCTCCTGGCGGTACTCCCGCTCCTGGCCGACCACCACCCGGTACTTGCCGTCCGGTGCGGTGAGCCATAAGAAGCGCCATTCGTCGTTATCGTCGTTGAGCTGGCCGTTGTCAAAACCTTCCCGGCGATAGTGATACGGAATATCGCGCCCGTTTTCACCGTCGTTGAGCACCATTTTGCCGTCGGGGGTGAAGATGGCGAAGGCCAGCGCATCGTCGTCCAGATGCCCATGTTTCGCTTTTTTCGGTACCTCGCGCATCCGCTCCGGAGCGCGGATCTCATCCAGATCCATGGTCAGCAGCCGTTTAGCGAACAGCATCTGCTGGGTGTCGAACAGCTTATCGAGCTTCTCGCTGGTCTGCTGCCAGGCGACCAGGCTGGCGGCAAACCACGCCGTCAGCGACAGGGCGAGGAACAGGAGCGTGAGGCGCAGCTTGAGGCTCAGGCGTTGGGTCAGTTTCATGCGTCACCCAGGGTATAACCGATGCCGTGCACGGTGCGGATAAAATCGCTGCCGAGCTTGCGGCGCAGATGGTGGACGTGGACTTCTATGGCGTTGCTGGAGACATCATCGTCCCAGGTATAAAGCTTCTCTTCCATCAGCTTGCGCGGCAGCACGCGGCCCGCGTTGCGCATCAGCAGCTCCAGCAGGGCGAACTCTTTGGGCTTGAGCACCAGGGTTTCGCCGTTGAGGCTGGCCACAAGACGAGTCGGATCGAGCGTCACGCCGCCGTGGCGCAGCTCGCTGCGCGCCTGTCCGTGGCTGCGGCGCACCAGCGCCTCAAGGCGGGCGGCCACTTCGATCAGCGCAAAAGGTTTACAGAGATAATCGTCGGCCCCGAGGCGTAACCCCTCGACGCGCTGGTTGAGCGCATCCCGCGCGGTGAGGATCAGCACCGGCTCGCTGCGGCCCTGTTCCCGCCAGTCGAGCAGGATCTGCAGCCCGTCGATGCCGGGCAGCGTCAGGTCGAGCACTACCGCATCATAGGGGGCGCTGTAGAGCGCCGCTCTGCCGGTTTCCCCCTCGGTGAACCAGTCCACGCTGAAGCCCAGTTTCGTCAGCCCGGCCTTAATGCCGTCGCCGATCAGCTTGTCGTCTTCTACCAGTAAAATGCGCATGTTCCCTCCCTGTTGCGGCCAGTAAACCCTCTCTAACCTTCCGCTGTACAGTAAAAAAATTTAAATTTTCCGCTTAAGAAGTTGTTAAGGTTTACCCTGTTTAATGGATTGCGAAACGACATTAAAGGGAGAGTTAATATGAAAAAATATGCTGCTATTGCTGCCATCATGATGATCACCACTGCGCCGGTTTTTGCGGCTCAGGGCGGGTTTAACGGCCCGTCGGCGACGGCAACCCAGACGCAAACCCAGCAGGGCGGTTTTGTCGATAACGACGCCAACCTCACCACGGCGCAGAAGGTCAAGGATCAGAAGGACGACAGCTGGGTGAAACTGCGCGGCAACATCACCGAGCGCCTGTCCGACGACCGCTACACCTTCCGCGATGAGAGCGGCACCGTGACCGTTGAGATCGATAACAAGTACTGGAACGGCGTGACCGTCACCCCGCAGGATAAGGTTGAATTGCAGGGTAAAGTCGACAAAGAGTGGAACGATTTCGAAATCGACGTGAAACAGGTTATCAAGCTGAATAAATAACCCGCAAAGGGGCCGCGATTGCGGCCCTTTTTCTTTGTGACTCGACTCGCCAGATGAGGTAGTATCTGCGGCAATATTGCCTGAAACCAACTGGTTTCTGAGTTGAGGAATCCCATTTAATGAGCGATATGGCAGAGCGCCTCGCGCTACATGAATTCACGGAAAACGCCTACCTGAACTACTCCATGTACGTCATCATGGACAGGGCGTTGCCGTTTATCGGTGATGGGCTGAAACCCGTTCAGCGCCGCATCGTTTATGCGATGTCTGAGCTGGGTCTGAACGCCAGCGCCAAATTTAAAAAATCCGCCCGTACCGTGGGTGACGTGCTGGGTAAATACCATCCGCACGGCGACAGCGCCTGCTATGAAGCCATGGTGCTGATGGCCCAGCCGTTCTCTTACCGCTATCCGCTGGTCGACGGCCAGGGGAACTGGGGGGCACCGGACGATCCGAAGTCGTTCGCGGCGATGCGTTACACCGAATCCCGTCTCTCTAAATATGCCGAACTGCTGCTCAGCGAGCTGGGCCAGGGCACCGTAGAGTGGGTACCGAACTTCGACGGCACCATGCAGGAGCCGAAAATGCTGCCTGCGCGTCTGCCAAACATCCTGCTGAACGGCACCACCGGCATTGCCGTGGGGATGGCGACGGATATCCCGCCGCACAACCTGCGTGAAGTGGCCAAAGCGGCGATTACCCTGATCGAGCAGCCGAAAACCTCGCTGGACGAGCTGCTGGATATCGTGCAGGGGCCGGACTACCCGACCGAAGCGGAGATCATCACCTCCCGCGCGGAAATCCGCAAAATCTACCAGAACGGTCGCGGCTCCGTGCGCATGCGCGCGGTGTGGAATAAAGAGGACGGCGCGGTGGTGATCACTGCGCTGCCGCACCAGGTCTCAGGCGCGAAAGTGCTGGAGCAGATCGCCGCCCAGATGCGTAATAAAAAGCTGCCGATGGTGGATGACCTGCGCGACGAATCCGACCACGAGAACCCGACCCGTCTGGTGATCGTGCCGCGCTCCAACCGCGTGGACATGGAGCCGGTGATGAACCACCTGTTCGCCACCACCGATCTGGAAAAAAGCTACCGTATCAACCTGAACATGATCGGCCTGGACGGCCGTCCGGCGGTGAAAAACCTGCTGGAGATCCTCACCGAGTGGCTGACCTTCCGCCGCGATACGGTGCGCCGTCGTCTGAACCATCGTCTGGAGAAAGTACTCAAGCGCCTGCATATCCTCGAAGGTTTGCTGGTGGCGTTCCTCAATATCGACGAAGTGATCGAGATCATCCGCACCGAGGACGAGCCGAAGCCAGCGCTGATGTCGCGCTTTGGCATCAGTGAAACCCAGGCGGAAGCGATCCTTGAGCTGAAACTGCGCCATCTCGCCAAACTGGAAGAGATGAAGATCCGCGGCGAGCAGGACGCGCTGGAAAAAGAGCGCGATCAGCTCCAGGCGATCCTCGCCTCCGATCGCAAGATGAACAACCTGCTGAAGAAAGAGCTGCAGGCGGACGCCGACGCCTTCGGTGACGCCCGTCGTTCCCCGCTGCACGAGCGCGAAGAAGCGAAAGCGATGAGCGAGCATGACATGCAGCCGTCCGAGCCGGTGACCATCGTTCTGTCACAAAGCGGCTGGGTACGTAGCGCCAAAGGGCACGATATCGACGCTCCGGGCCTGAGTTACAAAGCGGGCGACAGCTTCAAAGCCGCCGTGAAGGGCAAGAGCAACCAGCCGGTGGCCTTTATCGACACCACCGGGCGCAGCTACGCCATCGATCCGATCACGCTGCCGTCGGCGCGCGGGCAGGGCGAGCCGCTGACCGGCAAGCTAACGCTGCCGCCGGGCGCGACGGTTGAGCATATGCTGATGGAAGGCGACGAGCAGAAGCTGCTGCTGGCCTCCGATGCGGGCTACGGCTTTATCTGTACCTTTAACGATCTGGTGTCGCGTAACCGCGCGGGCAAGGCGTTGATTAGCCTGCCGGACAACGCCCGCGTCCTGACGCCGCTGGTGATTGAGGACGAGAGCGATATGCTGCTGGCGATCTCCGCCGCCGGCCGGATGCTGATGTTCCCGCTCAGCGACCTGCCGCAGCTGTCGAAAGGCAAGGGCAACAAGATCATCAACATCTCGACGGCAGAAGCGGCCGCAGGCGAAGACAGCCTGGCGCACCTCTTCATTCTGCCGCCGCAGAGCACCCTGACCATCCACGTGGGTAAACGCAAAATCAAACTGCGCCCGGAAGAGCTGCAGAAAGTGGTGGGCGAACGTGGACGCAGAGGGTCGTTGATGCGCGGCCTGCAGCGCATTGACCGCGTGGAGATCGACTCTCCGAACCGCGGTAATGCGAGCGACAGCGAAGCGTAACAGAGCCTCTCCCCCTCCGTTCAGGAGGGGGTCTCGCTAAAAATATCCGTTATAAAAACAAAGCAGTTACCCGTTGCAGTATAATTGTCAGCTGTCAGGGGTTTTTGAGGTCGCTATGCTATTAATTGTTCGAACCATTCTTGCCGTTATTTACTGCATTCTGGTGTGTGTTTTCGGCTGTATTTACTGCCTGTTCAGCCCGCGTAATCCAAAGCACGTTGCCACCTTTGGCCACATGTTTGCCCGTCTGGGGCCGCTGTTTGGCCTGAAAGTAGAAACGCGCCTGCCGGAAGGGGCAGAGAATCACGGCAACGCCATCTATATCGGTAACCATCAGAACAACTACGATATGGTCACCGCAGCCAAAATCGTTCAGCCGCCAACCGTCACCGTGGGCAAAAAAAGCCTGCTGTGGGTGCCGTTCTTCGGCCTGCTCTACTGGCTGACCGGCAACCTGCTGATCGACCGTAACAACCGCGCCAAGGCGCACGGCACCATCGCTGAGGTGGTGAACCATTTCAAAAAGCGCAAAATCTCTATCTGGATGTTCCCGGAAGGGACCCGCAGCCGGGGTCGCGGCCTGCTGCCGTTCAAAACTGGCGCGTTTCACGCCGCAATTGCAGCAGGTGTACCTATTATTCCGGTGTGCGTTTCCAACACATCGAATAAGATAAACCTTAACCGCCTGCGTAACGGCCTGGTGATCGTCGAGATGCTGCCGCCGGTCGATGTCAGTAAATATGGCAAAGATCAGGTGCGCGAGCTGGCGGCCCACTGCCGCGAATTAATGCTGAATAAAATCGCTGAGCTCGATAAAGAAGTCGCAGAGCGCGAAGCCGCTGGCAGGGTTTAAGCCGGCCTGAAGGGAAAACGAGTTCCCGCGTTGTTAGTACGTTTATACATGGAGCTAATATGTCACTCAGTCGCCGTCAGTTTATTCAGGCATCGGGTATCGCCCTTTGTGCAGGTGCGGTTCCGCTGAGGGCAAACGCCGCCGGGCAGCAGCAGCCGCTGCCCATCCCGCCGTTACTTGAATCCCGTCGCGGTCAGCCGCTGTTCCTGACGTTACAGCGCACCCACTGGTCGTTCACACAGGGCACACGCGCGAACGTCTGGGGCGTAAACGGGCGCTACCTCGGCCCGACCGTGCGCGTCTGGAGCGGCGATGACGTCAAACTGATCTACAGCAACCGCCTGGCGGAGAACGTCGCCATGACCATCAGCGGTTTGCAGGTGCCGGGCCCGCTGCTGGGCGGTGCCCCACGCATGATGTCCCCGAGCGCCGACTGGGCGCCGGTTCTGCCGGTTCGCCAGAACGCCGCCACCCTCTGGTATCACGCCAATACGCCAAACCGCACCGCGCAGCAGGTCTATACCGGCCTGGCGGGGATGTGGCTGGTGGAAGATGAGATCAGCAAATCCCTGCCGATCCCGAATCACTACGGGGTCGATGACTTTCCGATCATCATTCAGGACAAGCGGCTGGATAACTTCGGTACGCCGGAGTACAGCGAGCCGGGCAGCGGCGGCTTCGTCGGTGATACGCTGCTGGTGAACGGCGCGCAGAGCCCGTATGTCGAGGTGTCGCGCGGCTGGGTGCGTCTGCGCCTGCTGAATGCGTCCAACTCGCGCCGCTACCAGCTGCAGATGAGCGATGGCAGGGCGCTGCACGTGATTGCCGGGGATCAGGGCTTCTTACCGGCCCCGGTGCCGGTGAAGCAGCTGGCGCTGGCTCCGGGCGAGCGGCGCGAAATTCTGGTCGATATGACCAACGGCGATGAAGTGTCGATCACCTGCGGCGAGGCGGCGGGCATCGTGGATCGTCTGCGCGGCTTCTTTGAACCGTCCAGCATTCTGGTCTCGACCCTGGTGTTGACCCTGCGTCCAACCGGCCTGCTGCCGCTGGTAACAGACACTCTGCCGATGCGCCTGCTGCCGGAAGAGATCCTCAGCGGGACGCCGGTGCGTACCCGGGATATCAGCCTCGGCGACGATCCGGGCATCAACGGCCAGCTGTGGGATGTAAACCGCATTGATATCACCGCCCAGCAGGGCTCGTGGGAGCGCTGGACGGTGCGCGCCGACATGCCGCAGGCGTTCCATATCGAAGGGGTGAGATTCCTGGTGCGTAATGTCAATGGCGCGATGCCCTTCCCGGAAGACCGGGGCTGGAAAGATACCGTCTGGGTCGACGGGCAGGTGGAGCTGCTGGTCTATTACGGTCAGCCTTCCTGGCCGCACTTCCCGTTCCTGTTCCACAGCCAGACGCTGGAGATGATGGACCGGGGCTCGGTAGGGCAAATGTTAATCAATCCGGCATCGTAGAACGTGCCGGGTGGCGCTGCGCTTACCCGGCCTACGGGCTTGTAGGCCGGGTAAGGCGAAGCCGCCACCCGGCGTTAAAAACCCCGCACAATACTCCTTCATTTCCCACATTGATCCAGCGTATAATCCCGCTCCTTTTGTCTATTTTTTCTTCGGAAGCATTATGAGCGCAATTTCCCTGATCCAGCCGGATCGTGACCTCTTCTCCTGGCCCCAGTACTGGGCGGCCTGCTTTGGACCGGCGCCGTTCCTGCCGATGTCTCGTGAAGAGATGGACCAACTTGGCTGGGACAGCTGCGACATTATTCTGGTGACCGGCGATGCCTACGTCGATCACCCGAGCTTTGGCATGGCGATCTGCGGTCGCATGCTTGAAGCCCAGGGCTTCCGCGTCGGGATCATTGCCCAGCCGGACTGGAACAGCAAAGAGGACTTTATGCGCCTCGGTAAACCGAACCTGTTCTTCGGCGTCACCGCGGGCAACATGGACTCGATGATCAACCGCTACACCGCCGACCGCAAACTGCGTCACGACGATGCCTACACTGCGGATAACGTGGCGGGTAAGCGTCCGGATCGCGCCACTCTCGTTTACACCCAACGATGCAAAGAAGCATGGAAAGACGTGCCGGTCATCCTGGGGGGCATCGAGGCGAGCCTGCGCCGTACCGCCCATTACGACTACTGGTCTGATACCGTGCGCCGTTCGGTGCTGGTGGACTCCAAAGCCGACATGCTGATCTTCGGCAACGGCGAGCGTCCGCTGGTGGAAGTGGCGCATCGTCTCTCCCAGGGCGAGCCGGTAGGCAACATCCGCGACGTGCGTAACACCGCAATCATGGTGAAAGAGGCGCTGCCGGGCTGGAGCGGGGTGGACTCCCGTATCATCGATATGCCGGGCAAAATCGACCCGATCCCGCATCCGTACGGCGAAGATCTGCCGTGTGCGGATAACAAACCTGTTGAGCCGAAGAAAGCCGAAGCCAAAGCCATCACCGTTCAGCCGCCGCGTCCAAAGCCGTGGGAAAAGACCTACGTGCTGCTGCCGTCCTTTGAGAAAGTCAAAGCGGACAAAGTGCTTTACGCTCACGCCTCCCGAATTCTGCACCACGAAACCAACCCGGGCTGCGCCCGTGCGCTGATGCAAAAGCATGGCGAGCGCTATATCTGGGTCAACCCGCCGGCGATCCCGCTCTCCACCGAAGAGATGGACAGCGTGTTTGCGCTGCCTTACAAGCGCGTGCCGCACCCTTCATACGGTGACAGCCGCATTCCGGCGTATGAGATGATCCGCTTCTCGATCAATATCATGCGCGGCTGCTTTGGCGGCTGCTCTTTCTGCTCTATCACCGAGCACGAAGGTCGCATCATTCAGAGTCGTTCCGAAGAGTCGATTGTTAACGAGATCGAAGCCATTCGCGACACGGTTCCGGGCTTTACCGGCGTGATCTCCGATCTGGGTGGCCCGACGGCCAACATGTACATGCTGCGCTGTAAGTCGCCGCGTGCGGAGCAGACCTGCCGTCGTCTCTCCTGTGTCTATCCGAGCATTTGCGAGCACATGGACACCAACCACGAGCCGACGATCAACCTGTATCGCCGCGCCCGCGACCTGAAGGGCATCAAGAAGATCCTCATCGCTTCCGGCGTGCGTTACGACATCGCGGTGGAAGATCCGCGCTACATCAAAGAGCTGGCGACTCACCACGTGGGCGGCTACCTGAAGATTGCCCCTGAGCATACCGAAGAAGGCCCGCTGTCGAAGATGATGAAGCCGGGGATGGGCAGCTACGACCGCTTCAAAGAGCTGTTCGATACCTACTCCAAACAGGCCGGGAAAGAGCAGTATCTGATCCCGTACTTCATCTCCGCGCACCCGGGTACGCGTGATGAGGACATGGTGAACCTGGCCCTGTGGCTGAAACAGCGCCGCTTCCGTCTGGATCAGGTGCAGAACTTCTACCCGTCACCGCTGGCGAACTCGACCACCATGTATTACACCGGCAAGAACCCGCTGAGTAAGATTGGTTATAAGAGTGAAGATGTGGTGGTGCCGAAGGGGGACAAACAGCGTCGCCTGCATAAAGCCCTGCTGCGTTATCACGATCCGGCTAACTGGCCGCTGATCCGCCAGGCGCTGGAAGAGATGGGTAAAAAGCACCTGATCGGCTCACGTCGCGACTGCCTGGTGCCTGCGCCAACGCTGGATGAGATGCGCGAAGCGCGTCGCCAGAACCGCAATACGCGTCCGGCACTGACCAAGCACACGCCGATTGTGCACCAGCGTTCGAACGCGGGCGCGACGGCGAAGAAAAATGTAAAACGTAAGATCGGTTAAACCTGTAAAAATGCCCGGTGGCGCTGCGCTTACCGGGCCTACACTATCTTACCCTCTCCCCTATGGGGAGAGGGTAGGGTGAGGGGATTAACCGCCAAACTGGTCCGGATCCGGGCCTAAACGCTTGCCTTTATCCAGCTTCGCAATTTCACCCAGCTCATCTTTATCCAGACGGAAGTCCCACACCTTGAAGTTCTCCGCGATACGCGATGGGGTGACGGATTTCGGGATCACCACCAGGCCGCAGTCCAGATGCCAGCGAATGACAATCTGTGCCGGGGTTTTGCCATACTTATCTGCCAGGTCGCGGATAATTTTCTGATCGAAGACCCCTTCACCGCCCTGTGCCAGCGGGCTCCAGGATTCGGTCTGGATCTTGTGGGTCGCATTCCAGGAGTGAAGCTGGCGCTGCTGCATCAGCGGGTGCAGTTCAATCTGGTTGATCACCGGGGCCACGCCCGTCTCATCAATCAGGCGCTGCAGATGGTGGACCTGGAAATTACAAACCCCGATGCTCTTCACCAGCCCGGCTTTTTGCAGCTCAATCATCCCTTTCCAGGCGTCGACATAGTGGTCGATGGCCGGCACCGGCCAGTGCATCAGATAGAGATCGACGAAGTCGAGTTGCAGCTTGTCCAGGCTCTCCTGAAGGGCTTCCGCCGGACGTTTCTGGTCATCGTTCCACAGCTTGGTAGTGATGAATAACTCATCGCGTGATACACCGGCGCTGGCCAACGCTTTGCCCACGCCGTCCTCATTTTTGTAGGCGGCTGCGGTATCAATGGAGCGATAGCCGACTTCCAGTGCTTTATGAATGGCGGACACGACCTCGTCGTTACCGGCTTTCCATACGCCGAGCCCCAACTGGGGCATTACGTTGCCGTCCTGAAGCTTGATTACGGTTTGGTTTGCCATTTTTCCTCCTTCATTGGACATCCACCAGAAGTAATCCTCTGGTGGCGTATGTGCATTAAGCCTGGCCTAAATGCCGAAAAACGAAAGGTAAGCGTGCAAAATCGCTTAGCGAGCGGCCTCGTAAATACGGCGGCTCACGTCGAGGGTAATGTCGTGATGCTCACCGATTTGGGTCATGCCGTGCTCTTCGAGTTTCGCCAGCAGGGCAGGGATGGAGCTTCCGTCCAGGCCGTAGCCGGAGAGGCGCGTTGGCACGCCCAGCTGCTCGAAGAAGTTGCGGGTCGCGGCGATAGCGGCATCGATACGCTCGTCGTCAGAACCCTCGGTAATACCCCAGACGCGCTCAGCGTACTGCAGCAGTTTGCCGCGCTTGGTGTCGCGTTTTTCATTCCACAGCGCGGGCAGCACCACCGCCAGGGTCTGGGCGTGATCGAGGCCGTGCATCGCAGTCAGCTCATGGCCCAGCATGTGGGTGGCCCAGTCCTGCGGCACGCCGGCACCGATCAGGCCGTTCAGCGCCTGAGTCGCGGCCCACATCACGTTGGCACGCACTTCGTAGTTTTCTGGCTCTTTCAGCGCCACCGGGCCGTCTTCGATCAGGGTCAGCAGAATGCCCTCGGCGAAACGATCCTGGATTTTGGCGTTCACCGGGTAGGTGACGTACTGCTCAACGGTGTGGACAAAGGCGTCCACCACGCCGTTCGCCACCTGACGCGGCGGCAGGGTGTAGGTGTAAACCGGATCCAGTACCGCAAATACCGGCTGCACGTGCTCGTTCATAAAGGCCTGCTTGTCGCCGGTGGTTTTACGGGAGATCACCGCACCTTTGTTGGATTCGGAGCCGGTAGCAGGCAGGGTCAGAACGGAGCCCATCGGGATGGCGCTTTTGATGTCGCTGCCGCCGGTCTGCAGGATGTGCCACGGGTCGATACCGTCAGCATAGTGGGCCGCTGCGGCGATAAACTTGGTGCCGTCCAGCACGGAGCCACCGCCGACGGCCAGCAGGAAGGTGATCTTCTCGTCGCGGGCGATTTTCACCGCGTTCATCAGGGTTTCGTAAGAGGGGTTCGGCTCAATGCCGCCGAACTCACGCACATTCAGACCTTCCAGCGCGCTGTAGACCTGATCCAGCACGCCGTTTTTCTTCACGCTGCCGCCGCCGTAGGTGATCAGCACGCGGGCGTCGGCCGGGATCTGCTCGCGCAGATCGGCGATAGCGTCTTTACCAAACAGAATGCGGGTCGGGGTATGCAGATTGAAATTGTTCATGGTTCGTTCCCTTAGGTGGGTGAAAATACCGGGCTAACTGATGGTGCCCATTGTGGCGAGCGCAGGCTCTCCTCTCAATGCACATTCCTGCCGTTGTCTTGCCCATTTCTACACCGTGCTGGAGAAACTGCGAAAAACCGCGCACACTGCAAACGTCGGAAACCCTGGACGGATTGAGCAAAGATGAACCGCGATGAAACCTGCCTGCACCTGACGGCACAAATTAACAGACTGAAAGATAATGCAAATAATCTCGACGCGCTGCTGCCGGACGTGCGCCTGCTGTACGGCACCCAGCCCGGCACGCGCACGCCGGTGATGTATCAGCCGGGTATCATTTTTCTCTTTTCCGGGCATAAAATTGGCTATATCAACGAGCGGGTATTCCGTTACGACCCGCGTGAATATCTGCTCCTGACAGTACCTTTACCCTTTGAATGTGAAACCTTCGCGACAGAAGCCGTGCCGCTGGCAGGGATCCGCTTAAATGTGGATATCCTGCAGCTGCAGGAGCTGCTGATGGACATCGGCGAGGACGAACTGTTTTGCCCGTCGATGGCGGCAAGCGGGATCAACTCCGCCACGCTGACGGATGAGATCCTCTGCGCCATTGAGCGCCTGCTGGACGTAATGGAGCGCCCGCTGGACGCGCGCATCCTCGGAAAGCAGATAGTGCGTGAGATCCTCTATCACGTGCTGCTGGGGCCGGGGGGCGGGGCGCTGCTGGCGCTGGTCAGCCGTCAGACCCATTTCAGCCTGATCAGCCGGGTGCTGAAGCGCATCGAGAGCCAGTACACCGAAAACCTGAGCGTCGATCAGCTGGCGGCAGAAGCCAATATGAGCGTCTCGGCGTTTCACCATAATTTCAAATCGGTGACCAGCACCTCGCCGCTGCAATATCTCAAGAGCTATCGCCTGCACAAGGCGCGGATGATGATGATCCACGGCGGCATGAAGGCCAGCGCGGCCGCGCTGCGGGTGGGGTATGAAAGCGCGTCGCAGTTCAGCCGGGAGTTCAAACGTTACTTCGGGGTCACGCCAGGGGAAGATGCGGCACGGATCAGGATGATGCAGGGGTAGTGATGGTGCGGGCTTGTCCCCTCACCCTAACCCTCTCCCCTATGGGGAGAGGGTTAGGGTGAGGGGGATTACTGTCAGGCGCTACAGTACTTCTTACGGATCACCACCACGATAGTCCCTACCAGCCCGGCCACCAGCAGGAACAGCGGCAGGATCATCAGGAAGGTCATCACCTGATCTTCGTGGCGTTTCACAAACGGGATCATGCTCAGGGCATAGCCGAAGGTGGTCACTACGCCGACCCACAGCAGCGCGCTCAGCCAGTTAAAGAACTGGAAGCGGCGGTTAGAGAGCCCGGAGATGCCCGCCATGGTTGGCAGCAGGGTACGCACAAAGGCGAGGAAACGCCCGGCGAGCAGCGCCAGCAGGCCGTGGCGATCGAACATGCAGGTCGCCCGCTGATGGTATTTATGCGGCAGCTGCGCCAGCCAGCTTTTCACCACCCGCGTATTGCCCAGCCAGCGGCCCTGCAAATAGCTGAGCCAGCAGCCCAGGCTGGCGGCGGAGGTCAGGATCACCATCGTCGGGGCAAAGTCCATAACCCCTTTACCGATCAACGCTCCTGCCAGCAGCAGCAGGCTGTCGCCCGGTAAAAATGAAGCAGGGAGTAACCCATTTTCCAGAAACAGCGTGGCGAACATCACCAGATAAACAATCCCCACCACGTGCGGATCCGCCAGTGCTGCAAAATCGTGTTGCCAGAGTGCAGCGATAATATCTTGAATAACAGCCATGGGCTTTCCTGTGGAACAGCATATATAGGGCTATTGTACTCCCTATTTCGCCTGCGGGCTTTGATCGCAGGCGCAACAAATCAGACTTTTCTGCAAGTAATGTAGAGAAAAGTGTCCGCAGCGTGTTTATCTGACCTCGTGCTATTCGATACGGGCAAATCCGGCCTCTAAATCGGCAATTAAATCCTCAACGTTTTCCAGGCCGATATGCAGACGGATCAGGGTACCGGTAAAGTCCACTTCACCACCCGGACGCAGGGCGGCAATCTGCTCTGGCTGGTTCGGCAGGATCAGCGACTCAAAGCCGCCCCATGAGTAGGCCATGCTGAACAGCGAGAAGTTATCGAGGTAGTTTGCCAGCTCGTCATTGCTCAGCCGCTTGTTAAGCACAAACGAGAACAAGCCGCTGCTGCCCGTAAAGTCACGTTGCCAGAATTCATGCCCGACGCTGCCCGGCAGCGCCGGATGGTTCACGCGCGCCACCTGCGGGTGCTGCGCCAGCCACCGGGCGACCTGCAGGCTGCTTTCATGATGCTGGCGCAGACGTACGCTCAGGGTGCGCAGGCCGCGGCTGGTCATGTAGGCGGTATCCGCATCCACCATCTGCCCCATCAGATAGGCATTTTCACACAGCTGCTCCCAGCAGCGGGCGTTGGAAACCGCCGTGCCGATCATGCCGTCCGAGTGGCCAATCAGGTATTTGGTTGCCGCCTGGATAGAGATGTCGATACCAAAATCGAGCGCCTTAAACAGCACGCCTGCCGCCCAGGTGTTGTCGATCATGATGATGGCGTCCGGCGCTTTGCTGCGTACCGCCTGCACAATGGCCGGGACATCATGCACTTCCATGGTAATGGAGCCCGGCGATTCCAGGAACACCACCCGGGTATTGGGCTGAATCAGATCGGCAATGTTCGCGCCGATCTGCGGATCGAACCAGCCGGTGGTCACGCCCAGCTTGCTGAGAATTTTGGTGCAGAAGTCCTGGCTGGGTTCATAGGCGGTATTGGTCATCAGGATATGATCGCCCTGCTCGACAAAAGCCAGAATGGTATTAGCCACCGCCGCCGCGCCGCAGGGGAACAGCGCACAGCCGGCGCCGCCTTCCAGCTCGCACATCGCTTCCTGGAGTGAGAAGTGGGTCAGCGTGCCGCGACGCCCGTAAAACAGCTCGCCCTTCGCCCGGTTACGGGTGGCGTGCTTTTTCGCCTCGACGGTCTCAAACACCAGCGACGAGGCGCGCTGAATCACGCTGTTTACCGAACCGAGGGTGTATTTCTTGCTGCGTCCCGCCTGGACAAGGGTGGTATCAAGATGCTTCTCTTTCATGTCTGCCAACCTGTTTTTATACGTCTGGACGTCCAGACTACCATGAAAGTAAAAATGGTCACGAGAAGGGTGGCGCATTAAGACGAAAATTTTTTAAAATTTGTGTCCGGGAAATTTTTCCTGCGTAAGCGCAAGGAAAATGAAACGAATTTACGGCACTATGTAAATACTAATGAGAACTACTATCAATTCGACGCTGTTTTGATATTATTATGCTCAGATTTTGTGATTTGCGTCCTGGAGATACCGAGTGGGTAATAATTTGATGCAGACGGATCTCTCCGTCTGGGGTATGTATCATCATGCCGACATCGTAGTGAAGATTGTGATGATCGGCTTGATTCTGGCGTCCGTCGTCACCTGGGCTATTTTCTTTAGCAAGAGCGTGGAGCTTATTTCGCACAAGCGCCGTCTTAAGCGCGAACAGCAGCAACTGGCCGAGGCCCGCACCCTGAATCAGGCGAGCGATATGACCTCTTCCTTCCAGGCCAAAAGCCTGACCACCCAGTTAATCAACGAAGCCCAGAACGAGCTTGAACTCTCGGCAGGCAGCGAAGACAACGAAGGGATTAAAGAGCGTACCGGCTTCCGCCTCGAGCGTCGCGTTGCGGCCATTGGCCGTCATATGGGCCGCGGTAACGGCTACCTGGCGACCATCGGTGCGATTTCGCCGTTCATTGGTCTGTTCGGTACGGTCTGGGGCATCATGAACAGCTTCATCGGCATCGCCCAGACTCAAACCACCAACCTCGCGGTTGTGGCCCCCGGCATCGCAGAAGCCCTGCTGGCGACGGCGATTGGTCTGGTTGCCGCTATCCCGGCGGTGGTTATCTATAACATCTTCGCCCGTATGATCGGCAGCTATAAAGCCACTCTCGGCGACGTTGCCGCTCAGGTTCTGCTGCTGCAAAGCCGCGATCTGGACCTCAGCGCCAGTGCTGCTAAGCCGGTCCGTTCTGCTCAGAAATTACACTTAGGTTGATTCGCCATGGCAATGCGTCTTAATGAAAATCTGGACGATAACGGCGAAATGCACGAAATCAACGTGACGCCGTTTATCGACGTCATGCTGGTTCTGCTGATTATCTTCATGGTTGCTGCGCCGCTGGCGACGGTGGACGTGAAGGTCAATCTGCCTGCGTCATCCAGCCAGCCGCAGCCGCGCCCGGAAAAACCGATTTATCTGTCCGTGAAAGCGGATAAATCCATGTTCCTGGGTAACGATCCGGTGACGGATGAGTCGGTGATCCCGGCGCTGAATACCCTGACCGACGGCAAGAAAGACACCACCGTCTTCTTCCGTGCCGACAAGACCGTCGACTACGAAACCATGATGAAGGTAATGGACACGCTGCATCAGGCGGGTTACCTGAAGATTGGCCTGGTAGGCGAAGAGAAGACTGTGGCTAAATAAACAAAAGCGGCACCCCTTGAGGTGCCGCTTTTGTATTTGCCCGGTGGCGCTACGCTTACCGGGCCTACGCTCAACATGTAGGCCGGGTAAGGCGAAGCCGCCACCCGGCACTGCACAACTACCCCAGATGCTCCCCGCCGCACACCCCGTGCACTTCCGCGGTCACATAGCTTGACTCCTGACTCGCCAGATAGACATACACCGGTGCCAGCTCCGCAGGCTGCCCTGCGCGCTTCATCGGGGTCTGCTGGCCAAACTGCGGGATTTTCTCCTGAGTCTGACCGCCGGAGATCTGCAGCGCGGTCCAGATAGGCCCTGGGGCCACCACGTTAACGCGTACACCGCTCTCGGCCACCTGTTTTGCCAGCCCGCGGCTGTAGTTAAGGATGGCCGCTTTGGTGGAGGCATAGTCCAGCAGATGGGCGCTCGGTTGATAGGCCTGAATCGACGAGGTAGTAATGATGCTCGCCCCGGCCGGCAGCAGCGGCAGCGCCTCCTGAGTTATCCAGAACAGCGCGAATACGTTAACGGTATAGGTCTGTTTAAACTGCTCCGTCGTCAGGTCGGCAATCTTCTCTACCGCAACCTGCTTACCGGCCACCAGCGCCAGCACGTCCAGCCCGCCCAGTTCCTGATGGGCTTTATGCACCAGTGAACGGGCAAATTTTTCATCGCTCAGGTCGCCGGGGATCAGTACCGCTTTGCGTCCTGCTTCTTCTATCAGCTGCTTAACCTGCTGCGCATCTTCTTCTTCGGCGGGCAGGTAGTTAATGGCGACGTCTGCTCCTTCACGCGCGTAAGCGATGGCGGCAGCGCGTCCAATCCCTGAATCGCCCCCTGTCACCAGCGCCTTACGATCCTGTAGTCTGCCGCTGCCTTTGTAGCTCTTCTCGCCGCAGTCCGGCACCGGCTCCATCTTGCTCTGCACGCCAGGTGCGGGCTGTTTCTGCTGCGGATATTCGCCGGTATGATACTGGGTTTTAGGATTCTGAATTTTGCTCTGGGAATTTGCCATTGAGGTTCTCCTTGAGTGGGTGATCAGGCTTTAAGCTTAGGAGAATCAACCGGCAAGTGAGGATCATTCAGGATAATCCTTAAATAACAGCAACAGGCGGAGCGGTATGAACTGGCGGGGGGATTACGGCTTTGGCGCAGAAGGTGTTGTTTTAGCGGCCAGCACGTCTTCATTCAGCGCGACGGTAGTCACGCTGGTGGTGCGATAGCCTTCATCAGCCAGTTTACGGGTGACGCGCAGGGTGGCGGTTTCACGTGCCCGCAAATACTGATAGTTGGTTTCCAGACGAGCCAGTATTTTATCTTTTAAGTCTGGTCGCTGCTCCATGATGGCGTTAATTGTCGCGCCGTAGATCTCTTCTTTAACCTGTAACGGATAAATTTCCCGGCGGTTCTGCCATTTCAGGCGGACCAGACCGGCAGGGATGGAGAGCAGTTCTTTCGCAATGCGTTGTATTTCCGCATTTTTAATCTCTTTCAGCGCCGCCAGGTTTTGCTCTAAGATAAATTCATCGCTCTTTTTATCATCTAAAGCTAAATAAACGTTGTTGTTATCAACATCCTTCACGTTATTCATCCTCTAGCTTATAGAAAATAGGTGTGTTTTTTTCGCAAGTAATTAGATTGAGCCAGATGTCATTACCGGCTTCGTTAATCTCATCGGTTTTTTCCGCCAATATTTGACTTAGTGCCTGCGCATCTATTTCTCCCTCCGCCTGCAGATCATTGAGCAGGCGGGCGAACACCTCGATTTTAACCACCCGGAATAATCGGTCCTTTATATGGCGGTCATGCTCTTCGAGCAACATATTGCGGGAGTTACCGGTACGGGTAACACCAATTAATATATCAGGCGCGTAATCCGCGAGTGTTCTTTTCCCCTTAGTGAAATTTGCATTGCTTTCTGCTTCTGGTGGTGTCGGTTCCACGGTAGAAATGTGAAACTTAGCCGGAACCAGATTGTCGGGCAACATTTTATATTTCCTTTAATTTCAACAGGGTGGGGTTGTCTGGAGTGTGAGATTCGTTGACAATAACATGAGGCAAATTTAAAATCAAAAAAAATGGAGCCTGCCTATATGAACAGCATTTTTTATACTGTCATTACTTTGTTATTGCTTACCGCCGTGGTTCTTTTATTGATGAAAGAGTTCAATAAAAGCAGCGACGCGGAGAATGCGCACAACCCTGCCCAGCCAGAGCGGATGTCAAAAGAAGAGGGCGAAGACCATTTTTCCGTGTTAATGAATGCGATTACGCCGGTTTGGTACTGGCGCGTTAATCATGAATATATTGATTTCCTCCACGCCACAATTAAACGAATGAATATGGTGGAAATAAATAGCATTCCTGACCTGTTTGAGGCGCAGCGTCGTTGCAGCGACCTTAACTCGGCGGTGTACAAATATTACGACAATATCAAGAAGCGCTGCCTTAATGGTGAGAAAGTGTCGCATTCCGATTTGGAGGTCATGAACCTGCGCCAGTGTTTTCGCGAGTTCAGTCTTGAGGCTTATCCGTCGCTGGTGGTGCTGGTTTGGCCGGAATATCAACGGCCTGTCGTTAAGCCGGAGCAGGTATAGGTTCCTTGTTGTTGAGTTGTTGCAAACACTTTGCCTCGTTGCGATATACTGTGCGCTGGTTTCGTTTGCAGACAGGACTCTATGGAACGCTTTTTTGAAAACGCAATGTATGCCTCCCGCTGGCTGTTAGCCCCGGTCTATTTTGGCCTCTCGCTGGCGCTGGTGGCCCTCTGTATTAAATTCTTCCAGGAAATTTTTCACGTCCTGCCGCATATTTTCAGCATCGCGGAATCCGACCTGATCCTGGTCCTGCTGTCGCTGGTGGATATGACCCTGGTGGGCGGCCTGCTGGTGATGGTGATGTTCTCTGGCTATGAAAACTTCGTTTCGCAGCTGGATATTTCGTCCGATAAAGAGAAGCTGAGCTGGCTTGGCAAGATGGACGCCTCTTCGCTGAAAAACAAAGTGGCCGCCTCGATCGTGGCCATCTCGTCGATTCACCTGCTGCGGGTGTTTATGGACGCCAAAAACATCCCGGATAACAAGCTGATGTGGTACGTGATCATTCACCTGACGTTTGTGCTGTCGGCGTTTGTGATGGGCTATCTGGATAAGCTGAGCCGTAAGTAATAAAAAAGCCGGGTAAGCGCAGCGCCACCCGGCATTTTAACTACTTATCTGACGACGCCTGCCACAGATTCAACTGCCCGTCGGCCACGTGCTGATCGATCCGCTGCAGTTCTTCTTCGCTAAAATGCAGATTATTCAGCGCCTGCACGTTCTCTTCCAGCTGCTCGGTCCGGCTGGCACCAATCAGTACCGAGGTCACGCGCTCATCCTTCAGCAGCCAGCTCAGGGCCATCTGCGCCATCGTCTGACCGCGTGCCTCAGCCATTCCGTTCAGTAAACGCAAACTGTTGAGGTTGGCTTCGGTGAGCATATTCTCGGTCAGGCCGCGCACCTTTTTGCCTTCGCGCTGCATGCGTGAGCCGTCAGGAATGCCGTTCAGGTACTTCCCGGTCAGCAGCCCCTGCGCCAGCGGCGTAAAGGCGATACAGCCGGTGCCATTGGCCTCCAGGGTATCCAGCAGGCCGCTCTTGTCCACCCAGCGGTTGAGCAGGTTGTAAGAGGGCTGATGGATAAGCAGCGGGATCTTCCACTCGCGCAGCAGCTCGGCCATTTTCTGGGTCCGTTCCGGTGAATAAGAGGAGATGCCGACGTACAGCGCCTTTCCGCTCTGCACCGCCTGCGCCAGCGCAGAGGCGGTCTCTTCCATCGGCGTGTTTTCGTCCACCCGGTGGGAATAGAAGATATCCACGTACTCGAGCCCCATGCGCTTCAGGCTCTGGTCGAGACTGGCGAGCAGATACTTACGCGAGCCGCCCGCACCGTACGGACCCGGCCACATGTCATAGCCCGCTTTGGTGGAGATAACCAGCTCATCGCGATACGCCGCGAAATCATCCCGCAGCAGGCGGCCAAAATTTTCCTCCGCGCTGCCCGGCGGTGGGCCATAGTTATTGGCGAGATCAAAATGGGTGATGCCGCAGTCAAAGGCTTTGCGCAGCAGGGCGCGCTGGGAGTCGAGTGCGTGGACATGGCCGAAGCTGTGCCACAAACCGAGTGACAGGGCGGGTAGACGCAGGCCGCTTTTCCCACAGTAACGATACTGCATCGTTTCGTAGCGGTCCGGAGAGGCGTTCCAGGGCATGATGTCTCCTTTCTTGGTGTTTGATTTTCGAAACAGCGTTTCTATTCTATCCTTAGTTCGTTCACAATTCATGGAGATATGCGATGACGCGTATGACCGCCAAAGACTTTCCTCAGGAATTGCTCGACTACTACGATTATTACGCTCACGGCAAAATCAACAAACGTGAGTTCCTCAATCTGGCTGCCCGCTACGCCGTCGGTGGCGTTACCGCGCTGGCGCTGTTCAATATGCTCAAGCCCAATTACGCCCTCGCCGAGCAGGTGAAGTTTACCGATCCCGATATTCTGCCCGAGTACATCACCTATCCCTCGCCGGACGGCCACGGCCAGGTGCGCGGCTATCTGGTGAAACCGGCCAAAGCCACGGGCAAAGTCCCGGCGGTGGTGGTGGTGCATGAAAACCGCGGGCTCAACCCCTACATTGAGGACGTGGCGCGTCGGGTGGCGAAGGCGGGCTATATCGCCCTGGCGCCGGATGGCTTAAGTTCGGTGGGGGGTTATCCCGGCAACGATGAGGAGGGGAAGGTCCTGCAGCAGAAGGTTGATCCCACGAAGCTGATGAACGACTTCTTTGCCGCCGTTGGGTTTATGCAGAAACACCCGGACGCCACGGGCAAGGTGGGGATCACCGGCTTCTGTTACGGTGGCGGGGTATCTAACGCTGCGGCGGTCGCCTGGCCGGAGCTGGCCTGCGCGGTGCCTTTCTATGGCCGCCAGCCGCCTGCGGCGGACGTCGCCAAAATCAAGGCGCCCTTGCTGCTGCATTACGCCGAGCTCGACAAGAATGTTAACGAGGGCTGGCCGGCTTATGAAGCGGCGCTTAAATCTAACGGCAAGGTGTATGAAGCCTGGATCTACCCTGGCGTAAACCACGGATTCCACAACGATTCTACTCCGCGATACGATGAACCCGCTGCGGAATTAGCCTGGAAAAGAACCCTGGGATGGTTTGAAAAATATTTGAGTTAATTCGCCTGAACATGTCCGGCAGACATCCCACTGCCGGGCGCATATTTATATCTGCTGATAACAATACCCCTGTTTATTTCACTGGTACTTGCCATGTAATTCCATGACACTTTTATTACGACGTAACGGCAAAAAAAGCGGACTTTCCGTTCCGTTAATTATGAGGGTGCTAATTAAAAATATGCTTTATTTCTGCATCTTTATGAATTCTAAGGCCGGATTATTTTAAGGGCTATTTGACCCCGGTCTGTTTCTAATATCTCCGTTCATTAAACGGAAATGAAAAGTTTTATAAAATTAACCAATAAAAGGTACCGCTTCGCATTTTATTGCCGATAACGAGGGTAGTACTCGCCTCCGGGCGATATCTCCCTTATTGCAAGGAAATAAATATGCAAGTGTTTCGTAATTTCACGATCCGGTTCGTCATGCTGACGATTCTGGGGATTTTCTGTTTAATGTGGGCGGGGGTCGGGCTTTATGGCTCCTGGGCGCTGTCGCGCGTTGCGGATGGCAATGACGTCGATCGTCAGTTGGTCAAACAGATGACGGTGCTCAGCCAGGGTAACGATCAGTACTTCCGCTTTGTCACCCGTCTGACCCGGGCGATGGACGTGCAGGCCGCAGGCGGTACGGCGGATCTTACTTCCGTGCAGCAGGCGCTGGACACCATGAGCAAAAAGCTCGATGAAATGAAAGCCATGTCACCCGGGCCAATGGATGCACAGATCTCATCTCAGGTGATCGCCAGCTGGCAGGCGCTGCTGGATAACGGCGTAAAGCCCCAGATGCAGCTCGCGCAGCAGGCTAACCTCGACGCCTATCGCCAGCAGGCGAATACTGTTACACCGCCGCTAAGCCGTGCCTTTGGCGAAAGTGCCGGGCAGTTCAATAAAGCCGCGGACAGCATTCTCGACCGCACCCGCGTGACGGTGGACGGCCTCACCAGCTTCACCCGCACGGTGATCATCACCGCGACCCTTATCGGCTTGCTGATCCTGCTGTTTGCCGATCGCTACCTGGTCGCGATGCTGGTGAAACCGCTGGATCAGCTCCGCTACCACTTTCGTCAGATTGCCCAGGGCGATCTGAGCCAGCCGATTGTGCCCTTTGGTCGCAACTGCGTGGGCCAGCTGGTGCCGCTGCTGACGGCGATGCAGGACAGCCTGCGCGAAGCGGTCAGTACCATCCGCGCCGGCAGCGAGAATATCTGGCGCGGCGCCACGGAGATCTCCAGCGGCAATAACGATCTCTCGTCGCGTACCGAAGAGCAGGCGGCCGCCCTGGAAGAGACGGCGGCCAGCATGGAGCAGCTCACCGCCACGGTGAAGCTGAATGCCGATAACGCCCGTCAGGCCAGCGAGCTGGCGGATGTAGCCTCTACCACCGCCAGCCGTGGCGGGGAGCTGGTGGAAAACGTGGTCCACACCATGACCGGGATCTCCGTCAGCTCGAAGAAAATCGCCGAGATCACCAGCGTCATCAACAGCATCGCCTTCCAGACCAATATTCTGGCCCTTAACGCGGCGGTGGAAGCGGCGCGTGCGGGTGAGCAGGGGCGTGGCTTTGCGGTGGTGGCGGGTGAGGTGCGTAATCTCGCCAGCCGTAGCGCGAATGCGGCAAAAGAGATCGAAGGGCTGATCGCCGACTCCGTCTCCCGTGTGGAGGAGGGGGCCCGGCTGGTGAACGATACCGGCATTACCATGGAGGCGGTGCTGCGCGATATCACCGGCGTGACCACCATCATGAAGCAGATTGCCGCCGCCTCGGAAGAGCAGAGCAAAGGTATTTCACAGGTGGGAGTGGCGATCACCCAGATGGACGGCGTGACCCAGCAGAACGCCTCGCTGGTGGAGCAGGTGTCGGCCGCGGCCTCCGCGCTGGAGCGTCAGACCGAGGAGCTGCAACGCTCGGTGCAGAAGTTCCGCCTGGCGAGCTAACGGCGGGCGAGCTGCACGTCGCTGATCAATTGGGTCACCTGTGACAGGTGGCCTATTTTCACTTCGCTGGAGCGCTGAAACTTGCTTTTGTCGATCAGCAGCAGCGACTGGCTGGCACGGCTGAGCAGCTGCGACTTAAATCCGGCACTGTGCGGGGTGGGATCCCACATCACCCCCTGCTCATCCACTCCTTCGCACGAGAAAATAAACAGGTCGATCTCCAGCGCCTTTAGCTGCGTTATGAGGGCCGGATTCACATAGCAGCGATACTTGCGCTCCAGCGTCCCGCCCGAGCAAATCAGGGTGATGCGTTCGCGCTTCGCCATCTCATGGCAGATCGGCAGGCTGTTGGTGAACACCGTCAGGGCGATATCCGGCAGCTGCCGCGCCAGGTGAAAGCAGGTTGAGCTGGCATCGAGGGCCAGGGTCAACCCCTCGCTGACCCAGTCGAGAGCGTGGCGGGCAATGTCGGCTTTATCGGCGTAATGGCTTTTCAGCCGCGCGCCAAAGGGTTCCCCGCCGTCGCGGTGGTCCGGGTGAATGGCCCGCGCCCGCCCGTGGTGGCGCACAATCTTGCCCTGCTGTTGCAGCTGTTTCAGATCGCGGCGAATCGTCTCTTTGCTGACGTTAAGCCCGGCGGCAAGCGCGTCGGTCGTCAGCCAGTCGGACGCCGCCAGCAGGCGGATAAGATCCTGATGACGGGTGCTTTTCATGGATGCGTTCCGCTGCGGGAGAGGGAGATCAGCGTCTGACCAATCGCCACGCCATTCTTGCCGGTGTGCTTAATCTGGTACATCGACCGATCCGCGCGGCGCAGGGCATTGACGAAATCATCCTGCTCCTGCACCTCATCGATCCCCACCGAGGCGCCCACCTGCGCCTGGCCGTTATCCAGCTCGAACGGCGTCAGGGCCGCATTCAGGCAGTGGTGCGCGGTGCTGTTCACCAGCAGACTGGTAAGCGGGAAGGGCAGCAGCAGGACAAACTCGTCCCCGCCCAGACGCCCGACCACGGCGCCCGGCGGGCAGGTGTCGCGCAGACGCTGGCTGAGCTGGATCAGCAGCTCATCGCCGCTGCGGTGACCAAAGGTGTCGTTCACCGTTTTAAAGTCATCCAGATCGATAAAGGCAATGCACAGCGGGCCCTGGGCTTTGAGCTGTGCGAAGTGCGTGAGCAGCGCATGGCGGTTAGCGAGTCCGGTGAGCGGATCGTGGTTCGCCAGCTGGGCAAGCTGCTCTTCGTACTGCTTCTCTTTGGTCATGTCGATGTGGGTGCCGGTCACCTTCAGGGGATTGCCTTGCTCATCCCATTCGGTAACGCGGCCGCGATCCAGCACCCAGGTGACGGTGCCATTTTTGTGCTGCATCCGGTGCAGCGCTTCGTAGAAAGGGGTTTTGCCGTGCAGATGATCGTAGAAGGCATCCAGCACGCTCTGCCTGTCATCGGGGTGCAAATGCTCGCGCCAGATCTCAAACTGCGCGCTCAGCTCCTTGGGCTGATAGCCCAGCATCGAGCCCCAGCGGCGGTTGTAGATAATCAGCTTCCCGGTCGGCACGTCGAGCTGCCATAAACAGAGACCCGTCCCGTCGAGCGCAGCGCTGAGCTTGCTGCGGGCGTCACGCGCCAGCCTGGCAAGCCGGGCATTGTGCTTTTTGAGAATCTGAATCTGGTGTTCCAGCGCCTTTTCTGACATGCGAATAATCTGAAGAAAGAAATTATTGATGCCAGTTTACCGGATGGTTGTAAATACGCTGTTGAAAAAAGAGAAAGATTTGCGTTAGGGCGGAAATATCACCGAAAAGGGTGAGCCGATAATATACCTGGATCGTGAATACCACGTTTGTATCATCTATACAGAGAAGGTCAACATGCGCCCTTATTCTCAAACCGTTAACGCGGTTATTTCCGCAGCGCTTCTGAGCCTGGTCTTTGCCTCTGCGGCGAATGCCACCCGGCAGTCACAGCAGCGCCAGGAGGCGAGAGATACCCGCCAGGATACCCGCGAACAGGCGCGGAACACGAAGCAGAATTGTGTGGTGAATAATAACCAGAGTAATTCTGAATGCCGCCAGGATAAACGCCACTCGAAACAGGAAGGACGCCAGCAGGCGCGGGACATTAAATATTAATTCACAAGCTGAACGCGGGTTTTCGCCCGGCGTTTAGCCTGCCTCCAAAGCACAGCAGGACTTCACAGGCGTATCGTTATATAATCTTTTGCATAACGAAAATGTGAGGATCTTATGAAACAGCGCTTTTGGCAGGCAGTCGCGTTCAGCGGACTGATTTTACTCCCGTTATCATCTCAGGCATCCCGCCAGATAACCGACCAGATTGGCCGTCAGGTAACCATCCCTGATGAGGTTAACCGCGTGGTGGTGCTTCAGCACCAGACCCTGAACTTACTGGTGCAAATGAACGCCACCGACAAAATCGTCGGGGTGATGTCGAACTGGAAACAGCAGCTGGGCGACGGCTACGCGCGTCTGGCCCCCGCGCTTAACCAGAAAGCCGCCCTTGGCGATCTGACCCACGTCGACCCGGAAAAGCTGGTGGCCCTGAAGCCAGATGTGGTGTTTGTCACCAACTACGCGCCGCAGGAGATGATCGAAAAAATCAGCAGTCTGGGTATTCCGGTAATCGCCATCTCCCTGCGCCACGATGCCGCGGGTGAAAAAGCGAAAATGAACCCGACGATGGCGGATGAAGAACAGGCTTACGAGCTGGGGCTGCGTGAAGGGATCGCGCTGATCGGCGAGATCGTCAACAAGCAGCCGGAAGCGAAGGCGCTGATCGAAGCGACCGACAAAAGCCGCAGGATGGTCAGCGACCGCCTGAAAGCTATCCCGGCGGAAAAACGTGTTCGCGCCTACATGGCTAACCCGGAACTGACCACCTACGGCGCCGGGAAATATACCGGCCTGATGATGGCCCATGCGGGGGCGGTTAACGTGGCGGCGGCGACCCTTCAGGGCTTCAAAACCGTGGCGATGGAGCAGGTGATTGCCTGGAGCCCGCAGGTGATTTTCGTCCAGGACCGGTATCCTTCCGTGGTCAACGAGATCAAAACCGGCGCGCAGTGGCAGACCATTGACGCGGTGAAAAATCAGCGCGTCTACCTGATGCCGGACTACGCCAAAGCCTGGGGCTACCCGATGCCGGAGGCGATGGGCATCGGCGAGCTGTGGATGGCGAAAAAGCTCTACCCGGAGAAATTTAAGGACGTGGATATGCGCAAAGTGGCCAACGACTGGTATCAGCGCTTCTATCGCACGACGTATCAGGGGATCGACTGATGCGCGTGCTGGCGGCAGGCAGCCTGCGCAGGGTGTGGCCGCAATTAATGGCGGACTTCCCGGAACCGGTGGAGACGCAGTTCGGCCCGGCAGGGCTGTTACGGGAGCGTATTGAATCGGGCGAGGCCTGCGATCTCTTTGCCTCGGCCAATCTTGCCCACCCGCAGGCGCTACTGGCTGCCGGGCGGGCACAATCCGTGGCGTCGTTTGCCAGCAACAGACTCTGTCTGACCCTGCGCAGCGAGGTGCTGCGCGACGACGATGACTGGCGCTCTGTGCTGATCCGGGATGATTTACGCGTTGCCACCTCGACGGCGGGGGCCGATCCGTCCGGGGATTACGCGCAGACGCTCTTTACCCGGATGGGTGACGCTGGCGAGGCGGTAAGAAAACGGGCGATAGCCCTGGTGGGTGGGCGAAGTTCTGCGCCCGTTCCGGCGGACAGGCTGGCGGCCGAGTGGATTATTCAGGGCGGGCAGGCGGAGGTCTTTATCGGTTACGCCAGCTACGCGGCAAGATTGCGCGAGATCGCAGGGCTGACGGTCATCGACATCCCGGAACCCTTCAACCCGCGCGCGGAGTATGGCTGCGCGGTGATGACGGCGCAGGGGCAAAGGCTGGCGGATTTTTTACAGTCAGATCGGGCAAAAGCGATCCTGCAAAATGAGGGTTTTTTGCCGGGTGGCGCTGCGCTTACCCGGCCTACAGGAACGTAGGCCCGGCAAGCGCAGCGCCGCCGGGCATTTGCCAGCGCATTAACCCTGACGTTTGTCTTCCGTATTGTTCTCAAAATCGCTCGCCGCATGGCGCTCATGCAGCTGTTCGTTCAGCTCGCCGTTGGTGCGGTTAACGATACGCCCGCGCTTCACAGCCGGACGGCTTGCAATATCTTTTGCCCAGCGCTGGACGTTCTTGTAGCTCTCCGCATCGAGGAATTCGGCCGCGCCATAGACCTGGCCAAGCGCCACGCTGCCGAACCACGGCCAGATAGCGATATCGGCGATGCTGTACTCTTCTCCTGCCACGTAGCGGCCGCGCGCCAGCTGTTTATCCAGCACGTCGAACAGACGTTTGGCTTCCATGGTGAAGCGGTCGATCGCGTACTCAATTTTCACCGGGGCATAGTGATAGAAGTGACCAAACCCGCCGCCGAGGAACGGGGCGGCGCCCTGCAGCCAGAACAGCCAGTTCAGGGTTTCTACCCGGCCCGCCGGATCTTTTGGCAGGAAGTGACCGAATTTCTCCGCCAGATAGAGCAGGATATTGCCGGATTCAAACACGCGGGTTGGCGGCGTGGTGGAGTGGTCGCGCAGGGCCGGGATCTTGGAGTTCGGGTTAACGTCGACAAAGCCGCTGGAGAACTGATCCCCCTCGCCGATGCGGATCAGCCAGGCGTCATATTCCGCACCGGTCACGCCCAGCGCCAGCAGCTCCTCCAGCAGGATCGTCACCTTCTGGCCGTTCGGCGTGCCCAGGGAGTAAAGCTGCAGCGGATGCGAACCGACCGGCAGCTCCTTGTCATGCGTGGCGCCCGAGATCGGACGGTTGATGCTGGCGAACGCGCCGCCGTTGGGGTTCTGCTTCCATTCCCAGACTTTCGCTGGCTGGTAGTTGTTGTCGGACATGTTGATCTGCCTTTTTGGGATGTGTTGAGGCAGTTTAGCAGGCATTCCGTGAACGGTTTAACGAAGTGAGCGCATAAGCATATGCACTATTCCTTCTGGCGCTTATATATATAAATTCCGCATAAGCTTAATCAAAAATGGCATTTTCATTGTTAATGCGAAAGGGCTTAAAGCTGAATATGATGCGCAAACAGATATCTGTGAAAAATAAAAATGAGCAGTTAAAAAAACTTTCAAGGCAAGGAGTTAGTGAGATATGCGTAAGCCATTAGTATCTGCTGTTCTGGTCGCGCTGGCGCTGGTTGCCGCAGGCTGTGATGATGCCAAAAATAAAGAGACTGCGTCGGCCCCGGCGGCCAAAAGCGATGCGCCGAAAGAGGGCGGTTCACTGATTATCGGTATTACCTCCGGCGACCCGCTGGCGGTTAACCCGCTGTATGCCAGCGACCGTACCACCCTGACCATCATGCAGGCGCTCTATGCTCCGCTCTACAGCTTTAACGATGGCAAAATCGAATGGGGGCTCGCCGAGAGCCTGACGCCATCCGCCGATAACCTCAGCTACACCCTGACCTTAAAACCGAATCTGAAATGGCAGGACGGCCAGCCGCTGACCGCCGATGATGTGGTCTTCACCTTTAATAAACTGCTGGAGGAGAAACAGCACAGCTTCTTCCGCAGCATGTTCACCTACGGCGGCAAGCCGGTGGCGGTGAACAAGGTCGACGATCGCACCGTTAAGTTCACCCTGCCGCAGGTGAGCGCCGCCTTTACCGGCACCCTGCTACAGATCTACCCGATCCCGCAGCACGTCTTCGCCAATGAAGCCGATCTGGAAAAGAGCACCAAAAACGATGCGCCGGTCGGTTCCGGGCCGTTCAAGTTTAAAGAGTACCGCGCCGGGCAGTATTACGCCCTGACCCGCTTTGACGACTACTGGAACGGCAAAGCGAAGCTCGACTCCGTGACCTACCGTTTCGCCAAAGACAGCAACTCCGCCAACCTCGCGCTGCAAAACGGCGAGATCAACCTCAAGATGGTCGATCCGCAGGATGTGTCGCGCCTGAAAAACACCGGCAAGTTTGATTTCGTGGTCTATCCGGAAGGGCGTCTGGCCTACATGACCTTCAACCAGAACGTGCCGGTGATGAAGAGCAAAGAGCTGCGCCAGGCCATCGCCTACGCCATCAATAAGGACGAGCTGACGCAGACCGCGTTCACCTCGCTGGACTACGCCAAACCGGCCACCTCGTTCCTGACCCCGGATACGCTGTACCAGACTAACGACGTCGAGCAGTACAAGTTCGATCAGCAGAAAGCCAAAGATCTGCTGAAAGCCTCCGGCGCGCCGGCAAACCTCAAGCTGCGTCTGGCCTACGTGAACACCAACAAAACCCAGGAGAGCCAGGCGCTCTACATTCAGCAGGCGCTGAAAGGGGTAGGGGTGAACGTGGAGCTGATGCCGCTTGACTCTAACGCCATGTCCCAGCGCAGCCTCGACATGAACAACACCGCCTGGGAGCTGAACCTCGGCGGCTACATCATGGGTGCCGAGCCGGATGGCTACAAATCGCTGTTCATGAGCAACGAAGCCTACAACTACGCCCACTATAAAAACCCGCAGTTCGATGCCCTGTGGGATAACGGTGCCGTGGAGACCGACGCCGGCAAACGTGCGGAGATCTACAAGCAGATCCAGCAGACCGTGGCCAACGACATGACTTACTACCCGATCGCCTACACCAACGCTACCGTGGCCGTGGATAAACGCTTTGGCGGCACCCAGGAAGCGGAACCGAAGCCGGTTTATCTGTTCCAGGACCTGTCAAAAATCTACCAAAAATAAGCTGTCGCCCCGGTCAACCGATCGGGGCTTTTTGTTGGGTAAGTCGTAAGGGTATGTCGTGAACACATTACTGATGCGTCGGCTGCTGCAACTGGTGCCGATGCTGTTCTTTATCTCGCTGGTGGCGTTTTTGCTGGTCAAACTCGCCCCGGGCGATCCGGTGGCCGCGTACATCACCCCGCGCATGGCGCCAGAGGATATCGAGCGTATCCGTCAGAGTCTGGGGCTGGATAAGCCGCTGGTGACGCAATATTTTCTGTGGCTGAAAAACATTCTGCAGGGCGATCTGGGCTATTCGCTGATCTACCACCGCCCGGTGCTGGTGATGATTGCCGAGCGCATTCCGGCCACCCTTGGGCTGATGGGGGCCTCGCTGCTGATGGCGATTATCCTCGCCATTCCGCTGGGGCTGCTGGCCGGGGCGTTTAAGCACCGCTGGCTGGATCATGTTCTGAACCTGTTCGCCTATATTGGCATCTCGGTGCCGATCTTCTGGTTTGGTATTCTGCTGATCACCGTTTTTGCCGTGCAGCTCAACTGGTTCCCCAGCATGGGGATGCGCACCATCGGCATGGAGGATAACTGGCTGGATGTGGTGCGCCACGGCGTGCTGCCGTGCATTGCGCTTACCTTCTATAACCTCTCCAGCTACGTGCGCTACATCCGCTCCAATACCATTTCGCAGCTCTCGGCCGACTACGTGCAGACCCAGCTGGCCTACGGGGCCACGCGTTCCAGCATCCTGTTCCGTCATGTGCTGAAAAACGTGCTGCTGCCGGTGATCACCCTGTTTGGTCTGTCGTTTGGCGAGCTGGTGGTGGGGGCGTACGTTACTGAGAGCGTCTTCTCCTGGCCGGGTATGGGATTACTTGGGATCCAGGCGATCGCCTCCCTCGACTACCCGCTGATTATGGCGATCATCATGCTCTCGTCGCTAATGCTGATTGTCGGCAACCTGATTGCCGACCTGTTATATCGCTTCGCCGATCCCCGCATACGTACCCTGAGGTAACCCCGGATGAGCAGACGCTGGCAACAGGTTCGTCACCAGCTGCGCCGCAATCGTCCGGCGCAGTTTTCTCTTTTTGTCCTCTTTATTTTTGTCGTCGCCGCGCTTTGTGCCGGGCTGAGTCCTTACGATCCGGATCAGATGTCGCTCGGGGCGCGCACCCTGCCGCCGGATGGCGCTCACTGGTTCGGCACCGATGAGTACGGACGCGACTACTTTACCCGCGCCCTGTACGGCGGGCAGATCTCGCTGATGGTCGGCTGCCTGGCGATGGTCTTTTCGACCCTGATCGGCACCGTGGTCGGCACGGTGAGCGGCTACTTCGGCGGCTGGCTGGATAATCTGATGATGCGCGCGGTGGATATCCTGATGGCGATCCCGGCCTTCTTCCTGCTGCTGGTGCTCAACGCCTACCTGAAGCCCGGCGTGGATAACATCATCATGATCATCAGCCTGCTGACGTGGATGAACATGTCCCGACTGGTGCGTGCCGAAACGCTCTCCGTTAAAGAGCGCGAGTATGTGCTCTATGCCCGCGCTTCGGGGGAGCATCCGCTGCGGATTATTCTGCGCCATATCATCCCCGGCGTGCTGCCGACCATTATCGTCGCCGCTACCCTGAATATCGCTTCGGCCATCCTGATGGAGTCGACCCTCAGCTTCCTCGGACTCGGGGTGCAGGCACCTGCCGCCTCCTGGGGCAGCATGCTCAATAACGCCCAGTCGTATATCGGCGAGGCCTCCTGGCTGGCGATGTTCCCCGGCATTCTGATCCTGCTGACGGTGTTCAGCTTTAACGTGTTAGGCGACGTGTTCCGCACCGCCTTTGAGCCGGGAGCGAACCGCGATGAATAACTTACTTGAACTCGACAACCTGCAAACCACCTTCCGCACCCGGGATGGTGATGTCCACGCGGTGCGCGGCGTGAGCTTTCACGTTCAGCCGGGCGAGCTGGTGGGCATTGTCGGAGAGTCCGGCTGCGGCAAGAGCGTCACCTGCAAATCCATTATCCAGCTGCTGGGCAGCAACGGGCGCATCACCGGGGGGCAGATCCGTTTCGACAATGACGATCTGGCGCAGAAAACCCCGGAGCAAATGCGCGCCATTCGCGGGAATGAGATCGCGATGATTTTTCAGGATCCGATGACCGCACTTAATCCGGTGGTGACCATCGGCAGACAGATGTCCGAGATCCTGATGCGTAATAAAGGCCTGAATAAAAAAGCGGCCCGCGCGGCGAGCATCGCCATGCTGGAGCAGGTGGGCATTGCCGAAGCGGAGCGCCGTTACGATCAGTACCCGCACGAGTTCAGCGGCGGGATGCGCCAGCGGGTGATGATCGCCATCGCGCTCTCCTGCGATCCCAAACTGCTGATCGCCGATGAACCGACCACCGCGCTGGACGTCACCATTCAGGCGCAGATCCTGCGGCTGCTGAAAAGCCTGCAGCAGAAAACCCATACCGCCATTCTGCTGATCACCCACGATCTGGGGGTTGTAGCCCAGGTGTGCAGCCGGGTGGTGGTGATGTACGGCGGGCTGGTGATGGAAGAGGGCAGCGTGGAGGATATCTTTTATCGTCCGGCACACCCCTACACCCAGGGGCTGCTGGCGTCCCTGCCGCACCCGGAGCAGGCGAGCCATCGCCTGTCGCCCATCGAAGGCTCGCCGCCGGGCCTGCTCAATCCTCCCCCGGGCTGCCCCTTTGCTGAACGCTGTCCGCATCGGATGCCCCAGTGCGAGCGTCAGCCGGCGTTTTACCGCCCCGAACCGGGGCACCGCGCGGCCTGCTGGCTGCTGGCCGATAAGGAGGTTCAGGCATGAGCGAACAACATTCCCCCCTGGTCAGCGTGCGCGACCTGCATAAGCATTTCACCCTTAACGGCGGCCTGCTGCGCAAAGGGGTAGCGGTGAAAGCGGTGGACGGCGTCAGCTTTGATATCCACCAGGGTGAAACCTTTGGCCTGGTGGGCGAATCCGGCTGCGGCAAATCGACCCTCGGGCGCGCCATTCTGCGCCTGTTTGATATCACCTCCGGCGAGATTGATTTTGCCGGGCAGGCGATTGCTCAGGCCAGCGAAAAGCAGCTCAAGCCGCTGCGCAAGCGGATGCAGGCCATTTTCCAGGATCCCTATTCATCGCTGAATCCGGGTATGACCGTCCAGCAGCTGGTGGCGGAACCGATGCAGATCCACGGCTACAGCCGCGAGGAGCAGCGGGAGCGTACCGAAACCCTGCTCTACAAAGTGGGGCTCAAGCAGGAACATCTCCAGCGCTTCCCGCACGAGTTCAGCGGCGGCCAGCGCCAGCGCATCAGCATTGCCCGGGCGCTGTCGGTGCGTCCGGAGTTTGTCCTGTGCGATGAGCCGCTGTCGGCGCTGGACGTCTCGGTGCAGGCGCAGGTGGTGAACATTCTCCAGGATCTGCAGCAGGAGCTGGGGCTGACCTACCTGTTTATCGCCCACGATCTGTCGATGGTACGCCACATCTCGACCCGCATCGGGGTGATGTACCTCGGCAAGCTGGTGGAGGTGGCGCCTGCCGACACGCTGTATCAGCATCCGGCACACCCCTATACCCGGGCCCTGTTAGCCTCGGTGCCACAGCCCGATCCGCGGATCCGCAACCTGGAGCAGGCGACCCTGCGCGGGGAGATCCCCGGCCCGACCTCGGTGCTGCCGGGCTGTAAGTTCTGCAGCCGCTGCCCGCACGTGATGCCGGTATGCCGGCGCGAAACCCCCGCAATGCAGGAGATCGCCCCGGGTCATTTCACGGCCTGTTGGTTGTTTAAGGTGTGAGGGAGTGTTTGCTCCCTCTCCCGGTGGGAGAGGGTTGGGGTGAGGGCATCAGGCCGCACATTCCCGTAGGCCCGTGCAAGCGCAGCGCCGCCGGGCAATGACCGCCGGGCCAGCCGTTTCGGGCTATTCTTCAGAGAGCCCCTTCATTCTGCCGGAGTTGACCATGAAACCTCTCTCGATCCTGTCCGCGGCCGTTGTGCTTTCCCTCTCTCTGTTTACCGCCCAGGTTGATGCTGCCCTCGAGGCGGGCAGCAGGGCGCCCAACTTCACGTTGCAGGGGGCGCTGGCGGGAAAACCCCTGACCTTCTCCCTGCAGCAGGCGCTGCAAAAAGGGCCGGTGGTGCTCTACTTCTTCCCGGCGGCATTCAGCAAGGGCTGCAACATCGAAGCCAACGCCTTTGCTGACGCCACCGACGAATTTAACAAGCTCGGCGCCAGCGTGGTGGGCGTCACCGCCGGGAATGTCGGGCAGGTGGATGAGTTTTCCAGAAAAGAGTGCCGGGATAAATTCACCGTCGCCGCCGATCCCGGGGCGAAGGTGGCCGCGCAGTACCAGACGCTGATGCAGCTGAACGGCAAAACCCTCTCCGAACGCACGTCGTTTGTCATTGCGCCCGATGGTAAAATCCTGCTGAGCTACACCGACCGTAGCCCCGAAGCGCACATTCAGAAAACGATGGCGGCCGTTAAGCAGTACGCCGATTCGCATTCGTAGCGCCGTGGGGGTGTCATAAACAGGAGAGGGCATGACCCAGGCAATAATGCTGCAGGGAACCGCGTCCGATGTGGGAAAAAGCGTACTGGCCGCCGGCCTGTGCCGCATTTTTTATCAGGATGGCTGGCGCACCGCGCCGTTTAAATCACAGAACATGGCGCTCAACTCTGGCATCACGCCGGACGGCAAAGAGATGGGCCGGGCGCAAATTATGCAGGCCGAAGCGGCCGGCATTGCGCCGGATGTGCGGATGAATCCGGTCCTGCTCAAACCCTCCGCGGGCAGCCAGGCCCAGGTGGTGCTGATGGGGGAGGTGGTAAGCCAGATGGATGCGGCCCGCTACCACGACCTCAAGCCGCGCCTGCGGGAGCAGATTACCGGGGTGTATCAGAGCCTGGCCCGGGAGTATCAGATCCTGGTCCTGGAAGGCGCCGGAAGCCCGGCGGAGATCAACCTGCGCGATCGCGATATCGCCAACATGGGGATGGCGGAGATCGCCGGCTGCCCGGTGATCCTGGTGGCCGATATCGATCGCGGCGGGGTGTTTGCCGCCATCTATGGCACCCTGGCGCTGCTGCAGGATCATGAGCGCTGGCGGGTCAAAGGGGTGATCATCAATAAGTTTCGCGGCGATGTGGCGCTGCTCTACTCCGGGTTACAGCAGATTGAGTCCTTAACCGGCGTGCCGGTGCTGGGGGTGATGCCGTGGCTGGATCTCGATCTGGAGGAGGAGGATGGCGTGGCGCTCCAGCGGGGCAATGCGCGCCCTCGTCAGGCGCGCGATATCGACATCGCCGTGGTGCACCTACCGCATATCGCCAACTTCACCGATTTTAACGCCCTGTCGGCGCAGCCGGACGTGCGCGTGCGCTACGTCAGCCAGCCGCACGAGCTGGACGGTGCCGATCTGCTGATCCTGCCGGGGAGCAAAAACACCCTTCACGATCTGAGCTGGCTACGGGACAGCGCGATGGCGCACGCCCTGCTGGAGCGAAACCGCGACGGCGTGCCGCTGCTCGGGATCTGCGGCGGGTATCAGATGCTGGGCGACACCCTGATTGATGAGGTCGAATCCGGTCTCGGGCGCATGCCCGGTCTGGGGCTGCTCGATACCGTGACGCAGTTTGCCCGCCACAAAACCACTACCCAGGTCAGCGCCCGGATGGCGGCGTCGTTGCCCGGCTGGCTGGCGCCCCTCGCCGGTATGGCGGTGCACGGGTATGAGATCCACATGGGGCAAACCGCGCGGGCCGACGGGGCGCAGCCGGCGCTGTGGCTGGAAAAAGAGCAGGCGCAGGTTGCCGATGGCGCGGTGAGCGACGACGGCCTGGTGTGGGGCACCTATCTGCACGGCCTGTTCGACAGCGATGCCTTTACCCGCGCGCTGGTCGACAGCCTGCGGGCACGTAAAGGGTTACTTCCTCTCGAAAACGCGCCAGACTACGCCAGCTACAAAGCCCGGCAGTTTGACCAGCTGGCGCAGGCGATGCGCCAGCATATTGATATCGCCAGAATCTATCAGATCATGCGTGAGCATCAGGAGTGCAAGGAATGATTGTCGTGACCGGAGGGGCGCGCAGCGGTAAGAGCGCCCACGTTGAGGGGCTGGTCGCCCGCCACTATCCGCAGGTTTTATATATCGCCACCTCCACCGTCACCGACGATGAGATGGCGGCGCGTATTGCCCGGCATCGCGCCCAGCGGCCCGCCCACTGGCGTACCCTGGAGCGTTATCGCGATCTGGGGGAGGCTATCCACCAGCAGGTTCAACCCGGGGAAGCGGTGGTGATCGAGTGCATCACCACCCTGCTGGCGAACCTGCTGTACGACGCCTCGGGCGGGGCCGATCCCGATACGCTGGACTTTGCGGCGCTGGAGTCTGGATTGCAGCAGCAGATCGACGATCTGATTGCCGCCTGCCTGGCGACCCGCGCCCCGGTGTACATCGTGACTAACGAGCTGGGGATGAGCATCACTCCGGAAAATCGTCTGGCGCGGCATTTTGTCGATATCGCCGGGCGGGCAAATCAGAAACTGGCTCAGGCGGCAGAAGAGGTCTGGCTGGTGGTGTCAGGGATTGGAGTCAAAATTAAATGAGCTTAGCGATGTTATGGGCGACGCTGCGCCTGATGTCACGTATTCCGGTGCCGGAAAAATGGGCCGATGGGGTGGAGTTCCGCCAGCTGGCCCGCGGGGTGCCGTGGTTTGTGCTGGTTGGTGCGACGATCGGCGCGCTGGCCGGGCTGCTGGCGCTGGTGGTGAGCCAGACCGGCGGCGGGATTTATATCGGCGCTGCCGCCTACGTGCTGGCGCTGGTGCTGCTGACCGGCGGCTTCCATCTTGACGGGCTGGCCGACACCTGCGACGGCATCTTCTCGGCCCGCAGCCGGGAGCGGATGCTGGAGATCATGAAGGACAGCCGGCTGGGCACCTTTGGCGGCCTGGCGCTGGTGTTCGCCATTTTGCTTAAAGTCCTGGCGGTGATTGGCCTGGCGCATCTTCCCGCCAAAGAGTGGTTTGCGCTGCTGGTGTGTGCCCCCATCGCCGGACGCGCCGCGCTGGTGCTGGGGATGTACGGTCAGCGCTACGCCCGCGAAGGGGAAGGGATGGGCAGCCTCTATATCGGCCAGGTGAGCTTCCGTAATGCGGCGCTGACCCTGCTGGGCGGGGCGCTGGTGGTGGGGCTCATCGCTGGCCTGCACGGGCTGGCGGCGATGCTGGTCACTTACGTCGTGATTTATGGTCTGGTGCACTATCTCCGCGGTCGTCTCGGCGGGCAGACCGGGGATACCCTGGGGGCGCTGGCCGAAACCGCAGAGATCGTCTTTCTGCTGGCACTATTGTGGGTCTGAACATGCGATTTTTTCTGGTTCGTCACGGACAAACCGCGGCCAACGCCAGCGGCCTGTTCTACGGCAGCACCGATGTGCCCCTGACGCCGTTGGGGATTGAGCAAAGCACGCGGGTGGGCGCTTTACTGGCGGAGGTGTCGTTCAGCGAGGCGATTGCCAGCCAGCTGCAGCGCGCGCAGCAGACCGCGGAGCTGATCGTCCCGGTCACCGGGTACGATGCGCGACTCAACGAGATGGATTTTGGCCGCTGGGAGATGCGCCATTTCAGCAGCATTGCCGAAGAGGAGCCCGAAGCCTGGCAGACCTGGCTGGATGACTGGCAAAACGCCACCCCCAGCGGCGGCGAGCCCTTCCCGCACTTTGCCGGGCGGGTGAAGGCCGTGGCCGACGAGTTAGCCCTGCGCCAGGAGCCGGGCGACATGTTGATCGTGGCGCACCAGGGGGTACTCAGCCTGCTGCTGGCCCACTGGTTAAAGATGCCGACAGGCTCCCTGTGGCATTTTCCCTTTAAGCAGGATGCTTACACGATGGTGGAAAACCGCGGCGGATTTATGCTGTTACGCGCCTTTAACGACCGGAGCCCGTTCCGGGAAGAAGAATGAGAACCATACCGATGCAGACAATACAGGAACTGCTGGCCGCTATTCAGCCGCTGGATAAGAACAAACAGGCACAGGCGGCGCAGCATATCGATGGCCTGGTGAAGCCGCTTAACAGCCTGGGACGGCTGGAAACGCTGGCCATCCAGCTGGCGGGGATGCCGGGCTTAACCCGGCTCGACGAGCTGCAAAAAGAGATCGTCGTGATGTGCGCCGATCACGGCGTCTACGAAGAGGGAGTGGCCATCAGCCCGCAGCAGGTGACGCACCTGCAGGCGCTCAACATGTTGAAAGGCACCTCCGGCGTCTGCGTGCTGGCGAAAAACAGTGGCGCGACCGTGCTGCCGGTGGATATCGGCATCGACTGCGAGCCCATCGAGACCATGCTGAGCCTGAAGGTGGGGCGCGGCAGCGGCAACATCGCCCGCGGCCCGGCGATGAGCCGTTTTGATGCCGAAGAATTGCTGCTGCGCAGCGCCCGGCTGGTGCAACAGCGTGCCGCAGAGGGGATCGCGGTGTTTGGCACCGGCGAGCTGGGTATCGCCAACACCACACCCGCCTCGGCGATCATCAGCGTCCTCAGCGGCTGCGATCCGCACGAGGTCGTGGGGATCGGCGCTAACCTGCCGGCGGATCGGATCCAGCATAAAGAGGCGATTGTCCGTCAGGCGATTGCCGTCAATCAGCCCGATCCCGCTGATGCCATCGATGTGCTGGCGAAAGTGGGCGGCTACGATCTGGTGGGAATGACCGGGGTGATCCTTGGGGCGGGGGCGTGCGGAATGCCGGTGGTGCTGGACGGTTTCCTCTCCTATGCCGCGGCGATGGCCGCCTGCCAGCTGGCGCCTGAGGTGAAAAATTACTGCATCCCGTCGCATTTCTCGGCGGAGAAAGGATCCCAGCGGGCGCTGGAATATCTCGGCTTAACCCCGTATCTGTACCTGGATCTGCGCCTGGGCGAGGGGAGTGGGGCAGCGCTGGCGATGTCGATCGTCAGCGCCGCCGGGGCGATGTATTGCCAGATGGGCGTCCTGGCAGAGAGTGGGATCAGCCTTAAAGCGTAATCTGGCCCAGGCGTCCCAACTGGCGCTGATGGGGTCGTCCCAGCAGCAGTACCGTGGTGAGCGCGCCGAGCAGGGCACAGAACATATCGGACTGCGTATCCCAGGGATCGCCCTGAGTGCCGAGGAAATCGTCCGCCCCCTGGCCCATCGCCAGCGCCGCCCACCACTCGATCAGCTCGTAGGTGGCGCTGATCGCCAGCGCAATACAGCACACCACAAAGTCCGTCATCTTGCGGCCGGTGACGTAGCCGCCGCGCACCAGGATCTCCCGGGCCGCCAGCGCAGGCACCAGCCCCTGGAAAAAGTGCCCCAGCTTGTCGTACGGGTTGCGGCTCAGGTGGAACATCTCCTGAACGTCAAAGCCGATGGGCACTTTGGCATAGGTGTACATTCCTCCCACCATCAGGATGATGGCATGCCAGAAGATCAGCGTGTAGAGCAGGGGAGTTAGCGGGTAGCGCCGTTGGGTGGCGAGCAGCAGCGGCACGATGATGATGACCGGCGTCACCTCCATCAGCCAGGTGGTGCGGTCCGAGGTAAAGAGACCGGTATAAATCAGGATCAGCAGTAAAAGCAGCGCGCCGACCTTTAATCCAGAGGAGAGTGCAGTTTGCGTCATGTGAGTTAACTGTTGAGTAAAAACAGACACTATCGACCGACGCGGCGAAAAACACAATGTTTGGCAGCGGAGCATAAAAAAACGGGGCCATTCGCGGCCCCGTTGATCGTTCATAACAATCAGAACGACTTGCGTAAGCGCAGACTGAAGGTGTGCGCCTGATAGCGGTCGCCGGCCTGCAGATCATAACGCGCGTCGAGGCTCAGATCGTTGGCGTCATACAGAGTAGTGCCCACGGCCACGCCCGCCATATCTTCCACCGGAGAGGCCCCTTTAGTGATGAAGCTGGTTTCACCGATAGCATCGGCGGCGTAGGTCGCATGGCTGCTGACCTGACGGTTATCGTACTGGTGGATCCAGGAGACCTGGGCGAACGGCGTCAGGTTACCCAGGCCGGTGGCGAAGGTCTTCTCGATGCGGGCACCGATATCGCTCACCACAGACTGCGCGTGGGTGCTGCTGACGTCCAGCGCCATGCCGTTGCCGCCGGTTTCGCTGTAACCATCCACATGCTGATAGCCATAGGTCAGGCCCGCCAGTGGGGTCAGGACCACATCAGCCGGCAGGGCAATTGGATAGCCAAGCTCGCTTTGCAGGGTGATGGACTGGCCGTTGAACTTGCCGTGGGCAGCGCCGGAGAAGCCGGTGAAATCAGCGCGACGCACGGAGCTGTAGTTCTGACGGTTCAGACCCGCAGAGAGGTTCAGATACCACGGATTGCCGGTGTAACCTGCGTAACCAATCACCCCGTAGTTATCGGCGGTGGAGTTGTTGCCGCTCAGGTTGTCTTTACCGTGTACGGAGGTGTTGCTGTAGTTCAGGGCTGCGCCCAGACGCCAGTCGTCACCCAGCGCACGGTCGGCACCGATGATCAGGCCGCCAAATTTCGCGGTATAGCCGCTGACGTTGTCGGTGCTGTCCTGACGAGCATAACCGCCGAACGGCTGACCCCAGACGATCCAGTTGTTGGCGTAGTCATCGCCGGTTGCCACGCCGCTGGTGCCGGAGGCCTGCGGGTTACGCACGGCATCGATGTGAGCACCCACTACTGCCTGAGCGGTAGAGGTCGCAACGGTGGCCGCAGAACTGGTGTTCAGGTTCTGGCTGGTGGAGAGACGCTCGCCAGCGCGGTTCGCTTCCTGCTTACCTTCAATTGCCAGAGAGGCGTTGTACAGATTCAGCAGCTGTGGGGAGGCGATACCGGAGTAGTGCGCCAGCCCGCCGAGTGACGCCGTGGCGCTCGGAATAGTGGCATAACCCCGTTTGGTCGGCTGAGCAGGTGCGGGTTCCGCTGGTGCAGGCTGCGTTGGCGTTGGCGTTGGCACCGTGACGACCGGCGTGGTGACGTCGGGCTCAGCCACAACCGGCGGGGTGACTTCTGGTGTTGGCTCAGGCTGAGGCTCTACCGGCTCGATGATGACCGGCTCTGCGCCCAGGGTTAACACCAGGGCCTTGCCTTCAGCCTCTTCATAGACGGAGCCATTGACCGTACCACGGTAGCCGAGGGCTTTGTAATTCAGCTGGTCGGCGTGGTAATCGGTCTCTGCGCCTGCGGCATTGATCACCACATAACGCTGGCCTTCGGCGAACTGGTAAGTGCTGCCGGTGCGCAGCAGATTAACGCTGGAACCCGCATCGATAATGGCATTGCCGGTGACGTTGAGGCGACCATAGCCGGAATCGGCAAGCAGATCGCCGCGGGCATCCGCCAGATCGGAAACGCCGGAAATCAGCGTCGCGGCAGCTTTCTGATGGTAATCCCCGGCGATATTAATGCTGTTGTTCACCTGCAGGGAAGCCGCTTCGTTCACCACGGTGCCATTTGATACAGGCTGTTCATCGCTCATCTGCAGTGACATCAGACCGTATTCAGGCATGCTGGTAACGATATTATCGTTCAGCAGCAGCGAGCCGGTGTTGAATACCACGTCGGAGCCCATAATAGTGCCTGTCGCGCCGTCGATGCCGCTCAGCGTGCCCGTGGTGGTGGTGCCGCCATTGATGATTAATGGTGTCGCATTTAAGGCGTAAATATCACCGGCAATATCGCCCGTGTTGGTCAGGGTCACGCCATCGCTGTTATTGCTCCCAACCAGCAGAGCATAACTGCCGCCGGTTAACAGACCATTGTTAACAATCTGCGTCGCTGCGCTCTGGTTGGCGTAGTTCCAGAGATAGATACCCGTCGTGTTACCTGACAACTCACCATTGTTAACGATCGACGAAAGTGTGCCGTAACTATAGATTGCGGCGTAATTTCCGCTGATTTGGCCGTTATTTTCAATGGCGTCGATGGTGCCATAGGTATAAATACCGGCGAAGCTGCCATTAATTTTATTATCATTGACGATAGAATTAATGGTGCTCTGGTTATATATCCCGGAACTGCCGTAATTATCGGTCGCACCACCGTCAATCGTACCGGTGTTGTGCAACGTGCCAATCGTACCGTTATTAAAAATGGCGCTGTTTTGGCCGTTGTTGACGTTATTTTCCGCTGGGATGAAGGAGATCAGGCCCGCATTGGTTAAGTTATCAATGGTTCCCTGGTTACTGATGGCGCGGGAGCCATAGATCTTACCCTCGGCGGTATTGCTTAAGGTGTTAATAGTCCCGGCATTGTCTATCGTGCCATTGTTATAAGAATTGAAGTCGTAGTTATAGTTATAAGTGTTCTGAACGCCCTTAATGGTGCCGCTGTTGGTGAAGGTGTTAATCACCCCCGATGCGCTCACCGCAACCACTTTGCCATTCTGGTACTGATTGAGGCTGGAAATGGTTCCGTTATTGTTAAGCTCACCCACGGTTCCATCAATCTGCACAACATTGCTGCTCAAAAATAATGGAACATCGACAACGTCGCTGATGGTGCCGTCATTAGTCAGCGTTGTTACCGTCACACCCGAATTAACGGTTAATGCCGATCCTGGGGCGCCCGTTACGCTCCCCGCCTGGGTGATATGCACTAACTCTTTGGCGTCAGCAATCTGAACGCTGCTTGCCGGGGTGTCGATAATTAATTCAGGAGATGTGGCGTAGGCTTGCGCGGTCGTTGATGCCACCAGCAGAGAGATCAGCTGGCTAAGACGTTTCTTTTCCATGGTGTACCATCATAAAGTTGCGATGTTTGTGCAAAATGCAGTTGTGATTTCTTCGGATTAATCCGATATCTTCGGGCGCAGAATATACAATTTGTTGCCGAAAACAATAAGCGATGCTTAATTATTTCTGCTTGAATTCATTTCACATATTTCGTCATGTTGATAATTTGAGTTAAGGCTGGTGCGGTATGAGGATATATCCTCACTTTTTGCAGGGAACCGTATTGATTAGTTTATCTTTATTATTGGCAGGGTGTATTTCCGCCAACCCGCACAGGTCTGCGCAAAAAATAGCCAGTGAAAGTGGTCTGATCAGTGAGAAATTTGACACAGATCCGTTCCCGGTTATCGGCTGGCATCGCCTGACGCCGCCGGTTCATTCCCTGCGGGTCTACATCGAAGGGGATGGATTTGCCTGGAAGAGCCGCACAACCCCCTCTGATAATCCGACGCCGCGTAATCCGACCGGCCTGATGCTGGCCGCAGCGGATAAGCAGACAAACGTGTTTTATCTTGCCCGGCCCTGCCAGTTCATCGGGCCGCCCCTTCCGGCTAACTGCCAGGTAAATGTCTGGACGCAGGATCGCTTTTCGCCTGCGGTAATAGATGCTATGAACGAGGCGCTTAGCCAGATGGTGCTGCGCTATCCGGGAGTGAAGCTCGATTTGGTGGGTTACTCCGGGGGCGGCAATATCGCCGCGCTGCTGGCGGAGCGCCGGGATGATGTGCGCTCCCTGCGAACGGTGGCAGGTAATCTCGACGTGGCGTATGTCAATGCCGTGCATCATGTCACCCCGATGCCTGCCGCTGAGAGCGCCATCGATCGTGCTCCTGCGCTTCGCACCCTGCCGCAGATCCACTACAGTGGGGAAGCCGACACCACCGTGCCGCCCGCCGTCGCCCGTCGTTTTCAGCATGCGGTGGGAGGAAGGTGTGTGCAAACGGAGGTGATTAGCGGCATGGAGCATGGTTCAGACTGGGCGGCAGTCTGGCCGCGATTGCTGGCGCAGGGGTTACCGGACTGCTGAGGTGTGATCAACGTTGAGTGACGTCAGGACCTAACAATGAAAAAGAAAGAGTTTGTGACCCAGGATCTGCTGAGCAAAATCTACCAGGACACCACGGCGGGGCCACGCAAACTCCCACCTGAAAGACAACTGGCCGAAGAGTATGGCGTCTCGCGTTTCACCATCCGCCAGGCGCTGGAAAAACTGGTCAGCATTGGCGTGGTGCGGATCGTGCAGGGCTCGGGGATTTGGATCAACGAGCATGCGCGCAATAATCCGCTGATCTACAACTCGATCACGGAGAAGCGATTCGATCAGATGCGCTACCGGATGATCAGCCTGCATAAAACAAGGCCCGATCGCGCGGCGCAGCAGATTTTCGGCATCGATGAAGAGAGTTTTATCTGGCACTTTTGCCGTTTGCGCTACGTCGATGACCAGCCCGTACAGCTGGAGGTGTCCAGCATGCCGGCTGCCGATTTCCCCGATCTTAATCAGCAGGCGATTGAGCGTTCCATTCAGCAGTACGTATTAAGTAAAGGGATGAATATTTCCCATATGCTGACCACCTACCGCGCGGTCAGCGTCAGCCGCGAGCAGGCGGTAATACTGGGCTGCAAAAAGGGCAGCCCGGCAATGCATATTAATAATCGTGGGATACTGGAAGGGGGCCGGGTCTTTGAGGTGAGCGATATTATCGATATCAACTACACCTGCACCTGGGTCAGCCCGTATAACCGCGATAATTTAGCCTGGCGACAAAATCAGGGCGTATGAAGGGTGCCGTCCGGCAGGCGGCTTTGCGTCCACTCATGCGGGCGATAGACCACCGGATACGCCAGGGCCAGCTCTTCATTAAAGCCTGTGCCGATGCCGGGCGCTATCGGAGGATAGACAAATCCGTCCTTCACCTCAGGTGCGCCGGGGAACACGCTGTCGGTGGCTTTGGAGCGCGGAATAAATTCCTGGATAGCCGCATTATGCAGGTGAATGTTCAGGTGCGTATTTACCGCCACGCCGATAGGGGTCATATCCCCGGGGCCATGCCAGGCGAGACGCACACCAAAAGCCTGACACAGGTGCGCCAGCTTCAGCGCCGGGGTAATGCCGCCGATCTGCGAGATATGGCAGCGAATAAAGTCGATGCGGCGATTGACGATCAGGTCGTGCCACTCAGCGGGGTTATTGAAAAGCTCGCCCATCGCCAGCGGCACGCAGCTCTGCTGGCGAACCTGCTCCAGCCAGGCGCTCTGCTGTGGCGGCAGGATATCCTCGATAAAGTAGGGCTGGTAAGGCTCAAGCTGTTTTGCCAGCTGCACAGCCTGCTGCGGGAATAAACGCTCGTGAACATCGTGTAAGAAATGGAGCTTCCAGCCATATTTTTCGCGCAGGGCGCGGAACATCTCCACGGTGTTCGCCATGTATTCGTGCTGATCGAACCAGGCACCTGCGGTCGGGTTCTCTGGCGCATGCAGCGCCGATGGCGTGCCGCCGTAAAAACCCAGCTGACAGCGGATATGACGATAGCCTTGCGCCACCAGCTTATCGACGGAGGCGAAGAGTTGTTCCAGCGTCTCGCCGCTGGCGTGGCTGTAAGCCGGGATCGCATCGCGGGATTTTCCGCCCAGCAGCTGATACAGCGGCATGCCGGCCAGCTGCCCTTTAATATCCCACAGGGCCATATCCACGCCGGAGATGGCGTTATTCATCGCCGGCCCGTTACGCCAGTAGGCGTTAACGTTCATCATTTGCCACAGATCTTCGATGTTATTGGCATCCCGGCCGATCAGCAGCGGTTTGAGATACTCATCCACCAGGGTTTTGACCGCCAGCGGGCGCTGCTGAAAGGTGGCACAGCCGTGTCCGACGAGTCCTTGCCCGGTGGTAACGCGAACGGTCACCAGGTTATGTCGGTCCGGGCGGGTAATAAAACACTCGATATTAGTGATAATCACAGGCGTCACGAGAAACTCCTTTGCGGCTCTGTGGAAATACGGAATAGGAATATCATCGCCCTAAAAATGTTTGCCGGTAAACCGTTTTTTTATTATTTATTTTGGTCAGTTATTTGATTCTATTTTAATTAAAAACCGTACCAATTATGGATTGATGACGGTTTTATTGCTCTTTGGATGGCTAAGTGTGAGCAATATCAACTTTTATTGGTTTGTTTTGTAGGGTGGGTTTATCTATTCTCGTGGCATCAATAAAACAACAACCCTACCGGCAGGAGTCTTTATGGGGACGCAAGAAGCCATCAATAATATTATTCGTCTGGTCGGCGGCCAGGGGAATATTAATAAAGTCTGGCACTGTATGACGCGGCTACGGTTTGATTTAATCGACGATAATAAAGTCGATCAGACTGCGATCAAAAATCTGCCGGGCGTGCTGGGCGCGCAGCTCCAGAGCGATCAGTTTCAGGTGATCATCGGGCCGAAGGTGAACAGCTGGTATGAGCAAATGCTTAATGTGCTCGGTCAGGGAACGGATAACGCGCCGACGGCAACAAAGGGGCGTAAAAGCCTGGTCTCCCTCTTTATGGATACCGTCTCGGGGGTGTTTGGTCCGATTGTCCCGGCCATTGCCGGTGCCGGGATGATAAAAGGCTTGCTGGCCGGGCTGATCGCACTGAAGGTGGTGTCGGCGAAAAGCGATACCGTCATGGTTATCGACCTGATTGCCAGCGGCGTCTTCTATTTCCTGCCGTTCTTCCTCGCCGTGTCGGCGGCGAAGATCTTCAAAACCAATGAGTATCTTGCCGCGGCGGTTGCCGCCTGTCTGATGTATCCCTCCTTAATAGAAGCAGCGAAAGCGCTGGCGACGCATCAGGAAGGGGCGGTCAGCGCCCTCTGGTTAATGAACGCCATCCCGGTCTCCGTCTTTAACTATGCCTCGAGCGTCATTCCGGTGATCTTCTCGGTGCTGGCATTGAGCTATATCCATCGCTGGGTAGACAGCATCATGCCGGATGTCCTGAAAACCGTATTCACGCCGACGCTTACCCTCTTTATAGGTGCCCTGGCGGCGCTGGTGGTGATCGGCCCGATTGGCATCTGGCTGGGTAAAGGACTCGCCTTCTTTATAGAAGGGCTGTTTGGCGTGTCGGCCAGCTTTGCCGGGCTTATCGTCGGGGCCATCCGTCCGGTGGCGATCCTGACCGGTATGCATCACGCAATGACGCCGATTGCCCTGCAGAACTTCAGCGACCGTGGCTACGACATGCTGATGCCGATGATGTTTATGGCCAATATGGCAATTGCCGGGGCGACGTTTGCTATCTGGCGCCTGAGCCGGGACCGTCAGGAGAGAACCGTTACGCTGTCGGCGGCCATCTCTGCACTGCTGGGGATTACCGAACCGGCACTCTTTGGTGTCCTGACGCGCTATAAGAAAGCCTTTATCGCCGCCACGGTGGCCAGCTCGCTGGCATCAGCCTTTATTGCCTTCTTCGGCGTGCGTCTTTATGGCTACATTCTGTCGAGCATCTTCAGCTTGCCTGCTTATATAGGTCCATACTTCGTCTTTGCTCTGGCGGGCGTGGCGATATCTCTGGTGCTCTCCTTTACGCTGACCACCGTTCTGGTGAAGAAAGAGCAGGCCGCAGAGTGATTCTGGAACCCGTCTTAGCGTATGTGTAGCAGGGAATATCAGCACGTTTGTGGATAACTCTGTGGGCAAATGCGTATAAGGCGGGGTTTTGCTGGGGAATGCAGCAGTCAGTCATTTTTCTGTCATTTAAGGGTTGCGGCCCCGGAAGAACTCCCTATAATGCGCCTCCATCGACACGGAACAACGGCAAACAAGCCGCCGGGTCAGCAGAGAAAAGCGCGAAATAATCGCTTGACTCTGAAAGAGGAAAGCGTAATATACGCCACCTCGCAACGGTGAGCGAAAGCCACGTTGCACTGCTCTTTAACAATTTATCAGACAATCTGTGTGGGCACTCAAAGTGACATGGATTCTTAACGTCGCAAGACGATAAATGAATACCAAAGTCTCTGAGTGAACATACGTAATTCAT